>WNGI01032514.1_pt1 | contig 18021 bp, 19 predicted proteins | sample 5400621 | NCBI WGS metagenome assembly WNGI01 (sample SAMN13153374, study PRJNA577476) | soil metagenome | isolation source: 20 cm soil or saprolite under Garry oak tree replicate 1 | place: USA:California | collected 2016-06-15
TGCCGCGCATCTCACAACGCAGGCAAACGAGGGTATCTTGTATATCTTCGACGAACCTACGACGGGCCTCCACTTCGACGACATACAGAAGCTCCTCACCGCGTTCCGCAAGTTGATCGACGGCGGGGCGTCGCTTCTCGTCATCGAACACAACCTCGACATTATCAAATCCGCGGACTGGATCATCGACCTCGGCCCGGAGGGCGGCGAACAGGGCGGGCGCATCGTCGCCACGGGAACGCCGGAGCAGGTCGCGCGCAACGCGCATTCGCACACGGGGAAATTTCTTGCGCGCGTGCTCAACGGTCATCACCCAAATGACAACCACGGCCCACAAAAAAAGGGCGCGCGCCGCAAGTCATAGCGATGAATCGCATATCACATTGCACGCCGCGATGGTTTCGAGCCGCACTCCTCCTCGCCCCTCTCGCCATGATGGGGAATCCCTTCTCCGCGCAGTCGCAACGCAAATCTCCCGTGAAGCCGCCACCACAATCCTCTTCTCAGCCAAGAGAAGACCCTCTCGCTGCGCTTCTTCAGCAAGCGACGGAGGCAATCGACAAGAATGACTTCACTGCCGCCCTGGACCCGCTTCAAAAATACATCGCCGAACGCCCCGGCGAACCCTACGCACATTTTCAGCTTGGTTATGCGTACGCCGGACTAAAACGCTGGGAAGAAGCCAAAGGTGAATTCTCCCGGGCGATTGGTCTCGACCCGAAAATGGCGGCCGCCCATTTGAACCTCGGCCTGGTGCTAATGGATTCCGACCCGGGGGGAGCCGCGGAGGCATTTCGTCGCGCGGCTGACCTGCAACCCACCGAAAGCCGCCCGCGATATCTGGCCGGACTTGCGCTGGAACATGCCGGAACATTCACCGAGGCCATCGACCAGTATCGCGCAGCGCTCGTGATTTCTCCCAAGGATTACGAGTGCCATTTCGCGCTGGGCCGCGCACTCCTTCGCACGAACGACGCATCTGGCGCCGAAGAACAGTTCCGCGAGGCGATCGCGACGCATGACGATTCCGCGCCCGCGCGCCTGGGCCTTGCCAACGCATTGCTGGCGCAAAAGAAATTTCAAGCGGGGACCGATGCGCTGGCCGAATACTTGAAACTTAATCCAGGCGATCGAGCCGAGCACTTCGAGCGCGCTTCCGCGCTAATGGAAATCGATCGCTACGATGACGCGCTTGCCGAACTCGATCGCGCCGAAACCGGTTCCGCGCCCACTGCCGAAGGACTCAAGATGCGAGGCGACATTTATCTGCACCTGGAAAAATGGAAGGAAGCCAGTGACACTCTCGCGCAGGCAATCCGGCAAATGCCGCAGGACCAGCAATTGCTCGAGTGGTTGGGCCACGTCGAAATCGAATTGCACGACTACCCCACGGCGATCAACCTCCTGGGCAAGATCGTCGCGAACGATCCACAAGCCGCCGGGCCCCTGAGTGATTTGGTGAATGCATTTTTCCTGAATGGAGATTACGCCGCGACGATCGGGGCGATGGACCGCCTTGCCAAGCTGGAAACGCCGAAGACGATCTCCTGGTTTGTTCGCGCCATCTGTTACGATAAACTTTCTAAGAAGCCCGAAGCCATCGAGGCCTATCAGAAGTTCCTCGATCTGGACAACGGCCAGAATGATACACAGGATTTTCAGGCACGCCGCCGTGCGCTTACCCTGCAGAGCGAACTGGGGCAGTCGCCGAAGAAACAGAAACACTAAATTGATGTGTCTTTTCCCAATATTGAGAGTGTGTGTTGCGGCGATTGCCTCCCTCGCGCTGACCGCGCCGCTTGCCGCACAAAGCCGCCTGGCTACGGATCTGGCCCGCTACGAGCAAGATTCGGATCCGGTGCACAAGTCCCGCGATTTGGTGAAACTCGGTGACGATCAGATCGAAGAGTCGCGGAAGCAACTAAAGGCTGGCGACGATGTGGGTTCGCTGCACACTCTTGAGCAGTACCGGGACGAAATTCGGCACATGGCCGAGGCGCTTAAGTCCACGGGCGTTGACGCGGAAAAAAAGCCGGCAGGGTTTAAGGAACTTCAGATCAGCATCCGCGAAAACGTCAGGCGTATCGACGATTTGATCCTCTCGCTGCCTGTCGATAAACGCCCCTTCTTCCGCGAAGTCCGGACGGATCTGGTGAAGACGCAGAATGAGCTTATCGATGCGCTTTTCCCGCGCAAACCGGATCGGAATTCCAAGACGCCGGGATCGTGAGGTGCCCTATGCGATGGATCATCACTCCTGGAACTCTCCTGCTGCTGGCCGCAGTCGTGTCTGCCGCGCCTCTCGCGCGGCCGGCTGCCCCGCAGAAAAAGGAGTACCTGAGTGAAACCGAGGGCGAAAAGATTCGCGACGCCGGGACGACGGGCCCGCGGATCGTGCTATACGCGGCATTCGCGGCGGACCGCATCAAGAAACTCCAATATGAATTCGCGCACATGGACCCGGCGGACCAGAAGCGGACCGAGCGCTTGAACAACTTGATTAACGCCTACACCGGCTGTATTGACGACGCAGCCGACTTGGTCGATATCGGCATCGAGAAACAGCAAGACATCCGCGATGGCGTGAAAGCATTGCAGGCGCAGATCAAGGATGCTTTGCCCTACCTTCAGGATCTCGCGGTCAAAGGTCCGGAGCGGGAAACATACAAGGACAATCTGGACGATGCCATCGAGGCGACGCAAGACGCTGCCAAGGATGTCGACAAAGCATTGAAGGAGATGGCGCCACCTCCCGTGCGGCGCAAAGCGTCGTGATGGGAATCGGGCATAGAAAAAGAAAACGTCCTCTGGCCGCGTCGTTCCCGGGCGCCGACCGTATTTTTCATCGTATCTTTACACGCTTGGGTTGCCAGGGCCGGCCACCGCAATTCGTGGTGGAGTTGTATCCCTACGCCAATCTCGCGCACACGATGCGCCTTCGGCAAGAAACGGCGCACGTCCGGCTTTCCGACATTCTGCGCGACGCTCCCGTAGCGGTGATCGAGGCTGCCGCGGCCATTTTGTTGGCGCAAATGTATCGACGGCGGCTGCCTTCGGGGCTGCGCGACCTCTACCGCCAGTTCGCGCTTGCGCATTCCACTCGCCGTCATATCGCGCGCGTCCGCCGAAAACGCGCTCGGCGCATCGCGCACGATCCGCGCGGCACCGCGCATGACCTGGAGCCTATGTTCGCGGCTCTCAATCTTGAATACTTCGAAGGAAATCTCCGCCGCCCGCGCCTGGGCTGGAGCACGCGTCCCTGGCGCTCACAGTATGGCTGCTTCGACCCTTCGCTCGATCAAATCGTCATGAACAATCGCCTCGATCGCGCGGATGTGCCCTCCTACGCCGTCGAGCTGATCCTCTATCACGAGATGCTCCACGTGAAACATCCCCTGCGGGCAGCCGCATGCGGACTTCAGGCGCATTCTCCCGAATTCCGCTCTGAAGAAAAACGCTTCAAGCATTACAATCGCGCGCGGAAATTCCTCGCACACGTCCGCTGACTCGCGTTTCGATGTGAATCGGTTTTGGTAGCACAGACTTCAGCCCGCCTGCCGGACGGGCAGGTCTGTGCGCTTTCCCGGCGACGCGAAAATCACACAGGCTGAAGCCTGTGCTACTCGAGGGCAGTAGACTTAGTGCGGAGGATGCTTGGAGGCTTGCTCCCCTGTTTTTTCTTCGAGCAGGGTGATGCGTTTTTTCACTTTCACCGCGTCCACGGCACGGGGGAAGACTTCGAGATATTTTTTGTAAGACTCGATGGCACTGCTAGTGTCGTGCTTCTTCTCGTAGGCTTCGCCCAGCAGCCTCCAGGGCTTGGCCAGCTTCGGCTGAAAATGGGTCGCATCCATGAAGCGATCGATCGCCGCGTCGTAATTGCCTTTTTTAAGGTAGAACGTTCCGACTTCCATACTCTTCTCGGCATGCAGCGGATCGAATACGGGCTCGGGCGGAGCGGGTGGCAACTCCGCCGGCGCGGCTGGTATTTCGGGCGGCGGGGGTGGTGGCGGCGTGGACGGAGAAATCTGTTGCGCCTTCATGGGGCTCGCGTTCATCAACATCAGTGCAGCAAAAACAATGGGGGTCAGGATTTTCATGTTCAGCACGGATATGATTCACTTTGCTATCATGAATGTTGCCCGGGCGCGGGCCGCCGCGCTCCTTATTCTACTCCCGCGATGGAACTCGCACAAAAAGCCGCCAGTCTTCCCACGGACGCCGGCGTGTACCTATTCAAGGACGCCCTGGGAAATATTCTCTACGTCGGCAAGTCGCGTTCGCTGCGGAACCGGGTAAGATCGTATTTCCTCGAATCCAGGTGGGCGGACGCCAAGACCGGTTCCCTGGTGCGAGAAATTGCCGATCTCGACTACATCGTCGTGGATAACGACCGGGAAGCCCTGGCGCTCGAAAACAACCTCATCAAGCAGCATAAGCCAAAATTTAACGTGCTGCTCCGTGACGATAAGACCTACCCGTACATCCGGTTTACCGCGTTTGAAAAATTCCCACGCGTGTATGTCACGCGCCGCCTGGTGAAGGACGGTTCCATTTATTTTGGCCCGTATTTCCCGCACAGCCTCGCGCACCGGATCGTCCATTTTATTCACAAGACATTCCGCGTCCCCTCCTGCACCGTCGACCTGACGCGCCCGCATCCGAGGCCCTGCTTGCAGTATTACATTCGCCGGTGCCACGGTCCATGCGTTCCGGGGCTCACTTCCGAGGAAAGGTATACGGAAGCCGCTCGCGACACGAAAATGTTTCTCGAAGGCCGTCGTCACGACTTGATGAAAAGTCTCGAGTCTCGCATGCAGCAGGCTTCGGATTCCGAGCGCTTTGAACAAGCTGCTTCGTATCGAGATCTTCTACGCACGCTCACGGAGATCGAGGAGCGGCAAAAAATCGCCGCTGCCGCGGTTTTTACTGGGAAGACCTCGAAACCTTCGAACCCGCTGAATTTCTGTCCTCGCTGCTCAAGCAGCTCTACTTGGATGCGGCGTATCTGCCGCGCGCCATTCACGTGCCGATGGATTTCGAGGACCGCGCGATCCTCGAGGACATTCTCACCGAGCGGGCGGCGAATCTCGAGCCGCCACGCAGCCGCGTCGAAATCCTGATGCCGCAGCGGGGTGCGAAGCACGCCTTCCTGGAGCTGGTTGAAAAGAACGCGCGCCACTCCTTCGAGCAGCGCTTCCGCGTCTTGAAGCCCAGCTCGAAGGCGATTGTCGACGCGCTCGAGCAGGCCCTCGGGCTGCCGGAGCCGCCGCGCCGAATCGAGAGCTTCGATATCTCCCATCTGCAGGGCTCCGACACGGTGGCTTCGATGGTTGTGTGGGAAGACGGGCGGATGAAAAAATCCGGCTATCGCAAGTTCATCATTCGCGGCGAATGGGGCAATGACGATTTTGCGAGCATGCAGGAAGTCATTGAGCGCCGTTATCGCCGCCTCCAGGAAGAAAAGAAATCCTTCCCCAACCTGATCCTGATTGATGGGGGCCTCGGCCAGCTCCACGCGGCCGCCGCGGCGCTGGAAAAACTAGAGGTCATCAACCAGGCTGTCGCCAGCATCGCCAAGCAAGAGGAAATTATCTATGTTCTCGGGCAGGAGGACCAGCCGGTCCGCCTGGAGCGCCATTCGCCAATCCTGCATTTGATTCAGCAGATCCGCGACGAAACTCACCGCTTCGCGGTAGGATTTCATCGCCAGCGCCGGGCGAGGCGCACGATTCAGACCGGCCTGGAAGACATTCCCGGCGTGGGCCCGCGAACGGCGCAGAAGCTCCTGCGGCGGTTCGGCAGCATCGCGCAATTGCGGTCCGCCAGCATCGAGCAGATCGCGCGAGTCGTCCCTCCGGCTCTCGCGGAGCGCGTTTCCGTCCACCTGGCAAAAACGCATTCCTCCGTGTCACTCTCCGCGCCTCGGGAACAGTAACCCAGCGGATTTCTTGCTTCTGCCAGTACCCTGTGCTACTTTCAAAATCTGAGGGGGGCAAGCCATGGCAGACAATGTTGGATCAAGGATCAGCTTCTTCCTGGTGGGTCTTGGAATTGGCGCGTTGGTCGGAATTCTGTTTGCGCCGAAGTCGGGTGAGGAAACCCGCGAATACCTGTCGCTGAAGGCCGATGAGGGCCGCGACTACGCCCAACGCAAAGCACGGGAACTGCGCGAGCGGGCCGAAGATATAGTTGAGCGGAGCAAGCAAGCCGCGTCGCGCCAAAAGGAAACTCTTTCCGCGGCGGTGGATGCGGGACGTGAAGCCTACCAGAGGGAGAAAGCCAAAGCGCAGTAATCGCGTCGAGGCAAACGCATGGAAAGCTGGATGCCGTATTTCGTGGTCGTGACCGCGGCCGCAGTCGTACTGCAGTCGATCGTTCTGGTCGCGCTATTTCTCCAGCTTCGCCGCACCGCGGCACGCGTAGAGGAAACCATCACCGATCTCAATGCGCGATTGACCCCGATTCTATCCCGGCTCCAGCTTCTGGTGGAGGACGTCTCCCCGCGCATTTCAGGCATCATTGCGGATGCTTCTGAACTGACTCGTCTGGCACGCGGCCAGGCGCAGAAGGTGGACCGAATCCTCACGGAGGCCATGGAACGGCTGCGTTTGCAACTCATTCATGTCGATCAGATTCTGACTGGCGCCATGGAAGCCGTCGAAGAAGCGGGATCGCGCCTGCGCGAAACGGTGTGGGGACCGGTTGTGAAGGCTTCCGCAATCATTCGGGGCATTCAGACTGGCCTTGAATTTTTCCGCGCCACCCGGCACGGAACCCAACCTGCGGAACAGCCCACTGAACCGCAGGACGAAGGAATGTTTATTTAGTTTCTGGCGGGCTCCAGCAGAGCCCGCACCCGGCCTGTATCAAGAATTCCTGTCAGGGCGCTACCGGATCCATCCTCCGCCGAGAACGACATCCCCCGAATAAAATACCGCAGCTTGTCCCGGGGTAATCGCGCGCTGTGCCACGTCGAACTTCACCCGGGCGGAAGTGGCATCGATCGGCTCGATGGTGGCCGCTGCGGGCTCGTGGCGGTGGCGGATCTTCACGGTTGCGCGCACGGGCGTTTCGAGAACGGCGAACGAAATCCAATTGACGTCTCGTACTTCGCAGGACTCCGAACGCAACTCCACATCATCGCCGACGACAACGCGGTTGGCTGCGTGGTCAAGTTCGACGACATAGAGCGGTCTTCCCGCGGCGATGCCTAGCCCCTTGCGCTGTCCGACGGTGTAATGGTGCACTCCGCGATGCCGCCCGATGACTTCGCCGCTGGTCGTTACCAGGTCGCCTTCTTCCTCCGGCATCGCTTCACCTCGTTCCCCCAAATACGCCTCGATAAATTGAACGTAGTTTCCCGACGGCACGAAGCAAATTTCCTGGCTTTCCGCCTTGTCCGCCACCGGCAGAGACGCTTGGCGCGCAATTTCCCGCACAGCGCTCTTGTCAAGTTCGCCGAGAGGAAAATCGGTCCGCGACATCTGCCCCTGCTTCAAACCAAACAGAAAATACGTCTGATCCTTGGCCCCATCCGCGGCGCGCAGCAATTCGTAACGCCCTGTAATTTCATTTCGGCGAATCCGGGCGTAGTGGCCGGTCGCCAGGCGGTCGGCTCCGATCTGCCGCGAAGTCACCAGTAATGGATCGAACTTCACGTGGTTGTTGCAATGAGTGCACGGAATCGGGGTGCGCCCGGCGAGATACTCCTCAACAAATGGTTGCACCACGGTTTCTTCGAACCGCTGTTCGTAGTTCACGACGTAGTGCGGCATTCCCAGGTGCTGCTGGTTCCAGAGCTGCATTGTCAGGCCGACCACCGGAAACCCTCGCTGCACAAGCATCGCCGCGACAGCCGAGCTGTCCACGCCGCCGCTCATGGCGACGGCAGTCAAGGATCGCTGATTTTGATTTGAGTCCATCGTCACAATTATCTTCTTCGTGTAGGGGCACGGCATGCAGTGCCCCTACGGAATGCGCACCAACTTAGTATAGCGTCAGATCATGCGATTACAGGTTTCTTATATGTCGGAGACATCTGGCGCAGCCGGTCAATTACAGGGGGAATCGTATCCAGAGCAAAATCGATTTCCTCGTCAGTCGTTTGATGCCCCAGGCTGAGGCGCAACGTCGCGCGCGCGTCTTCTGGCGCGAGACCAATAGCCGTCAGAACGTGCGACGGCTCGACCGCACCGGAGGAGCACGCCGCCCCTGTGGAACAGGCGATGCCCTTCAAGTCAAGCGCAATCACCATCGCCTCTCCCTCAATGAACGGCAGCGTCAGATTTGTGGTGTTGGGCGTGCGCAGCGCGCGCGAGCCATTTACACTAGCGTGCGGTATGCGTTCGAGCAGCCCGTTCTCCAATCGATCGCGCAACCTGGAAAGGCGCTGGCCTTCTTCCTTCATTCGCGACAACGCCAGCTCCGCCGCCTTTCCCAAGCCTGCGATGCTGGTGACGTCTTCGGTGCCGGGGCGGCGGTCGCGCTCGGAATGCCCGCCATAAAGCAGCGGTTCGAGCCGAGTTCCCTTCCGGACATACAATGCGCCCATGCCTTTCGGGCCGTACAGTTTGTGCGCGGAAATTGAAAGTAAATGCACGCCGAGTTTCGTCACGTTGATCGGAATCTTGCCGGCAGCTTGCACCGCGTCCGTGTGCAGCGTGACGCGTGCTTCAGCCGCGATTTTGCCGATCTCTGCAATCGGTTCAATCGTGCCCAACTCGTTATTCGCAAGCATGATTGTGATCAGCACGGTCTCCGGACGAATCGCCCGGCGAACGTCTTCGGGATTCACGACTCCGTCTCGGTCGACCGGCAAGAAGGTCACGGCGACCCCGCGTTTTTCCAGTGCCCGGCACGGGTCCAAAACCGCGCTGTGTTCAATCGCGGATGTAATGACGTGCTTGCGGCCGCCTGAAACTGCGCCGGCGACGCCAAAAATGGCGTGATTGTTGGACTCAGTACCGCCGCTCGAGAACATGATTTCCGCGGGTCGCGCTCCCAGCAGTGCAGCCACCGACTCGCGCGCCTCTTCCACCGCTCCCCGCGCGCGCTGCCCGAACGTGTGGATCGAGCTGGCGTTGCCGTATTCTTCGCTGAAATACGGCAGCATGGCGGCCAGAACTTCCGGGGCCACCGGCGTCGTCGCATTATGATCTAAATAAACCCTTCTCATCCGTCGCCTGGCGGGCGCTGGTGAAAGTAACTGGCACCCTCGTCATTCAGAATATAGTCCGCGTCCAGTGCGGTCAAGGCGCGCCCCAGACTCAAGGGCACAAAAGTTTGATTTCGTTTGCTCACCGTGTGGAATGTTGCCTCTTGTGCGGCAGGCGCAGATCTCAATGCGCGGGGGAGCCTGCCTCAACTGCTATTCTTATCTCAAGCGATCATGCATACAGAAACGGAGGAATACGCGCCGGTCACGGTCGATACAGGGCAACCCGCCTTGTTGCTGATTCCCTGCTTTTGGCATCGCTACATCGTTGCAGGGGATCTCGATAGTCATGTGTATAACGCGTGGCTCGTACAATTGATCGAGCGAGGTCAGGCGCCTGGACTCTGGATCGCCAGGCAATGGGACAACGTTCTCTTCGATATGATGTTAAGTAATCTGGGAAACATTTTTGGGTTGCATGCAGCAGAGAGAATCGGAGTTGTACTTTCAGTTCTCATCTTCTTCTGGGGAGCGTTTTCGCTGATCGCCGCGGCCACGCGCCACGCGCCATGGCTTCTCATTCCCTGTCTCGCAATGCTCACCTTCGGCTGGACGTTCGAGATGGGATTTTTCAACTATTACCTTTCCCTTGGTCTGTCCTTTTTTGGTCTGGCAATTGTTTGGCGAGGCAGGGGCGCGGAGCGCCTTCTCGCCCTGGCACTCGTGCCGCTGATCTGGATGGCGCATCCACTGGGACTTTTCTGGTTCGTTGGCGCGGCAGGATACATTACGCTCACCCGCACTGCGTCGGGCCGCGGCCAGATTTTCCTCCTTGCCTTGGCGGCTGTGAGTCTAACCATCCTCGGCCGATACCTGTCCATTCATTTTCCGTCAGGGTGGGCGTCAATCCCGGGTCTAGCCGCGAACGGCTCAGACCAATTGCTCCTTCTTGACGAGCCGCGATATCGCCTGCCGGCTCGACTATTGCTCGTATTCGGCCTTGCGTGCCTGATTGTGGATGTTTTCGCCCAGAGGCGCGAGCGCCAAACCTTGAAACAATATAGCCATCCATTGCAGTTGTACATTGTTGCGATCATGGGCGTCTCGATACTTCCCGGCGCCATTCAACTGCCGCAATTCACCTCTCCAGCCACCCTGCTCACGCAGCGATTTTCATCCATCGCCGCGATACTTGCCTGCTGCCTGCTCGGGGTGATGAAACCACGCAAGTGGCACTTGATCGGTTTTGCCGGGATCGCGGCCATTTATTTTTCTTTTCTCTACGCGGACACATCGACGCTGGTCCGAATCGAGCGGCAAGCAGAACGTTTGGTGTCGACCCTCCCGCCCGGGACGCGTGTTTCCTCTGCGACCTGGACTTCCTCGGACATCCCTCTGCTTAGCAATCACTTGGTGGACCGTGCCTGCGTCGGCCGGTGTTTCAGCTACAGCAACTATGAACCCAGCTCGGGGCAATTTCGAGTCCGCGCGCTGCCGGGCAATCGCATCGTCGCATCGAGCGCCCCTACGTCCATGGCCATGCAGTTGGATAGCTACACGGTTCTCCCGGAAGACTTGCCGCTATTTCAGATTTTCTTTTGTCACCGGAACTCGACCGAGTTGTGCATGCGTGAACTCCCCGCCGGCCCCCCTCGGTAGCACCTTCTGACCTATGCCCAGTCCTCCACTTGGGGAAGAATTGAAGGCCTGCTTCGTGGCAACTCGGGCACGGCGCCTTGACACGGCGCTTCACGTCCGATAGCTTGCGAAAGGAGTAAGCTGTTGCGCAATTGTTCGTGCAATTCGCGCACGATCACTTAACCGGAGATTCTCATTGCCCGATCCCATCATCACTCTGACCACCGATTTCGGCACGAGCGACCACCTCGTCGCCACCATGAAGGGCGTTATTCTGAACATTAATCCGGCCGCGCGCATTGTGGACCTCAATCACCACGTCACGCCTTTCGACGTTCTCGATGGGGCGCTTTCGGTTGCAAATGCCTACCGGTATTTTCCCGCGCGCACCATTCACGTCGTGATTGTGGACCCGGGAGTCGGAACGCAGCGCCGTCCGTTGCTGGTGAGCGGCGAAAAACAATATTTCGTCGCGCCGGACAACGGGGTGCTTTCCATGATTTTTGAGCGCGAGTCCTGCATCGTCCGGCACATCACCTCGCAACACTATTTCCTGAATCCGGTCAGCCCGACGTTTCACGGCCGGGACATCTTCGCTCCTACGGCCGCCTGGCTTTCCAAAGCCTTTCAGACCGAGGCGTTCGGTGAAGAAATCACCGACTGCGTGCGATTCACCGTGCCGAAAGCAAAGTCCGCGGGACAGGCGGTCAAGGGAGTCGTATTGCGTGTGGATACGTTTGGCAATCTGATGACGAATCTCACCACCGAGGAAGTTCCCGCCTCGGCCATTGAGTCCGGCGCAATCAAGCTCGCCGTGGGCGGCAAGGAAATCCGAAAGTTCGCTCCAACATTTGCTTTGGGAACACCCGGGGAGCCTATCGCCGTAATCGGTTCGGCCGGCTATCTCGAGATCGCCGTCAACCGTGGAAGCGCCGCGCGCACCCTCGGCGCAAATCGCGGCGCGGAAGTTACGCTCGACCTTAGCTGACATTTTTGAGTGATGCCTGGACCAATCGCTCTCGGCCCGAGAGCTGGGGATCCCTCTATCTGACGTTCGCAATGGAAAGTCGTTTGCGGAAGGTTTTCGTGGCGCCGGCATCTTGCTCGTCCTGACGTAGGAAGGGCCGGCGATTTTCGCGATGAGTGCGTCTGCCACCATAATCGCCGGTAATATGCCAGCGCCACAGGTCGATTTACCGCGGCAGATCCATCGTCATCAGGAATGCGCGCGTGCGCGGGTCAAGCCAATCGCGCAGGGCGTCCCCGAGAAGATTGAACGCCAGAACCGCCGCCATGATCGCGAGCGCGGGAAAGAAAACCATGTGCGGGGCGTCGAAGAGATGATTTCTCGCGTCGTTGAGCATGGCGCCCCAACTCGGCGTCGGCGCAATCACACCGAGCCCCAGAAAACTCAATGTGGACTCCGCCAGAATCGCGCCCGCCATCCCAATCGTCGCCTGAATCAGCACGGGCTGGAGAGTATTGGGCAGCAGATGACGCAGCAGGATGCGCGCGTGCGATGCGCCGAGCGATCGAGCGGCCAGGATGAATTCCATTTCGCGGACCTTCAGAACTTGCGCACGCGCCAGTCGCGCGTAGCCCGCCCACCCTGTCACCGTCAGGGCGAGGATCACCTTGTCCAATCCTGGCCCGAGAAATGCCGCGAATGCAATCGCGAGAAGAATTCCGGGAAACGAAAGAAATGAATTGATCAGGATAATGTTTACGAACCGGTCGAATGCGCCGCCGAAATACCCGGCCAGCGATCCGAGCGTGAGACCTACAACTCCCGCTCCAAGCACGACCGATACCCCAACCAACAACGACACTCGCGCACCGTACAGCGTGCGTGACAGTACATCACGTCCTAGTTCGTCCGTCCCCATCCAGTTTTGCGCGCTAGGCGGCAACAAGCGGGCTGGCAGAATCTGCGCCGTAGGATCCCGAGGTGCAATCCACGGGGCCAAGACAGCCAGTAAGACCAGCAACACCGTAACTGCGAGGCCCCAGCGGCCAAGGCCGCTCGTGCGCAAAAATTGCCGAATTTGCGATCCTTGCTCCATCAACTATTCCCTCATTCGCTCAACATCTGTTGCAGCCCGCGCCTCTTGCCTTGGGCCCGCCGAGGCAGGCGAAGGGGCAGACGCGGGGATTTTGTGCCGATGCGCCGAGCACTCTTGTCCCAGTCTGAACGGGACGAACTGCAATTGGCATCATTGCAGCCGCACCCTCGGGTCAACAATCGCGTAGACAAAGTCCGTCAAAAGATTCACCACGACATAAGATAAAGCGATCACAAGAATGCAGCCCTGCAGCAACGGGTAGTCGCGCGCGGAAATTGCCTGCACGGCGAGCCGTCCAATGCCGGGCCAGGAAGCGTGCCGGAACAACACGGAGGTCTCCGTGATCCCTTTCGCGCGAGCCGTTCGCACGTAGTCGCTCGAAAGCTCCTCAATCATCGAGCCGCGCACCATGCGCGTCAGAATTGCCGCCAGCGCCGCACCCAACGTAATGGAAGGCAGGATCAGATGGCTGGCGCCACCGCGCCCCGAAACAGGCAACCATCCAATCTCCACGGAAAAAATTAGAATCAGGATGGGCCCGAGCGCGAAGTTGGGGACCGAAAGGCCGAGCAGAGTGAAAAATGATGTCGCACGGTCCGCCCCGCTGCCGCGGCGCTTGGCGGAGAACACTCCCGCGGGCACGGCGATCGCAATGCAGACAATCAATGCCGCCAGGGATAGTTCCAACGTCGCGGGAAAACGGGACAGCACGATCGGGCGCACCGGCGCCGCAAAACGCAGCGATCGGCCCCAGTCGCCGCGCGCCAGCCCCTCGAGGTATCGCGCGTATTGCACACCGAGCGGCTGATCGAGTCCCAGCGTGTGGCGCAACTGCGTGAGATCTTCCGCGCGCGCATCCTGGCCGAGCATTTGCAGCACAGGATCGCCCGGGACAATGTGAACCAGCAGAAAGACCATCGTCAGGATGAGCCACAGCGCGGGCAATGAGTAAACGAACCGCAGGACGACGTGTCGAATCATTCCGTTTTCCGCGCGTTCTCGGCGACCGGTTTCGTTTCCGGTAAGGATGCGGGAACAGGCGTCTCTCCCGGCTGTTTCCGCCGCTGAATCTTGATCCGTGCGACCCGCCGTCGATCCATTTCCACGACGGTGAAGCGATACCCCGCGTAGTCAAAGCTCTCTCCCCCGCGGGGAATAAATCCAAGTTGCGCGAGAACGAAACCTCCGGCTGTCGCGTACGCAGGGTCCTCTGGCAAGCGGATGTTGTAGCGCGACTCGAGGTCGTGCAAGCTGAGCGAAGCATCGAAAATCATCGCCGCATCGGCGCCCTTCCCCACAATGAGCGGCTTCTGCACTACGTCGTATTCATCATGAATCTCACCGACAAGGTGTTCGAGAACGTCCTCCAGCGTCACCAGCCCCAGAATGCTGCCGAATTCGTCCACGACCATTGCCATCTTGGTTTGGCGGGAGCGCAACTCGGCCAGCAATTCGTTCGCAGGCTTACTCTCCGGCACAATGAGCACTTCATGGAGCATGCGCCTCACGCTGAACTCGGGCGCGGACCATCCTTCCTCGGTCCGGCGGTCGCGATCGAGCAATACCCATACGATGTCCTTGATGTGAATATATCCGAGCACGTGATCCCCCGCGCCTTCAAAGACGGGAAGGCGCGAGCGCTGCGTCGTGACGAACACGCGCATCACGTCATCGAGCCCGGCGTCAGCGGTGACGGAATGCATATCCGGGCGCGGCACCATCAATTCCCGTACTTGCAGACCGTCAAGCTCGATCGCGCCGAGGATCAACTTTTCTTCGTCCGCGCCGATCAAGCCGCGTTCACGCGCCTGCTGGATCTGAATCTGCAATTCTTCGGCGGAATGCACGAGCGTGTGGCTCTGGCGGCGGGATAGCCCCAATCCGCTCAGGATCCATCGGCTGGTTCCATCGAGTAGATCGATCGCCGGTCGAAATATGCCCAGGTACCACTGGAAGGGCCGCGCGACCAGCAAAGCTACGGGCCCGGCACGCTGCAGGCTGAGACTCTTCGGGACCAATTCGCCCAGTACAACGTGCAGAATCGTCAGCAGAAGAAATGCCACGGCAAGTGAAATTGCATGGACGACAACGGCGGTATGCCGCCCCGGAAAATTTGCAACCAGCGGGCTCAGCAGCCCGGCAAGCGTAGCCTCACCCAGCGCTCCCAGTCCAAGACTGGTGAGCGTTATGCCCACCTGCACTCCGGAAACAACGCGGTCGAGGTGCCCGAGCAGATCAAGCACAATCCGCGCGCGCGGGTCGCCCGCCTCCATCAATTGGCGGACACGCGAAAGCCGCACGGCGACGAGGGAAAACTCCACGGCCGCGAAGAATCCGTTCACGGTCACCAGCACGAGTAGTCCCAGCAATCGCAGCGCGATCACATGATCCTCCGACGCCCCGATTCTAGCAGCCTCAGCACCGTATCTCGTTCGAGTGGGGGGCGCCAGCAACCAGAGAGGCCACGGCGGCCGAGTAACTGCCCTACGGCGCAGGAAACCGGCCGTCTTCATAAAGCGGTTGTTTCGGTTCTGGCGCGTGCATTAGAATGCTGGCTTACTCCAGTGCCCGATTTTCGCGATCCGCTGCCAGCGGTAAAGAGAATTGACAACCGTGAATCCAACGCCGGCGAAAAAAACCGAGCCCTCGAAGAAGCCCGATTTCGAGCATTCGCTGGCGCGCCTGGAAGAAATAGTCCGAAAGCTGGAGAGTGCGAACCTCTCGCTGGATGAAGCCATGAAACTTTTCGAGGAAGGCGTGCAGCTTTCGCGTGATTGCCAGAAACACCTGGAACAGGCCGAAGGCAAAGTGGAAATTCTGCTCAAGAAGGCGGGCGGAGAGATGGTAGCGGAACCGTTCAATCCAGAAGCCGAGGAAGAGTCTTAGCCGAATGTCGCCAGAAGGCGCGACCGGGCGCACCCGCCACTCGATGAACCTCCCCGCATTTTTCGAAGAAGACCGAGCCGCTGTAGACGACGCCCTGGGACGCCTGATGCCCCGCGAAGACGCGCAGCCTCCCTCCATTCATCGCGCCATGCGGTACAGCGTGCAAGCGGGCGGAAAACGTGTCCGGCCTATCCTGTGCCTCGAATCTGCCCGAATTTTCTCGGCCGATGTGACGCCAGTTCTGCCTGTCGCCTGCGCTCTCGAATTCATCCACACCTACTCGTTGATTCACGACGACCTGCCCGCGCTCGATAACGACGACCTGCGGCGCGGCAAGCCAACCTGCCACAAGAAATTCGGTGAAGCAACCGCGATCTTGGCGGGCGATGCCCTGCTGACTCTGGCGTTCGCAACGCTGGCGGACGCGCCCATCGATCCGGCACGGCGCGTCGCGATTCTTTCCCATGTGGCGGCCTCGGCGGGCACCCTCAACGGCATGGTGGGTGGACAAGTGGCTGACCTCGAAGCGGAGGGACGCGCCATTGAGCCCGCGGAGCTCGAATACATTCACCGTTCCAAGACGGCGGCGCTGATTCGCGCTTCGGTCGTGGCGGGAGCCATCGGCGGCGGCGCGGATGACGAAAATATCGCGCGGCTGAAGCGCTTCGGCGAAACGATCGGCTGGGCATTTCAAGTTGTCGATGACATCCTCGATGTGGAGGAGTCTTCCGCGGCGCTGGGAAAAACAGCCGGAAAAGATGCCGCGCAAAAGAAGGCCACTTATCCCGCGCTTTATGGCCTTGAAAAATCGCGCCAGTTCGCGACGGAGCTGGAATCACGCGCCATGGCGGATCTTGTGCCCTACGGCCAGCGTGCGGCGCGGCTGCAGGAGCTTGCCGAATTGATCGTCCATCGCCGCGCGTAGTAAAAACGGGCAAAAGTAACCTAGTCACCAATCGCAGTGCCATCCAAACCTAAACCCGGGAAAAAACGCCTCGACCTGCTGGTTGTCGAGAGAGGTCTTGCCGACTCGCGCGAGAAAGCGCAAGCGATGATCCTGGCAGGGGAAGTGCGCGTAAACGGTTCGCGCAGCGATAAGGCTGGAATGCAGGTGGCAACCGATGCACGAATCGAAGTCAGCGGAACCTCGGCAAAATATGCGAGCCGCGGCGGGCTGAAGTTGGAAGGCGCACTCGAAGATTTCGCCATCGACGTTTCTAGCAAAACCTGCCTCGATATTGGCGCCTCGACCGGAGGCTTCACCGATTGCCTCCTGAGCAATGGCGCACGCTGCGTCTATGCGGTCGACGTAACGACCGAACAGATGGTGTCGCGGCTCCAGCAAGACCCACGCGTAAAACAAATCAAGGAGAATGCGCGAAATCTCCGGCCCGAGCAAATCCGTGAACCGGCCGACCTGGTGACGGTAGACGTATCTTTCATTTCAGTGGCAAAGGTTCTGCCCGCGGTGGTAGCGGCCGCGGGACCTCGCGCGGAATATTTGATCTTGGTGAAGCCACAATTCGAACTGGATCGCGGAGACATCGGCCGTGGCGGCATTGTACGTGATGCGGCCCTGCACGCGCGAGCCGTTGAGCGAGTCCGTACGGCTGCCGAGGCCGCTGGGCTGCGCGTCGAAGGCGTGCGGCCCAGCCGCTTGACAGGCGCGGAGGGCAATCAGGAATTCTTCCTCCATGCGAGGAACAGAGATGGTTAGCGCCGAAGCGCCGCCATCTGAAAATCGCGGGAAAATGTTCCCGTGATAGATGCTACAGTAGAACCCGCTTTGGACGCAGAGCCAGCCACTGACACAATGATTCGAACGGTAGGAATCATCTCCCGTCCACGCCGCGAAGACATTGCGCGAGTCGTGCCTCCTTTGATCGAATGGCTGCGCGCTCACGGCGTCGAGGTCGTGTGCGATTCGGAGACGGGCGAGTGTATCGGCCCGCTTACGGGGCAGACACGCAAGCGCGAAGAGCTGCCCGCGCACTCCGACCTGCTGATCGTACTGGGTGGCGACGGAACACTCCTTTCCGCGGCGCGCCTGGCGGCGGCTCGCCAGGTACCGATCCTCGCCGTGAATCTGGGCGGCATGGGCTTCTTGACGACCGTACCCCAGGACGAGCTCTACCAGATCCTCGAAGAAATCTTTTCAGAAAAGCACAGGGTGAGCGAGCGCGTGCTGCTCGAGGCGCGGATTGTTCGCGACGGCGCCGTGATCCGGCGGCAGATTGCGCTGAACGACGCCGTGCTCAACAAGGCGGCGCTGGCCCG
>WNGI01008534.1_pt1 | contig 18016 bp, 18 predicted proteins | sample 5400621 | NCBI WGS metagenome assembly WNGI01 (sample SAMN13153374, study PRJNA577476) | soil metagenome | isolation source: 20 cm soil or saprolite under Garry oak tree replicate 1 | place: USA:California | collected 2016-06-15
AAAAGGAGGCCCCCCGTTCAACCTGTCGCGCGCCATCCACCGCAAAGAGCACCTGGACGACATCGACGGCGCGTTGCGCACGTAGAACGACCCGCCACTGGCGCTTGCCTATGACGGGCCCGTGATGGGCAGTCAAACACACGCGCCGATCACCGAGCGCAAGACACGACTCGATGGAACGTTGGTCGAGTATCCCTGCGACGCGCTTGTCGTCGAGCCGGGACGGCGAGCCGTCGTGCGCTACGTGACCGATCGCGATCGGCACCTCGAAGGCACGGATCTCGTTCTCCGCGCGGGCACGGTGACGATCGGACACTTTTGGTCCGACCGGCCATACAACGTCTACCACTGGCTCGAGGGCGGCCGGACGATCGCGTTCTACGTCAGCATCGCGACGGACACGACGATCGGCCGTGAGGCCATCGCCTACACCGACCTCGTCGTCGACGTCCTGCTGCGCCCATCCGGTGCGATCGACGTGCTCGATGAGGAGGAGCTGCCTCCCGACCTCGATCCGCGCCATCGGCTCGCGATCGCGAAAGCGCTCGAGACCTGCATCACCGGCGCCAAGCGTCTCATTGCCGAGATCGAGCGCGAGACGCGCGACGCGATCGCATGACCGTTCTCGTCCTCAAGATCGTCCTCACTCCGACGCTCATCGCGATCGCGACGCTCACCGGCAGGCGCTGGGGTCCATCGATCGGCGGCTGGCTCGTCGGGCTGCCGTTCACGTCCGGTCCGGTCTCGCTCTTCCTCGCGCTCGAGCAGGGCACAAGCTTCGCTGCGGCCGCCGCGGCCGGGTCGATCGCCGGCGCCGCGGCGTCCGCCCTCTTCGCGGTCGCGTATGCCGCGATGGCGCGCCGCTCAGGATGGCCGGCTTCGCTCGCGGTCGCGAGCGCGGCGTTCTTCGCTGCCGTGTTCGCCGTGCGCGCGCTTCCGCTGGGCCCCGAGCTGCCCTTCCCGTTCCTCGGGCTGTACCTTGCCACCCTTGCCGTGCTGGTTGTCGCGCTCCGCGTCCTCGCCGAGCCGGGCGAGCTCGCCGCGGCGGTCACCGCACCGCGCTGGGACCTTCCGGCGCGCATGGTCGTCGCGACGGTGCTCGTGCTCGTGATCACGGGCGCGGCGCCGCTTCTTGGACCGCAGCTCACGGGGCTGCTCACAACGTATCCGATCTACGCGAGCGTCCTCGCCGTCTTCGCGCACTCGCAGCGCGGAGGGGCCGCGGCGATCCACGTCGTGCGCGGCCTCTGCTACGGCCTGTTTGCGTTCGCGTCGTTCTTCTTCGCGATCGGCGCGACGATCGAGCCAGCCGGGATCGTCATCGCGTTCGTCGCCGCGATCGCGGCCGCGCTCGTCGTCCAGGGACTATCGCTCTCGCTCCTTATGAAGAGAGCGTCGCGTTCACCGACAGCTTCACGTTCCCCTTGAACGCGCGCGAGACCGGGCAGTTGTCCCTTGCCCCCTCTGCAGCCGCCTTGAACTTCTCCGCATCGGCTCCGGGGACCTGACCCTTCACGTCGAGGTCGCTGGACACGACGGTCCAGTTGTCGCCCACCTTGTCGAATGTGACCTTCGAGCTGACCTCGAGCCGCTTGGGTGGCGTACCCGCGCGGGCAAGCCCGGCCGAGAGCGCCATCGCGAAGCACGACGCGTGCGCAGCCGCGAGCAGCTCCTCGGGACTCGTCTTTCCGCCCGGCGCTTCGGTGCGGGCACTCCACGACACCGGAAGATCCGCGAACTTGCCGCTCGACACGGCGCGAACCGTGCCGCTGCCCGACATGAGATCACCGTTCCACACCGCACGCGCTTCCCTGGTCGCCGCCATCGATGTTCCTCCCCGTCAGCGTACGGAGGAAGTGTCGCAGCGATCGAGATCGCCTGTCTGATAACCGGTCCGATACCACTGCTGGCGCTGCGCCGACGAGCCGTGCGTCCACTTCTCGGGCTGCACGCGGCCCTGGGTCTCCTGCTGGATGCGGTCGTCACCCACGGCCGCCGCAGCATCCAGTGCCTGGGCGATCTCCGCGTCGGTCGGCGCCTCGAGGAAGCCGGTGTCCGCTGCGTGGCGGGCCCATACCCCGGCGAGGCAATCGGCCTGCAGTTCGACTTGGATCGAAGCGGTGCGCGATCCGCTCTGCGAGAGGAGACCGAGCTGGTTCTGAACGTGATGGCCGTACTCGTGCGAGACGACGTAGCCCTCCGCGAATGGACCGCCCTTCGCGCCGAAACGCTGCTGCAGTTCCTGGAAGAAGCTGATGTCGAGGTAGACCTTCTCGTCATCAGGGCAGTAGAACGGTCCCATCGCGGTCTGCGCGAGGCCGCACGCGCCCTGGGCAGATCCGGTGTAGATCACCGTCTTCGCGGGTAGGTAGGTCTCGCCGCGGCGCGTGAATTCGTCGCCCCAATACTTCTGGATGCTGTCGACGAAGCCGACGATCCGGCAGTCGTCGCGTTTGTTCGCATCCGCGCCGGTCTTGCATTCCTGGAGCGACGGCGCGCCCTCGACCGGCGCCTCGCCCGCGTAATCCGCGAGCGGATTCACGCCCAGAAGCAGCGCGATCACCAGGATCACCAAACCGAGGCCACCGCCGCCGACGATCACCGGCCCGCTGACGCCACCGCCACCGCGCCGATCCTCGACCTGGGACGGATCGAGTGGAGCGTTCCCGCGAAAGGTCATGGTGTGACGGCCCGCAATCTGCGGGCCACAGCGGCTCTGGACCGCGTAGGCTCGCGCGGATGAGCCCCCGGGCCGAGCCGACCGAAGGCATCTGGGAGATCGACCACGGTGTTCCCCGCCGCAAGAAGACCGGGCGGAAGCTCGGCGCGGTCGAGGACCTTCACTACAACAACCCGTACCGCTACAAGATCGAGCGCGTGTGGTTCGACGGACGCATCGTGTTCGCCACCGAACAGGGCGAGGTCGATGTCGATCCAAAGAAGGTCAAGGTCGCGCAGGAATACCAGATCGTTTACGCGGTCAAGCTCACAGCGAAAGGGCATCTGGCTGGCGGACGCGAGCCTGACCGGGTGCCGGGACAGCTGAACATCTACGACTCGGTCCCCGGTATGAAGAAGTACAGCCCGATCTGGCAGTTCAACTACGTCATGGTCCCGCGCGACTACGTTCCGAACGCGCTCCGGTCAGAGCGCGACTGTCTCGCGAGCGGATACGAGATCAGACAGAGCCGCGTCTTCGAGAACTGACCGGTGTTGTAAGCCTGCGGTCGCAGGCTCACTCGTGAGGCCGGGGCGGTGTCTCCGGCAATAGCCACGGCAAAGCCTCAGCCATCGGCCGGACAAGCGTGACGTACTGGTCGTGCTTGAGCCGATCTCGCGCGAAGATGCCGAGCGCCGCACCATAGGCGGCGCGCTCCGCCTTGTGACCGATGTCACCGTGCTCGTACTGCCATGAGGCCAGCGCGCGCCGGCCTTCGGTCATGTCGAAGATCGACCGGCGGAACTCTTCCCACGCTGGTCCGCGTTCGGCTTGCTCGATGGCGTGAAGCGCGGCACGTTCTGCGGCGTGAAACCGGTCCCGTATCGCCTCGCCGTGCTGATCCCAGCCCCAGGCAGCGCGCTCCACCCCGGCCGCGGAGAAGACTCCGAGGTCCGCGACGAGCCGGGTACGCTCGTTTTGGTCCGCCACCGGATCAGGCGGCGGGCGCACTCCGAGCGCCCTCGTCCGGCCGGCTCACAGCAGTGATGACGGCACGCTCCGCGACTTCCGACCCGTGCGTGACGGCGATCCGCTCGCGAGCTTGCTCAATGGATCCGGCCCTGATGAGGTGACGCAACGTCTCGCTCGTGTACCAGAGGTAGGCGTCCATGCCCTGCTAACACCGGGTACTACCTGCTTTGTTTCATCTCAAATGCAACGTTTCCACAAGCGACCCGCCGCGACGGTCACCACTCCTCATATACACGAGATCCAGCGCTCGGCTTCCACGGGACTGCGCAAGCGCCAGACCTCGAGATGCGCATATTCCGGGAGTGCCAAACCCTCGGCCAACCGACGCCGGCGCCGGTGGTGCGTCCGGATGGCGAACCAAACGAGCGGATCCTTCGTGAGGATCGCGCTGCGGACCGACTCTCGATTCCCAGTGCCCGGCCAGAGCTCTTGCTGATCTCGGATGCGCGCGATGATCCGAGGGACGAGCTGCCAAACGATCCGCCAGAGGGAGTAATCGAGCCACACGACCGTGTCCGCACGACTCCAAATCAGATCGCGAACCAATGCGGAATAGTTTCCGTCGACGACCCACGCGTCATCGGCCGTTGCTCGGGTGCTGCGCGCGCGGAAAACCTCCCGCTCCGCCATCGTCCACCTCGGGCCCCAGAAGAGGGCGTCGAGCTCGACATGCGGTACGCCAAGGCGGCCCGACAGTTCACGGGCGAACGTGGTCTTTCCTGCTCCTGTCGTTCCCACCACCGAGACGCGACGCATCGGCCGACGATATCCTCCGAGCTGCCCCGTGAAGCTGCACGAATACCAAGCGAAGCAGATCCTGCAGCGCGCGGGCATCCCAATACCGGACGGTCGCCTCGCAACCACGCCCGACGAGGCAGAGGGCGCCGCGAAGGCGATCGGCGCGCCGGTCGTGGTCAAGGCGCAGGTCTATGCCGGCGGTCGCGGGAAGGCCGGAGGGATCAAGGTCGCCAAGTCCCCATCCGATGCGAAGGCCGCGGCGAGCGCGATCCTCGGCATGGAGATCAAGGGCCTGCGTGTCGAGAAGGTCTACGTCGAGCGCGCGGCGGACGTCGCGGACGAGCTTTACCTCGGTATCACCCTCGACCGCGATCGCCGCCGTCCGGTGGTGATGCTCTCGACCGTCGGGGGCATGGACATCGAAGACGTGGCCGTCGCATCCCCAGAGAAGATCGCGCGCGGGTGGCCGAGCCCGCTGCTCGGGCTCTTGCCGTTCGAGGCGCGCGCGCTCGTTTTCGCGGCCGGAGTGGCCGAGGCGCAGCGCGAGGTCGTGGTGGACATGGCGCGGCGGCTCTATCGCACGTACGCCGAGACCGACGCGAACCTCGTCGAGATCAATCCGCTGTTCGTCCAGAAGGACGGCTCCGTCCTGGCCGGCGACGCGAAGCTGGACATCGACGACAACGCGCTCTTCCGCCAGGCGGAGCTCGCGAAGCTCAAGGAAGTTTCGCCGGACGAGGAGGCCGAGGAGCGCGCGCGGGCGCTCGGCTTCAGCTTCGTCCAGCTCGACGGCGACGTCGGGATCATCGGGAACGGCGCGGGTCTGGTGATGGCGACCCTCGACGCGGTCCGCAATGCCGGCGGCCGCGCCGCGAACTTCCTCGACGTCGGTGGAGGCGCGAAGGAAGCGGTGGTGAAGGCCGCGCTCGAGATCGTCCTCTCGAACCCGCGCGTGCGCAGCGTGATGATCAACATCTTCGGTGGGATCACCCGCGGCGACGAGGTCGCAAAAGGGATCCTCGATGTGATCGAGAAGCATCCGCCGAGCGTGCCGCTCGTCGTCCGCATCTCCGGCACCGAGGCCGAGGCCGGACGCAGATTGCTCGAGGGCGCGCCACTCGTGTCGCGCGAGACGATGGATGAAGCCGCGGCCGAGGCCGTTCGCCTCGCCAAGGAGCCGGCACGCGCATGAGCGTGCTTCTCGATCGCAACACCCGCGTCATCGTCCAGGGGATGGGACGGGAAGGGCGCTTTCACGCCGACCGCATGAAGGAGTACGGCACCAAGGTGGTGGGTGGCACGAAGCCCGGCGCGGGCGGGACCGCGATCGACGGGATCCCGATGTTCGACACCGTCGCGAGCGCGGTCGACGAGACCGGAGCGAACGCATCGATCGTCTTCGTGCCGGCGCCCGCCGCGATGGACGCGCTGCTCGAGGCGATCGATGCCCAGATCGAGCTGGTCATCGCGATCACGGAGGGCATCCCGGTGGCTGACATGCTCAAGGTGGCGGCGGTCCTTGAGATGGCGGCCACAACGCTCGTCGGTCCGAACGGGCCCGGCGCGATCACACCGGGACAGTCGAAGATCGGGATCATGCCGGCCGAGAACTTCTCGCCCGGCGGGGTTGGCTTCGTCTCGCGGAGCGGCACGCTCACCTACGAGATCGCGGACCTGCTGACGCGGGCCGGCCTCGGCCAGTCGACCTGCATCGGCGTTGGGGGCGACCCGGTGATCGGCCTGCCAACACCCAACGCGGTCCGCCTGCTGAACGAGGACCCGGCGACCGAGGCGATCGTGATCGTCGGAGAGATCGGCGGCAGCGCGGAGGAGCGCGCCGCCGAGTACATGCGCGCCGAAGGCAAGAAGCCCGCGGTCGCGTTCATCGCCGGGCGCTCGGCCCCGCCGGGCAAGCGCATGGGCCACGCCGGCGCGATCGTCTCCGGCAATCAAGGCACCGCGGAATCAAAGGTCCGCGCGTTCGAGGAGGCCGGGATCCCTGTCGCCAACGCGCCGAGCGACATCCCGCGCCTGGTCAAGGAAGCGCTCCGCCACTAAAGCGCGCAGGCAGGCGTATCGGCTGGCCCGCAATTTGCGTTCAGGCCCTTGGATGGATGCACGGATGGGAAGCAACGTCGGGTAAAGTGACCTGGCAAGTGATGAAGCGTCCTCTCACCGTTCTGTTGACCGTCGTCATTTGCGTGCTCTGGCTCATCCCCACGGCCGACCCCGCTAGCCACACCGCGAGCGCGCAGACGCTCGCGAACGGGCAGGTCGTCTCGGGCGACTTCAAAGGCGCCGGCTATACCCAGATCGCGTCCCTCTTCGACGCCGCCGACAACCTCGGCGTGCGCATCACGGTGCTCGACCGCACCGGCGCCGACGACAAGTTCACCGCCAGCCCGTGGTACCAGAGCGGCGAGAACACGCTCGACCTCGGACGGATGAAGGTCGCGGCGGCCGACCTGAACTCCGACGGAAAGACGGACCTCGTCGCGCTTTACGACGACGGCGGCACGTCGGTGCGCATCCTCGTGTGGCTCTCGAACGGGACGAGCTTCCAGTACCAGGGCCCGCAGGGGTGGTGGCGCAGCGACTCCTACGCCTGGAGCAGGACGAAGGCCGTGCTCGCCGGCAACTTCTTCACGCCTGGTCGCAGCGGTCTGCTCCTCGTCTATCAGTACGACAACTTCGACATGCGCATCCACTACCTGGAGTCGGATGGCAAGCAGTTCGTTTACGGCGGGAACCAGGGCGTCTACGACTCGGGGCCCGGACAGTACGACACGGCTCGCGCGCGCTTCGCGGTCGGGCACTTCACGCGTCCGGACGGTCCCGATCAGGTCGCATCGATCTACCAGTACCCCAACCTCAAGATTCGCGTCCACGTGTTCAATCCCACGCCGAGCGGGCTGCAGCCGGTGAACGGCTGGGCCGGCATGTGGGAGTCCTCGGAAGGGGCCTATGACCTTGCGCGAGCGAAGATCGTGGCCGCCGACTACGACGGCGACCATCTGACCGACCTGCTCTCCTTCTACTGGTACGACAACGGCTCGGTCCGCGTCCATGTCTTCAACGCCGCGAAGAGCCTCGCCTTCACCAGCCCGTTCGGCATCGCGGTGTTCGCGCCTTTCTCGATGCCGTGGCTGCAGACGCAGCTGGTCGCCGGCGATTGGAACAAGGACGGCTTTGGCGACCTCGCGACACTCACCTCGCTCGACGATGGTTCGACGCATGTGGGGGTGCTCCGCTCGAACGCGGAGTTCGTGGGTGCCCCACGCACGCTCGCCTGGAGCTTCGACGCGTGGGCTACCCCTGCAACGGAGCTCGCGAATGCGGCATGCACCGAGTGCTGGCCGCTCACCGGCATGCCGACCACGAGCGGCAGCCCGGTCACACGCCGGCCTCTCGCCGTGAAGATAGACAACGCGCCAACCGGCCGGCCACACCACGGCATCAGCCAGGCCGACATGCTGGTGGAGCTGCTCGTGGAGGGGAACATCACGCGGCTTGCCGCGTACTTCCACTCGCAGGACGCCGCGGAGATCGGCGCGGTGCGGAGCGTGCGCTTCTCCGACCGCTACACGACGCCCATGGTGCGCGGCGTTCTCGTCTTTTCGGGGGGATCGCAGCTCATGATGGATCTCGTCTACGCGGACATGGCGAACGGCAACTACGTCGGCGTCTCACCGCAGCTGGGTGAAGGCAACTCGTTCTACCGCTCGGGCGTCGACGGAAAGGTCATCCCGCACAACCTCTTCACGTCGACCACGGCGCTTCGCGCGGCCGCGAACGGCGTCGGCGGCGCCGCGCCGGTGAACGTTCCCAAGTGGGGCTTCCTCAAAACCGTCGATCACGCGCCGACGGCCGGCGGGTTCCTCGGCGCGCGCACTGCGGTCACCTTGAGCATCCCCTACCGCGCCGACGCCGCAGTCCGCTACGACTACGACCCGAACACCAAGACCTACTCGCCATTGCCGCGCGGAACGTCGTCGTGATCAACACCGACGTCTGGGCCACCGAGGTTCGCGACGACGCGGGCGGCGCGCAGAGCCTGGACATGCGTCTTGTGGGCACCGGCCACGCCTCGATCTTCCGCGACGGTCGCCGTCAGGAGGCGACCTGGTACCGCTCGAGCTGGTTCGACCCGTTCACGTTCTATACGGACCGCGGCGAGAAGGTGCTGCTTTCACCGGGTCAGACCTGGACCCACATATTGCCGGTCGACTGGGCGGTTCCCTCCAACTAGTCAGTCCGGTCAGCGCGAGCGCAGTCCGCGCGCGATCAGCGCGATCTCCTGCGGAGACACACCGAGCCGATGCAGCGCGTATCCGGTCATCTCGATCGCGAGCTCTTCCTCGCCCAGCACCACTTCATTCGCGCCGGCTTTCCGCAAATACTCCGCGGCATCCTTGCTGTGCGCGCGGGCGACGATGCCAATGCGCTCGTTGGCGCGGCGCGCGACCTCGATCACTCGCCGGGAGGTCTGTGGATCGGGAAGCGCGATCACGAGCAGGATCGCTCGATCGAGGTGAGCGCGCTCGAGCACGAGCTCGTTACCCGCGTCGCCATAGAGCGCGAGCGTCCCCGCGGCCCGGAGATCCTCGACGATCCGCCGATCCTGTTCGATGACGAGGCACTCCATGTTCCGGCGCTGGAGCGCCCGCATGACCAGCGACCCGACCTGTCCCAGGCCGCAGACGACGGCATGATGCCGGAGCGTGTCCTCAACCCCGCGCTCAATGCGCGCGAGCGCGCCGGCGCGCCGCTCCTCATAGCGGCGGAGGAGCGAAAGCCTACGTACGCGCTCGGCGAGCGGATCGACCGTACGGAAGAGGAGCGGGTTCAGCGTGATGCTGATGAGCGCCGCCGCGATGATCAGGTCGTGAGCCTGCGACGGTAGGACGCCGAGGCTGCGATCAACGTTCGAGAGAACGAACGAGAACTCACCGATCTGGGCGAGGCCGGCGCCGACGATGAGGGCCGTGCGGACGGGGTAGCCGAGCGCCAGCACGACCACCGACGACACCAGCCACTTGCGCAGCACGACCAGCGCGACGACCGCCGCTACGAGAAGAGGCTCGCGCACGACGAACGTTGGATCGAACAGCATGCCGACCGACACGAAGAAGAGCACGGCAAAGGCATCCCGGAGCGGCAGCGCCTCCGCCGCGGCCTGGTGACTCAGGTCTGACTCGCTGATCGCGACACCTGCGAGGAAGGCGCCGAGTGCGAGAGACACCTCGAACGCGAGGGCTGCGACGACCGCCACGCCGATCGCGACGACGAGAACGCAGAGGGTGAAGAGCTCGCGATGGCCAGTCCGAGCGACCTCCGCCAGCAGCCAGGGGATGAGCCGCGTGCCCACGACCACCATCAGAAGGCCGAACAGCGCGACCTTCGCCAGGGTCACGACGAGAGCTCCGAAGAGGTTCTCGGTACCGGCGATGCCAGAGCCGCCGAGGAGCGGCGCGAGCGGCGGCAAGAGAACGAGCACGACAACGATCGCGAGATCCTCGACGACGACCCAGCCCACGGCGATGCGACCGTGCGCCGAGTCGAGCAGGCCCACTTCGCTGAGCGTGCGGATCAGGACGACCGTGCTCGAGATCGAGATCGCCAATCCGAACACCACGCCCTGCGCGTAGGTCCAGCCCCAGAGCGGGACGACGACCGCGGTGACGGCGGTCGCGATCACGATCTGCCCCAGCGCACCTGGGATCGCGATCCACCGGACGGACCAGAGGTCCGGCAATGAGAAATGGATGCCGACGCCGAACATCAGGAGGATCACGCCGATCTCGGCGAGCTCCGGCGCTATCTGCGGATCGGCGCTGAGGCCCGGAGTGAACGGGCCGACGGCGATGCCGGCGGCGAGATAGCCGACGATCGGCGGCAAGCGCACCTTTGTCGCCAGAAAACCGCCGAGAAAAGCGGCGCCGAGGGCGATCGTGATCGTCGCGATCAGGCCATGCGGCGCCATCGACCCGGCCCTCCCCGTCGGTCTATGTCGCGCGGAACATCAGGCTAGGACGGAGGCGGCTCCTCTGCGGCGCGCCAGAGCGCAGCCCACAGGCGTCGGCGCTCGTCGTCCGAGACCGGCCGACCCAGCTGATCGCGGAGAGCCTTCACGCCGTGGGCGGCGAGCGCGCCCCACGCCTTGGGACGTCCGGTGCGCGTACCGGCCGCGAGGTCGGGCCACGCCCGCATGGTCTCGCCCGCGATCTTCTCGATGACGTCGTCCATCGGCCTAACCTAGCGACCATGCGGGTGGTATCGCTCGTTCCCGCCGCGACGGAGATGGTCTACGCGCTGGGCGCGGTGGACCTGCTCGTCGCGGTCACCCACGATGACGACTTCCCGCCCGCGGTCAGGTCTCTGCCCCGGGTGACCAGATCGACGATTCCGGTCCATGCCAGCGCCCGCGAGATCGACACCCTGGTGCGCGAGGCCGGCGTGCGCGGTGAGAGCACCTTCCACCTCGACGAGCGTGCGCTTCGCGACGCGCGCCCCGATCTGATCCTCGGCCAAACGCTCTGTGCGGTATGCGCGGTGACGCTCGACCAGATCCCAGCGGAACTCGACCACGCGCTCGCGGTCGTCCCGCTGGACGCGGCAAGCCTCGAGGGGATGCTTGAAGACGTCCGGCGGGTAGGCGCCGCCCTTCGCCGAGAGCGCGACGCCGAGCGCCTCATCGGCGAGCTTCGGCGCCGTCTGCAAGCGGTCGCCGACCGCGTCACGGGCTTGCGCCGGCCGCGTGTCGCCTGCCTCGAGTGGCTCGATCCGCCTTTCAACGCGGGCCATTGGGTGCCCGAGCAGGTTCGCATTGCCGGGGGGGAGGATGTCCTCGGCGAACCCGGCGAGCGCTCGCGCGAGATCGCATGGACGGACGTACGCGCTGCGCGGCCAGAGATCGTCATCGCCATGCCCTGCGGGTGGGACGCGGAACGCGCGGCGGATGAGGCCGCGGCGATGACCTTACTCGGCGACGCCCGCACGATCGGCGTCGACGGCGCTGCGTACTTCAGCCGTCCCGGGCCCCGCCTCGTCGATGGTGTCGAGCTGCTCGCCTCGATCCTCCACCCGGGGCGGGTCGCCGCGCCCGAGGGCGCGCTCGCGATCACCGTCCCTGCCTAGAGCGGCGCCGGCAAGAGGCAACTCGATCGCGAAGACGCTGCCGGCACTTGACGTTTCCTCCAGGAAAAGCCGTCCACCCATACGCGCAGCGAGCTCGCTGCTCAAGAAGAGGCCGATACCGCTCCCGGGCACGCTGTCGCCCGCGGATCCGCGGGTAAAGCGCTCGAAGATCCGTTCGCGATCGGCTACCGGGATCCCCGGTCCGTAATCGCGAACGCGGACGACCCCGCGCCCCAGCCCCTGATCTTGGTAGACCGAGATCTCGATCGGCGTTCCGCGCAGGCTGTAACTGATCGCGTTCTTGAGAAGGTTGTCCAGGATCTGATCGAGCCGCGCCGGATCTCCTTGCACGAGAAGCCACGACGACGAGAGGGCGCTGCGGATCTGACGCGATGGGTCCAGGACCTCGGCCCGGCGCGCCGCCGCGTGCGCCGCGTCCGCGAGGTCGAAGGTCGACGATTCCACCTTGAACGTGTCTGTGGATCGCGAGAGGACCACGAGGTCATCCGCGAGGCGGATCAGGCGGGTGACCTGATGCTGCGCCTGGTCGAGGGCCGCAGGGACGCGATCGCGCCGGTCGTCGCGCACCGCATAGCGCGACGCGAGCTGGAGGTGGCCGGAGAGCGACGCGAGCGGATTGCGCAGCTCGTGATTCACCGTCTCGATGAGCGCGCTTCGCTCGCGCTCGAGCTCTTCACTGCGATGCAGAGTGTCGAGCGTCCTTCCCAGCGCCGCGCGCGCTCCTCCGCCGAGCACCGCCACGATGAGGCCTTCGAAGAAGAAGCCAACGACGTCCAGGCCGTTCGCGTCCCAGGGGATGACCAACCCCGCCGGTGGCGTGAAGTACGCGGCGATGATCGTCGCGCCTATCGTCGCGAGCAGCGCCGGCCCGAATCCCCCGAACACCGCGCTCGCGGCGACCGGGACGGTCAGGAAGAGGTCAGGGCCCTTGGCACCGAATGCTGGGATGGCGAACTTGAGCGCGGCGACGAACACCGTGAAACCGACCGCGACGCCGTAACGCTCGGGCCAACGCCATGCCGGCCGGAGCATGTGCAGCGAAAAATCGAGAAGCCGTTCCTGAGTGCCCTCCACGACCGAGCGTCGCCTCCCGCGTACGTACGCTACGCCCACTAAACACCTCCGCAGCGCCGTTTGTTTCGTGCGGGAAGCGACGCTTTAGATCACATGGAGCCGAGGAAGCCGATGATCGCTCCCATTACGACAGCCTGGAACACCTGATAGCCCGCGTTGATCGCGTACAGACGCGCCGGGCGGCCCGCGAAGAGAACTTCCGAGAACATTGCCGTCGCCGTGAAGCCGAGACCCGCGTAGAGACCGATGAGTGCACCGCCTGAGCCGGTCCGCCAGCCGGTCTGGCTGATGAACCACGAGAGCGCGATGGCTTCAACGAGTGCCGCGACGGCAGTCAGCGCGTAGAGCGGTCCCGGCTGCTGGCCCTCGCCCATACCCCGACCGGCAAGCGCCATCCAGCTCTTTCCGAATGCCCAGGTGCCGTACCAGAGGAACCCAATGACCATTGCGGCGATCGTGGCGACGATGATCGCGACCCAGTTCACGTTTCCCTCCTCCGCGCAGCGAATCGTGCCGCGAACAGGCTAGAGCAGGGACACAAGCACCAGCTCGGAAGGATTCCTACACTCCCGCGCCATGCAGGTCGCCTGGCTGGGTGAGCCCGAGTCTTTCGATGAAGCGCTCGTCGGCGGCAAGACCGCCAGTCTGGGCCGGCTGGCCACGTCGTTTCGTGTGCCTCCCGGTTTTTGCGTCGACGCGTCGGCCTTCGACCGGCTCCGCCCGGCCCTCAAGGGAGACGCCGGAGCGCGCGCACAACTCCGCGAGCTCGTGGCGGCTTCCTACGCCGATCTCGCCAGCCGGGTCGGAGAGGCCGAGCCACGCGTCGCGGTGCGGTCGTCGGCGATCGGCGAAGACGCCGCGGACGCGTCCTTCGCCGGTCAGCACGAGACGGTGCTCGACGTCGGAGGTGTCGAGGCGGTCATCGATGCGCTCCTCGAGTGCTGGCGTTCGGTCTCTTCGGAACGCGCCACCGCGTACCGTCGCGAACGCGGTATCACCGCGACACCGCGCATCGCGGTGCTGGTGCAGCTCATGGTCCCCGCCGATGCCTCCGCGATCGCGTTCAGCGCGGATCCAGTCAGCGGGGCACGCGACGTTGTCGTAATCAACGCCGCGCGTGGGCTCGGCGATGCGATCGCTTCGGGTGCGATCACTCCCGACAGCTACACGGTGCGCAAGAGTGATCTCGGGATCGCATCGCGGAGCTGCGCCGACGGCGCCGCATTGCCCGACGGCGACATCGCGGCCATCGCACGGCTCGCGGTGCAGCTCGAGACGGTGATGGGCCGACCAGTCGATATCGAATGCGCTCTGCGTGACGGCGAGCTGCACTTACTCCAGTGCCGACCGATCACGACGCTCGCGGACGAGTTCCCCGTCGAATGGTCCGATCCCGAGGACGCGAAGCTGACCTGGCGCCGCGACGACGCGCATCACACCGGAGTAAGGACACCGCTCGCGATCGAGTACACGAGGCAGGGCGCCGGGTACGGCGTACGCAAGCGCGACGAGGCGCTCGGTCCGCCCGTACTCGTGCGTTTCGAGGCCTTCAACGGACGGATGTTCAATAGCAGCAAGTCGCTGCGGCCGCCCGAGGAGATGGAGCGATACCAGCGCGAGGCCTTCGCTCGGCGGCGGCGGCTCGCGCGCCACATCCGCAAGGACTGGGACGAACGCTATCTGCCAGAGCTCGACGCCCTGTACGACCGAATGCGCGCGCTCACGCCCGAGCGCGTCTCGCGCGACGAGGCCGCGAGAGCGTGGGACGACCTCTGGCGCGGGCATCGCCGGGCCTGGACCATCCACATGCTGGTCACGGCCGGCTCGTACACGGTGATGGACGAGCTGCGGGAGACCTACGAAGAGCTCGTCGGGGGTCCGGCGTCCGACGCATACGCCCTCACGCAGGGTCTCGCAGGGACGCTTCAGCGGATGGAACAGGATTTCGAGGCTCTCGCCGACGCCGCACGGCGCACGCCCGGCATCACGGACGCGGTCGTGCACGGCGCGCCTCTGGAGGAGCTTCGCGCGCTCGACGGATCCTTCGCCCGCGCGATCGATGCGTTTCTCGCGGCTCACGGCGACGCGGGACAATCAGAGGAGGGGCTCGGCGTGCCGTCGTGGTCAGACGATCCGTCACTGGTCATCGGCGCCATCGCGCAGCGTCTTGCCCGGCACGGCGAGCGTCCCGATGAGCGGCTCGCGCGACTCCGCTCGAACGCCGACGAGATCGCGCGCGCGGCACGCGAGCGGCTCGCGGGCCGGCCTGCTGATTTGGCGCGCTTCGCGGAGGTGCTCGCGGCGGCGCGCTCGGCCGGGCCGCTCACCGAGGAGCACAACTACTGGATCGATCGCCGGAATCAGGCGCAGATGAGCCGGGCCGTGCGTCGCTTCGCGGCGCGCCTCGTCGCAGAGGGCGCGCTCGCAGATACGGAGGAGGTCTTCCTCCTATACGTGCCGGAGATCCGCGAGGCGCTGCGCGAACCGCGCGACCTGTCGTCGCTCATCGCGTCACGGAGAGAAGAGCAGCGCCGCTGGAAGAGCATGGTGTCGCCCGAGACGATTGGCGCGCCCGCTCCCCCCGCCACGATCGCTTCGGGGACGTCGCTGGTGGCAATGAGCCACTTGCAGTTCAAGCAGCGGCAAGACGATCCGGCGCGAACGCTACGTGGGGTGGGCGCGTCGGCGGGCGTGGTGCGCGGCCCGGCTCGCCTGATCCGCGACCTGGCCGAGTCCGGGAAACTCCGCCGCGGCGACGTCCTCGTCTGTCAAGCCTCGAACGTCTCCTGGATCCCGCTGTTTGTGAGCGCGATCGCGGTCGTGACGGAGGTGGGTGGCGCGCTCTCGCATGCCGCGGTCGTGGCGCGTGAGTTCGGCGTCCCGTGCGTCGTCGGGACGGCCATCGCGCTCTCGACCCTGACCGACGGCGAGCTCATCGAAGTCGACGGCTCCGCTGGCCTGGTCCGGCGCCTGGGCGCCTAGCCCGCGGCCTCTTCCACCATCGGGTCGCCGTGCGCGACACCCTGACCCGGAAGCGCGAGGCTCGGGATCGCCGCGGCGAACGCGGCGGCCGCGAACAGAGCGAAGAGCCCACGGAGCGAATCCACCGAACTGCTTGGACCGAGCGCGATCGCGATGGCGATCGAGCCGAGCATCCCACCGAAGTAGCGGCTCGTCGAGAACACACCTGATGCGAGCGATGCGTACCGCTCGGGGACCGCTTCGACCGCGGCGAGGCGCATCGCGGGGAAGGTGAACGCCAGACCGACGCCGGCGAGGGCGAGCGTCGCGATGAGCAGCTCGAGCGGAAGCTGCGCCGCCGTGATCGCGAGCGGCAGCAGTCCCGCCGCGAGCAGGAGCGCTCCGGCGAGCGTCGGCCAGCGCGGACCGTAGCGATCGGCGGCACGCCCACCGAGCGGCGCCAGGACGATCGATCCGCCGGAGAACGCGGCGAGCGCGATGCCGCTCCGCACGCTCGCCCCGGCGAGTGCGACCGGCAGCGCCAGCAACGTTCCGTACATCGCGAGGTTTTGGAAGGCGACCGTCGCGCACGCCGCCGAGAACGCACGGACGCGGAAAAGCGCGGGCGGAAGTGCGGGATCCTTCTGAACGGACTCGTAACGCACGAGCGCGACCGCGGCGGGAACGAGGGCGATGCCGATCGCGATGGTCACCAGATCGACCGCGCGGCCGAGCGAGGTCAGCACCCACGCCGCCGCGAGGAGCAGCGCCCCCAGAGCGACGGCGCCGGTCAGGTCGAAGCGCGTGGTGACGTGCGGAGCGCGCGAAGGGATGACTCGCCACGCGAGCGCGAACGCCGCGGCGCAGACCGGGACGTTCACGAGGAAGATCCAGCGCCAGTCGATCGCCGCAAGCACGCCGCCGACGAGCGGCCCGACCGTGGCACCCACGCCCGCCGCCGCGCTGACGATCCCGAACTCCGCGCCGCGGCGACCGCTCGGCAGCGCTTCGCGAAGCAGTCCGAGGCCGTTCGGCACCAGCGCGGAGGCCGCTATGGCCTGTTGCAGCCGGAACACGGCGAGCAGCACGATGGAGGTCGAGACCGCCGCGCCGGCGGAGGCGAGCGCGAAGTAGACGAGCGCGGCGAGCATCACTCGCCGGCGCCCGAGGCGATCGCCGATCCGGCCCGCGATCGGCTGCAGCGAAGCCATCGCGATCAGGTACGACGTGATGATCCACGAGGTCGCCGCGACGTCGACCCGAAGATCGCGGGCGACCTGCGGCAGCGCAACGACGATCATGGTCGAGTTCAGCGGGACCAGCAGGTTGCTGATCGCGACCGAGATCGCCAGCCAGCGCGATGGCACGGCGCGATCCTATGCGGCGCGGCGACCGACGAACGGGATGAGCATCCCGACCTCGCGCGCATACGCGTCGTAGGTTGGGCCGAGCTGCTCGCGCAGCAGCCGCTCCTCGGTGCGCGCACGGACGACGAAGATCGGCAGGACGATGAGGAGCGTGCCGGCGCCGAGCAGCAGATTTCCCGTCGCTAGACACGCGCCGATGAGGTGGACAAGCAATCCGGTGTAGATGGGATGACGCACGACCCGATACGGACCCGTGCGCACGATCTCGTGATCGGCGTGAACCTCGAGCTCGAGGTCGTAATGCCGGCCTATCGCGACGATGGCCCAGAGGGCGAAGGCCACGCCACCGACCCCGAGGACGAGACCGAGCCACGTGATCGGCTCGGATCGCTCGATCGACGGACCCGGGCGCAGCCAGATCACGGCGTACGGAACCCAGAAGAAGTACGGCGCCCACTGGGCGATGCCGATCGCACGCTGGACCGACGGCCCGCGCCGCTGACGACCGCGCGCCCGAGCGATCTGCGCAACAAGCATGAACACCGCGAACGAGCCGATGAGGATCGCGGTGACCGCAGGCTCGCCGATCCCCGTCACGCCAGGAGACCGCGCAGCCGCTCGGCGCGAAAAGCGCGTTGGAGCCATCCTCGTCGTGGCGGAAGTACGCGTACACGTCCGTCCCCGCACCGACGAGCGCGCGGAGTCGCGCGGCCCAGGTGCCGATCGTCTCGTCCGTGTAGCCCGATCTGTCGCGCAGGCGCACGTACGCGAACGACGCCGTCGCGCCAAGCGTGTCGACCGGCGAGGGGACCCGCTCGCCTTCTGCATGCACGAGCGCGACACCAACCGTCCGGAGCAGCTCGTACACCTCGTCGACGTACCACGACGTGTCGCGGACCTCGAGCGCGCAGCGAACGTCCCGCGGGAGCGAGGCCAGGAATCCGGCCAGGCGATCGTCGTCGCGCTTCAGCCATGGCGGCGTCTGAAAGAGGATCGGCCCGAGCCGCTCGCCGAGCGGCCGCGCCCG
>WNGI01001851.1_pt1 | contig 18013 bp, 15 predicted proteins | sample 5400621 | NCBI WGS metagenome assembly WNGI01 (sample SAMN13153374, study PRJNA577476) | soil metagenome | isolation source: 20 cm soil or saprolite under Garry oak tree replicate 1 | place: USA:California | collected 2016-06-15
CGGGCGTACGGCACGTGAAAAACCCCGTTGAGCTCGCGCGCCTGGTGATGGAGAAGAGTCCGCACGTGCTGCTGGTGGCCGCGGGCGCCGAGGAGTTCGCGCTCGAGCAGGGCGTGGTGCTCGTGCCGCGCGGCTATTTCCGCACCGCGGCGCGCGTGCGCGAGCTCGAGGAGGCGCGGCAAGCCGAGGCTCTCAAGGCGGCCGCGCCCGGGGCCGCCGGCACCGTGGGCGCCGTCGCCCTGGACCGCACGGGTCATCTCGCCGCCGCCACCTCCACCGGAGGGCTCACCAACAAGCACCGCGGGCGGGTCGGCGATTCGCCCCTCGTCGGTGCCGGCACCTACGCCGACGATGACTCCTGCGCGGTCTCCGGCACCGGACAGGGCGAATTCTTCATTCGCCAGGTCGTGGCCTTCGACATCTGCGCGCTGGTGCTATACCGGCACCTGACGCTCGCGCAGGCGGTGCACGAGGTCATCCGGAAGCTGCGCCACACCGGCGGCGAAGGCGGCGTGATCGCCGTGGACCGGGGCGGGAACATCGCCATGGATTTCAACAGCGTCGGCATGTTCCGCGGCGCGCGCGATTCACGCGGCCGGCGGGACATCGCCATGTACCGTGACGCACAGTAGACCCAAGCGGGAGCCGAACATGTACGCGATCGCCATTCACGGAGGCGCGGGGGCGGTGCCGCGTGCGATGCTCTCGGCGCTGCGCGAGCAGCGCTACCGCGCCGGCCTCGAGGCGGCGCTCGATGCGGGCTTCGCGCTGCTCGCACGCGGCGGCAGCAGTCTCGATGCCGTCAGCGCCGCGGTGCGGATACTCGAGGACGACCCGTCGTTCAATGCCGGCCATGGAGCCGCCCTGACACGCGACGGCGCCGCCGAGCTCGACGCCGCCATCATGGACGGCAGGCAGCTGCGCGCCGGCGCGGTCGCCTCGGTGCGGCACGTGAGAAATCCGATCGAGCTCGCGCGCCGCGTGATGGAGAAGTCGCGCCACGTGCTGCTGGTGGGTGCGGGCGCCGAAGAGTTCGCCCTGGAAGAGAGTTTCGTGCTGGTCCCCAACCACTACTTCCGCACCGCCGAGCGCCAGGAACAACTCGAGTGCGAACAGCGCGGCGAGCGCGTCTCGGACCTCATCCCCGGCGCGCAGGGCACGGTGGGGGCGGTGGCGCTGGACGGCGAGGGCAATCTCGCCGCCGCCACCTCCACCGGCGGGATGACCAACAAGCGCCCGGGGCGCGTCGGGGACTCCCCGATCATCGGCGCCGGGACCTACGCCAAGAACGGCGTGTGCGCGGTCTCGGCGACCGGGCACGGCGAGTATTTCATCCGCGCGGTGGCCGCCCATCACGTGTGCGCCGCGGTCGAGTACCGTGGCCTCGACCTGCAACAGGCGGTGCGCGAGGTGCTGCACGAGATTCTCGGCGGACTGGGCGGGGACGGCGGCCTCATCGCTGTCGGTGGCGACGGGCAGATCGTCATGGACTTCAGCACCGAAGGCATGTTCCGCGGCGCGCGCGACTCGGGCGGCCGCCGCGAGATTGCGATCTGAGGAACGCCGGTCTTGCGCCGGCCGCGAGCGGCTCACTTACGCCGCGTACGGCTCGCGGCTGCGCAGCGCGCTCGGCGGGCGGACTTCCCAGCGCGACCACACGCGCCGCAGGTGCTGGGCCGAGCGAAACCCCGCCTTCGCCGCCACGCGCTCCAGATCGAGCCGGCCCTGGGTGATGAGCTGCCGGGCGACGGCGAAGCGCATCAGCTGCACGTAGTCGAGCGGCGAACAGCGCGCGTGCTCCGCGAACAGCCGCGCGAGGTTGCGCGGGCTGGTGCAGGCCACCGCGGACAGCTCGGCTGAGGTCCAGGCGGCCGACGGATCGTGCGCCACGGCATCCTGCACGCGATGCACCGCCGGGTGCAGATGGTTACGGTGCATCAGCCAGGGCGAAAGCGCGGGGTCGGCGCCCGCGCGGCGCAGGTACACGACCAGGTCGCGCGCGACCTCGGCGGCGACCGGCGCACCCAGCTGCCGGCCGATGACGTGCAGCGCCAGATCAATGCCCGCCGTGACTCCGGCGCTGGTGAACACCGGGCCGTCCTCCACAAAAATGCGGTTGTCGAGCACGCGCGCGCGCGGCTCCGCCCGGCGCAGCTCCTCGAGGTGCGCGTGATGAGTGGTGCACTCGCGGCCGGCCAGGAGTCCCGCCCGGGCTGCCAGCACGCTGCCCGAGCACACGCACAGCAGCAGCGCGGGGTCCGGGACGCCCGAGCGCAGCCATTCGATCAGACGCTGCGTCGCCGGTTCATGCGGATCGATCTTCGCGACCCCGGCGAGCACCAGCAGCGTCCCGGGCGCCAGGCGCTCGGGCAGCGGCTCGAGCTCACCCAGCTGCAGTCCGACGGCTGCCTGCACACGGGGCTGCGGCGCTGCGAAGCGCAGCCGGTAGCTCCCGGGCACCCTCCCGCCGGCATTACGGAACGCGTCCGCGGGCCCGGCAACGTCCAGCAGCACCACGTTCGGCAGCAGCGCGAACACGACCTCGGTCATGCGCTCACCGCCGCTCGCGATGCGCGATCCTCACGCCAGCGCCCCCGCGGTCGACACCACCTGCGCAAAGCGCCCGTCGAGCACGAGCTCGGTGTGCTCGCGGATCTCCTGCGCCGACACCTCGCGTCCGCCGCGGGTACGCATCGGGAAGGTCAGCGTCGCATCGCTCACGTAGCGCACCGCGAATCCCAGGTCCGAGGCGTGCCGGGTCGTGGTCTCGCAGCACTGCTCGGTGCGGATTCCGGTGACCAGCAGCTCCCCGATGCCGTGCTCGCGCAACCACGCCTCCAGCGTCACGCCGTCGTCGGTCCTGCCGAACAGGGCCGAATGCACCTGCTTGTAGAACACCGCATCGGCGCGCAGCGCCAGCTCGGGCATCGCGCGCACGCAGCCCGAGGCCGCCGCGAACGGATTGGCGGCATCGCCGCTGAGCTCCTCGTGAAACACCTGCAGCAGCGCGATATCGCGCGACTGGCAGCGATTGATCAGGGATTGCACGTTGCGCAGGAACCGCGGCAGCTCCTCGTCGCGAAAGTAGGGCCGCCTGCGGAAGGATTCCTGCACGTCGACAAGGATCAGAGCCTGCTTCATGGCCTGCGAACCTCCGTCAAACAATCGGCAACATCTTGTGGCATTCGGGACAGCGCTGCCACCGCTATGGCAGACGCATACCGGGCAAAAACGGACACGAGCCCCACCGCGCGACCCCGGGCGAGAACTTGGGCTACACTACGGGCGACACGCCGCTTTCGAACGACTACGGTTCCCTGGGAGAGATCATGGTTGCGCACGACAGCCTGAAGAGCGCCGTTCCGGCATTGCTGGCGGTTTGCGGTCTATGCGCCCCGAGCGCGTGGGCCGCCGATCAGCCGGCGCCGCAGATTCCAACCTGCGACAAGCGCATCGGCACGCTCGCGGTCACCGAGCCGGAGAACAAGTGGTGGCTCGCGTACAACCTCGAATCCCCGGAAGCGCTGATCAAGGTGTTCGTGTCGCAGTCCAAATGCTTCACCCTGCTCGATCGCGGCAAGGGCCTCGCGGCTGCGCAGCAGGAGCGGGCGCTGGCCGGCAGCGGCGAGATGCGCGGCGGCTCCAACATCGGCAAGGGGCAGATGAAGGCGGCCGACTACGTGCTGGTGCCCGACGTGGTCACCAAGAACAGCAATTCCGGCGGCCGCAACCTCGGCGGGCTGGTGGGGGGCCTGCTGGGCGGCGTGGCCGGCGCGGTGGTCGGCGGCATCAGTCTCAAGAGCAAGACCGCGGATGTCGTGCTGACGCTGACCGACGTGCGCTCCACCGAACAGGTCGCCTTGCAGCAGGGACACTCGAAAAAGACCGACCTCGGCTGGGGCGCCGGGGGCGGAGCTTTCTTCGGCGGCTTCGCGGCCGCCGGCGCGAGCAGTTACGCGAACACCGAGATCGGCCAGGTGGTCACCATGGCCTACCTCGACGCGTTCACCAAGCTCGTCAATGACGTCAAAGGCCAGACTGTCAACGCCAAGGCCGACAACGCCACGCAGTCGGTGACCATGGCCAAGCCGGGCAAGATGTACGAAGCGGCCAATATCAAATCGAAGAAGGTGCGCGATCTCGACCCGGGGATGACGCTCTATCCGAGCGGCGACAAGGACGGCATGTGGTGGAAGGTGAGTGACGAGCTCGGCAACGAAGGCTGGGTGCCGTCCACGCTGTTTCAGCTCGCGAAATAAGCCGCGCCGGCATCGCCCCGCTCGGGCGTTGAGCCGCGGGCGTCCGCCGCCAGCAGCGTGAGTCCGTGCAACCGCGCGCGCTCGAGCACGGGTGCCTCGCCGGAGGCCGCCGCCAGCAGCAGCTCGCGCCACACCTGCACCCGCGCCGGCCAGCGCGGCATCAGCCAGTGCGGGTGGGTCTCCGCCAGAGCATGGATCCGGCGCAGGCTGTGGTGACCGATCAGGGCGGCGCACGGCGCGCTCATGCCGAGCAGCAGCCGTGCGGCGGCGCTCTGCGAGCGCGCCAGGTGCCAGGCGTACGTGAAGACGAGCCTCGCAACCTCGGTCGCCCCCGGCACGGTGAAGAATGTGGTGTAGGCGGCCTTCCCGCCATCCCCCACGCCGAGCGGCGCCGGCTGCCGCCAGCGCAGCGGGTCCGCGAAGCCGGCGTCCACCAGCAGGTAGGGACAGGCGGCGGCGCGCCGGCGCGCCGCGGCGTCGAGCACGCGCCACAGCTCCCCGACCTGCCGCAACAGCAGGCTCGCCTGGGCGGTGCGCACCGCGGCCTGCTCCGCGAACAGCGCCAGGCACAGCTCGTTGAGGTCGACCAGCGACTCGAGCGTTTCGGGGTGCAACCAGCGCTCCGCCAGTCCCCAGCCCTCGCCGCGGGCTCCGTCGTCCGTCTCGCACTGCAACAGCATGGCGCGCCCCTGTCCCACGAGGCGCTATCGTAACGGGACCGGCCGGGGAAACCATCCGTGAATTTGGTAATTTTTTACCAAATTTGCGGGTTGAGTTTTGCGGAATCTCACGCACAATGTAGCGACCCTAAGGCCGCCGGACGCCTCCCATGCGCATCTGCGACGATCGCTACCGGCGCGAGCGAGCGAGCATGGAGCTGGCGCTGCGCTTCCTGCGGCACGAGGCGCGCACCCAGACCATCCGCGCGTGGACCGGCCTGTCGGACGACCGCATCCGCAAGCTGTACCGCTCCTACATGAGCCATGCGCGGCGCCACCTGCCGCGTCATCGCGGCAAGTCCCCGCACCAGGTCGCGTACTTCACCCGCTCGCTGCGCCTGCAGCAGGAAACCGCGGTGCTGGCGAGCGTGCTGTCGCTGCTCGGCGTCGTGCCGGCGGCCCCTGGCGCGGGTGCGCCCGGCGCGCTGCCGGGGCTCACGCGCGGGGAACTGTTGTGCCAGGCGTTCGAGGCCTACCGGCTGCTGCTGCCCGCGGCGCAGATCTCCTTCGAGCACACCGTGTTTCTCGCCACCGCACTCTCGCGCGGTGACCAGCTGCGCTTCGGTCGCTGCAGCGACTGCGGGGGCCTCTTGGTGACCGAGCGCTTTCCGCTGCGCGCGCGGCGCTGCCATCATTGCGCGAGCCCCATGCAGTCCTGCTGAACCACCCCGGAAATGGCGCCCGCCTCGACGGATGAGCGCGCCTCGCCCGGCAGGACGCGCAATTTCCCGCACGTCCCGGATAGAATCCGCCGCCACTGCCTGTGAGGCGAGCGGCGTTCATGGATCACGATCGAGCCAACTTCTTCTCGGGTCCCTATCTGGAGCGGCGCGCCGAGGCGCGTGAGGACCCGGACTGGATCGCATCCGCGCGCGCCGATCCGGCGACGCTCTACCTGGTCGGCCACGGCACCGCGCACCTGCTGTACGCGGACACTCCGCCGCGCATCGCCTTCCTGGCGCACGGCGCGCCGCTGGTGCGCGCCGCGGATGAGGCGAGCCTGGTGCTGCTGGGGTGGTTTCGGGGCATGCGCTGCGTGCTGCTCGATCTGCCTCCCGGGCAGGCGGTCGGGGCGCCGGCGGGCGCGGCGTTCGAGGAGCTGCGGCCGCTGGCGCCGCTGCTGGCCGCGGACGAAGCGGGTCTGCTCGCCTATGCGCGCGCCATGGCGATCTGGCGCACGCGTCACCGCCACTGTGGAGTGTGCGGCGCACCCACGATCGCGACCCGCGCCGGTCACATTCTGGTGTGCTCGAACGCGGCGTGCGCGCAGGAGCTCTTTCCGCGCATCGATCCGGCCATCATCGTGCTGGTGAGCGACGGGGAGCGGGCGCTGCTCGGACGCCAGGCGAGCTGGCCGCCGCGGCGTTACTCCACCATCGCCGGCTTCGTCGAACCCGGCGAGAGTCTCGAGGACGCGGTCGAGCGCGAGGTGGCGGAAGAGACCGGCGTGGCCGTGACGGGCCTGCGCTACGACTCCTCGCAGCCATGGCCGTTCCCCTCGTCGCTGATGATCGGCTTTCAGGCCTCGGCGGCCGCCGGCAGCAGCGTGCGGGTGAGCGGCGAGCTGGAGGACGCGCGCTGGTTCACGCGCGCGCAGATCAATTCGGGCGAGGCGCTGGCGCCGCCCTCGCAGTCCATTTCCTGGCGCCTGATCGAGACCTGGCTGAAAGGACGCGGCTAGTCATGTGTCTGCTGGTGCTCGCATGGCAGGCACATCCCCGCTACCGCCTGGTGGTGGCAGCCAACCGCGATGAATATCACGAGCGTCCGGCCGCGGCGCTGGCGAAGTGGCCGCCGCCGGCGGCTCTGATCGCCGGGCGCGACCTGCGTGCGCAGGGCGCGTGGCTCGCGGTGGACCGTGAGCGGCGCTTCGGCGTGGTCACCAACTTTCGCGAGCTGCAGCGGCCGCGCCTTGGGGCGCCGTCGCGCGGGGAGCTGATCCCGCGCTACCTGAGTGCGCCGGCAGCTGGCGTGAGCGCAGCGCAGTTCTTCGCCGCCCTGGAACCCCAGGCGGGCAGCTACTGCGGATTCAACCTGCTGCTCAGCGACCGCGATTCGCTCTGGTACGGCTCGAACCGCAGCACCCCGTTCGCGCGCCCCCTCAGCCCGGGCGTCTACGGTCTGTCGAACGAGCTTCTCGACACACCGTGGCCGAAACTGCAGCGCGTGCGGCGCGGCTTCGAGGCGTGGCTGGCTCGACCTCAGCCCGGATCGCCGGCCGCGTTGTTCGAGCTCCTCAGTGACCGCACGCAGGCGGCGGACGACGCCGCGCTGCCCGGCAGCGGGCTGCCGCCAGAGTGGGAGCGGATCCTGTCGGCGCCGTTCGTGCTGCACCCGCAGTACGGCACCCGCTGCTCGAGCGTGGTGCTGCTCGAGCCCGGCGGCCGGCTGTACCTCGCCGAGCGGCGCTTCGACCCGCGGGGCGAACCTGCCGGCGAAACTGAATTCGAGCTGAATCCCGGAGAATGGCCGTGAGGCGCGGGCACGGAACCGGCGCGGTAGCCGCGCGCTCTCACTACCAGCGGCGAGCGGCAGCGCTCGCGAGGCTCTAGAATTCCGTTGAGATGACGCAGCGCAATCCCCTGCCGCAGGCTCGTCGACGGCACAGGCGGGCCCCGGTGGTTGCCCTGTGTCTGCTCGCCGCCTGCCCGCTCGCGCACGCCCTTGGGGTAAAAGTGGAGATCCGCGGCGTCGACGAAGAGCTGCGCGCCAACGTGCTCGTGTACCTGAGTTTCGAGCGCTACAAGAAGGGTGGCGCGGACCTCAATGCCGACACCATCGAGCGGCTGCACAACCGCGTGGAGCGCGAGGTGCAGTCGGCGCTCAGACCCTTCGGATACTACGAGCCGCAGGTCGAGTCCCGCGTCGCGGACCTCGGCCACGGCGAGTGGCGCGTCAGCATCAACATCAACCCGGGCAAGCCCGTGCTGGTCGCTCACATCGACGTGCGCGTCGACGGGCCGGGGGAAAGCGACCCGCTGTTCCAGCGCATCCTGCGACACCTGCCGCTGCACGATGGCGATCGCCTGAGCCACGCGGCCTACGAGAGCATCAAGACCGACCTGCAGCGCACCGCGGCCACCTACGGCTACCTCGATGCGCGCCTCATTCGCAACGAGCTGGTCGTCGACCCGCCGAACCGCAAGGCGAACATCGCGCTCGAGCTCGATACCGGGGACCGCTATTACTTCGGCGCGACCACCATCCGCCAGGACGTGGTGCGCGAGACGCTGCTGCGCCGTTACATTCGCTACCATGAGGGCGAGCCCTTCGACCTCACGCAGGTGCTGCGTACCCAGTTCGCCCTCGACGACTCGCAGTACTTTTCCAACCTCGAGGTGCTGCCCGCAGAGCCCGATCGCAGCACGCACATCGTCCCGGTGAACATCCACGCCGACCCGAGCCGGCGACACCGCTACTCGTTCGGCGCCGGCTATGCCACCGACACCGGGCCGCGCGGCACGCTCGGCTTCGAGGACCGGCGCATCAATTCACTCGGCCACAGCTTCAGCGTCGAGGTGCAGGCGGCGCAGGTGACGCGCTACAGCCTGCAGAGCCGCTACAACGTGCCGATCGGCGATCCGGCGGTCGAGAAACTGACCCTGGGGGGCACGGTCGAGCAGCGCCAGCTCGCGGATGTGACCACCCACACGCTGTCGCTGGGCCCGAGCGTCACCGAGGTCACGGGCGGCTGGCAGCATGTGTGGCTGGTGAACGGAATGCGTACCACCAGCGATCTGCCGCTCGGAGCGGAGTCGTTCCCCGGTGCGCATACCGACCGCCTGCTGGTGCCGGGAGTCGACCTCGCCTCGGTGCCCAAGGGCTATCTCGGCGAGGCGCTGTTCGAGCATCCGTTCTTCGCCGAGCTGCGCGGCTCGCACAGCTCGCTCGGCTCCGATTCCAACTTCATCCAGCTGCACCTGCAGGCCGAGCGGGTGTTCCGCCTCGGCAGGAAATGGCACCTGCTGCTGCGCGATGAGCTGGGCGCGAGCCTGGTGTCGCGCTTCAGCCAGCTGCCGACCGTGTTCCGCTTCTTCGCCGGCGGCGACAACAGCGTGCGCGGCTTCGCCTACAATGACCTGTCCCCGACCGAGGCGGTGTGCACCCAGGATCAGGTCACCAAGCAGTTCCTGCGCAATCCCGACGGCAGCTGCAAGTCGATCGCCGGGTACATCAAGGTCGGCGGCAAGGACGTGATCACCGGCACGGTGGAGGTGATCCGCGATCTGCCGAAGAATTTCGGTATCGCCGCCTTCCTCGACTATGGCAACGCCTTCAACAGCTTCGCACAGCTCGCCCGCAAGTGTTCGCCGGCAGCCGCTCAGCAGCAGGAGTGTACCTCGCTGCAGTACTCGGTCGGCATCGGTCTGAGGGTGCGCCTGCCGGTCATGACGCTCGGGGTGGACATCGCCGAACCCCTGTCGAGCAGCTTGCAGTGGGACGCCACCGGGCAGCGCTTCCAGTCCGTGCACCCCGGTCCGCGGCTGCACATCAACTTCTCCCCGAAGCTGTAGCGATGTTCAGCCTGCGCCGCCTGCTGCTCGTGCTCGCCTGCCTGGCCGTCGCCCTGGCCCTCGTGGCGCCGGCGGCCCTCATCTGGTCGGCGCTCTACACCAACAGCGGGCTGCAGTTCCTCATCGGGCACATCCCGCACCGCATGGCGGGCGTGCAGCTCGACATCGTCGGCGTCAGCGGCACGGTGGCCGAGGGCCTGCGCGTCGAGCGCGTCGAGATCGATCACGACCTGGTGCACCTGAAGTTCGAAGGCATCGAGGGCCAGGTAGCGCTCATGCCACTCGTGCTGCAGACCATCCGCGTGCGTCACGGCACGGTGAGGAGCGCCCTCATTCAGGTGAAGCGCCGCAGCCATCCCTCGCTCCCCGGTCCACTGGTCTTCATGCCGCGCTGGCTCATCGTCAGCGCCGAGCAGGGGCGGGTGGCGAGCGCGACGCTCACCGTTCCCAACGGCTTCCGTCTCGAGGCCACCGACATCAGCGGCGCCGCGGTCATCCGTCACAACGTCATCCGCTTCTTTCAGGCCGAGGGGCTCCTGGGAGGCGAGGCGCGCGTCAGCGCGATCGGCGACCTGCTCGCCGCCGATCCCCTGGGGCTGGAGGTCAAGGGGCGCCTCCTGTGGAGCCCGGCGGGACGGCCCGCCTGGACCGTGGCCGGCAGCGCCCGGGGCGATCTCAACATCCTGCACGTCGTGGCGCACGCGGACAGCCCGTTCCGCGCCGACTTCTCCGGCCAGGCGATCGATCTCACCAACCAGTGGCACTGGGTGGGCGATGCCGTGGTCCGGGATTTCAATCTGCGCGCCTGGGGCGTGCGCGGCCCGCTCGGCAGCATCACCGGCCACCTGGCCGGCAGCGGCGACGGCGCGGGCTTCAGTGCCCACGGGGCGGTGAACCCCACCGGACTGCGCGCCGGGCTGTTCGAGGCGCAGTTCTCCGGCAGCTACGCCGAGCGCGTGCTGACCGCCCGGCACTGGGAGCTGCGCCACCTCGCCTCCGGGGCGGTAGCCCGCGGCGCCGGCACCATCGGCGTCGACGGGCCGCGACTCGATCTGAGCGGCGAGGTGAGCAACTTCCGCTGGCCTCTGGTGGGCCGTGACCCGGCGGTGTCCGGCGCCACCGGCTCCTTCACCCTCGCCGGCGTGCTGCCGTACCGGGTGCGGCTGAGCGGCAGCGCGCAGGTCCCCGGGCTGGCGCCGATGCCGGCGGACGTGAGCGGCACACTCGGCCACGACAGCTTCGCGTTCGACAGCGCGGAGATCGACCTGTTCGGCGGTCACGCGAGCGTCAGCGGCGAGGTGGTGTGGTCCCCGGCGCAGAGCTGGTCGGTGCTGGGCCACGCGAGGGGCATCAATCCCGGCGTGCTGCGTGCGGATCTGCCCGGCAGCCTCAGCTTCATGCTCGGGGCATCGGGGCGCGGCTTCGACACCCGCGGGGATCTCACCGCCTCGTTCAGTGACTTGAGCGGCAAGTTGCGCGGCGTGGCGGCGAGCGGCTCCGGCGCCCTGACACGCTCGGGAAACACCTGGGGCTTCAGTCAGGTGCGGGTCGGCTTGGGAAGCGCGCGCGTGGCGCTCGATGGGCACATCAACGAGCGCATGGATCTGCGCTTCGCGGTCTCCGCCGAGGACCTGAGTCTGCTGGCGCCCGGCACCCGCGGTGAGCTCAAGGCGTCCGGGACCGTGGGCGGCACGCTTGCCGATCCGGTGATCGTCGCCACGGCGCACGGCGGGGACCTCGACTACCAGGGCGTCAAGCTCGAGAGCGTCGACGCGAACGTGAACTTCGACCCCGGCGCATCCGGGCGGGAATCGAAAATCGACGCGCGCCTGCGCAAGCTGAGCTATCAGGACCGTACGCTCGAGAGCGTCACGCTCACTCTCGGCGGTCCGCCGGACGCCTACCGGGTGCAGCTCGCGGTCGCGGCCAGCGGTCTCACCGCGAGCGCCGCGGCACGCGGGGCTTACGCGCACGGAACCTTCACGGGCGAACTCAACGCCCTCGCCATCAACGGCAGCGAGTCCCTGCACCTGTCGCTCGAACGCCCCGTGGCATTCAGCGCGGCACCCGATCATTTGCGCCTGGACTGGCTGTGCCTGGTGGGTACGCCCGGCAGCGTGTGCGCGGACGGCGAATGGAGCGCGGCGGCGTGGTTCACGACCGTCATGACCAACCAGTTGCCGCTCAACACGCTCACCGCCGGCATGACCCCCGCGGTGGAATATCTCGGCACCGTCAACGCACTCGCGCGCCTGTCGGGCGGCGCGGGCGCGCCGCTCGTGGGAACAGTGCGGGCCGAGCTGACCGATGCCGAGCTCGCCCACAAGCTCGCGAGCCACCGGATCGAGCACACCCGCATCGGCTCCGGCACGGTGACGCTGAACGCGACGCCGGCGCTCGTCACTGCCCAGGCCGATCTCGGCGACGGCGAGATCGGCACCCTCCACGGCCGGCTCGAGGTGCAACGCGCCACCGCGCGGGGAGCAGCGCAAGTAGCAACGCCGGCGCATTGGCAGGACATGCCGCTCAGCGGCGAGCTGCACGCGCAGACGGCCGAGCTCGGCTTCGTGTCGGTGTACGAGCCGGACATCGACCGCGCCGCCGGCCACTTCAACGCGGATATCCAGCTGGCCGGCACCGCCGGGACGCCGCGACTCTCCGGGGCGCTCAAGGTCAGCGACGGCGAGATCGATGTCTACCAGGTGAACCTCGGCCTGCGCCAGGTGCAGCTCGACGCACGCCTGAGCGAGGCGGGGCTCGATTTCAACGGCAGTGCGCACGCCGGCGCGGGCAGCGTCACGGCCGGCGGGCACCTCGAATGGCGGGCGCTGCTGCCGTACGGGAAGTTTCATCTGCAGGGAACCAACCTGCGGGTCGCGGACGTTCCGGAGGCGCAGATCGACGCCTCCCCCGATCTCGACTTCAACGTCACCGGGCGCAGGATCGAAGTGACCGGCAAGGTCACGGTGCCGTACGCGAAGATCCAGCCCAAGGACTTCGCCGGCGCCGTGCGGGCCTCGCCCGATGAGGTGATCGTCGGCAGCGAGGAGGAGGATCCGACCAAGCGCTTCGAGGCGATGAGCACCATCACGCTCGCCCTCGGCGAGCGCGTGAGCATCGACACCTCGGGGCTCACCGGCCGGCTCACCGGCAGCATCACCATCCGCAGCGGCTACGACGCCATCACGCGCGCCACCGGAGAGCTGTCGGTGGCCGAGGGCAAGTACACCGCCTATGCGCGCAAGCTCGACATCGAGCGCGGCCGGCTGATTTTCACCGGCGGCCCGATCGATAATCCGGGCATCGATCTGCGCGCCATCAAGGAATTTCCCGACGTGAAGGCCGGCGTCAACGTCCGCGGCACGCTGCTGCAGCCGCACATGACGTTCTTCTCCGAACCTTCGCTGCCGCAGTCGCAGGTGGTGTCGCTGATCCTGGCCGGCGGCTCGCTGGAGTCGGCGCAGTACCGCACCACCGGCAGCAGCGGCGCGGGCACCGCGGCGCTGGCGCAGGGCGGCGCGATCCTCGCGCAGCAGCTCGGCTCGCACGTGGGCATAGAGGACGTGAGTCTCGAGTCCGACATCACCAACGAGACCTCCCTGGTGCTCGGCCGCTACCTGTCGCCGCGCCTGTACGTGAGTTACGGCATCAGCCTCACCCAGCAGCTCAACACGCTCAAGCTGCGCTACACCCTCGGTGATCACTGGACCGTCAGGACCGAGGTCGGCCAGGCGCGCGGCGCCGACCTGGTGTACTCCATAGACAAGTAGCTGCGCCGGCCGCGCGGGTGGCGCGCGCTGGCGCGGGCCGCGGCGCGGCCGGCGCTATTTCGAGCAGCCCCCGATCCGCCGCCCCGTCATCTTGATGGTCATCGGGCCCTGATCGGTCTGCGCGCGAATGACCGCCTTGAACGAGTCGGAGGAGAACGTGCCCTCGAAGTGACTGGTCGCGCGCTGGCACTGCATGACGAACTTCACCTTGTCGCCCGCCACGCTGGGATCGGTCATCTTGCAGCTCGGGTCGTTGCCGCGCTCCTGCGACAGCTTCTTGCCCACCTGCTTGAGGTCCGTATCGGTGATGCACTGCTGCTGCGTCCGCGGTGTCTGCAGTCTTGCCAGATAGCCGGGCGGCAGGCGGCTCTGCGTTTCCGGCGCCAGCGTCACCTGCGAGGTGGACACGACCTCGTACTTGCCCGGCTTGAGGTTCACGGCCTGGGCGAACAGCGCGCCGCACACGCCGGCGGCCGCGAGCGCCGCGGCCCGGGCCGCGCCTGTTGAGCGTGGTGAATGCATGATGATCCCTTCGCTGTTGGGCGCCTGTGGGAGCGCAGGCCGGCCGGCATTGTAGCGCTTCGGTGCGTGGCCGGGCCCGGGCTCTCCTTGACTCTTGTGCATTAATATGCACAATGTGCGCATGTTTATGCGCAAGAACAGATGCTGAGCGACGCCCACCAGCTGCAACGGCGCGGCGCCATCGTGCGCCTCCTGCGCGACGGCCTGGTCCGCAAGCAGGCCGATCTGGTGCGCCTGCTGAAGAAGGAAGGTCACGGCGCGACCCAGTCTTCCATCAGCCGCGACCTGCGCGATCTCGGGGTGCTCAAGGCGACCGGCCGCTACGTGCTGCCGCCCGATGAGCTGACGCGCGCCAACGGCGACTTCGGCACCCTGGCGCAGTTCGTGCGGCAGCTGCGGCGCGCCGGCCCCTCGCTCACCGTGCTGCGCACCACCATCGGCGCCGCGCAGAGCGTCGCCGTGGCGATCGACAAGGCCGAGTGGCCGGAAGTGGCCGGGACCCTCTCCGGCGACGACACCATATTCATCGCCACCGCCAGCGCGCGTGCGCAGGAGGAGCTGATCGGCCGCCTGCGCGCGCTGTTCCGGGTCTGATCATGTCCAACACCGCTGCACGCACGGGCATCCCCATCGTCCTCGCCTACTCCGGAGGCCTCGACACCTCGTTCCTGGTGGCGTGGCTTGCGGAACATGAGCGCCGCCCGGTGATCACGGTCACCGTCGACACCGGCGGGATCGACGGCCAAGCCGCGCGCGACCTCGCCGCGCGCGCCCGCGCGCTCGGCGCCGTGGAGCACACCCAGGTGGACGCGCGCGCCGACTACTTCGAGCAGGTGCTGCGCTTCCTCATCATGGGCAACGTGCGGCGCGGGCAGCTCTACCCGCTGTGCGTCGGCGCGGAGCGCGTCATGCAGGCGCAGACCATCGCACGCCTGGCGCGCAAGCTCGGGTCCGACACCGTCGCCCACGGCAGCACCGCGGCCGGCAACGACCAGGTGCGCTTCGAGGTGGCGCTGCGCACCCTCGCCCCGGATCTCAGGGTGCTGGCGCCGGTGCGGGACGAGGCCTTCAAGCGCCAGGACGAGCTCGAGTACCTGCAGCAGCGCGGGCTGCCGCTGCCGCCCACGGCCGCCCGCTACTCGGTCAACCGCGGCCTGTGGGGCGTGACCATCGGCGGCCGCGAGACGCTCACCTCCGCCGGCAGCATCCCCGATGACGCCTGGCTCCTCACCCGCGATGCGTTCACGCGCCCGCGTCCCGCACAGCGTCACGTGCTCGGCTTTCGGGCCGGCCGGCCGGTGGCGCTCGATGGCAAGGCCGGCTCCCCGGTCGAGATCATCGAAGCGCTCGAGACTCTGGCGGCGCCGTTCGGCATCGGCCGCGGGATTCACCTGGGCGACACCATCATCGGCACCAAGGGACGCGTGGCGTTCGAGGCGCCGGCGGCGGAAGTGCTGCTCAGCGCGCACCGCGAGCTCGAGAAGCTCACTCTCACCGGCAGGCAGCAGCGCATCAAGGAGCAGCTCGCACAGCCCTACGGCGATCTGGTGCACGAGGGCCAGCTGCTCGATCCGGTGTGTCGCGACATCGAGGCGCTGCTGCTCAGCTCCCAGCAGCGGGTGACGGGCGAGGTGCACCTGCTGCTGCAGAGCGGCAGCGTGTTCGTCGAGGGCGTGGAGTCGCCGTTCTCGCTCATGGCGGCCTCGCGGGGCGTGTACGGCGAAGCGGCGGGCGAGTGGTCGGCGAGCGATGCGCTGGGGTTCTCGCGCATCGCAGCGCTCCCGGGTGTGTTTTATACCCGCGCCGGCGAGCGCGCGGCGATGCGGCCCGAGGAGCCGTAGCGATGCTCGGCGGCATGCGCAACGTGGTGGTCGACAAGCTGGCCTCCGTGACCCAGGCCTGCGGCCTGTCGCACGAGGTGCGCATCGCCGCCGAAATTCCCGCGCAGGAAGGCGTCGTCATCGTGGTCGAGGTCCTCAACAACAAAGCGACCTACAACACCCTCGAGCTGACCAGCGGCCGCATGGCCAAGGTCGGCAAGGGCGACGTGGTCGCGGGCGCGCTCGGCCATCGCCAGGCGCTGTTCGGCTACTCCGGCCACGTGCCCGCGACGCTGCAACCCGGGGATGTCATCCAGATGCTCAACATCGGCGGCGTGCTCGGGCTGTGCGACTCCATCAACCCGGAGAAAGGCCAGCCGTTCGACTGCCGCGTGCTGGGCGTCGCGCTCAACTTTCCCTATCTGGGCGAGCGCATCGGCGTGCCCGCCCGGGTGGGCCACAAGAGCCTCGACGCCAACGCCGCGCTCGACACGCGTGGGGTGCCGGTCGTGGCACTCGCCGGCACCTGCATGGAGGCCGGCAAGACCGCCGCCGCCTGCGCGATCATCACCCGCATGCGCCACCGCGGCCTCACCGTCGATGCCTTCAAGGCGACCGGGGTCTCACTGCGCCGCGACATCCTCGCCATGGAGGACGCGGGTGCGCGCCGCTGCGCGATTTTCACCGATCTCGGCGTCGTCACCACGACGCGCAGCAACGGTCCGGCGCTCACCCGCACCATGCTCAGCGAGCTCGCCGCCGGCAAGCCCGACGTCGTGGTGTTCGAGCTCGGCGACGGCATCCTCGGCACCTACGGGGTCGATGCGATCCTCGAGTGTCCCGATATCCGCACCGCACTCGGCGCGGTCATCCTGTCGGCGAACGATCCGGTCGCGGCCTGGGGCGGCGTGAAGCTGCTGCGCGAGCGCTTCCTCATCGAGCCGTGCGCGGTCACAGGCCCCTCCACCGACAACCAGGTCGGCGTCGAGATCATCACCACCCAGATGGGCGTGCCGGCCTGCAACGCCATCGGCAACGGCGCCGCACTCGGGGACCGCGTGCTCGAGGCGCTCGGGCTCGCCGCGGCGGGGCTGCAGTGAGCGGGCGCATCCCCGCCGTGGTGCTCGGCGGTACCGGCTACGTGGCCGGCGAGCTGCTGCGCCTGATCGCCGCGCATCCGCGCTTCGAGCTCGCGGCGGTGATGTCCGACAGCCAGCCGGGCGAGGCGCTGGCGGCGGCGTTCCCGCACCTCGCCAGCGCCTACCCGGATGAGCGCTTCAAGTCGCAGGCGCAGGTGCAGGAGATTGTGAGCGAGGCGCGCGAGTCCGCGGTGTTCTCGGCCGCCCCGCACGGAGTCTCCGCCGCGCTGATCAACGCGCTGCTGACGGGCGCCGCGCGCACCAGCGCCCGGCCGCGCGTAGTCGATATCTCGGCGGATTTCCGCTACGCAACGCCGCAGGCCTACGCCGCGGTCTACCGGCACGCGCACGCAGCTCCGGCGCGCCTGGCGGAGTTCACCTGTGCGCTGCCCGAGCACCTGCGGGAGCTGCCGACCGCGCACGTCGGGCATCCCGGCTGCTTCGCCACCGCGATCCTGCTCGCGAGCGTGCCGCTGCTCGCCGGGGGCCTCATCGCACCGACGCTGTTCGTGAGCGGCATCACCGGCAGCACCGGCTCGGGGCGCAAACCCGTGGAAGGCACGCATCATCCGCTGCGTCACGGGGATCTCTACAGTTACGGCGCGCTGCGGCACCGGCACGTGCCGGAGGTCACGGCGTGTGCGCGCGCGGCCTGCGGGGTGGACGCGCACTTTGCCTTCGTGCCGCACTCCGGGCCGTTCGCGCGCGGCATACACGTGACGGTGCAGGCGCAGCTCGCCCGCTCGCTCGACACCCCGGGTCTGCTGGCGGCGCTGCGCGAGTTCTACGCGCACGCGCCGTTCGTGCGGGTCGAAGCCGCGGCGCCGCGCGTCAAGGACGTGGCGACCAGCAACTACGCGCACCTGTCGGGGGCGGTCGCGGGCGGCACGGTAGCGGTGCTGTGCGCCATCGACAATCTCAACAAGGGTGCCGCCGGCGGCGCCCTGCAATGGATGAACCGGATGTTCGACCTGCCGGAGACCACCGGTCTCACCGCCGCCGCACCGGGATGGACCTGAGGGCACGGGAATGGCGAAGAGGAACGCGACGCGAACGATGAGCGAAGGGGGGATGCAGGCGGCAGCCCGGGCACGCGATTTTCTCGCCCCGGTATTTTCGCAGTACCCGCTGGAGGTCGCCTCGGCGCAGGGCGTATGGCTCACCAACAGCCTTGGGGAGCGGGTGCTCGACCTGTACGGCGGACACGCCGTCGCCGGCCTGGGGTATGCGCATCCGGCCTGGTCCGCGGCACTGGCACGCCAGGCCGAAG
>WNGI01012316.1_pt1 | contig 18011 bp, 10 predicted proteins | sample 5400621 | NCBI WGS metagenome assembly WNGI01 (sample SAMN13153374, study PRJNA577476) | soil metagenome | isolation source: 20 cm soil or saprolite under Garry oak tree replicate 1 | place: USA:California | collected 2016-06-15
GGAATATGGAACTCGACTGCCAGCGAGCCGTCCGCATACACCGGCACCACCCCATCCACAGTATTCGCCGTCGGCACGGTCAACCCTTCAACGGCGCGAGCGGATTCGCCGGTTCAATACGGTCTGCTGGCTGCCCGCGGTGGAGCCGCGCGCGGCGGGCCTCGGACGGTTTCGCCGATGGTGCTGCACGCGACCCTCGCCCACCGCCGAGCCGACCTGCTGCAGTCGCTGGCCGGCCGCGGTCCGTCGGCGGCCCGGTTGGCGCAGATATGATGCCGCTCATCCGGCAGGACATCGCCACCCGTTGGTCCCGAACGAGTCCGTCGGCCCGGTCGGCTGACAGTCTGCTACTGCCGGCAGAGCGAGCGCCCCACCGAGAAGGGGAAGCCGTGCTCACCGAAGCGCGGTGCGTAGCCGGTGCGGTTGGCCCGGCTGGCTGGATGGATGCCGAGTCGGTTGGGGCGGTTCGGGCTTCGGCGGCTCCGCCCGCGTCGGCGGCCGCCACCGGGACGCCAGTCGAGTCGGCTGCGGCGGCTTCGTCGGCGGGCCAGCACCGGCAGGTCACGGCCGCGCCGCAGCGTCCGGATCAGGCCTCGGCGGCGCCCACGCGCACGGACAGCCCGCCCGCCGCAGAACCACGGCCGCCGGCAGAACCAGCAGCACCGACGCAGGCGCCGGGGGCTGCGTCGGGCCGACCGGCGGCGGAGGAGGGGCGCCGGCACGAGGCGGCGGCGGCGCCGGCCGGCGCCGGCCAGGGCAGCTCGGGTGGGCGGTGTCCCGGACAAGCTTGCCGACCGGGTGCCGACCGCCACCGTCCTGCTCGCCGCGCGGCGCGAGGCGGAACCTGCACCTCACCGGTCGCTGGTGGTGCCGGGCCTCGGCGGCATCAGCCGCTGTGCGCGACGATGCGGGGATGGCTCACTGCCTCGCGGGCTATCTCGACCCGGGAACGCACGCCGAGTTTGGCGAGGATGTGGGAGACGTGGCACTGGACGGTGCCCCGGGCCAGGTAGAGCTCGGCCGCGATCTCGGGGTTGGAGCGTCCTTCGGCGACCAGGTAGGCGACCGCGAGCTCGGTTCGCGTGAGCGCCTCCCAGCCGGTGGTGGCGTGCTTGTGCCGCCCGCGGATCCCTCGGCGGATACCGTACGAGTGCAGCCGGGCGTGGGCGCGGCGCAGGCACCACTCGGCACCCAGGCCCGAATAGATGTCTGCCGCCTGCTTCAGCGCGGCCCGCGTTGCGGCGCCGTCCCCGTGCGCGGCCAGCAGCGCGGCGAGCTCTTCGAGTGTCTGCGCCCGCTCGACCGGCCGGCCGACCTCCTGGTAGTGGTCGGCTGCCGAGCGCAGCCCGTCGGTGTCGGAAGCGAGCAGGCCACGACAGCGGACGGCAGCAGCGACGGCGCGTGCCGGGACCTGCTCACGGGCGGCCTCGGACTCACACCGCTGCAGTGCGGCCTGAGCGGTCGAGTCGTCGCCGACCGCAACCGCGAGCCGAACCAGGTCCGGCAGCCACTGATGAACCAGGGTCATCTGGCCCGGCCTCGAGTCGAGCATCGTGGCCAGCAGCTCGACTGCCGCAGCGGGATCTCCGCGTCGCTCGGCATCAAGCGCCCGGGCCGCGAGCAGGAAATCCGCGTTCTCCCACGCCGAGACGGTATCGATAGGCGCCGCGAACCCGGCCTCCAGGTGACGGCTGGCCGCCGCGCGGTCGTCCCGACTCACGGCGATGAGTGCCGAGACACCGTGGTAGAGCAGGATCGGGCCTCTCTCCCGCAATCCGAAATGCGAGATCTCCGGACTGTCCGGCGTCACCGAAGCGAGTTCGGCCAGTGCGTCGTCCCAGCGGCCCGTCCAGTAGTAGTGGACCGCCGCACCGATATGCAATGCCGCCCGCGGGTCGCCGGTCCGCTGGGCATACCGGCGTACCTCGTTCAGGCACGCGCCCGCCTCGGGGAGCCGGTCGAGGTTCTGCAGCGTGAATATCCTGTTCTCCAGCGCGCTGGCCCGAAGGTCTGGATGCTCGGTGTCATCCCCCAGCACGGCGATGGCCTTGTCGATGAACTCCAACGCACTCGAGTAGTCGCGGCGGACGGCCGCGATCGTCCACCGGACACAGAGCGCGGAGCCGATCGCGAACGCATCCGAGGCCTGCTCGCCGAGCGCGAGCGCCTCCCGCGCGGCGGCCTCGGCGGCATCCAGGTCGCCCAGCACATCGCGCAGGTACACGGTATGCAGGGCATGCATCCGGGCCCGCCACATCGCTGGCAGCGCGCGGTCGGCCAGCGCCCGTTCGACGACGGACAGCGCCTCGGTGCTGCGGCCCGTGCTGAACAGCACGCGAGCCAGCAGCCAGCCCACCTCCGCAACCTCCACCGGATCGGTGGAGCGGGCGAGCAGCCGCCGCGCACACTCCTCTGCCTCGGCGTGCCGGCCGAGCCGGAACTGCGCTTCCAGCTGAGAAGCCCAGATCGGGTGCCAGTACGGATCGTCTTCGGCGACATGCAGGGCGGCGCGGGACAGTAGTGCGGCGGCCATCTCCGGTGACCGCTCAGTCAGCCCGGGCGCATGCTCGCCGATCCAGCGCAGCGCCCAGGGGTCGACGGCGGTGGACGTCACCAGCTGCTCGGCGACCTGTTCTACCGTGGCGCCGGCGACCGACAGTGCCTGCGCTGCCTGGCGGTGCAGTGCGATCCGCAGGGCAGCCGGCATGCGCTCGTACAGCGCTTGGCGGATCAGCTGGTGCCGGAAGCTCAGGCCGGATCCGGACTCGATCACCACGCCCGCAGCCTGCGCGTCCAGCAGCTCGCCCATCAGCTCGGTGGGATGGCGGTCGAGCACCGCGGCCAGGTCGGTCACCGAGAACTCCGTCCCCAGCACCGCAGCTGTGCTCAGCATGGAGAGCGCGTTCGGCGAGAGGAAGCCGAGGCGGCGGGTGATGGCCGAGCCGATGGAGATCGGCGCCCGCTGGCCGGGCGGCTCTGCCAGGTCTGCGGTCGCCGCGCCGACCGTCACCCGCTGTTCCCGCAGCAGCCCCACCACGATCTCCCGCACGTACAGCGTTCGGCCCGGGGGGTGCTCCGACCAAGCTGGCGACCAACTCCGACACCTCGGCCTGCCCGAGCGGCCCGAGCGATATCGGCACGCCGTCGTGGGCCAGCAGCGAACTCCGCAGCTTGTCGACGATCGTGCGTTGCGGGACGGGCCGGCAAGCGGCGACCAGCAGCAGGGGCAACTGGTTGACGGCGAGAGCAAGCTGATGCCAGGCGAGCAGGCTGGCGTCGTCCGCCCACTGCAGATCGTCGATCACCATGACCAGCGGGTGCGAGGCGCAGAGCCGATCCACCAGCGCCAGCAGCCGCTCGATGGCCGCCGCGACCGGGTCGATCCCGCCCAGCATGCCGGTGCCGGCCTTGGCCTTGAGAAGATCTGATATGTCCGGTATTACCGTGCGAAGCGGACTCGACTTCTCGCCGAGACAGCGCATGATGATCCGCAGTGGAAGCAACTGGCTCAACTCGTCGGCCACGCACCACGCTGTCTTGCAGCCCAGCTCCGTCGCGTCGGACAGGCCCATCGCCAGCAGCGACGACTTGCCGATCCCGGGCTCACCCTCGACCCAGACAGCATGCCCCTGCCCGGCGGCAACGCCGCGCACCAGGCTCTTCAGCACCGTGACTTCAGCATCCCGTCCGACAAACGGGTCGGCCGGGGCCACTGAAAGCACAAAGCTCACGATAGCGCACCGGACGGCCATACCCAGGTCGGTTGTCGCCCGCGGCCGGCCAACCACCGGTCGGCGCGTGGTCGGCTGACGCACCGGGCACGCACCAGATCCTCGACGCAGCGGCGTGCGGGCCAAATCACCCTCCGCAGTGGACGGTGGCCCAACCGTCCCCGGACACGCCACCGCCGGCCAGATCCGGGTCGACAAGGTCTACCTGCCCGGCCAGGCGACCTGGTCGGTGGGCGACCATCCGCTGGTCGACGAACCGCTGGACAACCTGGTGCCGCCGCATGCGTCGGGCTGGCTCTGTCCGGCGGGCGGAGTCCGGGTACTCGCGCTCCTGGGCGGAGCGGCTGGATCTCTACGCCGCGCGGTCGTCGGCCGGTGGTCTGGGTACCGCGGAGATACGTGGGTTGACAGATGTACTGACGGGGGGCGATCCGCGAGGCTGGTGTACGCCGGAGGGTGGGTCGGCTGCCGGTGGGTGCGGGACTGAGGAGACAGCGGGCTGGCAGCTGGCCAGGCCGCGGACCGTACGGGGCTTGCTGAGGGGACTGCCATGAGCTTTGGTGCCACGACCGGCGAACGCCTCGGCGCGCGCCATTGGCCGCGCCGAGCGGGCCGCCGCGGCCAGCCCCAGCCAGCCGGCGAGGACAGCCGCTCGGCCACGCCGGCGAGCTGCGACGCCGACGCGGTGCTGGACAAGCTGTACGCCCTGTACTGGTCCGACCTGGTCAGTTACGTCAACGGCATGTTGGCCGACCCGCATCAGGCCGAGGAGATCGTGCAGGAGACCATGCTGCGGGCGTGGCGGCACGCGGACAAGCTGACTCCCGACCGCGGCTCGGTGTGGGGTTGGCTGTGCCGGGTCGCCCACAACGCGATGGTCGACCGCATCCGGCACAAGCGCGCCCGACCGGCCGAGGTCGAGGAGACCGCCGCCACATCCAATGCCCGGGTGGTGGTAGACCACGGTCCGGACGTGGTCGACTCCGTCCATGTCGTGCGTGTGCTGGCGCTGCTTCAGCCCGCCCACCGTGCCGTGCTGTACCTGGTCTACTACCAGGACCGGACGTGCGTGGAAGCCGCCGCGGTTCTCGGCGTGCCGGTCGGCACGGTGAAGTCCCGGCTGCACTACGGCCTGCGGCACCTGCGCGTCCTGCTCGCAGCGGACCGGGCCGAACACCAGTAGTGCACGACAGGCACTTCGCGCCTCCACCCGCCGCGCCACCTCACAAGATCGGGTCCCGCCGAAACAGCCGAGCCACCGCGGCGTCGGCCCCGCCGTAGGGGTGGGCCAGCACTCCACCATCACCGGCGCTCGCTCGCATGGTAGGCGCGGCCCGGGCGGCGGCGGTGTGCCGCAGGTGTAGTACGACCCGGGCCGTTAGCAGGCCGCTGCCGTCAGCGTGAATCACGATGCCGTGGCCGTGGGCGCTCCAGCCGCCGACAAACGGCGCGAGGCGGTGACGACCTCCGGCGCGGGTGACGACGTTGTCTCGTCACGCGCAGCCGTGGCACCGGCGCGCCTGAGCTCGCTGCGGGCTGGCGCGCCGGTGCCGGCGGGCGTCAGGACATGACGTAGAAGCGGTATTGCGCGGTGTACGGCACCCCCCGGGTCTGGCCGTCGGTGCACGCGGTCGTCGGTGCCACGCCGCCGGTGGTGTCGAGCCGCTGGATGTAGGTGACGGTGCCGAAGATGCCGTCGCCGCGGGTCCTGGTTGCCTGCAGCAGCAGCTGCGGGATGGAGCCGGCGACCGGTGAGGATGCCACCGCCCTGGCTTCGACGAGCGAGCCGTCCCGGGTCGACTCCCAGCTCGGGCCGCGGAAGTGGATCGCCGCCGGAAGCCAGTCGCTGAGCACGGCGGCCGGCTCGAGGAATGACCAGGCGCCGGCGGTGCACTGGTAGACCTGCACACCGCGGGCGCTCAGCCGCGCGACCAGCCGGTTGCCGGGCGGTACCTGGATCTCCGGTGGCACCGGGTCGGAGCTCTCGCCGCCGGCCGCGCGGGCCGGTCCCGCTGTGCGCGGTGCCGCGCTGCTGGCCTCCGCGAGCCCAACCAGGCCGACGGTGAGCAGTGCGGCCAGAATGAGTCCGAGCAGGAAGTGCAGTCGGTGGATCCGGACGGGCATTCGTCGCCTCCAACTATGTCGCCGCTGCATCGGTGATGAGCGTGCGTGTAGACACGTGGGGGCGCGACCAGAAGGTTCAACGCCTGACCCTCTTTCATCGGTTTCGACCAGTCCGCAGCGGCGAAGGCGATGTCGGGCCCTTGGTCCGGCCGCCGGTGCGCGGTGTCCACCGTTCGATCCGGGGCGTCGTCCTCCGCTCGGGCTAGGATCGGGTGGCTGCGGGGGCTGGGCGTGAAGTGGTAGGCCGTGTTCGTCGGGCGAGACGCGGAGTCGGCGGCGCTGCGCGGCTGGCTCGACGAGCTGGCGGCCGGCCGGGGCCGGGCGGTGCTCATCGAAGGCGAGCCGGGCGTGGGCAAGACGGCGTTGCTGCGGGTCGCGCTGGACCACGGCTCCGCGCTCGGTTGTCAGGTGTTCTGGGCCGACTCGGACGAGCTGGGTCAACGGCTCCCGCTCCGGCCGTTCCTGGCGGCGCTCGGGGTGCACGAGGGCGCGACCGACCCTGGCCGGGCGGCGATCGCCGAGCTCCTCCGGACACCCGAGTCCGGGGCGGCCGCGGCGTCTGCGGTCGGCTGGAGCGACCCGGTCCTCGCCGCGGCGGAACGGCTGCTCGCGCTGGTGGACGACCTCTGTGCCAGCGCGCCGGTGGCGCTGGCCGTCGACGACCTGCAGTGGGCAGATCCGGTCACCGTTCAGGTCTGGAGCCAGCTTGCCCGCGCCGCCCAGCAGCAGCCACTGCTGATCGTGGGCACCCGGCGGCCGGTGCCGCACCGGGACGACCTCGACGCGCTGCGGCGCGGCCTGGGCGAGCACGTCGTCGAGCTGGGTCCGTTGCCGGAGCCGGACGTGACCAGGCTGGTCGCGGCGCTGGCCGGCGGCGAGCCGGGTCCCACGCTCCGCCGGCTCGCCGCCGGAGCCGCCGGCAACCCGCTCTACCTCACCGAGCTGCTGGGCGCGATCAACCGGGAGGGCCGGCTCTCGCGGTCCGGCGAGGTCGCCGAGGTCGTCGGCGGCGTGCCGTCCTCGCTGGCTGGCGCGATCGGCAACCGGATCGTCTTCCTCGCCGCGGCGACCCGCGAGACGCTGCGGACCGCCGCGCTGCTCGGCACCAGGTTCACCGCCTCCGACCTGGCCAGCGTGACCGGCCGCTCGGTCGTGGCGCTGGTCGAGCCACTGCTGGAGGCGTTCACCGCCGGCGTGCTCGCCGACGCCGGAGTCACGCTGTCCTTCCGGCACGCGCTGATCCGCGACGCGCTCTACGCGGAGATCCCCGCCACCGAGCGTCCGGCGCGGCACCGGGAAGCGGCCCACCGGCTGGCGGCTTCCGGTGTCGCCGCGGACGGGGTGGCTCGCCATCTGCTGCACGCCGGGGACGAGGTCGACGACTGGAGCCGGGACTGGCTGGCCTCGGCCGCCCCGGCGTTGATCAACCAGGCCCCGACCGTCGCGGTCGAGCTGCTGCAGCGCACGCTGGATGGCACCCCGGTCGGGCACGACCGATGGGGGGTGCTCGGCGCTGCGCTGGCCCGAGCGCTGCTCGCGGCCGGCCGGCTGGCCGACGCCGAGGCACAGGCGAGGGCAGCGATCGAGGTCGGCACGGATCCGGAGCTGCTCGCGGAGCTGCATTGGATCGTGGTCGGCTGCCTGCGCGACTCCAGCCGCTGGGACGACGTACGGGCGGTCACCAACCGGGTGCTGGACGCCCCCTGGCTGGGGCAGCGGTGGGCCGCCCGGTTCCTGACCCAGTCGGCGGCCGTCGCCACCCTCAGCCAGATGGCCGATCAGCGGGCGGCGGTCGAGGCCGTGGACCGCGCCCTGGCCGCCGCGGAGGCGGTCGGCGACCGCCTGGCGCTCGCCTGGGCACAGCACGCAGCCTCGATCTACCACGGCTTGCGGGGGGAGGAGGTCGTGGCGCTGGCTCACATGCAGCGCGCACTGGACGCCCTCGGCCATGATCCGTCCATGGTCGGCTTCCGGCTGCTGGTGCTCCGCAACGTCGCCATCGAACTGGCCGCGCTGGACCGGCTCGACGAGGCCCGCCACGCCGCCCGGGAGTGCCGCCGGCTGGCCGATGGAGTCGGCCCGCGACAGCTCGCCGACGCCCGGTCCGCGCTCGTCGACGTGGAGTACTACAGCGGACGCTGGGACGACGCGATCGCCGAGATCGACCTGGACGGCGAGCGCTCCGTCGCCGGCTCGGAGATGGTCGTGTGCGGGATCGCCGCCCTGGTGGCGCTGCACCGCGACGAGCCGGCCACCGTCGAGGCGTGGCTGCGGAAGGCCGACCCGCTCGTCGAACGGGTGCACCTGGGCCTCGCCGGCTACGCCGTGCTGGCCCGAGCGCTGGCCACCGAGCGCGATGGCCGAGCCGAGCAGGCGCTGGCCGCTCTCGTCGGCTACCTGGACTCCCAACCCGAGATCGGGCTCGACTACTGCGGCTGGGACGCCGTCCGGCTTGCCGTGGCGGTGGCCGACGTGCCGACCGCACGCCGCCTCACCGACCAGGTCGAGTGCTACGCGACCGCGTCCGATACCGCCAGCCGCCGCGGGATGGCGCGGTACTGCCGCGGCCTCCTCGACGCCAGTGCCGCCCCGTTGTTCGAGGCGGCCGACCTCTACCGCGGCGTCGGACGCCCGCTGCTGCTCGGGATGGCGTTGGAGGCGGCCGGCGGACTGCTGGCCGAACAGGGCGACGTGCCGCGAGCGGGCCGGACGTTCCGGAAGGCGATCGACACGTACGCCGGCCTGTCCGCCGCCGCCGACGTTGCCAGGGTGGAGAGGCGGCTGCGCGAGTTCGGCATGCGGCGCGGTCCCCGGGCTGTGCGGCAACCGGTCAGCGGTGTCGCCGGCCTGACCCGGACCGAGCGGACGGTCGCGCACCTCGTGGCCGAGGGTCTGCCCAACCCGGAGATCGCCGACCGCCTCTTCCTGTCCCGCCGGACCGTGGAGGGGCACGTCTCCAGGATCCTCGGCAAGCTGCGCCTGGCCTCCCGGGTGCAGGTCGGTCGGGCACTGACCAGTTCGTCGGCGCCGGCTGCCCGCGCCTGACGCCGTCGGGACGACTGAGGATCGGACCTGCCGGGCTGGTCCGGCCGGTGGGTCAGCCGATCACCCGTGCCGCGGCGTCGGCGCGGGCGTCCCGGGAGCGGCGCAGGTCCCGGCTGACGCTGATGCGCTTCAGCCACCGGTCGGTGCCGTCGTACCGGGCGGTGAACGGCCTGCGCCCGTGCACCGCGCGGTAGTTGTCGACGAACAGCACGTCGCCGGCTGTCAGCAGCGCATCGCGCTCGGCCTTCGCCAGCACCTCGGACAGCGCGCTCAGCGCCGCGGCGGCCTCCTCGTCGGCCGGCAGCGGCTCGACGAAGAAGTCGTCGAACCGCAGGTATGGCTGGTCGGGGCCGCCGAACAGCAGCGGCACCGGCTGGTCGACCAGCCAGGCCGGCGGCCCGCCGGCCGTGCCGACCAGGTGCGTCTCGTCCGGCTCTACCAGGAAACGCGGCTGTCCGAGTACCCGCCGGTGATCCTCGTCGATCGCGTCGGGCCGCAGTTCGGCGTACGAGGTCGGCACCTCGTCGTCGTTGCGCAGGCAGAGCAGCCCCAGGTAGTCGCACCGGTAGGGGTGGAACGCGTCCTCGGTGTGCAGGTCGAGCACGCTGCGGCTGCTGTTGCCGCTCTTGGTCTGCTCCTGCCCGGGAGTGGGCAGCAGGTCCTGCACCAGCCGGCCCTGCTGCAGCGTTCGGAACGCGAACAGGTCGCCGAGGGCCGCACCGAGCAGCGCCAGGTACGCCTCCTCGCGGCGGGCGGTGTCGGCGGCCGCCGCATCCTGCCAGCGCAGCGGGGTCGGACCGATCCGGTCGGCGGGCACCCGGTAGCCGCGCAGGATGCACCCGCCGGCTGGCTCGGTGCGGCGGAAGTCGATCAGGAACTCCTGCAGCCGCCCCGGCAGCCGGCGCGCCAGCAGGTCGACCCGGTCGGCGTCGTCCGGCCACCGGATGCCGTCGAGCAGGTGGTCGACCTCGGCCCGGTCAGCGTCGGTGAGGGAAAATGCGGGCAGGTCAGCGCTGAAGGTCATCGGGGCGCTCCACGAGGTAGTCGCCGAGGACGACCGCGTCGATCCGGGTGGACCGGAAGGTCCGCAGCGCGTCGACCGGCGAGCAGACGATCGGCTCGCTGTCGTTGAACGAGGTGTTCAGCACCATCGGCACCCCGGTCAGGTCGGCGAAGGCGGAGATGACCCGGTGGTAGCGCGGGTTGTCCGCCACGTCGACGGTCTGCACGCGCGCGGTGAACCAGGCCGCCGCCTGCTCGGCCAGCACGCTGGGCGCGAACGGTCGGAAATCCTCGCGGTGCTTGACCTTGCGGTTGAGCGTCTCGCGCATGCCCGGGTCGCGCGGGTCGGCCAGCAGCGAGCGGTTGCCCAGCGCCCGCGGGCCGAGTTCCATCCGGTCGGAGAACCAGCCGACCACCGATCCGCCGGCCAGCAGCCGGGCGGCGTCCCCGGCCACGTCCGCCGGCCGCCGCGCGGTCAGCCCGGCCGCCTCCACCGCGGCCAGGATCTCCTCGTCGCTGTAGCCCGGACCGAGGTAGGTCGTCGCGGGGCCGGTCCGCGCGCTGGCCTGCTCGGTGTGTGCGACGTGCAGGGCCGCGCCGACCGCGGTGCCGGCGTCGTGCGGGGCCGGCGGAATGTAGGTGTGCAGGAACGGGCTGCGTTCCTTGACCAGGTAGTTGGCCGTGCAGTTGAGCGCGACACCGCCCGCCAGGCAGAGGTTGCTGCTGGGGTGCAGGTTGTACAGGTACCCGCTCAGCCCCAGCATCACCCGGTTGGTCGCGTCCTGCAGCGCCGCCGCGATGTCCGCGTGCCGGGACTCGATCGGCCCACCGCGGCGGGCCGCGCCGAGCAGCGCCTCCAGCGGCTCGACGTCCGGCAGCCGGAACCGGAGGATGTCCGCGTCGGCGCCGAACACCGGCCCGTCCAGGTGCAGGAACTTGTCGAAGCAGGCGGCGAACGTGGTCGGGTCGCCGTAGCCGGCCAGGCCCATCACCTTGCACGCGTCGTACTCGGAGAAGCCGAGGAAACTCGACAGCTTCTCCCAGACGAAGCCGAGGGAATCCGGGTAGCGCAGTTCGTCGAGCTTCGTCAGCCGACCGCCCGCACCGGCGAACAGCACAGTGCTCGCCGCCTCGCCGATCCCGTCGGCGACCAGCACGCCGGCGGAGTCGAAGCCGGACGGGTAGTACGCCGACGCCGCGTGCGCCACGTGGTGCGGCACCCAGCGGATGCGCCCGCTGAGGTCCGCGCCGAGCGCCGCCGACAGCCGGTCGGGAACCCGGTCGAGCCCGGCCAGGAACGCCTCCTCCCCGTCCTCGCTGCCCCAGTCGCCGGGCCGGCTCAGCGCATCCGGCCGGAACAGTTGGCGGCGTAGCTGCGGGTCGAAGGAGTACGCGACGGCGTCCACGTCCGCGCCGGTGATCCCGGCTTGCCGCAGGCAGAACGCGATCGCGTCGACCGGCAGCTCGTCGGCGTTGTCCACCCGAGCCGGTTTGCCATGCTTGCGCCGGTTGAACCGCTCCTCCTCCGCGGCCGCCAGCACCCGGCCGTCACAGACCAGCGCCGCCGACGACTCGTGATAGACCGAATTGACCCCGAGAATGATCACTGCGGCACCTCGATCGACCTCTCGCCGCGAGCATTGGCCGGGTACGCCCGCTCGTCGGCAAGAAGTGATCGCGGGCGGTGACCTCGCCGAGCCGGACCCCGGGTTTCCGGGACCGGGGCGGCGAGCGCGGCCGAGAGCGGCTCGGCTGGCGGGACGGAACTCCCCCCAGGACTGGTCATGACATCCTCCTCTGTGCAACGTTGCGCAGACGACGCCATCGTGTCCGGGCATGCTGCCCCAGACATCTACCGACCTGCCTATTTCCTTACCGAGTCGACGCCGAGAATGATCACCGAGACAGCTCCTTCCACGGCAAAGAGGGTGCTGAATGGCGCGGCGGTAGGAAATGTGTCACGGGTGATGCATAATCCGGCTGCGGTGGCGGTGGTCGCCACTGTACATTGCCGTCACCAGATCAGGAACCTGTCGAAGAAGGCCGTGATAAATCAAGGTCTGTTGGATTGTGGAGATCACGGACACGCCCTTCCACGGCAGGGGCCGTGCTGCCTGGCGTGGCCGTAGGAAATGTGTCACGTGTTGACCAGTCTCCGTATTTCGCGAAGGTTCGCGGCGGCAGGCCGCACTGGCCCACGGTCGTCGTTCCTGACCGGTGCCGGCACCTCCACCACGTATGTGATCTGACGACGGGATAGGACCGGACTCGCGGTGGCGTCCGGTCAGGACTCGCGGGTGGCGCCGATGCCCACGAAGCACATCAGCGCCGGCTGGTCGCCCCGGTTGTGCCAGGTGTGCCGGGTGCCGAGCTGGACCACGCAGGTGCCTGGAGTGAGCCGCACCTCCTTGCCGCCGTCCACCTCGAGGTAGAGCTCGCCCTCGAGGCAGATGCCGTAGTCGACGGTGTCGGTGGCATGCATCCCGTCGGGCTCCAGCACGTCCAGCAGCCCGGGGAGGGTCCGGTCGGCCTCGGCCGCGAGTTGGTCGGGGTCGCCCGGGTCCGTCGGCGCGGAGGACTCTGGCGCGTAGCGCGCGAACAGGACCCGAGTGCCGCCGGGGCCGGGGAAGAACGGCAGCAGCGTAGGCTCCCTCGGCCCCGCGCCGACCGTGGCGCCGCCGTCCTCCGTTCCCCAGAGCAGGTAGAACTCCGAGCCCGGGATCGCGCCGACCACGATGCGGTCGGCAGCCCGATCGGTGACGACCACCGAGGTGCCGTCGGCCTCGCGGCCAGTGCGGATGAGTCGGGGCTGGATCGTCATTGCGCTCTGCTCCTCGCCGGTCATGGAGTCCCCTCCCTGTTATTCGCTCGCGCTCCGTGTGTGGTGCAGGGGGAAAGGGGTGTGCCCGATGCGGATCGTGGTCGACGACCTGCGGACCCTTCGCGGACGATAGGGAGGACCCCAACAGCGTCTGCATGACGAAGGAACGCTGACCGCGGGCCGCCGGCGTCGGCGGCCTTCATTCGCCGCCGGTCCGCACGGACACGACGAGGGTGCGGCGCACCTTTTCGAGGGCCGCGTCCAGCTCCTCGCGATCAGGGGCGGCCAGCACGACGTGTCCGACCCGCTGGCTCGAGGACCGTGCCGGGAGGAGGACGTCCCCCGTCGACACGGTCACGGCGACGTCCACGACGCAGGGCTGCGCCCGAACTTCGGCCAGGCCGTCGACCCCGGCGACCGTCCCGGCCGGCGACACCGGCAGGTAGCTGGCCGCGTAGCGGACCGGGCCGTGCGGGGGCGCCGGCAGCTCCCAGCCGAGCGCCGCCCGGATCACCAGCTCGAACCAGTCCACGCCGTAGCCGAGCCCCAGCAGGTCCATGAGATAGTCGCCGGGCGTGCGGACGGCCACCTCCATCACGGCCGGCCCGCTCGGGGTCAGCCGGAGCTCCAGGTGCACGATGCCGGTCCGCATGCCGAGCGCGTCGAGCACGGCGGTGCCGAGGTCGGTGACGAGTGCCTGGGAGGCGTCGTCCACGCCGGCCGAGGTCCGGTGGGCGACCTCGACGAAGTGTGGCGGACCGGTGGTCTCCTTGGCGGTGAGGTTGGCGAACCACACCCTCCCGTTCTGGACCAGCGCCTCCCAGCTGTACTCCGGCCCGGTCACCGCCCGTTCCACCAGCAGCCTGCCCTCACCGTTCCGGCGCCCGGCCATCTCGTCGTAGGCCGCGATGTCCGGCACATGCTCGACGCCCGCGCTGCCTGCCGAGGACAGCGGCTTGACGACGACGGGCAGCTCGGCCGATGCCCACGCGCGGGCGTCCGGGAGCCGGTCGGTCACCAGGTAGTCCGGCTGGCCGACGCCGGCCGCGGCGAACCGGCCCCGCTGGAGGGCCTTGTTGCGGGAGAGCACGGCCGCCCGCAGCGAGGGCCCGGGCAGTCCGAGCTCGTCCTGAACCAGCGCGGCCGCCAGCACATGCGGCTCGCTGAAGGCGACCACCGCATCCGGCCGGCAGCGGCGTGCGGCCGCGCTCGCCGCCTCGGCCCACAGCTCGTCCGACTCTCCCCGGCACGGCATGATGTCGTCGACCTGGCCGGTGATCGTCGCCGCGCGTTCGGGAAGCTCCACCGCGCACACCCGCAGACCCAGTCGCCGAGCCGCGGCCAGATAGGGCCGTCCCATCCGACCCACCCCGACGAGCAACAGCGTCTGCACGGGCTCTCCCTCCTCTGGAGTCCGCCGTCCGCGGCGCGGACCGCTCAACCCTCGGGCGCGGCGCCCGGAGTCGCCAGCGCCCTGTGCACGCCACCGGAGACGAGCACGACCGCGAGTCCGGTGAGGACGAACACCGCCGCCAGGCCGACCCAGCCGACCGCTCCGTTCCGGATCACCGCCCAGGTCAGCAAGGCCGGTCCGAGGGCCGCCGAACCGCTCTTGCCGAGTTCGAAGACCGACAGGTAGTACGCCCGCTGGCGCTCCGGCGCCAGGGCGTAGGACAGCCCCCACGCACCGACCGACTGCCAGATCTCCCCCAGGGTGAGAGCCACCGCGGCGATGATCACCAGGACGGTCGCGGTCGCGCCGCCGAGCCCGCCGGTGCCGGCGACGAGCAGGCAGCAGCCGGCGAGGGACCAGCTGGCCCACTGCTGGCGCCTCGCGGCGTTGCGGATGCCGTCGCTGCCGCGACTCAACCGCACCTGCAGCAGGATGACCAGGACGGTGTTGATCACGACCACCACGCCGATCACCGCCGGGGGAGCGGCGGTGCGGGTCGCGATCTGCAGCGGCAGGCCGACCGCGAGCAGGCCGGTGTGCAGATCGAGAACGCCGTTCAGCGCGGTCAGCGCGAGGAACCGCGGGTCGTTCACCCGCACGACCGACCTGCCCACCGGCTGCCTGCGCGCCCGCGCGCCCGCCGCTGCGGGCAGCCGGGACAGCAGCATGGCCGCGGCCAAGAACGTCCCCGCGTCGGCCAACACCAGGCCGGTGAACGCCCCGAGCTTCCCGGTCGCGATGGCCAGCGTCGCGAGCACCGCGCCCACGGTGAAGCCGATGTTGCGGACGGTCGACACGACGGCCATCGTCCGCACCCGCGCGTCGGCCTTCTCGACGGAGGCGATGATGCCCTGCACGATCGGCCCGCCGCCCCACTCTGCGACACCGATGAGGAAGGCCAGCACGAAGAAGAGGGCCGGCTCGCGGACGAAGGGGTACGCGAGGAAGCAGCACCCCCGCCAGAGGTACAGGGCGACGATGGCGCGCTTGCCGCCCACCGCGTCGGCAAGTCGGCCGACCGGCACCATGCCGAGGAACCCGGCGAGCCCGGCCAGCGACAGCCCGACGCCGACCTGCACCGTGGTCAGGCCCAGCACCCGGGTGAAGAACAGGGCCGAGCCGGCGAGGAACAGCCCCGTGCCCAGGGAGTCCACGAAGGACGCGGCGAGTAGCCGCCGGGCCCCGGAGCTGGGCGGCAGCCAGCTCCCGAGCCGGGCTGCTCCGATCATGGGCGTTCTCCTCGTCGGGCACGCTGTCGATGTCCGCGGCCGGTCGGCGGCGCACGCGGCGGTCCGCAGGTCGAGCGCTCTCAGCGGGTGTCCTAGGCCGATCCGAGCGGCTCCACCCGCACCGACGCGAACAGCTGGGTCAGGAACCGTTCCAGCACCGGCGCAGGTGCCGGCCCGAGCACGCCGGCGAGCGGGATGTCCGCGTCGGCGTAGGTGATGACGTCGGCAATCGGCTCGTCGGTCCTGCGCTGCACCCAGCGCCACACCAGCGGGTCGTCACGGAACTCCTTCTCCCCGCTGATCCGGCAGTACGCCGAACCCACGGTGTGGCCGGGCACGACGAACCAGCCGTACCGCTCCCGGGGTCCCGCGGCCCGCACCGGCGGCCGGTAGCTGGGGCCGTCCAGGAGCAGGCGCAGCTGGGCCGAGGGCATCCGTACGCCGGTCGCAAGCTCGAAGGTGTCCACCACGTCCGCGCCACCGAATCGGGCCCCCACCTCCAGGAAGACCAGCTCCTCGGCGGCCTCGATCGCTTCCAGGTGGAACGGGCCGTCCTCGATGCCGACCGCCCGCAGGCACCGCAGCGTCCAGTCGACGACGGCCGGCTCCGTGTCGACCTGCACCGAGCCCAGCGGCCGGCCCGCCGCGTAACCCAGGCAGGTGCCCACGTACCGACTGGTCTGGACGGCGACCGGCTCGCCGGTCGCCACCACCCCGTCGACGTGGATGATCGGCCCCTCGACGAACTCCTCGATCTCGAACTCGCCGACGGCGGTCGACGGATCCAGCCGGCGCGCCGCGGCCAGCGCCTCGGCTACCGTCGGGAACGTCGCGACGCCCTCGCTGGACGCGCCGGCCAAGGGCTTGAGCACGGTCCGCCCGCTCCACTCGACCGGATCGGCGTCCCCGGCGAGCGCTGCACCGAGGGCCGAGAAGCGCGGCACCCGCAGCCCGGCCGCCGCGACCGCCGACTTCATCACGACCTTGTCCCTGGCCGGCAGCACGTCCTGTTCGCGGGCGCCGGGCACGGCCAGTGCCGCCCGCACCTGTGCCGCGGCGATCAGGTCGTACTCGGACAGTGCGACGACCAGGTCCGGCGGGGGCAGGCCGGCGACGGCAGCGAGCACTTCGGCCGCCGTGTCGCCGGTGCCGGGGCGTTCGATCCGGCGGGCGGGAACGTCCGTGGGCAGGGTGGCCATCCGGGCCGGCGCGCTGACGTAGGTGACGTCGTGTTCGCTGTGATCGATGTTCTCGGCGTAGCGGACGAACGAGTCGGGCACTCGATGCAGGACGAGGATACGCATTAGCAGCCTCTCGTTCACATGAATGTGATCCTGACGAAACAAATCGGCCCGCACGTCTCTCTCGGGCCGGCGTCATGATAGCCCGGGACCGCCTGATATCGTCATTCGGGAGCAACGGCGCCGCACCGGAGTAGTTTCTCCGCCCGCGCGCCCGGCCGACAAGGACGCCTCGCATGACCGGACCCGATAGAAAGCCGCTGCTTCTCGTCGTCACCACCGGACTTCAGGCCTACCGCGAATACCTGCTCCGTTCGATCTGCACTCGTCATCGCGTCCACCTGATCAACGACGCGGCGCCCAGCTGGGAGCTGCCGTACCTGGCCGGCGCCACGGTTGTACCGGATACCGGTGCAGGTGCCGTGCTGGCGGCCGCCCGCCAGGTGGCGGCGGACCAGCCCGTCACCGGAGTGCTGAGCTGGCACGAGGAGCACATCGTGCAGGCGGCGCTCGTTGCCGAGGACCTCGGCCTGCCCGGTACTCCGGCGGCTGCCGTGCGGCGTTGCCGGGACAAGTTCTCAACGCGGTCCGCGCTGGCCGCCGCGGGCCTTCCGCAGCCGGCCTTCGAGGTGGTCGGCACCGTCGAGGATGCCTCGGCCGCGGCGGACAAGCTCGGTTACCCGGTGGTGCTCAAGCCGCGCGCCGCCGGCGGGAGCCAGGGCGTCGTCCTGGTGCACGACGAGGCCGAGCTGGCCGACCAGTTCCCGGCCACCCGTGGCGTCGTGGTGCCGCACACGCCGGCGTTCGACCTGGCGGTCCTGGTGGAGGAATTCCTGGACGCGCCCGAGATCAGCGTCGACTCGGTGGTGTGCCGCGGCCGGGTCACCCCGGTCTTCGTGGGGCGCAAGGAGATCGGTTTCCCGCCGTACTTCGAGGAGACCGGGCACCAGGTCTGCAACGGCGACGCGCTGCTGTCCGATCCCGGTTTCCTGCAGTTGGTGACCGAGGTCCACGCCGCGCTCGGCTGCACCGACGGGTGGACGCACACGGAGATGAAGCTCACCGCGCAGGGGCCCAAGGTGATCGAGGTCAATGGCCGGCTCGGCGGCGACCTGATCCCCTACCTCGGCATGCGGGCGTTCGGGATCGACCCCGGCCTTGCCGCGGCCGCGGTGGCCTGCGGCGAGGAGCCGGTGACCGCGGTCCCCGTCCGGGCCGCGTCGGTCGCCGGTGTGCGGTTCTTCTACCCGCCGGAGAACGACACGCTGATCGAGTCGGTGGGCTTCGACCGCAGCGCGCTGCCCGCCGAGGTCGACCTGCTGGTCCCTCTCGCCGAACGGGGAGCCGTGGTGTCCCCGCCGCGGA
>WNGI01002292.1_pt1 | contig 18009 bp, 12 predicted proteins | sample 5400621 | NCBI WGS metagenome assembly WNGI01 (sample SAMN13153374, study PRJNA577476) | soil metagenome | isolation source: 20 cm soil or saprolite under Garry oak tree replicate 1 | place: USA:California | collected 2016-06-15
TGACCCGCGGCGTCTTGACGACGTTTTCCATCGCTAATGACGTGGCGCAGTATTTCGCGATCATCCCCGCCATGTTCATGACTGTGTACCCTGAAATCGCGCCATTGAACATCATGCATCTGGCGTCGCCGCAGAGCGCAATTCTCTCAGCGGTCATTTTCAACGCAATCATTATTATTTTGCTCATTCCGTTGGCCTTGCGCGGTGTGCAGTATCGGCCGATCGGCGCCGGTCCGTTGCTGGCGCGCTCGCTATTAATTTATGGCGTCGGCGGAGTCATCGCCCCGTTCATTGGGATCAAACTCGTCGATTTAGTTTTGGAAGCCGTCGGACTTGTCTAGGAGAATTCTATGAAAACTTTCACTATCGCTTTACGCACGACGATCGTTACCCTGGTTGTAACGGGACTTCTCTATCCTTTTGTCATGACCGGACTCGCCCAGATCCTATTCCCTTGGCGAGCCAACGGCAGCTTAGTGACAGACGAAAAAGGGCAAGTCGTCGGCTCCGAGTTGATTGCCCAGGGCTTTGCCAATCCCGCATACTTTCAGCCCCGCCCGTCGGCGGCTGGCGACAAGGGCTATGACGCGACTTCTTCAGGCGGCTCCAACCTCGGTCCGACATCGAAGAAGTTACAGGACCGGATCAACGACGATCTCAAACGGCTGAAGGCAGAAAATCCGCAAGCCACTGGACCTGTTCCCGCCGAGCTTATCACTGCGTCTGCCAGCGGGCTCGATCCGCATCTCTCGCCTGAGGCCATACTGTGGCAAGTAGCGCGGGTTGCGAAAGCACGCGGCATCGCCACGGACCGTGTGAAGGCGGTCGTAGATTCGAATGTGGAAGGGAGAACTTTTGGCATCTTGGGCGAACCCAGAGTCAACGTACTGCTGGCCAACTTGGCGCTGGATCGGCAGTTCGGCAAAGCGACCCCTCTGCCACCCGCTCCAGAAAAGAAAGAGACGAAGGATGCGGCTAAAGACAACGCCGCGCCCGCTCAACCTACGATCCAGACAACACCATCTCCGGCGAAATAGCACTCGGCGAGCGTTGATGAAGAAGATTGAAGCGATCTTCAAACTGTTCAAACTTGACGAGATCAAAGAAGCGCTGGCGAAAGAACGAATCCAGCGCTTTTCCCTGTTCGAGGTTAAAGGAGCCGGCTGTCATCAAATTAACATCAAACGATACCGTGGCGTTGCGTATGCCGAAGATTCCAGCGAAGTCAGCGTCGCAATGCTCGTTGAAGACGACGAAGCGGATCGAATTGCTCAGGTGCTCGTAACGACGCTTCGTTCCGGCGAGCTCTGTGACGGCGAAATCGCCATTGTGCCGGTCGAAAGACTAATCCGCGTTCGCGTCGGCAAGTGCTCGGGTTAACCACCGGCTTAGTGCTTTGGCTGGAAGCAATCTGACCTGACCTGTTCTCCCCAGAGATCCGGGTTTTTGCACGCGTGGTGTTCGGTGGCAGTCTACTTCTTGCGCTCCGCGCCGTCATCGAAGAAATGATCTGGCGAGTTAGATTCAAGCGTTATCTTAACGTCAACGAAGGAGTCAAACTGAAGGACGATCACGGGCCGGATTAAACCGATTCGCTTCACTGGCAAACTTTCACGTTGACGTCTATATTTCATCGTCAATGCGGTGACTTCCGGCCGGACGATAGAGCTTTTCCCGGGTATCTTATGGATCGCTTAACCGCTTTCGGCTTGTTTGCGGTAACCGCGATGCTGATCTGCTACGCATTCGAGGATCGCAGTCATTGGTTTGTCCTCGGTTTGCCGTTTCTTGTGCATTGGGATCAGCCTATGGCTTTCTCCAAGGCGCCTGGCCGTTTGGAGCGGTGGAAGCGATCTGGTGTCTGGTGGCCATACGGCGCTGGGGAACAAGAGTTCGAAATTAATCGGACCGAGTTGAATTGATCATTTTACAAAGGACCGAATCACCGAAAAGATTTCCTAATGGATACGGCCCGCAAACGCCCAGAAGACTTTCTCGAGTTGGTCGAACGCGCAAAACGTGGCCGCCTCAAGGTTTATATCGGCGCCGCAGCCGGCGTCGGCAAGACCTACCAGATGCTCGAGGAAGCTCATGCATTACAAAAGCGCGGCGTCGATGTGGTGTTGGCGTTCATCGAGCCACATGGCCGGCTCGATACCGCGGCGCTGATCGAAGGGCTAGAAGTAATTTCGCGTCAGCGCGTCGATTATCGCGGTGTGATCGTTGAGGAGATGGATCTGGACGCCGTTCTCAAGCGCCGCCCGCAGGTTGCCATCGTCGATGAGCTGGCGCATACCAACGCGCCGTTTTGCAAAAACAAGAAGCGCTATCAGGATGTCTTGGAACTGCTCGAAGCCGGCATCAACGTGATTTGCGCTTTCAATGTGCAACATCTCGAAAGCCTCAACGAGATGGTCAAACAGGCCACCGGCGTGTTGGTTCGCGAGACCGTACCGGATTCGATCCTGAAGCGGGCCGATCAGGTCGTCGATATTGACCTGGCGGTCGAAGATCTCATCGATCGGCTTAAAGCGGGGAAAATCTATGCGTCGGACAAGGTTGGGTGGGCACTGGAGAATTTTTTTCTACCGGAAAAACTTGCGGTCCTGCGTGAAATCGCACTGCGAGAGGTCGCGGAAAGCGTCGACCGCACAGTTTCGGCCAAGGCCGATGACGACGATGCCGCTCGCCGCGCAGCGGCGAGCGAGCGGGTGATGGTTTGTTTGCCCAGCCGGCCGCCGCCGCACGGCGTTTTGTTGCTGCGCCAGGGCTCGCGCTTGGCCGGACGGCTCAACACCGACTGGTTTGTCGTTCACGTCGAAACCAAAAGCGAAGCGGGCCACCGCATCGACGCGACATTGCAGCGGTATCTTCTAGACGACGAACAGAGAGCGCGAGATCTCGGCGCCGAAGTTGTGCGACTGCGCTCGGAAAAGCCGGTTGACGCACTGCTTGAATTTGCCCGGGATCACGGTGTGCGCCATATCGTCGTCGGCCGCTCGCACAAGCCTTGGTGGCGGCGTTTGTTGGGCCAGTCGCCAGTGTTTAAACTGGTTACTGAGGCGGCCGGATTCGACCTGCACATCGTCTCGTTGGATGAACGGGAGAGTAAGGAATGAACCTATATCGAAAACTTTTGCTGGCACAGGCGCCAATCGCCTTGGCCTTGGCGATCGTGGGAATATTTTCCGTCGCCGTGGTCTCCTATCTCGGCTCCCACTCACAAACCATTCTGAAAGACAATTATCGAAGCGTTCTGGCCGCCCAGCGGATGAAAGAAGCCATCGAGCGAATGGACAGCGGCGCGTTATTTATTGTCGCGGGCGAGCGTCAAAAGGGGCTGGAGCAGGTGGAAAAATATCGCCCGATCTTTGAAGCCGAGTTGAAAGTGCAGGAGGGCAATATCACGGAGTCGGGAGAAAAGGACTTCACCGAAGGACTGCGCGCCGCATGGATGGATTACCAAGCTAAATTTGCACGCCTGCAAAAAAGCACGAGCAGCGAAGAGGCAAAACAAATCTACTTCTCTGAGCTCGAGGCAAGTTTCTACAAGGTCAAAGCCGCCGACGACGAGATCCTGGCGATCAATCAAGACGCCATGGTGCGCAAGAGCGACGACGTGCGGCGCACCGCGGAACGCATGAACACGATTACCATCACGGTGGCGTTAGCGGCGTTGGCACTGGGACTTCTAGTCTCGACGTTTCTCACTCGCCGCATGCTCCAGCCGGTTTCGGCGCTCAGCGAGGCGACACGAAAAATCGGTGAGGGCAACTTCAACGCGCGCGCCCATGTGCGCGGCAACGATGAGTTGGCGCAATTGGCGCGCGATTTCAACTCGATGGCGGCGCGCTTGGGTGAATATCGTAAAAGCTCGCTCGGCGAACTGCTGCAGGCGCATCTGAGCATGCAGGCGGCGATCGATAGCCTGCCCGACCCGGTGGCGATCTTTAATGTCGAAGGCAATTTGCAAAACGTCAACCATGCGGCGGAAACGCTCCTCGGACTGAGATCTGACAGTGGTTCGAAGGAACCGCTGAAAAACGTGGATGCCTCGACGCGGTCCATACTCGAGCGGGTGCGCAGCCACGTGCTGGGCGGGAAAGGGACGTTTGTACCGAAGGGATTTGAGGACGCGGTGCAATTGCCGACGCTTTTAGGCGATCGCTATTTCTTGCCTCGCGGCGCTCCCGTGTACGAGACACGTGGCGTCATCGTCGGGGCGACCGTGATTTTGCAGGACGTTACGCGGCTGCGGCGCTTCGAGGAGCTTAAAAATGATTTGGTCGCCACAGTGGCGCATGAGTTTCGCACGCCGCTTACCTCGCTCCGTATGGCGGTTCACCTGTGTACCGAGCAAGTCGCCGGACCGCTCACCGACAAGCAGGCCGATTTGCTTCACGGCGCGCGTGAGGACTGCGACCGCCTGCAGGGCATGGTCGATGATTTATTGGACATGTCCCGCATTGAATCCGGTCGCGTCGAACTCTATCCGCTGCCCACCGAGGCCGCCAGTTTGATTACGGCTGCCATGGATGAATATAAGGCGGAGGCGGAGGCGAAGGGCGTGAATCTAAGCGCTCAAGTGACTACCCCGGAAGTGAGTGTGCTGGCGGATCGCGAGCGCATCGGTCACGTATTTTCCAATCTGCTCGGCAACGCGGTACGCTACACTCCCAAGGGAGGCAGTATTATTTTAGACGCCAATATCGCCAACGGCGCTGTGCGCTTTACGGTTGCCGATACGGGCACGGGAATCCCAAAGGAATATCAAGACCGAATCTTTGAAAAGTTTTTTCAAGTGCCGGACGCCGAACCCAAGGGAACCGGACTAGGGCTGTATATCGCCAAGGAGATCGTCCGCGGGCACGGCGGTGACATCGGACTGGAGAGCAAACCGGGAGAAGGAAGCACATTCTGGTTCACGCTGCCGCGCGCGACGAGCAACGCCGCGAAAGGAGTAAGACGATGACCGATTCAATACCCCGTGTCTTGGTTGTCGATGACGAGCGCAATATTCGAAAGAATCTGGCGCTGGTGCTGGAAGCTCAAGGATACCAGGTCGATGAAGCAAAAGACGGCGATGAAGCGTTGGACCTGTGTAAGCAAAGCCATCCCGATATCGCTTTCGTCGATCTCCATATGCCGAAAATGCAAGGTTTGGACGTCCTAGCGCACATCCGCGCGTTGAGCCCGAAAACGGCGGTGGTGATCATCACGGCTTATGGATCTGCGGCGAACGCGACCGAAGCGATGAAACTCGGTGCGATCGACTTCCTCGAAAAGCCTTTTGAACCCAAGATTATCGGGATTTTGGCCGAAGAGATCATCTTGCGTCAGCGCATAGAACCAAATAGCTCGTTCGACGATTACATGCGTTTGGCCGATCTTGCCGAAGGACGAAACGCCGGCATCGAGGCCCGAGCGTATCTCAAAGCCGCGATGCTACTCGCTCTCGATCGCGCTGAGCCCTACTGGCGGCTCGGTTCGCTATGGGAAAACGAAGGGGATCAAAAGCTCGCGGTTCAGTACTACTACATGGCGGTGAACGCCGACCACAACTTCGAACCGGCGGTTGCCGCGCTAAAGCGGCTCGGCAAGCTGCACTAAGCTTCTCAGCTCTCGTATTTCTTGCGCTTTCGCCACAGCGTCGAAGCATCGATGCCGAGAATGGCCGCGGCATCGTCGAGGGTCGATGTTCGAGCTAACACTCGGGTGATGTGCTCCCGTTCGATCGCTTCGAGGGTAACATCGCCGCCCAATTGCGGCGCGGCGGACTTGGAACGGGCGGCAATATGCGCGGGGAAAGCTTCGGGCTCGATGATTTGCGCCGGCCAGAGAATCGCGGCTCGTTCGATGGTGTTTCTCAGTTCGCGAATGTTTCCGGGCCAGCCATAGCCTTGGAGTGCGTCTTCCGCCGCTTGGGATAACTGCTGCGGCTGGCGCCGCGCCGATTTGGCAAAGAAGATGAGAAAGCGCCGCGCTAGTCGCAAAATGTCTTCGGGCCTGTCGCGCAGCGCCGGGAGGTACAAGTCGATCACGTTGAGACGGTAAAGCAGATCCTCGCGAAAAAGGCCTTTTCGCACATGTTCGTCTAGATCCCGGTTGGTGGCCGCGATCGTTCTCACGTCGGCTCTTCGGGTCTTGTTTTCTCCCAGGCGTTCGAATTCTTTTTCCTCGAGAAAGCGCAAGAGTTTCGCTTGCAGGGACGGTGAGATGTCACCGATCTCATCGAGGAACAGGGTTCCGCCCTCGGCCGCCTCGACACGACCCGGCTGATCGCGCACGGCGCCGGTAAAAGCTCCTTTGGCGTGGCCAAAGAGCTCGCTGGTCAGAAGCTCCTCGGACAACGTCGGACAGTTAACCACAACGAACGGTCGAGGATTTCTTGGGCTGATCGAATGAATCCGGCGGGCGAGCACGCTCTTGCCGGTGCCGCTTTCGCCGCGGAGCAGCACCGCCGCGTCTGAAGTTGACGCTTTGGCAGCGATTTCAAGAACCGCGTGGATCTTGGGCGAGTCCGACTCCAGATCGGATTCCGGGGCGGCTTCGCGCAGGCGGCCTTCCAAATCGATCACCTGCCTTTTCAGATCGCGGTGCTTGATGCTCTGATCGACGACGTGGCGAATCTGCGCCGGGGTAAACGGCTTGGGCAGGTAGTCCGCAGCGCCGCGCTTGATCGCCTCGACCGCGCTGTCGATGGTCGCGTACGCCGTGATGACAACGACCAGCAGGTTGGGGCAGTCCGCCAGCAGTTTAGAGATGAGATCGAGACCGCTCGATTCACCCAAGCGGACATCGAGAAACGCCAAATCATAGGGCTGTTTGGCCAGCGCGTTCAACGCGGCTTCCGCAGATGAAACGGCGGTCACCCGACAGCCTAATTGCTCGAGGCAGAGGGATAGCGTGGTGCGAATATTTTTCTCGTCATCAATGACGAGGATCCGAAAGCTTGTGGCTGGCGATTGTTCCATGTCTCTTTCAAACAGACTCGACAAGTCCGCGCCAAGCGATAGTCAAATCTATGCGCTGGCGGTCGAATTTACAACGCGGAGAATGCTACGAGGGATTAGCCGCCGTCGGTTCGAACACTCGTACCGGCAAAATCACCAGATGCATGCCATCGAACTGAAGCCTGCGCTCGAGCGCGTAAGGCGTTTGATTGTGGAGTAATCGACTCAATAAGTTTTCCCGTTCAAAAACAAGTTTCCCGGCGAAAAATATCGTCTTGGGGAAATCCTTTACGACAGATTTACAGAGCTTTTCAATCTCGTCCAACAAGCTTATCCCCACGGCTAAACGATATTCCGCCGGCCAACCCAAACAATTCGCATACTCGACGAAACTCCGAAGATTGTCTTCGGTGGAGCTTCTTAAATTTTCGATTTCTTCGGCGCCCTTAAACGTGCTCGAATCGATAACTCCTACGGAGATGAAGATTACGTTTTTGAAGTAGTTGGGAAACAGCCGAGCAATGCTCAGCAGCGAGTGAATCGCGAGACCGTCGAAATTCCGCACAACGACAGCCGCCGTCGGTGCGTTCCGATCAAGCGGCGGCGTCGGTTTGAGGTCCGGAGCGAAAGGAAGATTGATCAGGCTATCGTCGAGCTGTTTCAATTTGGCCCTGGTCCGGGTGTACTGCCAGCGAATGCCGTAGCAAAGGAGGATGAGCGCCGAGGTGATCACCAAGGTAATCCATCCGCCTTCGGCAAATTTTTCCACGATGCTGATGATGAGAATCGTAAAGCAGAGCACAAAGCCGATGATGTGGATGATGATATGACGAAACCAGTCTGGATATTTCTGCCGGTGCAGAATCCAGTAGCGAATCATGCCGGACTCGGAAAGCGAGAAGGTGAGAAACACATTGATGGAGTACATCAAGACTAAAGTGCTGATATCTCCCCGCGTATAGAGAAGAGTCAAGATGGCCGCCACGGACACCACGACGATGCCGTGAAGAATCGTGAGCCGGTCCGAAAGCAAGGCAAATCTATGCGGCAGCCATGAGTCATGGGCCATATTGGCCATGACTCGTGGGCCGTCGACAAAACCCGCTTGGGCGGCAACCAGCAAGAGCACAGACTCGGAAACCAACAAGAGCACAGACTCGGAAACCAAGGTGATCAGAATAAAACCATGACCGATGGCCGGGCTGAGCCAGCTGATATTTGCCACAAAGCGTTCGGTCATCACCGCATTCATGGTCTTGCCATCGACGGGTGTCACGTGAAGCAGCAAATAGCAGAACATGATTCCGCCCGCGGTGATCGCCAAGGAGGTCGCCATATACAACATCGTGCGCTTGCCCGTTTCCACCAGCGGTTCACGCATGATTTGCAGCCCATTGGAGACCGCCTCGATCCCCGTATAGGTGCCCGCGCCCATGGTGTACGCGCGCAGAAAAAGTGACATCAGGCCGGCAGCGCCGAGAGTGGCGAGGCCGTTCTGAAAACCCATCTTAGCCCCATGGGCGATTTCGCCCACCGCGCCGAGATGAAGACCGATGGTGCCGAAGATGATCATCGCATGAGTGATCAGAAACAGAATGAAAATCGGCGCCAAGATCGATACGGACTCTTTCACGCCTCGGATGTTCATCACCATCAAAAGAGTGATCACCGTCAGTTCCACCAAAACTTTCCACGGTTGCCAGGACAACGGCAGAAAACTAAAGGTCGCGTCGGTGCCCGCGGCGACTGAAACCGAGATGGTTAGAACATAGTCGACCAAGAGCGCCGAGCCGGAAAGAACGCCAAAGTTTGCGCCCAATAATTTCGACGCGACCACGTAACCGCCGCCGCCGGACGGAAAGTGTTCGATGATGCGCGAGTAGGCGTAAGAGATGATCGAGACGGTAAAAGCGATCGCTCCGACTAAACCGATAGCCAAGTACGTGTGTTGACCGATGACTTTGAATGACTCTTCCGGACCGTAGGCTGATGAACTGAGGCCGTCGGCGCCAAGGCCGACCCAGGCCAGAAAAGCCACCAGCGAGATCTGATGGAAAACTTTCCGATCAAGCGGATCTTTCGGTTTGCCGAACAACAGGTCTTTAATCGGTGAACGCATGAATGAAACTCCCTAACAGCAGATCGCTGAGACTTGCCGCTCTGATAATCCGGCGATCCTAGCTCGATTTGCCCGGGTTCAAAGTCTGCGCAAGGTGACCGGTCGCACGCGGCGTAACGCTCACCGCTCAATGTGAATCTTGGGATATTTTTATTCCTAGTGTGTGGCCGAGATCTTCGAAACAAGCAATCCAGCGGCGCGCGGTTTTATTGCCTGACGTTTGGGTTTCGCGCTGAACCGGATATTCTTGTTGCAAGAGCTCGTAAAAAATGTTCTGGACTTGCCAAAGATTGACCGCGAATGGCAGATGCTGAAGCAATGCGGCGGTATCATGAAGCTGCTGAAGCATGGAAATAGAAGGTTCGGCCGCGAGTTTTGCCGCCGCCCGTTCCAAGGTCTGGCGATAGGCGAATTCCAGAGTTGCGTTGTCGAGGCTGACCCCTTCGATCTTGGCGGTTTCGAAAAGACCAAGGACTTGCTTAGAATCGATGCTCGGCTGCTCCAAGGCAGTGCGCAGATTATTATTGAGGACAAACTCCGCGGCGGCCGAAAAACCCCTGGGCAGTGGGATGTTCAAGTCAGTCAATAAGCGCATCAACGGCACGTGCCGCTCATAGATTTGGCGGTATAGGGTTTCCGCTTCTCGCAGGTTGGCTGCCAAAATCGTCTCCAAGACCTTTCTTTGTTCGTCGCGAAACAACGCTTGCAGAGAATAGTTCGACTCACCGAAGTAGCGCTCCATGACCCGAGCGACCCCGGTCAAATCGGCGCGCTTGAACCGTTCCACCGCGCTTTGGATAATATTTTGATAGTTTTCATCGTTCGTATATTCCGCCACGCCGCCGTTGATATTGTGGTCGCCCAGGTGCAGCGCGCCGTAGTTGAGCTGCTCTGACTCGAGGGTTATTTTTGATCTGAGTTGGATCCGGCCGAACGCGAGTTTGGCCCGACCGGCGGGAAACACCTGGCGGTCTTCGCTTAACACGTCGTAGCAATAGATGGTTGTCTCTTTCGGAAAATCTTCGAATAAGCTGCTCACCGCGTAATGGGCGGCGACTTTTTCCCAATCGACTTTAGCGGGGCGCACGTATCGCTCATAGATTTGCAGCCCATTACCCTGCTCCGGCACGTTGCTCCTTGCCGCCGCTAATCGGTGCGTCAATCCGCGTTCCAAAGAATCGCCAAACAGACTCTCGGCCAATTGGACGGCGCGCCCCGCGAACTGAAGAATTTGCACCGCTTCGATGCCGGCGAGATCGTCGAAGAACCAGCCGCAGCTCGTATACATGAGCATGGCATGACGCTGCATTTCCATCAGCTTGAGACTCGTCGCCGTTTCCGTGTCGCTCAGAGTTCGCTTGGCATGACGTGCGATAAAGCGCTGAATGTTTGCTGTTGATCGATCGTGCACGACCTCGATGTAGGCGTCGCGTGCCGCCCAGGGATCCTTGAGGAGATCGACAGCCTCGCTTTCCCATTGGGGCGTCACCGTGTCGCGCAGCCAATCCAGGGTATTGCGCAAGGGCGTGCGCCACTCCTGGTTCCAACCGGGACGGGCGCCGGAGTTGCAGCCACAATGGCTCCACCAACGGTCGATGCCGTGAGCGCAGCTCCAGGAGCTTTTCTCGACGATTTCCACTTCGTCGGTCGGCGGATGCTCTGCCAAGAACTCGCCGTAATTGGTAAGACGAGTCTCGCGTCGAGCGGCGATCTGATCTAAAACGTAAGCCAGCGCCATGTCGCCAAACCGATGGTGATGCCCATAGCTTTCACCGTCGGTGGCGATGTGCACCAGTTGCGCGCCATCGGACCCATTGGCAAAGCCGCTGTTTAATCTGTCGATGAAGCGCTCGCCATGGGAAAGCAGCCCCTCGAAGGCGACTGCGCGCGCGATGGCGCCGTCGTAAAAGAATACCGCGATCGATCTTCCCGACGGCAGCTGATGCTGATAGGCGCGGGCGGTGTCAATGGCAGGGCCGTTCAACTCGTTCCATGCGGACTCGCCGAGCTGGCGCACGCGCGCGGCTTGATGCGGCGCGAGAATCGTAAAGCGCACGCCAAATCGCGCGAGCAGTTCTAAGGTTTCCAAGTCGACGGCGGTCTCCGGCAGCCACATGCCTTCCGGTGCGCGCTCGAATCTCCTTTCAAAATCACTGATCCCCCAGGCAATCTGTGTGGCGCGGTCGCGGCTATTGGCCAATGGCATGATGATATGGTTATAAGCTTGGGCGATGGCGGAGCCATGGCCGGAAAAGTTTTTTTGGCTTTCCCGGTCGGCTGCCAAAATCGAGGCATAAACGTCCGGCGCCTTGACCTCCAGCCACGATAACAGCGTAGGACCGAAGTCGAAGCTCATTTGCGCGTAGTTATTGACGAGCTTGATAATGCGGCTTTGTTCGTCGAGGATCCGCGAAACCGAATTGGGTGCGTAGCATTCGGCGGTAATCCGTTCGTTCCAATCGTGGTAGGGCGCCGCCGAGTCTTGCAGCTCGACGGCTTCAAGCCAGGGATTTTCGCGCGGCGGTTGATAGAAGTGGCCGTGAATGCAGATGCAGCGTTCCATGTGAGGGTGAATTCGCGCGACGAGAGTCTTTAAGTCCGCAGGGCGACGGCAAACATTTTTACCGTCGTTATGGCGCAGTCATGATCCAGGTTGTTTTGCGCGGCCCGCGTGGCAATACCACCACGCCGCTTGGCGAGACCTTGTAGCGTTCTTGGTCTTTCTCAATATCGTAGCCAATTTCGGTTCCGGATGGAATGACATTGGCTTTGTCAATGATGGCGTGGCGAATCTTGCATCCTCGGCCGATTTCCACCCAGTCCATGATCACCGAATCTTCAATTTGGCTGTAGCTATGGATTCTCACGTTTCTACCGATCACGCAGTTGTGCACGTGGCTGCCGCTGATGATCGTTCCCTCGGCGACGATGGAATTGACCGCCATGCCTTGGCGATCTTTCCAATCGAAGACGAATTTCGCCGGCGGGTCGGAGTAACCGACCGTGCGCAACGGCCAACTGCGGTTATACAAATTGAATGACGGATCGATGGAGCACAGATCCATGCTCGCTTCATAGTAGGCGTCAAGGGTCCCGAGGTCGCGCCAGTAGCTCGGCTCCTCCCCTTTTGATGGGATGGGCACGCGATTTTTGCGGAAATCGTACGCGTAAACTCGGTTGCTCTTGAGCAATCCCGGCAGTACATCCCGGCCGAAATCGTGATTGCTCGAAGTCTTTTCCGCGTCCTTGTTGAGCGCTTCGATCACGACTTCATTGTTAAAAAGGTAATTGCCCATGGAGACCAGGGCATAGTTGGGCTCGCCCGGAATCGACTTGGGATTTTTTGGCTTCTCGTCAAAGCTGGCGATGCGCCAGTCGGCATCGACTTCGATGACGCCGAACTGCTGGGCTTCCTCGATTTTGACCGGCAGGGCGGCGACCGTGACGTCAGCCGCCTTTTTCTGATGATCATCGATCATCTGGCGCACGTTCATGCGGTAAATATGGTCAGAGCCGAAAACCGCGACCAGTTTGGGGCTATGACGTTCGAGCAAATAGAGATTCTGATACACCGAGTCCGCGGTGCCTTGATACCAATCGTCCCCCGAACGCATTTGCGCCGGCACCGGAGTGACGAAATGTTCTCCGAGGAAATCATTGGTGCGCCAGCCGCGGTCGAGGTGCTCGAGCAGCGATTGCGCCTTAAACTGGGTCAGGACGTAGATCGACAAGATGCCGGAATTGACAAAATTCGACAGCACAAAATCGATAATTCGGTACCGACCGCCAAACGGCACAGCGGGTTTCGCCCGGTGTTGTGTCAAGGGATACAGGCGTTCACCCCGTCCGCCCGCAAGTATTACGCCCAGCACGTACATCATCGTCCTCTTTGTTGTTTCCGCCTAATTCACAAGTTGGCGGTACAAGTCTGAATATTGCTTGGCGGAGCGATCCCAGGAAAAATCCATCGCCATCGCCCGGCGCCGGAGCGCCGTCCAGGCGTTTTTATTTCGAAACACCGATAAGCTTTGATCTATGGCGCCAAGCAAGGCTTGCGGGTTGTAGGCTTCAAAAACAAAACCTGTGCCCGACTTGGCATCAACGTCACAGGGTTGCACCGTATCTTTCAAGCCGCCCACGGCCCGCACGATCGGAATGGTACCATATTTGAGACTAAACATCTGGTTAAGGCCGCAGGGCTCATAGAGCGATGGCATCAAGAAGAGATCGGCGCCCGCCTCGATTTGATGCGCCAGCGCTTCGTCAAAACCGATGCGCGCTGCCACCTGACCGGGATAGCGCGCCACCGCCGCGCGAAAAAATTCTTCATAGCGCGGCTCGCCGCTGCCGAGCACGGCGACTTGGACGCGGCGCTCGATCAGCGCCGCAAAGATGTTTTCAATCAGATCGAAACCCTTTTGCGGCGTGAGGCGCGAGATCATGCCGATAAGCGGCATATCGTTTTCGTCGGGAAGGTGCAGGGCTTTTCTGAGGTTTTTTTTGCAAGCGCTTTTCCGGGCGAGACTGTTTTCACCGTAGTGGTCCGTGAGAAACGGATCCGTCCACGGATTCCACAGATGGTAATCGACGCCGTTAAGAATGCCCACGAGAGCGTCTGCGCGCTGGCGCATGACGCCGTCCAGACCGAATCCCTGCTCCAACGTCATAATTTCTGCCGCATAAGAAGGACTCACGGTCGTGAGCTTGTCGGCAAAAAGTAGCGCGCCCTTGAGAAGATTGATATTGCCGTAGAATTCCAAAAACTGCGGCGTAAACAATCCGCCGTCGAGATCCAATAAATGCCAGTCGCGTGCCGGAAACATTCCTTGGAAGCCCAAATTGTGAATCGTAAAAACGGTTTTAGCCGCAGCAATCTCTGCATAGCGTGACGCCTGGGTTTTAAGAAAGACGATCGCCGAGGCTGCTTGCCAATCGTGGCAATGGACGACGTCCACGCCAAGCTGACGCAGCAGCTCCAACGCGGCGCGGCAAAAAAAAACGAAGCGCTCGGCGTTGTCGGGATAATCTCCCGCCGGCGTGCCGTAGAGAAATTCTCGATCGAAGTACCGATCGGCGCGAATCACGTAGACGCTTACGCCTTTGTCGATGGCAGCCTCAAGAACCGTTGACTCTTGCCGGCGGTCGCCAATCGGGACGACGAGCTGAAATGGCGTGTCGCGTAGCGCAAAGCCGCCTTGCAGAATGCAGCGATAGGCCGGCGCGATGACACAGACTTCATGGCCGAGCCGTTCCACAGCCACGGAAAGCGTCCCGAGGACGTCAGCCAAGCCGCCGGTCTTGGCAAAGGGCGTGACTTCCGAGGCGATCATGGCGATCTTCATCTGGCTACAGAAAGATTGGAGTCGTGGAGTGTTGGAGTGATGTTTTTGAAACCCATTACTCCGGCACCCCGTTGCGCTTTATCCGCCATGGGTGAAAAACACCACGGAGAGCGGTGGCAACGTGAGCAGCAGCGAACAGGGACGACCGTGGTGTGGTTGTGAATCGGCTTCTCTGCCGCCGCCGTTGCCCATGCCGCTCCCGCCGTATTCCCATGCGTCGCTGTTCAAGACTTCGCGCCAGAACCCGCCGCGCGGCGCGCCGATCCGATACCCTTGCCGCGGCACGGGCGTGAAATTACAGACTGCCAGCACTAAATTCGCGGTGGATTTCCCCTTGCGGATTAAACTCACCACGCTGCTTTCAGTGTCGCCGCAATCGATCCATTCAAAACCGGCCGGCTCGCAGTCGAGCTCATGCAATGCCGCCTCGCTGCGGTAAAGGCGATTGAGGTCCCCAATCCATTGCTGCACGCCGCCGTGAAGCGGGTAATCCACCAGATTCCAATCCAGACTGCCGTCGTGGCTCCACTCGCGCCACTGGCCGAACTCACCGCCCATGAACAGGAGCTTCTTGGCCGGCTGCGCGTACATATAGCCGTACAGAGCGCGCAGATTGGCAAACTTCTGCCAATCATCGCCGGACATCTTTCCCAACAGGGAGCCCTTGCCGTAGACGACCTCGTCGTGGGAGAGCGGCAGGGCAAAGTTTTCATGAAAGGCGTAGAGCATTCGGAACGTGAGCTTGTCTTGATGGTAGCGGCGATGCACGGGTTCCTTGCACATGTATTGCAGCGTGTCGTGCATCCAACCCATATCCCATTTGAGGCCGAAGCCGAGGCCGCCGACGTAGGTCGGTCGCGACACCATCGGCCAGTCGGTGGATTCCTCCGCAATAGTTTGCGTGTCGGGAAAACGCTCGTAGACGGCGGCATTGAGCCGGCGCAGAAAATCGATGGCGTCGATATTTTCGCGGCCGCCATATTTGTTAGGAACCCATTCGCCGTCCTTGCGCGCGTAGTCGAGATAGAGCATCGACGCCACGGCATCTACGCGCAGCCCGTCGGCGTGATAACGGTCGAGCCAAAACAGCGCATTGCTGATGAGGAAACTCCGAACTTCGTTGCGGCCGTAGTTGAAAATAAAACTGTTCCATTCCGGATGGTAGCCTTGACGCGAATCGGCATGCTCGTATAAATGGGTGCCGTCAAAAAAAGCCGGGCCGTGTTCGTCGCTGGGAAAATGCGACGGCACCCAATCGAGGATGACGCCGATGCCGCGCTGATGCAGGTAATCGATCAGGTACATGAGGTCTTGCGGCGTGCCGAAGTTTCCCGATGGCGCAAAAAATCCGGTAATTTGATAGCCCCACGAGCCAAAAAATGGATGATCCATCACCGGCATGAATTCCACGTGGGTGTAATCCAGCTTTTGCAGATAATCGGCGAGCTGGGGCGCCAGTTCGCGGTAGGATAGTGAACGGTTGCCTTCCTGCTCGATGCGCCGCCACGAGCCCAAGTGCATTTCATAAATCGCCATCGGTTTGTCGAGGCGATTGCGCTGGTGGCGGCTGGCCATCCATTCGCGATCACTCCACGTGTAATCGAGATCCCAAACGATGGAAGCGGTTTTCGGCGGCACTTCGTTGAATATCGACAGCGGGTCAGCCTTATCGACGCGGTAACCGTTGAATCGCGAGACGATGCGATATTTGTAAAGAGTCCCCTTGCCCATGTCGGGGAAAAACCCTTCCCATATGCCGGATTGGCCCTTGGGGGTAAGCGCGTGGCTATCCCGATGCCACTGATTGAAATCACCCATGACGAAAACCTGCTCGGCGTCAGGCGCCCAAACAGCGCAATAGGTGCCGGTGTTTTCTCCGGCAACGAGGTGCGCGCCGAGCTTCTCGTAAAGGCGAAAGTGGCTGCCTTGATTAAAAAGATAGAGATCGTCGTCGGTCAGCAGACTGATGATCGGTGGTTGCGTCATTACCATAATTTTATCTTTTCCGGCCGCGAATGTCGCCGATGGTCTTCAATACTTCCACGACAGATCCTAGCTCACGGATCGTTTCGAGCGGGAGGCGAGCTTTGCGCTGCCAATTGGGCCGCTCTTGCCACGTGCCGGGAGTATTTTGCGGCAACGGTTCGAGCCAAAGGTCTTCCAAGTTGATCAGTAAGAACTCTTCATCATTCTCAGCTAGAAACGTCAACCATGCGGCGAGCACCGCGCTCGGGTCGGCGTTATTGTCATTCAGCGAACCGTTCGAGAGGAGAAATCTAACCAGAGCTTCTCGTTGCGCTGCGCGGTATTGATGCTGCTGTTGCGCTTGCGCTTCTTCGACCAAGCCGAGCTCGACTCGATCTTGGATGTCGGCGCCGGTCCAAAAAGCCATGAACGTCGCCGTGTCGTGGGTATTGAGACTTGCCACGGTATTCGCCGGGACTGTGTCGAGCGCCGGCTCGGCAGCTGCGTTTACACCGAAGATTCCCACGTGCATGCCGAGAATTTTATGACGTTCCATCGCTTGGTTGACATAGACCGGCACCGTACCGAGATTTTCGCCGACGACTTGCACGTGGTGGCGATGCGATTCCAGGCACAAGATCGCATAGTACTCTTGGGCTTGATTGTGAACATACAAGCCCTCTGCAGCGCTGAAGCCGTCCGGTACCCAGAAGGCGCGGTGTAAGCCCATGATGTGATCAATGCGCAGCATCCCGGCCAGAGCCATATGATGGCGAAGGCAATCGACGTAGTAGCGATATCCTTGGCCTCGGATGGCGTCGGGATGAAGCGGCGGAAAGCCCCAGTCTTGGCCCTTCACGAATAAGCCGTCGGGCGGAGCACCGCCGTTGGCGCTCAAGGCGAATAGATTCCGCTCGCGCCAGACATCGTAACCGTCGCGATTTACGCCGAGAGGGAAGTCAAGATAAAGCATCGCGCCGTTCTTTTTCGCCTCATCGCGCAACCAGCGCTTTTGTTCGTCGCATTGCCACTGGACGTAAAGATGGTACTGATAAGCGCCCTCGTCATAGTCATCGGCGGTTAGTGTGCCGGCGCAGGCGGTGGACGGCCAATAGAACCAGACTTTGCGTTCGCGCTCGACTTTGGCGCGAAAGGCGGCGTAGTCCTGCGCCATCGGATGAGTCGTCACATACTTTTTAAAGCTGGTCCGGCGCTTGGAGTTTTTTTTCAGCAGAAATTTTAACAGCTCCTCGATCGCCTGGCGTTTGAGCGCCATGCACTTTCGGTAGTCAACCACCGATTGCGCACGGGCATCGCTTAAGGCGCGTTGAAACCCGCCGGAGTTGACTAGGACTTTCGCTCCCGGACACTGGGCAAACTCCGGGATCCTCGTCACGTCGAGATAAAACTCGTTCCAAAAGAGCCTGCTGACAGGAGCGTAGGGACTCGGATTGAACGGCTCGTCCAAAAAGCTCGCGAGCATCGGCAGGGTGGCGACGGCTTGTCCCTTCAACCCGCCGACAAAGCCGGCAAATGTCGCGAGATCGGTGTAATCGCCGGCACCCCAGCTGCGTGCCGAGTTGAGAGCGTAGAGCGGACAAAAAACGCCCCATGCCTTAGCGTCGTTGGC
>WNGI01001853.1_pt1 | contig 18008 bp, 7 predicted proteins | sample 5400621 | NCBI WGS metagenome assembly WNGI01 (sample SAMN13153374, study PRJNA577476) | soil metagenome | isolation source: 20 cm soil or saprolite under Garry oak tree replicate 1 | place: USA:California | collected 2016-06-15
CGCCGCGCACGTGATCCGGTCGAACATCGTCGGCCTGGCAGCCGACGGCAGCACGCCGCGGCCGAACACCGGCACCGGTATCTACATCTTCCTCGGCGAGACCCCGCAGACCGCGGCGATGGATATCAGCGCGAATACGGTCTCGGGCAACACGGTCCACGGCATGTACGTGTACGGCGTCGACAGCGCAACGATCGCCCGCAACCGGATCGGTTACGCCACAGACGGAACGACCGTCGTCGGGAACGGTAGCGACGGCATCGCGATGCTCAACAGCTCAAACGTGACGATCGACGGGAACTTCGTCGCGGGCAACGCCGAAGGCATCGTCCTCGGAGCCAACGACGTCTCCAACCGCTTGCAGAACAACGTCGTTCTGAACAACGGCACCACGGGAATGCTCGTGAACGGCACCGGATCCACCGGCAACCTGATCCAGGCGCAGAGCGTCAGCGGCCACTCGGGCAAGGGCATCGCGCTCACGAATGGCGCGAACGGGGGCGTCGTTCCGCCCGCGATCACGCGGATGGTCTTCGGCTCGACCTTCACCGTCTCGGGCACTTCGATACCGAACGCGACAGTGCAGATCTACGCGGATCCCGACGATGAAGGACTCGAATTCCTCGCTTCGACGACCGCGACCCCGAACGGCACCTGGACGAACAGCACGTGGTTGGCGCCGGACACGACGGCGTTGCAAGCCGCGATCAGGGCGGGGGCGCGCAAGCTGCACGCGACGCAAACGCATGCGTTCGGCACGTCCGAATTCTCCGCCGCGCCGGTGCCGCCGACGACGGTCGCGTACGTCTACACGACGGACACCGCGGCCCGCGACGCGTTCGCGTCGCTGCTGACCACACGCGGTTACCAGGTCACGTCCCTCACGGTCGCCGCGGCCGAGACGGCGGATCTCAGCTCCTACAACCTGATCGTGATCGGCCATGAGACCGGAAACCTTTCCACGTGGGGCACCGACGCCGCCCTCGCCCACATCAGGAGCGCGAACCTGCCGACCGTCGGTCTTGGCGAAGGCGGGTACGCGTACTTCGGCCGACTCGGTCTTGATATCGGCTGGGGAAACGGGTGGCACGGCAGCGGGGAGACGGGTGTCAGCGTCGTCGACGCGGCAGACACGATCTGGTCGACGCCGAACGCGGTCCCGGCGACGACGGGCGCCACGACGGCGCTGTACTCCAGCGGCAGCACGTTCGTCGCGATCAACGCGCCCGGCACGGTCGCCGGCGTCGATCGCATCGGCCGACAGGTCGGCGACGCGTCGCACTACGAGCTCATCGCGCAAGGCGGCTGCTTCGCGCTCTGGGGCTTCGACGCGACGCCCACGACGATGACGACCGCCGGGACGGATCTCTTCGAGAACTTCGTCGCGCGCGACGCGAGCCTTTGCGGCGCTGCGTCGATCACCGGCACCGTGCGAAACACGTCCTCGGCTGGGTTGGCCGGCGCGACGGTGAACGCATTCGATCAGCGCGGCGTGCTCCGCACCACCGCCACGTCGGCCGCCGACGGCACGTTCACGATCCAGGTCCCATCCGGGCCGCTTCGCTTCAGCGCGTCGCTGACGGGCTATCAGACCGAGTGGTGGTTCGGGAAGCTCAACTTTGGCAGCGCGGACACGCTCGACGTCTCGACCGCGATCGAGTTCCCAGGGCTGCAGTTCGTTCTCTCGTCCCTCGTCAACGTGAGCGGCACGGAGACCTGCGGCGGCAAGCCGGTCGGCGGCGGGACCGTCAAGCTGTACACGGGCACGACGTTCCTGGCGCAGACGACCTCGAGCGCTGACGCCGCGACGTTCGGCGCCTTCAGCTTCACCGCCCTCGGCCCCGGCGCGTACGCGCTCAAGTACCTGCTCGCCAGCGGCACCGTCTGTGGCGGCGCGACGCTGACCGTCAATACCGACGGCACCTTCAGTCTCGTCAACTCGGCGAACAACCTGATCACGCTCAACAACTACAACTGGATGACCGCGTACGAGCTCACGCTCGCGGCTGATCCAGCGCCCGCCAAGACGCTCTCGAAGAGCATTCAAGAGCACATCGACCTGCTCGGACGCGCGGCGTGGTTCAAGGTCAAGCTCCCGGCGGGCAGCACCGTTCTCGTGAACGCGGGCACCTTCGACGTCAACTACGACGTGCTGTTCTTCGGCGACATCGGCGCGGCGTTCTCGAGCCTGACGACCAATCAGGACGTACTCCGCGTCGGCGCGGAGCTGAACAACGCGTACGCCTCGCCGGTCGGATTCGATTCACCGGTGGGCTTCGATTCGCCCGTCGGGTTCGACTCCCCGGTCGGCTTCGATTCGCCGGTCGGATTCGACTCGCCGGTCGGCTTCGATTCGCCCGTCGGGTTCGACTCCCCGGTCGGCTTCGATTCGCCAGTGGGCTTCGACTCGCCGGTCGGGTTCGATTCGCCGGTCGGCTTCGACTCGGCGCAGGCCTACACGAGCGCGCAGCAGCGGACACTGCTGGCGGGCTCCTTTAATAGCGGCACCGGCGATGAGATCGTCGTTCGCAACACCTGGGACAACGACGGCTACTTCTACATCCGCCTGCGCGGACGGGACGGCGCGTTCAGCGTCATCAACCCATTCAGCCTGAAGGTCACGTTGCAGCCGAGCGCGTGCGCGTCGGTGCTGCGTCCCACGATGGCCGCCGGCGGCGCGACGATCCTCCGCGCCGAGGCCAGCCCGCTCACGATCATCGCGGCCGACCTCTCGCGCATCGCCGGCACCGCCCAGGAGAAGACCGACCTCCGCGCCGCGCTCATCGCCTTCGGCGCTCGCCCCGAAGTGCGTGCTCGCGTCATCGACGTCGGCACCGACGCTCGCGTGGCATATGCCAACGCGCAGGCAGACGCCGCGCAGGCGTGCCCGTTCGCGAAGAACGTCGTCGCGACCGAGATCGACCGCATCATCGACGGCGCGCGGCTGGCGAACACGACGAAGTACGTGATGGTCATCGGGCCTGATTCCGTCATTCCGTTCTTCCGGTATCCGGACCGCACGCCATTCGGCAACGAGAAGCAGTTCACGCCGCCGGTGCGCGACGCCAGCGCGTCGCAGGCCGTGCTCCGCCTCGGCTACTTCATGAGCCAAGACGCGTACGGCTCGGTGCTGAACGTGAGCCGCGGCGATCACCTCTTCCCGATCCCGGACCTGCCGGTCGGGCGCCTCGTGGAGAGGGCGTCGGAGGTGACCGCGCAGCTCCAGTCGTTCAGCGGGACGTTGCAGGTCACGCGACGACCGCTCGCGGTCGGCTACGACTTCATGGCTGACGGCGCTCGCGAATTCCGCGACGAGATCGATCTCGCGACCGGCCTCACCTCACAGCGGAACGTCACAGTGAGCACGAACGGCACGGCGACGACATATGGGCTCATCTACGAGGGGACGGGTGACAAGTGGACCGCCGATGCCCTGCGCGCCGCATGGCTCGACGAGCGGCACGACATCACGTTCCTGGGCGCGCACTTCAGCGACGCGGCGGCCCTCGCCGCCGACGGCACGACGATCCTCCGCTCGGAGGATCTCGACAACGCCTCCGCCGACCTCACGAACACACTGATCCTCGGCCAGGGCTGCCACCTCGGCTATAACCTCGTCGATCCCGACGGTGTGCCGGTCGTGACGCAGACGCTCGACTGGGCTCAGGCCGCGGGACGGCGCAAGGTCGGCGCTCTCATCGCCGGCACCGGGTATCAATTCGGCGCGGGCCCCTCGACCGGCGACACGGGCGACATCCTGGAGTACGGCGAGCGGCTGTACCTCAACATCGCCAAGCAGCTGCGCTCTGGCGCGCCGGGGAGCGTCACCATCGGTAAGGCGTTCATCGAGGGCAAGCGCGACTACCTCGCGGTCGTCGGGTCGTATCTCGGTGGCCTTCACGAGAAGCAGCTCGCGGAAGCGACGCTCTTCGGCTTCCCGATGCTTGCGGTGAACCTCGCCGGCGCGGCGCCAACGGCCGGGACGGTGCAGCCGGTCACGCCCGATGTGAATGGCGACGTGAGCATCAGCTTCAGCGGCCTCCGCGCGCTGCAGAACCACGGTGGCTTCTACTCCGGTCCGTTCGGCACGCTCGGGGTGCCCGGGCTGCCCGTGCTGCCGGTGGATCTCGCCGACGCTTCGAGCACGCAGGTGCTGCGTGGCGTCGGATTCCGCGAGGGCACCTACACCGACACGACCCCGTTCCGCCCGACGATCAGCTCGCCGGCGACTGAGGCGACGGCGTCGCTCACGCCCGCGTACCGGTCGCCGGTATTCGCGCCGACGCCCGTCCAGCTCGGGACCGTGAACTATCTCGGAGCGCTCGCGCGCGGTACGACGTATCTCGTGCTGACGCCCGCCGAGTACGAGTCGGCCTCCGCGGCGTCGGAGACCGGCACGCTGCGCACGTTCAGCAACCTCAAGCTGCGGCTCTTCTACCGCACACCGGCGGCGAGCTCCCTCGCGCAGCCGCCCGCGTTCGTCGATGTGCGTGCGACGCCGGACGGGAACGGCAACGCGCTCTTCGAGGCGTTCGTCGTCGGCGATCAGACCGTCTCGATCGACCAGGTCTGGGTGACCTATACCGACACGCGCAGCCCGTTCCCGCGGATGTGGCGTTCGGTCGACCTCGCTCGCGACCTGTCGCAGCCTGGGTACTGGAAGGCGACCAAGACGCTCGCGGACCTGGGCGTCGAGTCCTTCGACGACGTCGTATTCCTGGCGCAGGCAGCGAGTGGCGCCGGGTCCGTCGGGTTCGCTACGAACGGCGGCGCGTACTACCGCATCGCCGCGCCGACCGCGACGGTCCAGACGCCGAAGCTCGCGACGGACATCGCGATCACGGCCGCGCCGACGAGCGGTGCGTATCGCTCGAAGCAGACCTTCACCGCGCATCTGCGCGAGCACATCGTCGGCGAAATTCGGCCGCTAGCGGGCAAGAGCGTCCGGTTCACGCTCGGGAGTCAGCGTCTCGGAGCGGTGACCGATGCGAACGGTGACGCGACGATCTCGCTCATCCTGATGCAGAGCCCCGGTCCATACCGGATGCGCGCGGCGTTCGACGAGGATGAGACGGACCTCGCGTCGGCGGCATCGGCCGCGCTCACGATCACGAAGGCGCCGTCTACGCTCACCCTCGGCACGCTGAACGTCATCGCCGGCGGTCGCTGGTCAGGTATCGCGACGCTGAGCATCGGGAGCGGAGCGCCGACCGAGTCACAGACCGTGTTCTTCGTCGCGAGCAGCGGTGCTGGCAACTTCGTCACTTCGACCATCACCGGGACGGACGGGCGCGCCACCATTCCCGCATGGGCTCTGCCGGTCGGCTCGTACAGCCTCACGGCGTACTTTGCGAAGCCCGTGCTCGCCGGCACGATCGTGCTCTACGACGCGACGAGCCAGTACTACGCGGGGAGCCAGGCGACCGGGACGCTCACCGTCTCGGCCGCGAGGGTCGTGTACACGGGCGACACGACGGTGTTCTCAGGCGCGAATATCAATCTCCGGGCGCTCGTGACCGCACCGGCCGGACAAAGCGCGGCGAACGCGAAGGTCCGCTACGTCGTGAAGCGCGCGGACGGGACGACGGCCTCGTCGACTGCGCCCGTGTCGATCGGCGCCGGCGACTGGCTCGCAACGATCACCGGCGGCCTGCCGATCGGCGTCTACACCGTGCATACCTACATCGCCGGCACGACGTACGACGGCGAGGGCCCGGTCGCGACGCTCGCTGTGAAGTTCAACCTCTGCCTGCTGTACGACCCGACGAAGGCGGTGCTACGTGGCTCCACGGCCCCGATCAAGTTCCAGCTGTGTAGCGCGACCGGCGGCGACCTGTCGGCGCCCGGGATCGTCGTGCACGCGGTCAATGTCGTGAAGATCTCGCCAAGCATCTCCGGCCAGCTGGAGGACTCCGGAAGCGCCAACCCGGATTCCGACTTCCGCTACGACCCGACGCTTGGTACGACCGGCGGGTACATCTACAACCTCAGCACGAAGAGCCTCACGACCGGGACCTGGAAACTCACGTTCACCGTGCAGGACAAGGCCGGCAGCACGAGCACGCAGACCTACAGCACGAACTTCCAGGTCAAGTAGCCGCCGCGCTCTACGGCGCGAGGCGGCGTAGGTCGAGCGCCGCGCCGAGCTCTTCAAAGATCACGCGCGCCTGATCGCGTAGCGGGCCCGCCTGCGTGCGGCGCTCATCGGTGGCGGGGAGTCGCGCGTAGGCACGTGCGAGAAGTCCGAGGGTCCGTCCGATCTCATGGCGATCTTCGCCGCGCGCGAGCGCTCCGCGCGCCTCCTCTAGGGCCTCCACCGCGCCGGCAGTGTCGCGCGCCGCGAGTCGCGCGCTTCCGAGGGCTTGGAGCGCGATCGCGATGAGCTCCGGCAGGGCGAGCTCGCGAGCCAGTGCGACGCCGCGCTCGGCAGCCGCCAGGGCAAGTGATGAACCCGTGGCGATGTAACCGTCGGTGAGGTCACGCAGCGCCTCGACGATGTAGGTTCGCTGACCTGCACGCTCGAACTCCGTGATCGCCTGCCGCAGCTGCGCGATACCCGCGTTCGCGTCTCCCCGCGCCACCTTCGTGGCTCCCAGTCCGACCAAACCGGCACTCGCGCCGAACGCATAGCCGATCGACGTCGCCAGCTCCATCACGGCGTTGTAGTGATACTCAGCCTCGGCGAGCTCGCCACGCAGAAAGTGGATCTCCGCGATGTTGCCGTGGCTGTGGACCCTTCCCAGCTGGTCCCCGATCCGCTGGCGGATCGCAAGCGCCTCGTCGTAGGCCGTGAGAGCTGCGGCAAGGCGGCTGCGGCGCCGCTCGGTCCGCCCGATGTTGTTATGAACGTTCGCTTCGCCTAGCACGTCGCCAAGGCGAACGTACGCCTGGAGACTCCGCTCCTGATACGCAAGCGCCTGGCCAAGCTCGCCCTTGTAACCGTAGATCGTGCCGAGCTGCTTGAGCGCTTCGGCCATCGCGTCGCTGTCGTCGATGCGCTCAGCGTCGGCGAGGGCTTCGCGGAGCTGAGCGATGGCCACGTCGGCCTTTCCGTTGCGGAACTGCAGGTCCGCGGTGTTGAGCCGCACGCGCACGCGCTCGCTCGTCGCGTCCGGTGGCAGCCGCGCGAGGACATCGTCGAACGTCGCGAGTGCTTCGTTCGCCTTGCCGCGCAGCTGCTGGACCAAGCCCGTCTTCCGCTGGACGCGGGCATGCGCCACGACGTCGCTGGCAGCGTGTATGGCCATGGCTTCGCCGTACGCGACAAGAGCCTCGTCGTAACGGCCGGTCACGCGGTGGACGTCGCCGACGGCCTCATAAGCATCGGCGCGCGCGGCCGGATCCGCGGTGCTTCGCTCGATCGCTCCTCGGAAGTAGTCGAGCGCTTCCGGGTTCGCGTACAGCCGCTGAGCGCGGTGACCGGCGCGAGCGAGCCATCGGACGGCCTTCGGGTCGTCATCACCGCGGCGGTAGTGGAACGCCAGGGTGTCGATGAACTCGTCGATGCGCTCGCCGAACAGGTCGGTGTACGCGTCGCCAACGGCGACGTGCGCTCGCCGACGATGGGCGATCAACTGCGTCCGGTAGGCGACCTCTTGGACCAGCGCGTGGCCGAAGGAATACGTCGGCTCGGCGACCTGGACTCGGAGCACGAAGTGCTCCCGCTCGAGCGTCCCGAGCGCGGGATCCAGGTCCTCGTCCGGCGTGACGCGCGCCAGCACCCGTGTCCAGAATGTTCTGCCGATGACCGCGGCGCCGTGCGCCACGTGGCGCGGAGAGGCATCGAGCGCGTCCAGGCGCGCTTCTAGGAGGTCCTGGACGGTCGCCGGCACGGTCAGCTCTTTGCCCGGCCGCATCGAGCGGACGACCTCCTCGATGAAGAACGGATTGCCCGCGGTCCGTTCGAGGATCACGGCGCGCGTCGCCGCGTCGAGCGGGACGGGCGTCAGCCGGTCGACGAGCTCGGCGGCGGCGGCCGACGGCAGAGCGTCGAGCGCCATCACTTGCGCCGACCAGGCGATGTCGGTCGGTTCGCGCGAAGTGCTGACGAACATGCACCGAAGCGGCGGCACAGCCGAGATGACTGCGCCGAGGACGTCGGCCGAAGACGCGTCGCGCCAATGCAAGTCCTCTATCACCAGGACCAGCGGCGTGATGTCGGTGCGGCGCCGCAGCGCATCGCGCAGCAGCGACACGATCAGTCGCCGTTTTCCGGCTGGATCGAGCGGCGATCGCACCTCGTAACCGAGGAGCTCGAGCAGCAGCGTGACCCCGGCTTCGCCGGATGCCGCAAGATCCGGTGCCCTGTCGAGGGCGGCGCGTGCAGTGGCTTCGTCGTCGGTCGGACCGATACCGAGCATGCGTCGCACCAGCTCGGCGATGAGCGCATAGGGCGTCGCTTGCTCGTACGAGCTGGCGCGGGCACGAACGCGCGCAGTGCCTCTCGGGAGACCGGATAACAGCTCGCCGATGAGTCGCGTCTTGCCGACACCTGCCTCGCCGTGGACATGCACGAGCTGACCGCGGCCCGCGATCGCCTCGCGGTAGTACGCGTACAGCTGCGCGAGCTCGGTCTCGCGGCCGACGATCTTCGGACCGCCACGGGGGCTTGCACGTCGCTCCGGCCCGAGGACGCGATAGACGGCGACGGGCTCCGACTTACCCTTCAGTGTCAACGGCGGAACCGCCTCGACGACGAACGCGGACCGCGCGAGCGCGAAGGTCGATTCGCTGATGAGAACGCCGTCCGGCGGTGCGGCGCTCTCGATCCGCTGAGCGGTATTCACCGCGTCGCCGGTGACGGTATACGCAAGGACCTCGCCCGGCAGCAACCCGGCCACCACCTCACCGGTGTTGATGCCGATGCGGATCGCGATCTTGATGCGGTGAGTCTTCTCGAGGGTGGTATTCAGCGATTGGGCGGCGCGCTGGATCGCGAGCGCGGCCCGTATGGCACGCACGCCATCGTCCTCGTGAGACACCGGCGCCCCGAACACGGCCATGACCGCGTCGCCGATGTATTTGTCGACCGTGCCGCCGTAGTGCTGGATCGCCCGCGCGAGCACGCCGAAGTACGCACCGAGGACGGTCCGAAGCCTGGCTGGGTCGAGGCTGGCACCGAGCGGTTCGGAGGAGGAAATGTCGGCAAACAGCACGGTCACGACCTTTCGCTCCTCGGCGAGGACGTTCGACCGCTCGGCGCCGACCTGCAGCGAGGCGCCCGTGGTCATGCCGCGCGCCACGTTCACCAGCTCGCGTGTAGCGTGCCGCAAGCCGAGCACCCGATGCGCGGGCACCCTACGCGGCGATCCCTTCGGACGAACTTGCTCGACCGGCGCGAAGCGGATCGCGCCGCGCGCCGCGGTTCGCGTGGCCGGGCTTACGAGCACGGACCCCAGCGACGCTGCCGACTCGAGCGCCTCCGCCAGCGCGACCGGCGCGCCGACGACCGTGTACGTGTCCTGCACGTCCTCCGCGATCGCTCCAGCGACGACCGCGCCGGTGGCGATGCCGATGCGACAGGCCAGCTGGACGCCGTAGCGGCGCTGCAGCTCGATGTTCTCCCGCTCGATCGCTTCCTGCATCGCCACGCCGGCGACGACCGCGCGTGCCGCGTCGTCGTCACGGCTCTCGGGAACTCCGAATATCGCGATGACGGCATCGCCGACGTACTTGTCGACGATGCCGCCGCGACGGTGGATCTCACGCGCGAGCGCGGTGAAATACGAACCGAGGACCACACGAAGCTCTTCCGGATCCAGGCGTTCGCCCAGCGGGGTCGATCCCGAGATGTCCGCCTTGAGAACGGTCACGACCTTCCGCTCGGACGTGGCCTCGTTCACGATGGCGGCCACTCTACGGGCGCCGGCAAGGCGCGAGCTACGGCGCGACGGGTACCGGCTTGGGCGCCTCGACGGCCTCGGTCTTCTCGATGGCGAGCTTGCCGTCCACCGGGTTCACGCGGACGGTGTCGCCCGCCTGGAACTTGCCTTGGAGCAGCATCTCCGCCAGCGGGTCGGCGATCTCGTTCTGGATCTGCCGCGCGAGCGGCCGCGCGCCGAAGTTCGAGTCGTATCCGATCGTCGCGATGTGGTCCTTGGCCTCGTCCGTGACCACGAGCGTGATCTCCTGCGACGCGAGCTGCTTGCGCACGCCCTGTAGCTCGAGCTCGACGATCTGACGGATCTCAGGCTTGGTAAGTGGCGTGAACACGACCGTCGCGTCGATGCGGTTGAGGAACTCGGGACGGAAGAAACGCTTCATCTCTTCCTGCACGCGCTCCTTCATGCGCTCGTACTGGGCGTTCAGGCCGGCGTCGTCGCCCTCGCCCTTGGTCCGGAAGCCGAGCGCGCTCTCGCTCTTGAGCATCTTCTGCGCGAGGTTGCTGGTCATGATGATGATCGTGTTGCGGAAGTCGACGGTGCGGCCCTTCGCGTCCGCGAGACGGCCTTCGTCGAAGATCTGCAGCAGGATGTTGAAGACCTCGGGGTGCGCCTTCTCGATCTCGTCCAGCAGGATCACGCAGTACGACTTGCGGCGAACGGTCTCGGTCAGCTGTCCACCCTCTTCGTATCCGACGTAGCCGGGCGGCGATCCGACCAGACGCGACACGTTGTGCCGCTCCATGTAGTCGGACATGTCGATCTTCACGACGTTCTCTTCGCTGCCGAACATGAACTCGGCGAGCTGCTTCGCGAGATGCGTCTTGCCGGTGCCCGTCGGTCCCACGAAGAAGAACACGCCGATCGGCCGGCGCGGGTCCTTCAGGCCGGCACGGGCCCGGCGCACCGCGCGGGACACCATCGTCACCGCCGGCGCTTGGCCGATGACCTTCGAATGGAGCACTTCCTCCATGCGCAGCAGCTTCGCGGTCTCTTCCTCCGCGAGGCGGCGGACCGGGATGCCGGTCCACATCGAGACGACCTCGGCGATGTCCTCGTCGGTCACCTCGGGCCGCTTCTGCGACTGCGCGAGCAGCCAATCGGCCTTCGCCTGCTGGAGCTTGTCCTGCTGCGTGCGCTCCTTCTGGCGAAGGGTCGAGGCGAGCTCGTACTGCTGCGCCTCCATGGCCTGCTCCTTGTCGGTGACGACCTTGTCGAGCTCCTTCTGGGCGTCCTTCACGTCGGTCGGGAGCGTCGAGTAGCGCAGGCGAACGCGGCTCGCGGCCTCGTCCATCAGGTCGATGGCCTTGTCCGGGAGGAAGCGGTCGGTGATGTAGCGCGCGGAGAGCTCCGCCGACGCCTTCACCGCCTCGTCCGTGATCGCGACCTTGTGGTGGTCCTCGTAGCGCGAGCGGATCCCCATCAGGATCGCAACGGTCTCCTCGATCGTCGGCTCCTCCACCATGACCGGCTGGAACCGGCGCTCGAGTGCCGCGTCACGCTCGATGTACTTGCGGAATTCGTCGAGCGTCGTCGCGCCGATGCACTGGAGCTCGCCACGGGCCAGCGACGGCTTCAGGATGTTCGCCGCGTCGACCGCGCCTTCGGCGGCGCCCGCCCCGACGAGCGTGTGCAGCTCGTCGATGAACAGGATGACGTCGTGAGCGTGACGGAGCTCTTCGATGATCTTCTTGAGGCGCTCTTCGAACTCACCGCGGTACTTCGTGCCGGCCACCAGCGAGCCGATATCGAGCGTCAGGACGCGCTTGCCCTGCAGCGTCTCGGGCACGTCGCCCTTGACGATGCGGTGCGCGAGACCCTCGGCGATCGCGGTCTTGCCGACCCCCGGCTCGCCGATGAGGGCGGGGTTGTTCTTCGTGCGGCGGCTCAGGATCTGGATGACGCGCTCGATCTCCTTCTCGCGGCCGATGACCGGATCGAGCTGCTGCGCCTTCGCCATCGCGGTGAGGTTCACGCCGAGCTGGTCGAGCGTGGGCGTCTTGGAGCTGGCGGACTTGCCGCCGGCGGCTGCCGTCTCGGCGGTCGCGGGGTGCTGCTGGCCGAGCGTCGCAATGACCTGGTGACGGACCTTCTCGAGCGACACGCCCAGCGATTCGAGCACGCCCGAGGCGATGCCCTCGCCCTCGCGGACCAGACCGAGCAGCAGGTGCTCGGTGCCGACGTGGCTGTGGCCGAGCTTGCGCGCTTCATCGATGGCGAGCTCGATGACCTTCTTGGTGCGCGGCGACAGGGTGATCTCGCTGGGCGAGGTCGTGGAGTCTCCGCGGCCGATGATGAACTCGACGGCGGTGCGCACCTTGGAAAGCTCCACGCCGAGCGAGTCCAGAACGCGCGCGGCGACGCCTTCGCCTTCGCGGACGAGCCCGAGGAGCAGATGCTCCGTCCCGATGTAGTTGTGGTTGAAGCGGATGGCCTCGTCTTGGGCGAGCGCGAGCACTCTCTTCGCGCGGTCATTGAAGCGGTCGAATGGACCCACCTAAAGCTCTTCTGGACCGTATATCGGTGCAGGCATCATCTGGTTCCGATTATACGTTCGGAGACCGGCACGACCGTCTTCCGGACAACGTTCATCTGTCCGCAGCGAGGCGAGCAGACAGCGAAAGCCTCCGGCGCTCCCGGTCGATGGCCACGATCCGCACCGGAAGCACATCGCCAACGCGCATGGCCTCCCCCAGGTCTGTGGCGCGGTCCGCGGCGATCTCGCTGACGTGGATCAGTCCCTCTACACCGTCCGCGATCCGTGCGAAAGCCCCGTAGGGCATTACGCGCGTGACCGTGGCATCGACGGTCTGACCGGTCTCAAGTTGGTCGACGTACTGCTCCCACGGGTCCGTCCCCAAGCGCTTGATCGACAGCGAGATGCGCTGGCGGTCGCGGTCGATGCCGACGACCCGGACTTTCACGGCATCCCCAAGCCGGTAGAGCGAGGTCGGCTCGACCCCCTTGGCCCAGGTGATCTCCGAGCGATGCACGAGGCCGTCGGCGACACCGACGTCGACGAACAATCCGTATGACGTCACGCCAACGACGGTTCCGTCACGAACGTCGCCCTCGGCGAGCTGAACGGTGCCAAGCGCCTTCCGATCGCGCCGCAGTTTCTGGGTCGCGGCCTTCTCCGACAGGATGAGGCGGTCGCGCGTCGGGTCCGCCTCGAGCACACGCACCTGCAGGCGCTTTCCAACGAGCGCCTTCACCGGCTCGGGGACTCCGGGCTCGCGCGTGTCGATCGCTCCGATCGAGACGAGCTGCGACAAAGGGACGAAACCGCGGAGGCCGACGTCGACGACGACACCGCCGCGGTTCGCTTCGAGGACGCCCGCGTCGATCAGGTCTCCGTTCTTCTGGAGCTCCTCCATCTGGGACCACTGCTTCCGATTACGGGCGCGGCGGAGCGAGAGCACGACTCGACCATCGGGACCTTCCGGCTGCATGACGACCGCGATCACGTGCTCCCCGACCTTCAGCGGGTCGGGTCCAGCCTCGCGCTGGGGGATCACGCCCGCGGGACGATCACCGAGATCGACCGTGGCCTCGTCTCCAGCGACGGCGGCTATCGCTCCTTCGACCGTCTCACCCACCCTGAGTGGTCGTAATGCGAGCCGGGCGGTCTCGGTGGCGAGCAGCTCCTCCATCGTTTCGGGATCGATGGACATATTGGGCGAGCAGGCAAGGGTCGTGCCACCTACACTCCGGCAAACCGGAGCAAGGAGGCCGACCCGTCAACTCGACGGCGCGATGGCCGCAGCGGCTCGAACATCTGGCCTGGCTGCTCCGGGCGGAAGCGGTCGCTGTCGTGGTTGCCACCGCGGATCCGCCGTCCACCGTCTTCTCACATCGGATCGAGGGTGCCGACTGGCACGCCATCCTCGGCGAGGACGCGTTCGCGCGCGCGGCCGGGGGCGCGTTCGCGGTGTCGGTGCCATCCGGACGGTGGGGCGACGAGGCCGCCTTCGCGGTGGTCGCGCCGATCGAGACCTGGAACGGCCCCGCGGTGCTCTGCGCGCTGCGGCGCGAGGTGCCTTTTGACGCGCTCGACGTGGTCGCGGCGTCGTCCGCCGCGCAGCTCCTCGCGATGATGGCATCCGACGGCCGGGACCTGGTTGGTGCGCAGCGGCGCGCCGCAGAGCTGGACGAGCGCCTGGATGTACTCGGCGGGATCGGCGAGGGTCTGGTGGACGCTCGCGACGCGAGCGCCGTGTTGGCTCGCGCCGCGGCCGAGGTGGCGCGCCGGATGGGGGCCGGCGCGTCGTCGATCATGCTCATCGAGGGCGACGAGCTGCGGCTGCGCGCATCCGTGGGTCTCCCGAGGGAGGTCCAACTGGGGCGCGGCCAGCGCCTCGACGAGGGAATAGCCGGGTGGGTCGCGACGAGCGGGGAGAAGGTCGTGCTGCGAGGACGCGTCACCGACGAACGCTTTCACGGTGTGGATCCCGACGCGCGCGAGTCGATCTCGGTACCCCTTCGTGTCGGCGACGACGTGCTCGGGGTCCTGAGCGTGAAACGTCCGCAGGAGGCCGACGGCTTCTCCGGCCGCCAGACGCTCCTCGACGGCATCGCAGCGGATCTCTCGCGGGCGCTTCAGGCGATGAACGTGATCTCCGCACTCCAGCGTGAACGCGAGCACGCGGAGGGTTTCGCCGATGTGGCCCTGGCGGTCGCGTCAGGCGACGCGCACGGCGCGGCGCGGGCCGCGGCGGAGTCGCTCGGTCACCACGCTGTGGCGGTCCGGAACGCGTCCGGCAAGGTGCTCGCGGTCTACGCCCCGGACGACGACCCCGAATGCCGAGCGGCCGCCCTCAGCGCGAGCGAGCAGGGCGGTAGCGCCGACGTCGCCGGCGCGACCGGGGTCGGTTTCGCGCGGCACGATCCACCCTACGAGCCGGATGAAGCCACGCTCGCCCAGCGCACCGCGGACACGCTCGCGCTGCTGGGCCGGGCCGAGATGAGGCACGAGCGCGGAGCGGTCCTGCGCGTGCTCGCGGTAGAGGACCATCCCGTCATGCAGCTCGGCGTCCGCGCGCTTCTCGAGCGCGAGGGGCTGATCGTCGTCGGGCTCACCGCGACGTGCAGCGAGGCGATCGGACTGCTCGAGGACGCGCAGCCCGACGTCGTCCTCTGCGATCTTCACCTGCCGGATGCCGACGGCGCCGAGGCGATCGCGCGGCTCCGCGCCGAGGCCCCGGCTCTCCCGATCGTCGCCTTCAGCATCGACCGGAGCCCGGAGCTGATCCGCGCGGTCCTCCGGGCGGGCGGCAACGGCTACGTCTCCAAGGACACTCCGGCCAGCCGGGTCATCGCGGCGCTTCACGCCGCGGTCGAGGGCCTCGTTGCGCTGGGTCGCGAAGCGGCGACCTCGATCTCCCACGGCGAGCCCCTCGAGCCCCGCGCACCCGGGCCCGCCGAGTTCGCCGAGCACGAGGGCGCGACAAAGGAGCACACAGCCGGCGTGCCAAATGGGGTCACCCCGAATGGATCGAGCGAGAAGGAACCGCCGCACGAGCCCCTGACACCTCGCGAGCTCGAGCTGCTTCGCTATATGGCCGAGGGTTACACCAACAAGGAGATCGCCCGAGCCATGGTCCTCGCCGAGGACACCGTGAAAAAGGGCGTCCAGATGCTGATCGCGAAGCTCGGCGCTGCCGATCGGACGCATGCGGTGGTACTAGCCCTAAGGAACCATGTGATCGCGTAGGTGGTCCGGTCCGAACGGGTATTCGGGCCGGTGGAGCAGCGTTCCTATACCCCGCCAAACCCGTTAAACACCGAGAACCCGAATGGGTATTCGAAATGTGCCTGAACGGGGATTAACCGCAGGCATAGGTCCACGTCACAGTCTCGCGGCTGGCGCGCTTACGGGGGCCGGCCCTGTGGAGGGCCGTGGGGTGGAGCGCGGCGGCGGCGGAGGGGGTCTGGCGTGGACATAGCCCAGATGTGGGCGAAAAGTCGCGCGGGCTGCGCCGAGTCGCGCGGAGCGCTGATCGAGCGCTACGCGGATCTCGCTATTGGCATCGCCCGCTGCATGCGGATCCCTTCCACCTCTCTCGCGGATCGCGATGACGTTTCGTCCGCGGCGATGATCGGTCTCATTGCGGCCGTCGATAGATTCGATCCGCGTCGTGGTGTTCCGTTCGAGGCCTACGCGTCGCTGCGCATCCGCGGCGCGGTGGTCGACGAGCTTCGTCGTGTCGACGAGCGAGGTCGTGCGGACCGTCGATCCGAAGCGGCTGAGCTCGCGGTGTCGCTCGACGTTCTCATGGAAAAGGGCGCGCATCACGGTCCGACCGTCGACGACGGCTTCACCGAGCGGTTCGACCAGGAGGACCTCAACACACGAGTTCAGGACGCGCTGGGGAGGCTACCGGCTCGCCAGCGTGAGGTCATCGCGCGGTATTACGGTGATGAGCTCACGCTGCGCGAGACGGGGGCGAAGATGGGCGTCAGCGAAGCGCGCGCCTGCCAGCTGCACGGCCGCGCGATCCAGAGCCTCCGACGCGAACTCTCAGTGCACTTCACCGCTCCGGTCGCGGCGCGACTCGCACAACCCGTCGCCGCCTAAGTCGCGACCAGCGCCGCTGCGCGCTGGGTCGGCAGGAACACCTCGGCCCGCAACCTCAGACGACCGACGTCGGTCATCCACACCGCCAGACCGAGCGGTGCGAGCAGTTCACGCACGCGCTTTCGATCGGACCCGGCGAAGAGCGGCGCGACATCGTCGAACACGGGATGCGCGATCGTGTGGAACTCGAGCTGGTCGCCACGCAGTAGCGGCGCGTGAGCCGCGAAAACACCGAGCCGCTCGTATTTCCACCAGACATACTCGGCACGACCCTGGTGGTGCGCGATGCGAAGTCGGCGCTCGCCCTCGCAGCCCTCGAGCCGCCCATCGCCGAGCAGGGACCCGAGGATGACCTGGATCTGCACCGGATCCGGCACGACGCGCCGCAGAACGCGCTCTGGATACTCCCCCACGACATGAACGTCGGCACGGGATTGCGCCTCTACGAACTAACGCGAAGGGCCTCCGCCACCAGCTCGACGCTGTTCGACGCGACCCAGTCTCGGATAGCGAGCGCGCGATCGACGCCTTCGGCGAGGCCTTGCGCTCTGCTATGGCCCTCGATGACCCGTCCCGCCCACCAGACGAGGACGATCGCGGACTGCAAGACCACCAGCGCGGGCAGCGCGGCCAGCTCGGCCGGATCGAGCGGAAGCGTGGTGAGGTAACCCCGCAGGACCGGCCGCCACAACCGGTCTCGATTGCCTTTCGCTATGACGTTCCTAAGCATCCCGCCGAGCTCCAGCGCGCGCACGTTCCAGCCGGCGTACTCGAAGTCAAGCACCCCGCGCACGCGGCCGGCGCGGACGAGAACATTGCCAAACGAGAAGTCGCCGTGGATCAGCTGGGTGGGAAGGGAACCGTAGATGACAGGACCGGTCTCGGCCGCTTCCTCAGCGAACCGTCTCGCACGCGGTCCTGCGATCTCCTCGAGCTGTGCGAGGTCGGAGATGGCCGGATGGACCGTGCGTAGGTCGCCCGAAAAGACCTGCTCCGCGAAGTCGGTCCTGTCGATCGCGGCGAGCGCGACATCCAGGCTCGCGAACGCGGCGGCCGCGTTTTCCACGCCGTCGATGTCATCATCGTCGAGGTGCTCGCCCGGGATACGCCGAAAGAGCGCGGCCGGACGTGCGGACTCGACTTCGACGGCAAATGTGTCGCCGGCTTTGGTCGCGACGGGCACCGGAGTCCTGAAGGTCAGCTCCGCGGCGGCAGCTCGCCGCAGCAACTCGTGCTCGAATCGGATCGCCTCGAGGCGCTTCTGGACGTACAGCCGGAGTACGTGCTCGCCGGCGTCGCTTCTGACGAACCAGGTCTCGTTGCTGATCCCCCAGCCCGCGCGGGTGAGCTCGCGCGGCCGCGGTATGGCCCACTCCTCGAGGAGCTCGTCGTACACACCGACAGGATGGGCAAAAGAAAACGACCTCGCACGCTTTCGCGTCGAAGTCGTTTTATCCCGGCCCTGACCTATTTTCCCGGGGACCGACGTCCCGAGTATCTTCGGCGCTGGTGGGCTTAACTACTGTGTTCGGGATGGGAACAGGTGTGAC
>WNGI01005729.1_pt1 | contig 18002 bp, 23 predicted proteins | sample 5400621 | NCBI WGS metagenome assembly WNGI01 (sample SAMN13153374, study PRJNA577476) | soil metagenome | isolation source: 20 cm soil or saprolite under Garry oak tree replicate 1 | place: USA:California | collected 2016-06-15
AGCGGCTGCTCGAGCCCTCGCTGCTCCAGCGCATGAAGAAACGCGCCAGCCGATGAGCGCCCGCGTCTCGATCTCGCAGATCACGACGGTCTCGGCGTCCTTCGCGGACGATCTCGACGCCTATCGCGCCGCCGGAGCCGACGGAATCGGAATCTGGGAGTTCAAGCTCGCCGAGGACTCGCTCGAGCGGTTCCGGGAAAGCGGCCTCGCGGCCGCGACCGCGGTACCGGCGGTGCCGTCGATCCTGCCGCTGGCGCTGATGGAGGGGCCGGAAGACCCTGCGGAGCGCGTTGAGGCAATCTGCGCCGGGATCCGCCGCTTGGCGCCGTTCGAGCCGCCCTGCATGCTCTTCCTGACCGGCCCCGGCGAGGACCAAGCGACCATCATCGAGGGCCTGCGAGCGATCGCGGACGAAGGGCGGCGCGCGGGCGTCCGCGTCGCCCTAGAGCCGATCCAGCGCCAGTTCGCGCACCTCTGGACGACCGTCAGCTCGCTCGACGAGGCCGCTGCTCTGATCGCCGAGTCCGGAGCCGACGTCGGCCTGATGTACGACACCTGGCACCTCTGGCGCGAGCCCCTCGAGCAGATCGAACGCCATCGCGACCGCATCTACGGCGTCCACCTCGCGGACTGGCGGGAACCGACGCGACACACGAACGACCGCGTCCTTCCCGGAGACGGCGTGATCGAGTTCGGGCCGATCCTGAAGGCGTTGCGCTGGGACGGGCTCCTCGACCTCGAGATCTTTTCCGAGGCGGAGCTGCCCGGATCGCTCTGGCGCGAAGAGCCCCGGGACGTCGCAAGGCGAGGCCTCGAGAAGCTGCGGGAGGTCCTCTCGAGCGCGTCCGCAGCAACCGTAGATCGAGCAAGACCGTAGTAAGTTCTACAACTGCAGGAGCGGGACTCACGAGAGGAGGCGCAGTGAAGAGGACGACCAGGTGGAGCGGTCTGGTGATGCTCCTCGGAGCGGCTGTTGCGGTCGCCGCTGTCGCGGGGGCGACAGGCGGCCGCGCCGCGACCGAGGCAAAGGGGCCGATCGTGATCGGGTGGGCCTTCGATTCGAAAGGCCAGATGGCCCCGTTCGACGACCCGGCGCTTGCCGCCGCGCGGATCCGCGTCAAGCAGATCAACGCGAAGGGCGGCGTCGGCAAACGGCACCTTGCGATCAAGACGTGTGACACGCAGAACAACAACCCGACCACGGCGAAGGCATGTGCGGTCAGCCTGCTCGGCCAGGGCGCGAAGATCATCTTCACAACGTGCGACGTCGACTTCGCGACGCCCGTGGTGCAGGCGGCGATCAACCGCGGCGTACTCGCGGTGGCTCCCTGCATCGGCACGGATCAGATGGGCCCGAAGCGCTTCGCAGCCAAGGGAAAGCTCGCCTTCAGCTTCGGCAACGTCGCCCAGGACGAAGGTTCGGCGATGGCCGAGTACGCGCACAGCCGCGGCTGGAAGACAGCGGGGCTCGCCACGAACACGCTGCTCGTCTACTTCAAGAACGTCGTCCAGGCGTTCGACAAGCGCTTCCGGCAGCTCGGCGGCAAGGTGGTCGACCGCGAGTCGTACGCCACGGGCGCGAACAACGTCCAGAGCGCGGTCACCCGGCTGAACAGCCACAAGGCGCAGGTCTACGTCACCTCGACGTCGTTCGGCGAGCTGCCTTCGTTCGTTTCCGGCTTGCGGTCGCTCGGCAACAAGACGCCGATCATCAACTCGTGGGCCGGTGACGGCACCTACTGGGTGACGAAGAACCCGAAGGTCACGAACTACTACTTCGTGACCTACGCGTCGGTGTTCGGCGACGATCCGTCGCTTGCGGTCCGCCGGATGATCGCCGCGCTCAAGGGGGCCCACGCCGCGCCGGCAACCGGCGGTTTCCTCGGCGGTGCGGACGCGATCGACGGGATCGTCACCGCGATCAAGCGGGCGCACGGCTCCACGAAGGGGTCGGCGCTTGCCGCGCAGCTCGTCAAGTTCCATCGTGTTCCCGTCCTCGGCGGCAGGATCAGCTTCTCCGCGAAGCTGCACACCGTCTTCGGCCGGGACTACCGCGTGATCGAGATCAACAACAACAAGGCCCGCTTGAAGGGCCTGGTGCGGGCCAAGGTCATCCCGAAGCTGTAGTTGGGGAGTCCCGCGCCGGCCAGCGAGCTCGAGCGGAGGCCCGAAGAGACCCTTCGGGCCTCCGCCGTTTCTCGTTCCTTCGCGGGCGTTCGGGCACTGCAGGACGTCACGCTCGAGCTGCACCGCCACGAGGTCGTCGGCCTCGTCGGGCCGAACGGCGCCGGCAAGTCGACGCTGGTGAACGTGCTCACCGGCTTCGACCTGCCGAGCTCAGGCACCGTCGAGCTGCGCGGTCGCGAGATCACCCGCTGGAGCGCCCACCGCCGAACGCGTTCGGGGCTGGCCCGCACGTTCCAGCACAGCCGCTCGTTTCGATCGCTCTCCGTCCGCGAGAACGTCGAGGTCGCCGCCCTCGGGGTCGGTGTCGGAGCGCGCGAAGCGCGGCGGCGGGCGAGGGACCTGCTCGAGCGGCTGGGACTGACCGAACTTGCCGATGCTCTCGCGGACTCGCTCGCCCAGGGCGACGAGCGACGGCTCGGAGTCGCGCGCGCGCTCGTTGCCGAGCCCGCGTTCGTGCTCATGGACGAGCCGGCCGCGGGCTTACCGGAGGCCGAGGTGCCCGAGTTTGCGGCGGTCGTCCGCTCCGTCCGCGACGACCACCGAGCCGGGGTATTGCTGATCGACCACAACATGGCGCTCGTGATGGGCGTTTGCGATCGAATCCACGTGCTCGACCAAGGGCGAACGCTGGCGGCCGGGACGCCCGAGGAGATCCGCGGTGACCTCAACGTCGCTGCGGCCTACCTCGGCGAGACCGCGGTGGACATCGATGGCTGAAGCAGCCGCACTGGAGCTCGACAAGCTCGAGGTTCGCTACGGAGGCGTCTCCGCGGTCCGCGACCTGACCCTGCGCATCGGCAAGGCGGAGATCGTCGGCCTGATCGGGCCGAATGGGGCGGGGAAGTCGACGACGCTGCACGCGATCATGGGCCTGCTGCCGGCGCATCGCGGCGAGATCCGGCTGCATGGGCAGCCGCTAAGGCGCCGCTCGGCGGAATCGATCGCACGCGCCGGCATCGCGCTCGTCCCCGAAGGGCGGCGAATCTTCGGCGACTTCACGGTCGAGGAGAACCTTCGCCTCGGTCTCGCCGCGCGGCGGCGCGGCTACATAGGCGACCCGTTGGCCCCCGCCTTCGAGCTCTTCCCGATCCTGCGCGAGTTTCGGCGACGGCCCGCAGGGGCGCTGTCCGGCGGCCAGCAGCAGCAGCTCGCCATCGGGCGGGCGCTCGCGTCGCGCCCCGACATCCTGCTCCTCGACGAGCCTTCTCTGGGGCTGGCGCCGCTCGCCGTCGACGGGATCTTCAATGCGTTCACGGAGATTCGCGAGGTCGGAACGACGATCCTGCTGGTCGAGCAGCGCGCCCAGCGAACGGTCGCACTTGCCAACCGCACGCACGTCCTCGTCGGCGGCGAGCTGCGGATGACGCTTGGGCCGGCCGACGCGGAGAACACCGACAAGATCATCGCCGCCTACCTCGCCTCGTGAGCATCCTCGCCTCGATCGACCTCCAGACGCTTGGCGACGCGTTCGGGCAGGGCGCGATCTACGCGCTGATGGCGGTTGGGATCGGCCTCGTCTTCGGGGTCCTGCGGCTCGTCAACTTCGCCTACGGACAGCTGATCATGGCGGGCGCCTACACGCTCGCCTACACGTCGAGCTGGCCCGTCGCGGCCAGCATCGTCTCCTGCTTCGCGGTCGTCGTCGCTCTGTCGCTCGCGATGGACCGCCTCGTCTTCCGTCCGCTCCGCTCCTCGTCGCCGGCTGTGATGCTCGTGACTACGTTCGCAGTCGCGTTCCTGCTGCAGGCGGTGGCGCTGATCATCGATCTTCGCGACGGCACGCTCGGCCAGATAGCGAGCTCCGTCGCGCCGCTGAACCAGGCGGTCAGTGTCGGCGGCGTCGACGTTCGCAAGGTGACGTTCGTGGCCGTCGGCGTCGCCGTGTTCGCGCTCGTTGCGCTGGCGCTCGTGCTCGCGCGAACGACGATCGGCCTCCACACGCGGGCGGCCGCGACTGACTTCCGCACCGCGAGGCTGCTCGGCGTCCGCGCCAACCGCGTGATCGCTTTCGCGGTCGTGGTTTCCGGCCTGCTCGCCGCCGCTGTCGCCGTCTTGCTGACCGTCCAGAACCCCTTCGTCCGCCCGGAGTTCGCGCTTGAGGACACGATCGTCGTGCTCGTCGGCGTCGTCGTCGGCGGGATCGACCGCCTCTGGACGGCGACGCTCGGAGGCTTTGCGATCGGTTTCGTCTCGGTCCTCGTCAATGCCGCGCTCCCCACCGACAAGACGGTCTTCCTGCCGTCGGTCGTCTACGCGTTGGTGATCGTCGTCCTGCTGCTGCGGCCGGCGGGCCTCTTCGCGTGGGGACGCAGGGCCGCGATGGAGCGGGTGTGAAGCTCCCGTTCGGCGCGCTCGCTGAATTCCTCGGGCCTGCGCTGCTCGTGATCCTCGTCGGGGCGCTCGCCACGACGGCCTCGGCCTCGAACGAGGTCTATTTCCTGAACGCGCTCGTCTCGGTCGCGATCGTGGTCGCGATCTACGTCTTCGTCGGGATCTCGGGAGTCCTCTCCTTCGGGCAGATCAGCTTCGTCGCCGTGGGTGCGTTTGCCGCGGGCGTCATGACTGTCCCCGTCGAGTCGAAGAAAGGCGTGCTGACGAGCATCTTTCCGCTGCTGCGCGAGCATTCGGTCGGCAACGTTCCGTCACTCCTCCTGGCGGCGGCGCTCGGCGGTGCGTTCGCCTTCCTCGTCGGGCTGCCGCTGATGCGGCTTTCGGGCCTGGCGGCCGGGATCGCGACCTTCGCCGTGCTCGAGATCACGCACAACGTGCTGAGGGAGTGGACGAAGATCGGGCCCGGCGCGACGACCCTCGCGCTGGTTCCCGAGACGACCGGCGCGCTGCAGGCGACGCTCGGGGCGCTCGTCTCGATCGCGGCCGCCTTCGTCTACCAACGGAGCCGCCGCGGCCGCCTCTTGCGCGCCACCCGCGAGGACCCGGCGGTCGCTCGGAGCGTGGGGGTGAACATCCACCTAGAGCGGCTGCTGGCCTTCACCCTCTCCGGCGCGCTCGCAGGCTTCGCGGGGGCGCTTTACGTCCACCTGCTCGGCTCGATCACGACCGAGCAGGTGTACCTCGAGCTCACGTTCCTGACGCTCGCGATGCTCGTCATCGGCGGCCTGACGAGCCTTTGGGGCGCAGTGATCGGCGCGCTCGCTGTCAGCGGGCTCGACTCGTTTCTCAGCCGAGCAGAACAATCCGGCGTCCACGTGATCTTCACGTTCAACCTTTGGGAAGGAACCCGGCTCGTCTTCCTCGCGACGATCATGGCCCTCGTCCTGATCGTGCGTCCCTCCGGCCTGACCGGGGGACGCGAGTTTCGGCTGCGCCGGCGGTGACGAGGATGGAGGTGATGCGGAAGCTCGCGCTCGTGATCGCGCTTGTCATCTCGGCGGCAGTGCCACCGGCGGTCGGCGGGAGCCTCGGTCAACTGGGACCGCGGAGAACAACCGCTCGCTTCGTCACAGCGGTCAACCGAGCCGACTTTCGGACCGCCTGCGCCATGTACTCGCGGCGCTACTTGAAAGCGACGCAGGCCGAATGTCGTGCGCTCTACGCCCGCGGCCTCGAGCTCTACGGGCCCTATCGTTACCGGGTTCTCGCCGTACGCACGCTTGCGACGCACCACTACCGAGCCTCGATCACCCGCCGCGGGCGGGCGGCGGGCTACCTCGAGTTCGCCATGGAGCCCACCGGCTGGAAGCTGATCCACGGAGGGTGGTAGGGGCGGGGAACGCCCCAAAAAGGGACGCAAACCCTAGATCCCCTCGCGCTCATTGTCTTTCCGTGTGCCGAGCTACGACTTGCGTGCCGCTGCCTTGCCGCCCTTGCGGCCGGCGGCCTTCTTCTGGGCGGTCGTGCCGCCTTGCTTCGAGTTCGAGCGCGAGGACGAGTTCGATCCCGACTTCTTGCCGCCGCGGCTCGAGGAGCCGGGCGAGTTGGAGATCCGCGCCGCACGCTCCTTGGACATTCCCTTTTCCTTCAGCTTCTCGTACTGCTTCTCGTTCTTGACGCTGGCGCGCTTGTTCGGCATGAGAGCTCCTTTCCGTACGTCTGCACGGACCGGTCTTGCCGCCTGGCCTTGACGTCAAACGAGATTAGGCGATCGCGAAAGCGGGGTGCGGCGCGTAAATCGAGATCAGCGTGTCGGAGAGCTCATGCTGACGAGCGACGATCTCGCGCCGGTTGCGCTCGAGCTCGCGCGTCTCGGCACCGGAGGCGCGAAGCGTCTGTCGCTGCTCGACGAGCACCGCGATGTCGCGCTCGAGCATCTCAATCCGGGGGTCCTGGTTCGCCACAACTCAACATATGACGTCTGAATGCGAAGTCTTGCTGCACCAAAGCGTAAAAAGTCTGTAAGTGCTTCGAGGACGGAACCGAAGGCGACCCAGAAGAGGAGGGCGGCGCGAGGCCGCCCTCCGGAGGGTAACCGCTCAGGACCGCTACTTGGAGATCTCTTCGACGAGCTCGCCGGTCCGCGTGTCATCAGCGCTGCGCGCGACATCTGCCTGCGCGACGACGCCGACGAGCCGGCCGTCCTCTTCGACGACAGGCAGGCGGCGAACCTGGTGCTGCGCCATCAGCCGCAGCGCCTCATCGAGATCCTGCTGAGGATCGACGGTGACGAGGTCGGTCGAGGCGATCTCGGTCACCTTGGTCGACTCCGGATCCTTGCCTTCCGCAACGACGCGGATCGCGATGTCCCGATCGGTAACCGTGCCGACCAGCCGGTTGCCCTCGACGATCGGAGCGAGCCCGACTTCCTCGTCGCGCATCATCTTCGCGGCGTAGGCGACGGACTTGTCCGAATCGATCGAGCAAGGGTTAGAGGTCATCAGTTTCTGGACGCTCTTCGCCATTTCATTCCTCCCGTTTAGGGGCCGGAAGCCTTACGGGTACCCCTCCGGCAGAGCAGCCAAACGGCGAGAATGACCTTGTGTTGGGAACCGCGATCGAGGCGCGTATCCGCGAGCTCGCGCTCTCGTTTCCCGAGACCTACGAGGACCATCCGTGGGGCGATTTCCCCGTTTTCAAGGTGGGTGCGAACAAGGTCTTCGCGTGGCTGACGGTCGAGCCGAAGGCGGTTCGACTGACCCTGAAGCTGACAGCGGAGGAGCGCGAGGTCGCGCACCTGCTGCCGTACGTGAACACTGCCCGCTACGTTGGCCGCTACGGCTGGATCACCGCAACGGTGACCGACGAGGAGACCCTGGCGGCCGCGCTCGAATGGCTGCGCGAGAGCTACTGGCTGAAGGCGCCGGCCAACGTCCGCGACGCCGCGTTCACGTGAACGTCCGGCGACTCGGACCCGGCGACGAAGGCGTCGTGCGAGAGCTCGCGGAGCGCGAACCGCAGACCGAGCTCCTCACCGACGAGCGAACGCTCTTCCTGGCGGCCTTCGACGATTCGACGCCGATCGGCTTTGTGCTCGCGTACGTGCTGCAGCGTCGTCACGGCGACCACGAGCGCCTCTTCGTCTACGAGATCGGCGTGCGCGCGGACGTCCGCCGCAGCGGCGTGGGTACGGCGCTGATGCAACGGCTCGCCGTTCTGGCGCGCGAGCGCGGGCTTCGCGATGCGTTCCTGCTCACTAACGAGTCGAACGCCGCCGCGATGGCCTTTTACGCGGCGCTCGGCGGCGTGCGTCCGAACGCCGACGACGTGCTCTGGGAGGTGCGCTTCGGCTAGTCGGCCTCGGGGTCGTCGCGGGGATCGCCCCCCGACGTCTCCGGGTTCGGAACAGGCGACTCTTCTAGCTCCTCGTTGCGGTCGTCATCCCGATTCTCGGAAGTATCCTGCTCTGCCATGAAAGTCGTCCTTCCCGACAACTCCGAGCTTGAACTTCCAGACGGAGCGACCGGGCGCGACGCGGCCGCGGCGATCGGCCCCAAGCTCGCGGAACAGGCGGTTCTCCTTCGTTCGGATGGGCACGTCCAGGACCTGCGCCTGCCGCTCCAGGACGGGCAGAAGATCCAGATCCTGACGACGCGGGACAAGGACGATCCCGACGCGCTCTCCGTCCTCCGGCACTCGACCGCGCACCTGCTCGCCGAGGCGGTGCGACGGCTCTACCCCGGCGTCAAGATCGCGATCGGACCGCCGATCGAGAACGGGTTCTACTACGACTTCGAGTTCCCGGAGCCGATCTCCGAGGCCGATCTCGAGCGGATCGAGGCGGAGATGCAAAAGGAGCTTGCCGAGGGGCGGGAGTGGAACCGCGAGGAGGTCTCGCGCGAGGAAGCGCGGCAGCGCTTCGAGGCCGAGGGCGAGCCGTACAAGGTCGAGCTGGTCGAGACCGCGGACGGCGAGATCTCCTTCTACACCCAGGGCGATTTCACCGACCTCTGCCGCGGGCCGCACCTGCAGAACTCGAAGCCGATCAAGGCGGTGAAGCTGACCGGGCTCGCGGGCGCCTACTGGCGCGGCGACGAGCGCAACAAGCAGCTGACGCGCATCTACGGCACAGCCTTCTACGACCCGGCCGATCTGGACGCCTACCTCGAGCGTCTCGAGCAGGCGCGGGAGCGCGACCATCGGCGCCTCGGGCCGCAGCTCGACCTCTTCCACCTGTCCGACGAGTCGCCGGGCTCGCCGTTCTGGCATCCGAAGGGGATGGTGATCTGGAACGTGCTCGAGGACCTACGCCGCTTCGAGAACGCCAAGCGCGGCTACCTCGAGGTGAAGACGCCGCTCCTCTACGACATCGACACGTACGTCACCTCGGGCCACTACGAGAACTACGAGGAGAACATGTTCTTTGTCGAGGAGCACGAGGGCGAGAAGCGGCTGGCTCTGAAGCCGATGAACTGCCCCGGCCACATGCTGCTCTTCGGCAGCGAGCTACGCAGCTATCGGGAGCTGCCCATGCGCTTTGCCGAGTCGTCGACGCTCCATCGCGACGAGCGCGGCGGAACGCTGCACGGCCTGCTCCGCGTCAAGCACATCACCCAGGACGACGCGCACATGTTCTGCACGCCGGAGCAGATCGAGGACGAGATCTTCGGCTGCCTTGACTACGCCTCGTACCTCTACGACCTGTTCGGGATGGAGGCGCGGTTCGAGCTCTCGACTCGGCCTGAAAAGAAGCTCGGAACCGACGAGGAGTGGGATTTCACGGAGGCCGCGCTCAGGAGCGCGCTCGACCGGCGCGGCATCGACTACCAGGTGAACGAGGGCGACGGCGCCTTCTACGGCCCGAAGATCGACCTGCACATGACCGACGTGCTCGGTCGCTCTTGGCAGATGGGGACGATCCAGCTCGATTCCCAGATGCCGGCGCGGTTCGGACTGACGTACATGAGCTCGGACAATGCGGAGCACACGCCGTTCGTGATCCACCGTGCCCTGCTCGGCTCGCTCGAACGCTTCATCGGCATCCTGATCGAGCACTATGGCGGCGAGTTCCCCTTCTGGCTTGCGCCGGTACAGCTGCGCGTGCTGCCGGTCGGCGCCGATCACCGCGAGGCGGCGGGTCGCCTCGCCGGGCGGCTGCGTGAGGCCGGCCACCGGGTCGAGGTGGACGAGCGGGACGAGACGGTCGGCAAACGCATCCGCGACGCCGAGCTCGAGAAGATCCCTTACACCCTCGTCTACGGCGACAAGGAATCGGACGACTCGCTGGCGATCCGCGAGCGGCACGGCGTGCAATCGACGAAGAGTTTGCTCGAACTGCTCGACGAGCTTGCTAGGCTCTGAAGCCTGAAAAGTAGGAGCGGACCCGTTCCTCACCCTCAGGGCCGAGAGCTTCTGGAGGGTTCAACCGAGTCGAAAAGGACGAGGAAACGGGCCGCTGTACGCAGCGGTTTTGTCGTTCTAGAAGGAGGAGCTGGCAGCTTGGTGAGAGGTTCTTGAGGCCCCGGCGAAGGTTCACAGCCGATCCGCCGCGGCCGCCCCGTAACGAGGCGCTGAACGAGAACATCCGCGCCTCGCGAGTCCGTCTGATCGGCGAGGATGGCTCGCAGTTGGGGATCAAGACGAAGGACGAGGCGCTGGGGATCGCACGGGATCAAGACCTCGACCTCGTCGTCGTCGCGCAGCAGGCCGATCCGCCGGTGGCGCGGATCATGGATCACGGCAAGTACCGCTACGAGCAGGAGCAGAAGGCCAAGCTCGCGCGGAAGCACCAGTCGCAGGTCAACGTCAAGGAGATCAAGTTCAGGCCGAAGATCGGGATCCACGACTACAACACCAAGAAGGGACACGTCGAGCGCTTCCTCAACCAGCGCGCGAAGGTGAAGGTGACGATCATGTTCCGGGGTCGTGAGACGACGCATCCGGAGCGTGGGCGGGACCTGCTGACGCGGCTGGCGGAGGACGTCAAGGAGATCGGCCAGGTCGAGCAGCAGCCGCTCCTTGATGGTCGGAACATGACGATGCTGCTCGGGCCCACGAAGAACGCGGGAGTGAAGAAAACAGATGCCGAAGATCAAGAGACAGAGCGCAGCGAAGAAGCGGTTCAAGGTGACCGGAACGGGCAAGTTGACGCGCCGGCGAGCAATGAAGAGCCACTACCTCGAGAAGAAGTCTCCGAAGAAGAAGCGGAGCTTCAGCAAGGACGCCCCGCTTCATAAGTCCAACGTCAAGTCGGTCAAGAAGCTCTTGGGAATGAACTAGGTGCCCCGCGTCAAGCGATCCGTTCACGCCCGCAAGAAGCGACGCAAGGTGCTGGAGCAGGCCCGCGGGTACTGGGGTCTCAAGCACTCGAGCTACAAACAGGCGAAGGAGCAGGTCGAGCACTCGCTCGCCTACGCCTACCGCGACCGGAAGAACCGCAAGCGCGAGTTCCGGCGGTTGTGGATCCTCCGGATCAACGCCGCCGCGCGGCAGAACGGGCTCTCCTACAACCAGTTCGTCGCCGGCTGCCGCAAGGCCGGCATCGCGCTCGACCGGAAGGTCCTCGCCGACCTCGCGGTCAGCGACCCCACGGCCTTCGGCGCGATCGCGGCCCAGGCGAAGGCGGCGCTCGAGAGCTGATCACCGGCCCGGCGCGCCGGTGATCACGTCCCGGCACAACGAGAAGCTGAGGCTCGTTCGGAAGCTCGCCGACCCGGAGCTGGTGGCTGAGGTCTCCACGCTGCCGCATCCGGCCCGTGCGATCGCCGTCTTCCGACGCGAGGATCTGCCGGCCTTCGAGCAGCGGCCGGTCGCGCTATCTCTCTGGCGCGTCGGCGACCCCGGGAACGTGGGCACGCTGATTCGGGCCGCGGATGCATTCGGCGCGTCGGTCGAGCTCTCGCCCGGCTGCGCCGACCCGACGGGGCCGAAGGCGCTCCGCGCCTCCGCCGGCGCGGTCTTTCGAGTCCCGCTCGGCGAGGTGACGGGACGGCGAGTCGGGCTGGTCGCACACGGTGGCAGGCCGCTACGCGAGCTCGAGCTCGGCGATCCCACAATCTTCGTCCTCGGCTCCGAGCGGGAGGGGCTGCCTGAAGACGTGCTCGCGCGCTGCGACGACGCAGCGACGATTCCGACCTCGGGGCCGGTGGAATCTCTCAACGTCGCAGCGGCAGGGGCGATCGCGCTCTACGAGTGGAGCCGCCGCGCTGATTAGACTCGTCGCTTGATGGCAAGCGTGATCGGTGTCTTCACCTCGCCCGCCCGCAAGAGCGGCCGCTCCGAGCGGCACGAGCGCCGCCGCGCGATCGCAGGCCGCGGCCTGGAGGGGTGCGCGCACGCGAATCCGCCGAAGCGCGAGGTTCTCTTCGTCTCGAAGGAACATCTCGACTCCGTCAACGTTGGGCCTGGCGCGATCCGCGAGAACATCACCGTCGAGGGAACGGATGTCGAGAAGTGGCCGATTGGCCAGCGGGTCCGGGTCGGCGGGGCCGAGTTCGAGATCACGATGGTCTGCGACCCCTGCCACCGGATGGACGAACTGCGCGACGGCCTCCGCACCGAGCTGCAGGGCAAGCGCGGCATGCTGGCGCGCGTCGTCGAGAGCGGCGAGGTCGCCGTCGGCGACAAAGTCGAGCTCGTGTAGCGGTTCGGTCTCGTTTTAGGGACAGGCACTAGGTGCCTGTCCCTGCAGGCGTTCCGAACTGAACTATTCAGCAGGGCTTGCGCGCGATCCAGACCATGTCCTCGCCGCCGCTGAAGGGGCGCCGGTCGAACCAGCCGTAGAGGGCCTCGACCTCGAAGCCGGCGCGTTCCAGCAGCGCCTGCCATTCGTCGGCGGACAGCCAGCCGAGCGCCATCGTCGCCTCGCCGCTCGGGCCACGCACGGAGAGCGTCAGCGTCCGAGTCTCGGTGTCCCAGTCCGCGCGCTCGTAGATTTCCGGCTCCCGCTCGAGCCAGCGGCCATGGGTCTCGGCGATGTCGTCGTCGCCGGGGGCGAAGACGTCGAAGATCAGGCGGCCGCGGGGAACGAGCAGCTCATGCGCCGCGCGCAGCGCCTCGAGCCGTTCCTCGTCTGTGCGCAGGTGCAGGTAGGAGCGGAACGGGCAGAGGACGAGCTCGACCCGCTCGGAGACGGGCGGCGCGCGCAGGTCGCCCAGGCGCAGCTCGACCAGCCCTGCGACCGCGGCCAGCTCCGACCGCTCGCGGCAGATCTCGAGCATGCCCGGCGACGAATCGACGCCGATGACGCGGATCCCCTGCGCAGCGATCGGCACGGCGATCCGCCCGGTCCCGACCCCGAGCTCGACCACCGGCGGCTCGGCACGGCGCGCCTCGCTGACGTAGAACGCCACGTCCTCGGTGACGCTTCGGCTCCAAGGATCGTAGAGGCGCGCGATCGGGTCGTAGGAACTCATGCCGTTATGCTTCCAGGCGTGAAGACGGCGGCGCAGATCCTGTTTACCGGGCCCCGGGACGGAACCGGGAGCCCGGCGCCCGCCGCCTGACCTCCCGTTCCGAGCCGGGGCCTGACCTACCGGCACCGACGAGCGAGGAGGACTCTTGACCGAAAACGAAGCTACAGTCGCCGCAGTGGACTGGGAGGCGTACGAGCGCGAGGCGAGCGCCGCAGTCGCCGCCGCGAGCGGTCACGCCGAGCTCGAGGACGCACGAGTTCGCTACCTGGGTCGAAAGAGCGAGCTCGCGCAGGCGCTCCGTGGCGTTCGCGACCGCGAGAGCGGCATGCTCCTGAACGGGATTCGCGAGCGGCTCGAGGCCGCCGTCGCCGAGCGGGAACAAACGCTCGAGGACGAGGAGCTCGAGCGGCGTCTGCGGGAGGAGATCGTCGACGTCACGCTCCCCGGCGAGCGGCTGCCGGTCGGGCACCTTCACCCGATCACGCAGGTCCGGCGCATCGTCGAAGACGCGTTCCTCGGGCTCGGCTACGAAATCCGCGACGACCGCGAGGTCGAGACCCTCGAATACAACTTCGACAAGCTCGCGTTCGCACCGACTCATCCTGCGAGGTCCCCGCGAGACACGTTCTTCTTCGACGAGTCGCACGTCCTGCGCACGGAGACCTCACCCTCCCAGATCTACGCTCTCGAGGAGCACGAGCCGCCGATCTACATGGTCTCGATCGGCCGCGTCTACCGGCGCGACGCGATCACGGCGACGCGCTATCCGATCTTCCATCAGTTCGAAGGCCTCGCGGTCGACGAGGGGATCACGCTCGCCGATCTGAAGGGGACGCTGCTGCACGTGATGCGCGCGCTCTACGGGCCCGAACGCCGCGTCCGCTTCCGCACGCACTTCTTCCCGTTCACCGAGCCGTCGATCGAGCCCGACGTGTCGTGCGGCATCTGCGGCGGCACGGGCTGCCGGACCTGCAAGCACACCGGCTGGATCGAGATGGGCGGCGCCGGCGTCGTCGATCCGCAGGTGTTCGAGAACGTGGGCGTCGACGCCGAGCGCTGGTCCGGGTTCGCGTTCGGCTGCGGGCTCGAGCGGGCGGCCCAGCTGCGCCACGACATCCCGGACATCCGGCTGCTCTGGGAAGGCGACCTGCGCGTGCTGAGGCAATTCTGATGCGGGTACCGCTCAGCTGGCTGCGCGAGTACGTGCCGATTGACGTCCCGCTCGGGGAGCTGGCGGAGAAGCTATCGGTCGCGAGCGCGGAGGTCGAGGGAGTCGAGCGGATCGGCGTCCCCGACGCGGACGGCAACCTCGAGCGGTTTCGCGTCGGCCGCGTGCTCGCAGCGGAGAAGCATCCGAACGCCGACCGGCTTCAGCTCTGCCGCGTCGACGTCGGCGAAGGGGAGCCGCGGCAGATTGTCTGCGGCGCCTGGAACTTCGGGCCCGGGGCGACGGTCGCGGTGGCGCTGCCCGGCGCCGTCCTGCCGGGCGGGCTCGAGCTCGAGCGGCGCGAGGTGCGCGGCGAAATCTCGGACGGGATGATCCTGGCCGAGGACGAGGTCGAGCTTGGGCCGGACCACGCGGGCATCATGGTGCTCGCGGAGGGCCCCGAGCCCGGGACGCCGCTCGCCGAGGTTCTGCTGCTGGTCGACGACGTGGTGCTGCTCGAACCGACCGGAAACCGTCCCGACCTGTTGTCCGTCTACGGCGTCGCGCGGGAGGTGGCGGCGCTCTTCGACGTGCGCCTTGCAGACGTGCCTGGTGGACAGTCCTCCGGACACGTCCCGGAGCGGCAGGTCGAGGTGGAGGTCGAGGATTTCGAGGCGTGCCCCCGCTACATCGGTCGACTCTTCGAGAATGTTCGGATCGAGCCTTCGCCCCTGTGGCTCAAGTCGCGCCTGCTCGCGGCCGGGATGCGGCCGATCGCGAACGTCGTCGACGTCACCAACTACGTGATGCTCGCGCTCGGGAACCCGCTGCACGCCTTCGACTTCGAGACGCTGCGGGGCGGCAAGATCGTCGTCCGCCGCGCCCGCAAGGGCGAGGAGATGCGGACGCTCGACGGCGTCGAGCGCCGGCTCAAGCCCGAAGACCTGCTGATCGCCGACGCCGAGCGCTCGATCGCGCTCGCCGGGATCATGGGGGGCGAGGAGACCGAGATCGGCGCGAGCACGACCACCGTCCTGCTCGAGGCGGCCAACTTCGAGCCGTTCACGATCTTCAAGACCTCGGAGCGCCTCCGGCTGCGGACGGAGGGCTCGAACCGCTGGGAGAAGGGGGTCGACCCGTATCTCGCCGCGCCGGCGGCCGAGCTCGCGACCGGGTTGCTCGTCGAGCTGACGGGCGCGACGTGGACCGCGCACTCGGACGTGCATGCAGATTTGCCCGAACGTCCGGTCGTCCGTTACAGGCCCGAGCGCGCCGACGCGGTGATCGGGGTCACGACCCCCGTGGACGACCAAGACGCGCTGCTCGCCCGCCTCGGCTTCGAGCGTGGCGACGACGACACCGTGATCGTCCCCACCTGGCGGGCGCGCGACGTCACCCGCGAGATCGACGTGGTCGAGGAGATCGCCCGCTTCAGGCTCGAAGAGGTGCCGTTCACGCTGCCGGTCCGCCGCGCGATGTTCGGCACGCTCACGCGCGAGCAGCAGCTGCGGCGCCGTGTCGAGGATGCGCTTGTGGGCCTCGGCTTCTCGGAGACCTATACCCCGTCTCTGCGTTCCGACGACGAGACCGACTGGAAGCTGCCCGAGCCGATCGCCGTCGAGCTGACGGCGCTGCGGACGTCGCTGCTCCCGAGCCTCGTCGAGGCCGCGCGGCGGAACGTTGACGCGGGAGCCGAGGAGATCGCGCTCTTCGAGCTTGCGCGCGCCTACCTCTCGAACGGCGGGCTTCCGAACGAACGGCTCCACGTCGCCGGGGTCGCGCAGGGTGGGTTCGCCCGTGTGAAGGGCGTCGTCCAGGCGCTCTACGAGGCCCTCAAGGCCGGGGCGCAGTTCGAGCGGGCCGACCACCCGCTCTTCCATCCCGGGAAGACGGCTCGCACCTCCGCGGGCATCGTGGGGGAGCTCAATCCCCGCGTCCTCGATGGCGAGTGGGGCGCGTTCGAGCTCGATCTCGAGTCGCTGTTCGCCGAATCGCGCGACCCGGTCACCTACGAAGACGTGATCACCTATCCCGCCGTCCGACAGGACCTCGCATTCGTCGTTCCCGAGCAGGTCGAGGCCGGCGAGCTGGTTGCGGCGGCCCGCGAGGCGGCCGGGCCCCAGTTGCGCGAGGTCGAGATCTTCGACGTCTACCGCGGCGAGCAGGTCGGCGAGGGGAAGAAGTCGATCGCCTTCAGCGTCGCCTTCCAGTCGCCGGAGCGGACGCTCTCGGACGAGGACGCGACAGCGCTTCGCCGACAGATCGCGGACGCGCTCGCGAAGCGTTTCGGCGCCGTTCTCAGAGCCAGCTAGAACGTTTCGGGGGCGAGGCGCTCGGCCATCGCCTCCATCACCTTGGTCTTGATCTGCGGTGACTCGTCGAGCAGGTGCCTGAACGAGTAATCCGTAACGACGAGGGCCCGGACCGGCGACGTCGCCGTCACGGTGGCCGTTCGAGGCTGGCGTGAGACGAGCGAGATCTCGCCGAAAAAGTCGCCGGCGCCGAGCGTGTTGATCTTCCGGCCTTTCTTCCTCACGTCCGCGGTGCCCTCGAGGAGCACGAAGAACTCGCGACCCGGCGCGCCTTCCCGGGTCATCTCCTTGCCCTGGCGTAGGTCGATCTCGTCCGCGAGTTTCGCGATCTCCTTCAGCTCTGCCCGGGAACACCGCGAAAACAGAGGGACGTGGCGGATCAGCTCCGTCTTTTGGTCTCGGCCCAGTCGCACAAGACGAGTCTAAATCGCAGCCGCACCGTCGCCGGACGAGCTCGGTGGGCCGAGGTGCCAACAAACCGGTCCGGCGCACGTCTCGTATGCACGAGCGTTTACACCGTTTTCAATCGCGAAAAGGAGACTTCCGTGAGTCACGTTCGCTTATTCCTCCTCGCCTGCCTGGCTGCGGCCGCCTTAATCGTCCCCGGCGCGGCCGGCGCGGGTGGTGCGGTCACGCAGCCGCTGGTCGCCACCGTCGGCTCGCCGACCTCGGGCAACGCCTTCGTGATCACGCTCAAGGACTCGACCGGGGCGACGATCACGCACCTCGACCCCGGGCCGTACGCGATCACCGTCCACGACCACGCGACGGTGCACAACTTCCACCTGACCGGTCCCGGCGTCGACATGTCCACCGACGTCGAGCAAACGGCGAACGCGACCTGGGCCGTCACGTTCACGGACGGCACCTATCGCTTCGTCTGCGACGCGCATCCGACCTTGATGCGCGGCTCGTTCACCTCGGGCACGGTCACGGCACCACCACCGGTCAAGAAGCTCGTCGCGCAGGTCGGTCCGAGACGCACGATCACGGTCAAGACCACTTCGGGGGCGCGAGTGAGGCGGCTGGCAGCCGGCGCCTACAGGCTGACGGTCAAGGACCTGACCAGGGCCGACAACTTCCATCTGACCGCGACCGGTATCAACAGGAAGACGGGCGTCCGGTTCCGCGGGACCAGGACCTGGGCGGTCAGGTTCCGCGCCGGGATCGTGCGGTACCGCTCCGACGCGCACAGGAGGCTGCGCGGCAGCTTCACCGTGAGGTAGGCCACCGGGATTAGAGGACGCCCGGGCGAAGCCCGGACGTGCTTTTGGGTCGGTGCGCCTTACTTGTCGCGGTCGACGAGGGAGAACGGGCCAACTTTGGCCTTCGTCTTCCCCTCGCGGCCGCGACGTGCGAACAGCCGCATGGTCGCACCGATTCCACCGGCGAGGAAGAAGCCGGCGCCGAGCGCGCCGGCCGCGACGAGCGGCAGCTTCGAGCGAAGCTTGCCGCCGATGTCCGCGACCTCGGCGAGGCCGCCGCGGAGGTCCTCGACGGCCGCCGCGAGCTGCTCGCGCTCGGTCTCGATGTCTCGGCGAACCTGTTGCGCCGTGCGGCTGTTATGAGCCGGCATCGCTCTTCAACGCCTCCGTCGTCCGCCGCGCCTCT
>WNGI01001854.1_pt1 | contig 17995 bp, 14 predicted proteins | sample 5400621 | NCBI WGS metagenome assembly WNGI01 (sample SAMN13153374, study PRJNA577476) | soil metagenome | isolation source: 20 cm soil or saprolite under Garry oak tree replicate 1 | place: USA:California | collected 2016-06-15
CGACTGGATGTCGGCAAAACCTGCCAGGCAAAAGGAGCAAAGAGATGCAATATCTGCTGATGATCTACACCAACGAGGCCGAATACGCCAAAATGGACGCGGCGATGGGAAAGAAAGTCACGGACGAATATGGCGCGTTCACCCAGTCCATCATCCAGAGCGGCAATTTCAAGGCCGGCGACCGGCTGCAGCCGGCATCGACCGCGACCACCGTGCGGGTCCGCGACGGCAAGATTCTGACCACCGATGGCCCATTCGCGGAGACACGCGAGCAGCTCGGCGGCTATTATCTGATCGAGGCCAAGGATCTCGATGCCGCCCTCGGCATTGCCGCGCGGATTCCCGGCGCCAGATACGGTTCGATCGAGGTCCGGCCGATCTGGGTCTATAATTGACGGCGGCTCCGCTCGTTATTCCGGGACACGCGTCGTCGCGTGGACCCGGAATCTCGAGATTCCGGGTTCGTCCTTCGGACGCCCCGGAATGACGGAGACGTAACCGCATGACACCCGCGGAAATCGAAAAGACATTCCGCGACGAGGCCGGTCGCGCGCTGGCGACGCTAATCCGCCTGGTCGGGGATTTCGATCTTGCCGAGGACGCATTGCAGGATGCCTTCGCGGTGGCGCTGGAACGCTGGCCCGCGACCGATCCGCCGTCCAACCCGCGGGCGTGGCTGGTCAATGTCGGACGCAACAAGGCGGTCGACCGCCTGCGCCGGCAAATCGCGTTTCGCGGCAAGCAGGGACAGCTCACGCACGAATTGCTGCACCACGCGGCAGCCTCCTGCGAGGCCACAGATCCGGCGCTCGACGATGACATGCTGCGGCTGATCTTTACCTGTTGCCACCCGGCATTCGCGATCGAGGTTCAGGTTGCGCTGACGCTGCGCACGGTCTGCGGGCTAACCACCGCCGAGGTCGCGCGTGCCTTTCTGGTGAGCGAGGATGCGATGGCGCAGCGCCTGGTGCGCGCCAAGCAGAAAATCCGTCTCGCCGGCATTCCCTACGAGGTGCCGGAGCGCGAAGCGCTCGAGCCGCGGCTACGCGGCGTGCTGGCGGTGATCTATCTGGTCTTCACCGAAGGCTACGCGGCGACAGCGGGCGAGGATCTGATGCGGCCCAGTCTGGCGCGCGAAGCGATTCGGCTGGGCCGCCTGCTCGACGCGCCGATTCCGCAACGGGGCGAGGTCAAGGGATTGCTGGCGCTCATGCTGCTGCACGACGCGCGACGCGCGTCGCGCGAGACCGCCGGCGGCGACGTCGTGCTGCTGGAGGAGCAGGACCGCGCGCTGTGGGACCGTGAGCAGATCGCCGAAGGTTCGAGGCTGGTGGAGGACGCGCTGCGGATGCCGGGACCGCCGCAGTCCTATGCGGTGCAGGCCGCGATTGCGGCGTTGCATGCGCGGGCGCCGAGTTATCGCGATACCGACTGGCCGCAGATCGCCGGCCTCTATGAAGTGCTGCTGCGGATCAGCCCGTCGCCGGTGATCGAGCTCAACCACGCCGCCGCGATATCGATGGTGGACGGCCCGGCGCGGGCGCTCGACCTGATCGACGCGCTGGAAGGGCGCGGCGGACTCGATGGCTACGAGCTGATGCCGGCGGTTCGCGCCGATCTGTTGCGCCGGCTCGGCCGCCATGAAGCCGCGCGCAAGGCCTATCTCGCCGCCACCGCCGCGACGCAACTGCAGCCGCTGCGCCGGCTTTACGCGCGGCGATTGGCGGAGATGAACAGAGAGGAAGCTGAGTAAGTCGCCGCTGCTTCACCTCTCCCCGCTTGCGGGGAGAGGTCGCCGCGCTCTTCGCGCGGCGGGTGAGGGGGTACCGCCCCCAATATTTCCTCAGTAGTCGCGGATAGAAGCGCCCCTCACCCCAACCCTCTTAAGAGCGAGCTTGCTCGTCTCGACCCCGCAAGAGCGGGGCGAGGGAGCGCAGCAGCGCTGGAGGAGGCAACTACTTCGCCGCGACGGTCTTGGCGTCGGCCGAGAGGCTTTCCAGCAGAGACCGCAAGGTGGTCAGCGTCGAATGATCGGCGATGCCGTCGACGCGCGCGGGACGGAAGTGGCGCTGGAACGCGGTCACTACTTCCATGGTCGGTCCGTCGTATTTTCCGTTGATCGGGACGCCGTAGCCGTACTTGGCCAGCGCCTGCTGCAGGTCGCGAACGTCGTCGCTGATGATGCCTGATTTGAGCGTTTCGCCGCCCACGATCGGCGCCGGCTGCACCCAGTGACCGACGCCGGAATTGGCCAGCGAATGCCACGGGAATTTCTCGCCGGGGTCTTTCTTGCGCGCCGGGGCGACATCGGAATGCCCGAGCACGCGATGCGGCGGCACCTTGCGGCGGAGCATGATGCCACGGCACAGTGCGATCACGGCGGCGATCTGGCGCGGCGGGAATTCCGGATAGCCCCAGTCGTGACCGCGGTTGACGATCTCGATGCCGATCGAACAGGAATTGATGTCTTCCTCGCCGGCCCAGGACGAAACCCCGGCGTGCCAGGCGCGCTTGGCTTCCGGAACGCATTGCACGATGCGGCCGTCTTCCAGAACGATGTAATGCGCTGACACGTCGGTGCCCGTCGTGCACAGCTGCGCGATCGCGCCTTCCACATCCGGCATCCCGGTGTAGTGCAGCACGATCATGTCGGGCAAACGGCCCTTGTTGCGCTCGCCGTAATTCGCCGACGGGATGACGTCGGAGGCGATCGACGAATCGGGGGTGAATGTCTTCATGTTCGCGCTGGCCCTTGGGATCGGGAGGGCACGTTGACTCTTCGAATCAGAACCGACAGATGCGAACGAACCGAACGGCATAGGAAAGGCCAAACCGGGCAGGAGAACGGCAACACTGCGTCCTCAACACGAACCTCGTTTACTATTCCTTCACTGTGCCGCCGGCGCAATGCGCGAGCCGGTCGCCGCTCGCATTTTAACCGGAGTGTGTGAAGAACGCATCACCAGGAGGTTCTGGCCCGCCCCCGTCCGCGGTGGCAGCAATTCTAATCATCCCGGCAACGCTTTCTTAACGCTAACGGCCGTTACTAAGTGGTGAAGAGCCGAACCGTTTGAGGGACGGCCGAGGCCCGTTTTTCACGCTCGAAGTCCCATGGCAGCCCACCAAGTTCCATCGGGAAATCAGGGTTTGCGAGCCGGGGCGCGCGGGATCGGCAATCGTGCCTTGCAAGGGCTTTTCGAGGCGAACAGCCCGGCGAAGCGCGGATATTTGAGGCGCAATGGGCCCGCTCGCGTTCAGTTTCAGCAACGTTGCCCGGACGCTGCCCGGAGCCGGGGCATGAATCCGGCCGGCCAACGCCATATTCCCGTCCTCGGCCGCCAGGCGATCGGGATGCTGCAGCCCCGTGCCGGCGGCATTTATGTCGATGCCACGTTTGGGGCCGGCGGTTACAGCCGGGCCATTCTCGACACCGCCGGTGCCCGGGTCATCGGCATCGACCGCGACCGGTCAGCCGTAACGGCGGGGTTCGATCTGGTCGATCGATCGGACGGCCGGCTCACGCTGGTCGAGGACCGGTTTTCCAATCTCGCCGGGATTTGCACCGCGCAGGGCGTCGACGCGGTCGATGGCGTGGTGATGGACGTCGGGGTGTCCTCGATGCAGCTCGACGAGGCCGAGCGCGGCTTCTCGTTTCGTCTCGACGGCCCGCTCGACATGCGGATGGGCCATGCTGGCCCGACCGCGGCAGACGTGATTGCGAAAGCATCCGAGGCCGATCTCGCCAACATCATCTACATCTTCGGCGAAGAGCGTCATTCGCGCAGCCTCGCCCGCGCCATCGTCGCGGCGCGCAAGCAGGCGCCGATTACGACGCCGCGGGCGCTGGCCGATATCGTCGCAAAGGTGGTGCGGTCGAAGCCAGGCGAGATCCATCCGGCGACACGGACGTTTCAAGGTTTAAGAATTTTCGTCAACGAAGAACTCGACGAGCTGCAGCTGGCGCTGTCGGCGGCCGAGCGCGTGCTCAAGCCGGGCGGCCGGCTGGTGGCAGTATCGTTTCATTCGCTGGAAGACCGCATCGTCAAGAATTTCCTGGTCGAGCGCGCCAGGGCCGGCGGCGGATCGCGGCATCTGCCTGTCGCCGCGCAGGCCGCGCCGAGCTTTCACATCCTAACCAAGCGTCCGGTCACGCCCGATGAGGAGGAGGTAGCCGCCAACCCGCGCGCGCGATCGGCAAAACTGCGCGCCGCCGAGCGTACCGAAGCGCCTGCGCAACGCGCCGCCGCCTTGCCGGAGTGGCCGACGCTCGCGGCCGTGATGAGGGGAGGCTGAACCATGCGCGTCATCCATCTCCTCGTGATCGGCGTTTTGGTGTTCGCCGCGGCCTACGTCTATCGGATCAAGATGGGGTCCACCTCGCGCACCGAGCGGGTGCTGCGGCTGCATGCGGAGATTCGCGAGCAGCGCGACGCCATCGCGGTGCTGCGCGCGGAATGGGCCAGGCTCGACGCGCCGCTGCGCCTGCAGGGCCTCGCCGAGCGCCATCTGGCGCTGAAGCCGCTCAACGCCACGCAATACGATTCATTCAAGAACCTGCCCGAGCGGCCGGCGCGCCTGGTCAGGCCGGGCGATCCCGATCCGATCGGCGCGATGATCCAGGCGATCGATTCCGTTCCCGCGACGGGTTCGTTGCCGGCGCCGGAGGATCGGCGATGACCGATCGGGCGCGCAGGACCGTCAGGCCGGCAGAACCATGGCGGCAGCGGCTGATCCGCTCGCTGCTGTACGGGCGCAACGTCGACCGCGCCGTGAAGGCGCGCGTCCGCGTCGGATTTGCGATGGTGGCATTCTTGGCGATCTATGCGGTGATCGGCGGACGGCTGATCATGTTCGCCGTCGGCGGCGACAACCACGGTGCGCGGCGGACCGCGGCGCAGGACGCGATCGCGACCGCGCGGCCGGATATCGTCGATCGCAACGGCGAGGTGCTCGCCACCGACGTCAAGGCGCCGAGCCTGTTCGGCGAGCCGCGACGGATCATCGACAAGGACGAGGCAATCGAGCTTCTGACCGCGACGCTGCCGGATCTCGACACCGGCGAAGTGCGCGACCGCCTGTCGTCGAAAAAAGGTTTTGTCTGGCTGAAGCGCGAAATCACGCCGCTGCAGCAGCAGGAGATTCATCGGCTCGGCATTCCCGGCATCGGCTTCCTGCGCGAGAACAAGCGCGTTTACCCCACCGGCAACGAAGTCGCGCATCTGATCGGCCTGGTCAACATCGACAACCAGGGCATCGCCGGGATGGAAAAATGGCTGGATAATAACGGCCTCGCCGATCTGCATCGCGCCGGCTTCGCGACCGACCGTCTGCAGCGGCCGGTGGAATTGTCGGTCGACCTGCGCGTCGAGCACGCGTTGCGCGACGAATTGCTCAAGGCCAAGGAAAAATACAAGGCCAAGGCGGCCTCGGGCCTGGTCTCCAATGTCAGGACCGGCGAGATCGTGGCGATGGTGTCGCTGCCCGACTTCGACCCGAATAATCCGCGCGAAGCCCACGATCCCGACCGCATCAACCGGCTGACCACCGGCGTCTACGAGATGGGCTCGACCTTCAAGGCGCTGACGCTGGCGATGGCGCTGGATTCGGGCAAGGCCAATCTCGGCACCATGTTCGATGCGCGCGGCGCGCTGCATTACGGCAAATTCGCCATTCACGATACGCACCCGCTGGGCCGTTCGATCTCGCTGTCGGAAGTGTTCACATTCTCATCGAATGTCGGCGCGGCGCGGATCGCGCTGGCGCAGGGCGTCGAGGCGCACAAGGCATTTCTGCGCAAGATGGGGCAACTCGATCGGCTGCGCACCGAACTGCCCGAAAGCGCTTCGCCGATCGTGCCGAAGCGCTGGAGCGAACTCAACACCATCACCATCGCTTTCGGTCATGGGCTTTCGGTCGCGCCGCTGCAGGCGGTGATGGGCATCAATGCGGTCATGAATGGCGGCTATCTGATCCCGCCGACGTTCCTCAAGCGGTCCGAAGAGGAAGCAAAAGCGATGGCGAAGAAAGTGATCAAGTCGGAGACCAGCGAGAAGATGCGGTATCTGATGCGGCTCAATGCCGAGATTGGAACCGCTAGGCAGGCTGACGTGAAGGGCTATTACATCGGCGGCAAGACCGGCACCTCGGAAAAGGTGGTCAACGGGCGCTATTCCAAGAAGCAGGTGCTGAACTCGTTTACCGCGATCGTTCCGGCCGACAATCCGCAATTCCAGGTGCTGGTGATGCTGGACGAGCCGAAAGCGCTGCCCGAAACCCACGGCTTCATTACCTCAGGCTGGAACGCGGTGCCGACCGGCGGCAAGGTGATCGCCCGCATTGCGCCGCTGCTTGGGCTCGAGCCGCGCTTCGATTTGCCGCCGTCCGACCGCCTTATTCTTGCGGCATCGAGGTCAACCCAGTAAGGCGTAACATGAGTGCCGCCGATTTCAGGTTCCTGCACCAGTTGCTGCGAGCTCGTATTGATGAAACTTCGCGACCTGTTCAGCGATGACGCCATGATCGACCCGCAGGCGGAAGCGGTTGCGGTCACCGGCCTCGCCGTGGACAGCCGCGCGGTGAAGCCGGGCGACCTGTTCTTTGCGCTCGCCGGCCACAAGACCGATGGCGCGCGCTTCATCGATGCCGCGGTTGCCTCCGGCGCGGTCGCGGTGGCGGCCGATCATCGGCCGCAAGGCGCGAGCCGGGTGCCGTTCATCGTCACGCCCAATCCGCGCCGCGCGCTGGCGCTCGCCGCCGCGAAATTTTATCCGCGACAGCCCGAAACCATCGCGGCTGTGACCGGAACCAGCGGCAAGACCTCGGTCGCAGCCTTTACGCGGCAGATCTGGCAGCGACTCGGTCACGCCTCGGCCAGCATCGGCACCATCGGGCTGGTATCGCCGAAGCGCACCCTCTACGGATCGCTGACCACGCCGGATCCGATCGCGCTGCATCGCCAGCTCGACGAAATCGCGCGCGACGGCGTCACACATCTGGCCTTCGAGGCGTCATCGCACGGGCTCGATCAGTTTCGGCTGGATGGCGTGCGCATCCGTGCCGCCGGCTTCACAAACCTGTCGCGCGACCACATGGATTACCATCTGGACATCGCGCATTATCTTGCCGCCAAGCTGCGGCTGTTCCGCGATCTGGTGGCGGCGGATGGCGCGGCGGTGATATCCGTCGATCATGATTGTTCGCAGGCTGTCATCGATGCGGCGCGCGCGAAAAACTTGCGAATCGTCACGGTCGGCCGCAAGGGCGACGGCGCAGGCGAGGGCATTCGCCTGGTTGAGGCTGAAATCGACGGCTTTGCGCAGAAGCTTGTGGTCGAACATCGCGGGCGCAAACATGCCGTCCGGCTGCCGCTGGTCGGCGAATTCCAGATCGAAAACGCCCTGGTGTCCGCAGGCCTCGCGATCGGCACCGGCAGCGACCCGGATCAAGTGTTCGAATCCCTCGAACATCTTAAGGGCGCAAAGGGCCGGCTGGAGCGGGTCGGCGAGCGCAACGGCGCGCCGATCTTCGTCGATTACGCCCACAAGCCCGACGCGCTGGCCAAGGCACTGCAGGCATTGCGGCCCTACGCCAAGCGCAAGCTTGTCGTGGTGTTCGGCGCGGGCGGCGACCGCGATGCCGGCAAGCGTCCGTTGATGGGCGCGATCGCCGCCGAGAACGCCGACAGCGTCATCGTCACCGACGACAATCCGCGCAGCGAAAATCCGGATGCGATCCGTGCGGCGATTCTGAGCGCCGCAAAGGGCGCGAAAGAAATCGGCGACCGCACCGAAGCGATCAGGACGGCGATCGCCGGCCTGCAGCCGGGCGATGCGCTGTTGGTCGCCGGCAAGGGCCACGAGACCGGACAGATCGTCGGCGACCGCACCCTGCCGTTCAGCGATCACGACGCGGTTGCGGCCGCGCTCGCGCCGAGGGTCGCATGAGCGCGGCGCCATTATGGACCTCTGCGGCGATGGCGGAAGCGATGCGCGCGTCGATCAACGGCGCGTTGCCGGACGCGGTCACCGGACTTTCGATTGACAGCCGCACCATCGCGCCGGGAGAAGCTTATTTTGCCATCAAGGGCGAGGTCCATGACGGGCATGAATTTGTCACAGCCGCGTTGAAGGCGGACGCGGCGCTGGCGGTGGTCGAAAGCGCTCAACGGGAAAAGTTCGCGCCCGACGCGCCGCTTTTGGTGGTCGAGGACGTGCTCGCCGGTCTCGTCTATCTCGCCCGCGCCGCGCGCGCGCGGCTGCATGCGCAGGTGATCGCGGTCACCGGCTCGGTCGGCAAGACCTCGACCAAGGAGGCGCTGCGCCGCGTGCTCGGCGACCAGGGCGAGACCCACGCCTCGACCGCATCCTTCAATAATCACTGGGGCGTGCCGTTGTCGCTGGCCCGATGCCCGGCGACGGCGCGTTTTGCGATCTTCGAGATCGGCATGAACCATGCCGACGAAATCGAGCCGCTGGTCAAAATGGTGCGGCCGCAGGTGGCCGTCATCACCACCGTCGAGCCGGTGCATCTGGAATTTTTTGACGGCATCGAGGCGATTGCCGATGCCAAGGCGGAAATCTTTGCGGGCGTCGAGCCTGGCGGCGCGGTGGTGCTCAACCGCGATAATTCGCAATTCGCCCGGCTGCAGCGGCGCGCCAGCAAGCTCGGCATCTCCCGCGTCGTCTCGTTCGGCGCAGACGCGAAATCCGACGCGCGGCTGCTCGACGTATCGCTGCAGGCGACGTGCTCGGCCGTGCACGCCAGTATCCTTGGCCATGACGTGACCTATAAACTCGGCATGCCCGGCCGGCATATGGCGATGAACTCGCTGGCGGTGCTTGCGGCGGCCTCGCTGGTCGGCGCCGATCTCGCGCGCGCGGCGCTGTCGCTGTCGCAGATCGAGCCGGCGGCAGGCCGTGGCGCCCGCCGCGCGCTCGAGGTCGGCAATGGCGAAGCCACGCTGATCGATGAAAGCTACAACGCCAATCCGGCGTCGATGGCGGCGGCGCTGCAGGTACTTGGCCGGGCAAAGGTCGGCCCGCATGGCCGGCGCATCGCGATGCTCGGCGATATGCTCGAACTCGGTGCGACCAGCGCCGCGCTGCATCGCGGGCTCAACGAGGCGATCAAGGCCAATCACATCGATCTGGTGTATTGCTGCGGTCCGCTGATGCGAAACTTGTGGGACGCCCTTTCCCCGGGTAAACGAGGCGGCTATGCCGAAAGCGCGGCGGCTCTCGAAGCGCAGGCGGTTGCCGCGATACGCGCCGGCGACACCATCATGATCAAGGGATCGCTGGGCTCGAAGATGAAAACCATTGTCAATGCGCTCGAAAAGCGCTTCCCCGGCAAAGCCGCGCACGATGCAGCCGCGGTACAGGCGGATTGAATGTTTTACTGGCTGATCGAGCTTTCCAATACCGTTCCCGGGATGGGAATGTTCCGCACGTTTTTGAACGTGTTCCGCTACATCACCTTTCGCACCGGCGGGGCTATGGTGACCGGCGCGTTGTTCGTTTTCCTGTTCGGCCCCTGGATCATCGACCACCTGCGGCTTCGCCAGGGCAAGGGCCAGCCGATCCGCAGCGACGGCCCGCAATCGCATCTCGTCACCAAGATCGGCACGCCGACCATGGGCGGGCTGATGATCCTTTCCGGACTGGTGGTCTCGACGGTGCTGTGGGCCAATCCGCTCAATCCCTATGTCTGGATCGTGCTCGCGGTGACGCTCGGCTTCGGTTTCGTCGGCTTCTACGACGACTATCTGAAAGTGACAAAACAGAGCCATAGCGGCTTCGCCGGCCGCATCCGGCTCACGCTCGAAGCGGTGATCGCGCTCGCGGCGTGCTACTTGCTGGTGCGGCTCGGACGCGTGCCGTTCTCGACCTCGCTGGTGCTTCCGTTTTTCAAGGACGTGGCGCTGAATTTCGGCTGGTTCTTCGTCCTCTTCGGCGCGTTCGTCATTGTCGGCGCCGGCAACGCGGTCAATTTGACCGACGGTCTCGACGGGCTTGCCATCGTGCCGGTCATGATCGCGGCGGCGAGCTTTGGCATGATCGCCTATCTCACCGGCAACGCGGTGTTCTCGGATTACCTGCAAATCAACTACGTCGCCGGCACCGGTGAACTGGCGGTGCTGTGCGGCGCTGTGCTCGGCGCCGGATTGGGATTTTTGTGGTTCAACGCGCCGCCGGCGTCGATCTTCATGGGCGATACCGGCTCGCTCGCGCTCGGCGGCATGCTCGGCTCGATCGCGGTCGCGGTCAAACACGAGATCGTGCTGGCCGTGATCGGCGGCCTGTTCGCGCTGGAAGCGGTCTCGGTGATCGTGCAGGTGGTGTCGTTCAAGCTCACCGGCAAGCGCGTGTTCCGGATGGCGCCGCTGCATCATCATTTCGAACAGAAGGGCTGGACCGAACCGCAGATCGTGATCCGGTTCTGGATCATCTCGGTGATGCTGGCGCTGGCCGGCCTCTCCACGCTGAAGCTGCGGTGATTTGTGGCGGTTGGCACTCTCAGGATGTATCGATCTAATCGCGGCGTCATCCTGAGGTGCGAGCTCTTGCGAGCCTCGAAGGATGGCCACATCGCACAGGCGCGCATCCTTCGAGGCTCGCCGCAACTGCGGCTCGCACCTCAGGATGAAGCGCGCAACACAGGTGCAGCCGTTCCATGATCCCCGTCAACTCCTTCGCGGGCAAGACGGTTGCGGTGTTCGGCCTCGGCGGCTCGGGCCTTGCGAGCTGTCACGCTCTGAGGGCGGGGGGCGCGGAAGTGATCGCCAGCGACGACAGCGCTGAAAAACTCACCGAGGCCGCGCAAGCGGGTTTCATCACCGCGGATTTGCGAAAGGTGCCGTGGACGAATTTCGGGGCCCTGGTGCTGACGCCGGGCGCGCCGCTCACCCACCCCAGTCCGCACTGGACCGTGCTGGCCGCGCAACAGGCAGGCGTCGAGGTAATCGGCGACGTCGAACTGTTTTGCCGCGAACGCCGCCGTCACGCCCCGGATGCGCCGTTCGTCGCCATCACCGGCACCAACGGCAAATCGACCACCACGGCGTTGATCGCGCATCTGATGCGCTTTGCCGGCTACGACACCCAGATGGGCGGCAATATCGGCACCGCGATCTTGTCGCTCGAGCCGCCGCGCATGGGGCGAGTCCATGTTATCGAGATGTCGTCGTATCAAATCGATCTGTCGCCGTCGCTCGATCCATCTGTCGGCATCCTGCTCAACGTTAGCGAAGACCACATCGATCGCCACGGCACGCTCGAGCACTATGCGGCCGTGAAGGAGCGCCTGGTCGCCGGTGTGCAGCCGCAGGGTGCCGCGATCGTCGGCGTCGACGACACCTGGAGCCGCAACACCGCCGACCGGATCGAGCAGGCCGGCCGGCGCGTGGTGCGGGTCTCGGTGAAAAATCCGCTGCCGGACGGCGTCTATGTCGAGCGCGAAATCATCTGGCGCGCCTCCGGCGGCGCGCGCAGCGAGATCGCGCGGATCGGCGGCATCGGTTCCTTGCGCGGGCTGCACAACGCGCAGAATGCGGCTTGTGCCGCGGCTTGCGCGCTGGCGATCGGCGTCAGTGCCGAGACCCTGCAAAATGGCCTGCGCAGCTTTCCCGGCCTCGCGCACCGCATGGAGCAGGTCGGCCGCCGCGGCAGCGTGCTGTTCGTCAACGATTCCAAGGGCACCAACGCGGACGCAGCGGCGCATGCGCTGTCGTCCTTTGCCGATATTTTCTGGATCGCTGGCGGCAAGCCGAAGCTCGGCGGCATCGCCGGCCTGAGCCAATATTTTCCGCGCATCCGAAAAGCCTATCTGATCGGCGAAGCCGCGCAGGAATTTTCCGAAACGCTCGGCGACCGCGTGCCGCACGAAATTTCCGAGACGCTCGATGTGGCCGTGGCGAGCGCTGCGCGCGATGCCGAGGCCTCCGGACTTTCCGATCCGGTGGTGCTGTTGTCGCCGGCCTGCGCCTCGTTCGACCAGTACCGCAATTTCGAAATCCGCGGCACAAAATTCCGCGACCTCGTCACCGCGCTGCCTGGCGTCAAGCCGGTGGTGTGAGACGGTGAAGGAGGCTCTCGGCTGCCTCACCCGCAACTTGTCACCATCCGCGAAAGCGGATGATCCAGTATTCCAGAGCCACTGCGGTTCAATCGCAACCGCCGCAGCGTACTGGATACCCGCTTTCGCGCGTATGACGCACTGATTCGCGGCCATGACAGCAATCAAAAGTTACCGATTCCATTAACTCTTCGGAAACCATCCTCCGCCACCAATGGGGCCGACCTCTGCCTTCTGGGGACGGCCATGATCTCCCGTGAACAACGCACCCCCTTCAGCGAATGGTGGTGGACGGTTGATCGCCCGCTGCTGGCGGCGATCATCGCGCTGATGCTGGGCGGCCTCATTCTTTCGCTGGCGGCGAGCCCGCCGGTAGCGACCAGGATCGGGCTCGACCCGTTTCACTTCTTCAACCGCCATGTGTTGTTTCTGTTGCCGGCCTTCATCGTGCTGATCGGGGTGTCGTTCCTGTCGCCGCGGCAAATTCGGCGCACCGCGCTGATCGTGCTTGCGCTCTCGATCGCGCTGATTGTGGCGACGCTGCTGTTCGGCCCCGAAGTCAAGGGTTCGCGGCGCTGGATCACCCTGATCGGCGTCAACATCCAGGCGTCCGAATCCGCCAAGCCCGCCTTCGTGGTGATGGCGGCGTGGCTGTTTGCGGAATCGGCGCGGCGGCCGGAAATGCCCGCGACCTCGATCGCGCTGGTGCTGTTGATGATGCTGGTGTCGCTGTTGGTGCTGGAACCGGATTTCGGCCAGACCATGCTGATCCTGATGGTGTGGGGCGCGCTGTTCTTCATCGCCGGCATGCGGATGATCTGGGTGCTGGGGCTCGCCGGCGCCGCGACCGCCGGGCTGTTCGGCGCATACCTTTTCGTGCCGCATGTCGCCGGCCGCATCAAGCGCTTCATGAACCCGGCGTCGGGAGACACCTTTCAGGTCGATACCGCGATGGAAGCCTTCGCCAATGGCGGCTGGTTCGGGCTCGGGCCGGGCGAGGGCATCGCCAAGCGCAGCCTGCCCGACAGCCATACCGACTTTGTGTTCGCGGTGGCGGCGGAGGAATTCGGCATCATCCTTTGCCTGGCGCTGCTCGCGCTGTTCGCCTTTGTCGTGATCCGCGCGCTGTCGCGTGCCTATGCCACCGAAGATATGTTCGCGCGGTTCGCCGCGTCGGGGCTGGCGATCTTGTTCGGCGTGCAGGCCGCGATCAACATGTCGGTCAATCTGCAGCTGATTCCTGCCAAGGGCATGACGCTGCCGTTCATCTCCTATGGCGGCTCCTCGATCATCTCGCTGGCTTACGGCGTCGGCATGATGCTGGCTCTGACACGGCAGCGGCCGCGCACCGAGATGGAGTCGATCGGCGACGCCGATGCGGCGCGCAGCTACGCTTGACCTGACGGCGAAGACGCGCTTTTCGTCATCGCGAGGATTGAAATGACCAAGCGATCCGGTTCCTTGCGAAGATTGCCCCAATGACGCCTGCGCCCCTGATTCTCTTGGCTGCGGGCGGCACCGGCGGTCACCTGTTCCCCGCCGAGGCGCTCGGCGTCGAACTGATCAGACGCGGCTTGCGCGTGCGCCTCGCCACCGACCCGCGCGCGCTGCGCTATGGCGGCTTGTTCTCCAGGGATATGATCGACGTGGTGCCGAGCGAGACCGTGCGCGGCCGCACGCCATGGTCGCTGGCCTATACCGGCGTGATGCTCGCCGCCGGCATGGCCGTGTCGCTCAACCTGATGCGCCGGTTGAAGCCCGCGGCGGTCGTCGGGTTCGGCGGTTATCCGACGCTGCCTCCGCTTTTGGCCGCGCGACTATCCGGCGTGCCCGGCATCGTGCACGAAGCCAATGCGGTGCTCGGCCGCGCCAACCGTTTTCTGTCAAACCGCGTCAGCGCGATCGCGACGTCGCTGCCGGGCGTGCTCGATCGCGACCCCGCGCTGTCAGGGAAAACCACCACCGTCGGCACGCCGATGCGTCCGGCGATCCTCGCTGCCGCCGCGGTGAAATTTGTGTCACCCACACCCACCGGGCAGTTGCGGTTGCTGGTGGTCGGCGGCAGCCAGGGCGCGCGCGTGATGGCCGATATCGTCCCTGGCGCGATCGAGCGGCTGGAGCCGGCGCTGTGGAACAGGTTGATCCTCACCCAGCAGGTGCGCGAAGAAGACATGGCGCGGGTCCGCGCGGTCTATGACCGGCTCAACATCAATGCCGAGCTGGCGCCGTTCTTCAGCGACTTGCCGGCGCGGCTGGCATCGAGCCATCTCGTGGTTTCACGATCCGGCGCCGGCACCGTGGCCGAGCTCGCCGCCATCGGCCGCCCGTCGATCCTGGTGCCGCTGCCCGGTTCGATCGACCAGGACCAGTTCGCCAATGCCGGCATCCTGGCGCAGGCCAATGGCGCGCTTCGGATTCCGCAAGCGGATTTTACCCCCGACCGGCTGGCCGCGGAAATATCAGCGCTCGCCGCGGAACCTGAGCGGCTGACCGTCATGGCCGCTGCCGCCCGCAGCGTCGGAAGATTGGATGCTGCCCAACGGTTGGCCGATTTGGTGATGAAGGTGGCGGGAATTTGACGTCCGGTAATGACGGAAAAAGGCCTTGTCATGCCCCGCGAAAGCGGGGCATCCAGTACCCCGCGCCGCCGATTTTGTCGCAGGGCTTCGCGGTTACTCGATCGTCCGTTTTCGCGGACGATGACGGCGCAAGGAACCGACCATGAGACTGCCGCGCGAGATCGGACCTATTCACTTCGTCGGGATCGGCGGCATCGGCATGAGCGGCATCGCCGAGGTGTTGTGCAATCTCGGCTATACCGTGCAGGGCTCGGATGCTTCCGAGAGCGCCAATGTCAGCCGCCTGCGCGACAAGGGCATCCCCATCACCGTCGGCCACAGATCAGAAAACGTCTCCGGCGCCGATGTGCTTGTGGTGTCGACGGCGATCAAGCGCGACAATCCCGAGCTGATGGCGGCGCGCGCGCAGCGCATTCCGGTGGTGCGCCGCGCCGAGATGCTGGCCGAACTGATGCGGCTGAAAAGCTGCGTTGCGATTTCGGGCACCCATGGCAAGACCACCACGACCTCGATGGTCGCGGCGCTGCTCGACGCCGGCGACCTCGATCCCACCGTGATCAACGGCGGCATCATCAACGCCTACGGCACCAATGCGCGGCTGGGGGCCGGCGACTGGATGGTGGTGGAGGCCGACGAGAGCGACGGCACCTTCCTGAAGCTGCCGGCGGATGTCGCCGTCGTCACCAATATCGATCCCGAGCATCTCGATCATTTCAAGACCTTCGATGCCGTGCAGGACGCGTTCCGCAGTTTTGTCGAGAACGTGCCGTTCTACGGCTTCGCGGTGATGTGCATCGACCATCCCGTGGTGCAGACCATCGTCGGCAAGATCGAGGATCGCCGCATCGTTACCTATGGCGAGAACCCGCAAGCCGATGCGCGGCTGGTCGAACTGTTGCCGATGGGCAGCGGTTCCAGCTTCAAGGTCGTGTTCCGCGATCGCAAGACCGACGCGGCACACGAAATCGCCGGTCTCATGCTGCCGATGGCGGGACGGCACAACGCGCTCAATGCCACCGCGGCGATCGCGGTCGCGCACGAGCTGGGACTTTCCGACGACACCATCCGAAAGGCGCTTGCAAGTTTCGGCGGCGTGCGGCGGCGCTTCACCAAAACCGGCGAATGGAATGGGGTCACCGTCATCGACGATTACGGCCATCACCCGGTTGAAATCGCGGCGGTGCTGAAAGCGGCGCGGGAATCCACCAATGGCAAGATCGTCGCCGTGGTGCAGCCGCATCGCTTCACCCGGCTGCAATCGCTGTTCGAGGAATTTTGCACCTGTTTCAACGACGCCGACGCTGTCGTCGTCGCCGACGTCTATCCCGCGGGCGAGGCGCCGATCGCCGGCATCGACCGCGATCATTTCGTGCTGGGCCTGCGCGCGCACGGCCATCGCGAAGTGATACCGCTGCAGAAATCCGCCGATCTGGCCGGCGTGGTGCGCGGCATTGCCGGCCGCGGCGATTTCGTCGTCTGCCTCGGCGCCGGCAACATCACGCAATGGGCCTACACCCTGCCGGGCGAACTGAAGGCACTGGGGTGAGCGCGACGATGTTCAGCACCAGCTTCGCCATGCGCTCCGGTCGGCTCTCTCCCCCCTTGTGGGGGAGAGGTGGAGAGGGGGGTATCACGAACTCCGACGTTTGCGGCTCACCCCCCTCCCTGACCCTCCCCCACAAGGGGGGAGGGAACAGAAAACGCGCATGACCTTCCCCGACATCACGCCCGATCTCAAAACCGCGATGCCAAAATTGCGCGGGCGGCTGTTGGCGAACCAGTCGCTCGCCGAGCTGACCTGGTTCCGGGTCGGCGGTCCGGCGCAGGTACTGTTCACGCCATCCGATGAAGACGATCTTGCTTATTTCGTTACACGCCTGCCGGGCGAACTTCCGCTCTATGTCGTCGGCGTCGGCTCCAACCTGATCGTGCGCGATGGCGGCATGCCCGGGGTGGTGATCAGGCTCAGTCCGCGCGCCTTCGGCGACACCAGCGCCGACGGCGATATCGTCAGCGCCGGCGCGGCGGCGCTCGACAAGCGCGTGGCCGAAGCCGCCGCGGCGGCCAATGTCGGCGGGCTGGAATTTTTCTTCGGCATTCCCGGCACCATCGGCGGTGCGCTGCGCATGAACGCCGGCGCCAACGGTGCCGAGACCAGGGACGTCCTGATCGAGGCCACCGGAATCGGCCGCGACGGCAGGAAGCACAAGTTTACAAATGCCGACATGAAATTCGCCTATCGCAACAGCGGCGTCGACGCTTCCATCATTTTTACCTCGGCGCGGTTTCGCGGACGGATCGCCGCGCCGGATGCCATCCGCGCACGGATGGACGAGGTGCAAAACCACCGCGAAACCGCGCAGCCGATCCGCGAAAAGACCGGAGGCTCGACCTTCAAGAATCCGCCGGGAAACAGCGCCTGGAAGCTGATCGATGCGGCCGGCTGCCGGGGGCTGCGCGTCGGCGGCGCGCAAGTGTCGGAAATGCACTGCAATTTCCTGATCAACACCGGTCACGCCACCGGTCATGATATCGAAAATCTGGGCGAGACCGTTCGCGCGCGGGTGAAAGAGAATTCCGGAATTGAGCTACAGTGGGAAATCAAGCGGATCGGGATTACAGCATGATGGTCATTCCGGGCGCTCGCACGGCGGGCGAATCCGGAATCTCGAAGTGATGCGGAGAAAGATTCCGGGTCTGGTCCTTCGGACCATCCCGGAATGACGAGAAAGCGGAACGAAGCTGATGCGGATTACCATCCTCTTCGGAGGCACGAACAAGGAGCGTCTCGTCTCGGTGGCGAGCGCCCAGGCGCTGCATCAGGCGTTGCCGGAAGCCGACCTGTGGTTCTGGCACGTTGCGGACACCATCCATGACGTCCCGTCGAAAAAATTGCTCAATCACGCGCGGCCGTTCGAGGATGAATTCAAGCCGGACGATCGCGGCGTCGGGCTCGAGCAGGCGCTCGATCGGGCAAAGGCCGAGGATCGCTTGCTGGTGCTCGGCCTGCATGGCGGCAGGGCAGAGGATGGCGAATTGCAGGTCATGTGCGAAATGCGCGGCATTGCCTTCACCGGGTCCGGCTCGGCATCGTCGTATCTCGCCTTCGACAAGGTGGCCGCGAAGCGCTTTGCGGCGCTTGCGGGCGTGACGGCGCCGGAGGGGATTGCACTTGAGGATATCGAGGCGGCGTTCGCCAAACACGGCAAACTGATCGCCAAACCGGCGCGGGACGGATCGAGCTACGGCCTGATCTTCGTCAATGCGCAGCAGGACCTCGTCGCCGTCCGCAACGCCGCCAAGCTGGAGGAATATCTGATCGAGCCGTTCATCGCGGGCGTGGA
>WNGI01001855.1_pt1 | contig 17994 bp, 13 predicted proteins | sample 5400621 | NCBI WGS metagenome assembly WNGI01 (sample SAMN13153374, study PRJNA577476) | soil metagenome | isolation source: 20 cm soil or saprolite under Garry oak tree replicate 1 | place: USA:California | collected 2016-06-15
CCCTGCAGGTCGACCTCTACCGCGACCTCATGCCCGGTCCAGCTCCGACTCCCAAACGCGGGGTCGGCGGCATCATCTTTCTGACCCCTGACGCCGAGAGCGACCCGCCCGCCGGGATGCGTGCCGGCAAGACGTGGCTGGTGAACGGTGCCGACGTCTGGGAGACCGTCCCGCAGCCACTCCAAACCTTCGCGGTCGATCGTCAGCATCACCTGTCGCTGAGCGTCCGCGACGGCCCGACCTGGGACGCCGGAAGCAAGATCGACGTCGTGCTCCAGTTCAGCACTTCGACCGGCACCTACTTCATCCAGAAGCGCGGCGTGCAGGTGATCGGAGCCCTCTAGCGGGCAAAGCCCGCTCTCTTCTCGCAGGGGGCTTCGCCCCCTTCCACCCCCAAGAGCTACCTAGAGCCGCCGGCCGATGACGAGCGCGACGGCCGACATCACGACGAACGCGATCCCCATCCAACTGAAGGCGGTCGCGAGGCCCACGGCCTCGGCGAGGAAACCGAAGAGCGGCGCGCCGATGCCCCCGACGTGAGCGTTCAAGAGGTAGTAGGCGCCCAGCACCGTCGCCCGGCGACCCGCCGGCGCGCTGTCCATGACAAGCGTCTCGGTGACCGTCGAGCGCATCGACCACAGCAGGCCGAAGACGACCAGCGTGATGAGGAGGGCCTCGTTCGGAGCGGCGGTGACGGCGAAGACCGCCGGCCCCATGAGCCCCAACCCACCAAGCATCACGCGCCGGCGGCCGAAGCGGTCCGAGAGCCAGCCACCGAGGGGCGCGCCGATGACTCCGACGACCTGCGGCACGCCGAAGAAGACAGCCGCAAGGGCCGGCGACAGGCCGCGGGCATCCACCAGGTACAGGGCGAGGAACGCGAGCAAAGCCGCGATGCCGAACTGGAAGGCGATCGAGAGCGAGATGAGGGGCCCGACGTCGCGGAACACTCGTCCGATCTCGCGAAAGGCCGCGAACCGATCGCCGCTTGGCGCCGCGCGCTCGTGCACATGCGGCGCGACAACCCAAAGGAGGACGCCGAAGACGACCGGCGCGGCCGCGAACCAGATGTAGGGCGTGCGCCAGGTGCCTGTCGCGGTCGCGAGGATCCCCGCGAGCGCCGGCGCCGCGAAGAATGAGAGATGTCCGCCGGTGATGTGGATGCCCATCGCGGTGCCGCGCATCCGGGATGAGAACGTCCGCGCGATGAGCGCCGCGGCCGGACCGTGGTACGAGCCCGAGACGATCCCGAGCAGCACCAGCAGCGCGAGCAGCTGCCAGTAGGCGCCGGCGGTCGCGAGCGCCACGCTCGCCGCGCCCATGAGGAAGAGCCCGCCGACGATCACCACGCGCGACCCGATGCGGTCGGCGAGCATCCCCCACGGCGCGTTCGCGAGGCCGGCGGCGATCGAGAAGGCCGACACGGCGAAGCCGCTCTCCGCGTAGCTCAGGGCGAACGCGTCGCGAATCAGGGGCAGGAGCGGGTTGAGGAGAGAGTTCGTGACGTGGTGCGAGAAGTGGGCGGCGGTGATCGTGGCGAGAAGTCCCTGGCCGCGCGCCTCTCTTAACGAAAGCTCCTCGACCGTGGGTTCGCTGGGCATGGCGCGGCTCTCTTCGGCGATCGTCGTCACGCGAGCTCCTCAAGCGACATCCCGAGCAGGACGTTATCGATAAGACGCGTCTTGCCCACCCGCGCCGCGAGCGAGATCACGGCGCATGAGGCCGGCCCGACGAGGTCTTCCAAAGTGAACGGGTCGGAGACGACGACATACTCGAGGTTGAGTCCGGGGGCGACTGCCGTTGTCCTGACGCGCTCACAGAGCTTCGTGGGTTCGCGCTCGCCGCGCGACCACTCGTCGCGCGCGGCGAACAACCCGCGCGACAAAGCGGCCGCGCTCCGCCGGTCTTCCGGCGAGAGATAGGCGTTGCGCGAGCTCATCGCGAGGCCATCCGGTTCGCGCACGATCGGGCAGCCCACGATCCGGATGCCCAGCCGAAGGTCGCGCGTCATCCTTTGCATAACGCGCAGCTGCTGGAAGTCCTTCTGCCCGAAGTAGGCGACGTCCGGCCGGACGATGGCGAAGAGCTTCGCGACGACGGTCGCGACTCCGACGAAGTGGCCCGGCCGGGCCGCTCCCTCGAGGCGATCCGCGATCGGTCCGGGCTGCACGAGGGTGGCGTCGCCCTCGGGATACATCTCCGCGACGCTCGGCGCGAAGACCATCGCGACGCCGAGGCGGTCGCAGAGCGCGACGTCGGCGGCCTCGTCACGCGGGTAAGCGGCGAAATCCTCGCGCGGTCCGAACTGCCTTGGGTTCACGAAGATCGAGACGGCGGCGGCGTCGTTCTCCCGAACGGCGCGTTCGATGAGCGAAGCGTGGCCGGAGTGGAGGGCGCCCATGGTCGGTACAAGACCAATGGAGAGGTTGGCTGACGCCGCGCGGAACGCGCGAGCGTCGGCGACGGAACGAAGAACGTTCAATCAGCGGGAGTATCGAGCTTGTGCTTCGCCCGGTATGCGGGGATCGTCGAGATCGGCGGGCGCTCGACGTCGATGATGTCGTGCAGCTCGAGATGCAGCTTTCCGCCTGAGGCCGCGATGAGCTTCATCGTGAAATTGGCCTCTTCGAGAAGGTTCGTGTTGTGCGCTTCGCCGACCCGCTTCAGCGCGACCTGCAGGACCTCGAAGCTCATCATGGAGAGCTCGTGCAGCGACTGGTTGCGGTGGATGCGCTGCTTCATGTCGACCTGCGCGATCGCGCCCAGACCTGCGCGCTGCAGCGTGTCCACGAGCAGACCTGTCTCGACGCCGTAGCCGGAAAAGAACGGCAGCTGTTCGAGCAGGGCGCGGCGGCCGGCCTGCTCGCCGCTCAGGGGTTGGACGATCCCCGAGAGCTCCGGAAAGAAGAGATTCAGGATCGGACGCGCGGCGAGCTCGGTCACGCGGCCGCCACCGGTCGCCTGGAGCTCGTTTCCGATATGCAGGGGCCGCTGGTAGAAGGCCTTCACGAACTGCAGGTCGGGCCGCAGCAGTAACGGGCCGACGATCCCGTAGACGAATTTCGGATGCGCGCTCGTGACGTCGGTGTCGACCCACACCACGATGTCGCCGGTCAGCACGTGGAGGCTTTTCCAGAGCGCTTCGCCCTTGCCGCGGTGGCTGCCGGTTTCCATCAGGATCTCGTCGTGGATGAAGACCGGGACGCCTTCGTCCTCGGCGATCTTCCGCGTTCGATCCTCCGAGCGCGAGTCGATGACGACGAGCTCGTCGATGAGCGGAAAGCGCTCGATGAGCCGGGAGCGGATCGCACGGATGACCTGGCGGATCGTCGCGGCCTCGTTGAGGGTGGGAAGGCCGACCGAGATACGCATGTTCTGTCGCTCCTTCGCTTCCACCAGGCGGCGCAGATCGGCGAACTCGCTCGAGCTGAACGTGTTCTCCACGAACCATTTGTCGACGAGTTCGCCGAGGACCCGACTCCGATCGGCACGCTCTTGCGGAAGCGGCGTGCGCTCGACGAAGACCGTCGATGCGACCGGTGCGCTGGTGCGCACGACCACCGCGTTGCGGGCCGCGTCGATCAGCGAGTGGCCAATAGGCCCGAGCGGATCTCGCGCGCCCTCGCGGCCGGTGGCGCCGAAGACGATCGCGTCGTGCTCGGCGAGCTCCTCCGCGATCACGCTCACGGGATCGCCGGATCGCGTGACGAGCCGCTCCACGCGTTCGTCGTGTGCGAGCTCCCCGAGAAGCTGGTACAGGGTCGGGCGCTTCCGGCCGCCGTCGCGCTCCGCGACATGGAGCAGCGTGACCGAGCCGTTGCGCGCCCGGGCAAGCTCGATGCCGAGCCGCGCGGCGAGCTGCGCGTACCGGCCGCCGCGGACCGGCACCAGGATCCGGCCCGCGCGCGCCGGCGCGCCCTTGACGATGGCGACGTCCGAAGGCGGGTCGCGAAGGATCGCTTCGATCGTGGTGCCGAGCAGATTCCAACCCGGCCGCCGCCAGCCGACGAGCAGGAGATCGGGCCGCTCGTTCGCGCAGGCCTCGCGAATGGCGTCCCATCCCACGCGAGCGACCGTGACGAGCGAACGCACCTGCCGGCCGGGACCGAGATCAGCCACCAGCGCGTCAAGGGCGCGGCGACGACCACGCGCCTCGGGCTGAGCCGACGCGAGCGTGGCGTCACCGGTCACCTCGATGACCGAGGCGAGGACGACCTCGCCCCCGCAGGCCAGCGCGGCCGCAGTCTCGAGGAGCGCGCCCTCGCGCTCGGGCTCGGTGATCGCGACGAGGATCTTCACGCGATCGCCTCAAGCACGAGCGGGACCACTCGTTCCTCGAGCACCCGCGGCCACGAGAGCGCGCGCACGCGTGAGCGGAAGCGCGCCGCCGGTTGCTCGAGCGCGCGCTCGACAGCGTCGGCGATCGCCTCGCCGGACGCATCGGGCCGCACGTACGTCGCGGCATCGCCGGCGAGCGCCCGTAGCGTGGCCAGGTCGCTGCACACGATCGGCAAGCGGTGAAGCGCGGCTTCGAGGAGCGGGATGCCGAATCCCTCGCTCTCGCTCGGTAACACGAGGGCGTCGGCCAGGGCGTAGAGGTCCGCGACCAGGCGGTACGGCGCGCGCACGCCCAGCGCGTGGAGGAGATGCACTCCGGGCGCGCGCTTCGCCAGCGCATCGAGCTCCGCCAGGTAGCGCTCGTTTGCGGCGTTATGCGGGCCAGGCGGACCGGTGACGACGAGCGCCGCCGGATGGCCGCGTCCCCGGAGTGCGGCGGCGGCGGCGATCGCCGCCTCGATCCGCTTGCGACGAGTGAGCCGCGCCGGGAGCACGAGGAGCGGATCCGCCCGGTAGAGATCGAGCCGCTCGGCGAGGCGCGCGCCCGCGGCCGAGAGGCCGAGCACCGCAGCGACGTCGACGCCGTTCGGAACGACGGTCACGCTCGCGCGGGGCAGGCCGGTGACCCCGGCGAGCTGCCGGGCGCGCTCGTCGGACACCGCCACGTAGCGGATCCCGGGGTGGGCGCGCGCGATAAGGTCCCACGGATCGCCGGGATGACGCTCGGACGCGTACTGCGGATCGCACCAGGCGAGGTCGTGCGTCCACGCGATCATGAGCCCGGGTCGTTCGCTCGCGAGCCAGATCAGGGCCTCCGTCAGCGCGAGGTCCTTGTGCATGGTCAGGACGTTGTGTGCGACGACGCGATCCGCCTTTGCGAAGACCGGGCGCAGCCGACGCACCAGCCTCTCCACGAGAACGTCGTGCGCCTTGTTGCGTTCGCCGCGCGCGAGCGCTCTGAAATCGCGCAGCACCGCTGGATGGCGCGAGTCCGCTTCCGGCACGCGCAATAGGTGCACGCCTCGCGGCACGCGGCCGCGCCCGGCGACGATCGTCACGTCGGCCCCCGCCTCGCTCAGCGCCGTGGCGTGCTTTCCCATGACCTGCTCGACGCCTCCCAAGATGGACGGCGCGGTGTAGTGGACAAGAAGGATGCGCCGGCGCCGACGACTCACGCCGTCGCGGCCGTCTGCGCACGCGTCACGCGTCCCCTTCCGCCGATCAGCTTGTCGCCGCCCGGGCCGCGCCGTACACGGAAGGTCGCGCGCGAGTCGAAGATTCGCATGTCGCGCACGTCGATTCGCTCCAGCCACGGCGGCAGGGCCGGATCCAGGAGGAGCCGCTGCGTCGCGAGGTCGGGTTGCATTCCCAGGAGCGCGCGGAGGCAGAGGAAGACCATCCCGGCGGACCAGGCCTGCGGGATGCACGAAACGAGGTAATCCGCCGGCCGCGACGAGAAGCGGAGGTCGCGCTGGAAGCCGCACCAAAGCTCAGGGAGCCGGTTGTTCGGGAAGCGCCGGCCGGCCTCGATGAGCGCGGCGACGATCTCGTTGGCTTCCTCGCGCAGGCCGTAGCGCGCCAAGCCCTGCGCGATGAGGGAGTTGTCATGCGGCCACACCGAGCCGTTGTGGTAGCTCATCGGGTTGTAGGTCGGGTACGTGCTCGAGAGCGTACGGATGCCCCAGCCCGTGTACATGTCCGGCTCCATGAGCCGGCGCGCGACGCGGGCCGCGCGATCGGACGCCGCGATGCCGCACCACAGCGCATGCCCCGCGTTGCTCGTGACCGCCGGGACCTGTCTCTTGTTCCCGTCAAGCGCCTGCGCGTAGCACGACTCGGCTTCCATCCAGAAGTCGCGCTCGAACCGCTCGTGAAGCTCGCGCGCTTCGCCGTAAAGGCGATCGGCGCGCACGTGATCGCCGTCGACCGCGTAGAGCTCGGCGATCCCGGCCTTCGCGGCGTAGACGTAGGCCTGCACTTCTACCAGCGCGGCGGGCAGCTTGGACCACTTGCCGTCGGGATCGGACAGCGAGTTCGACGAGTCCTTCCAACCCTGGCTCCGCAGGTCGCTTCCGCGCGTCCCGTATTCGACGTACCCGTCCTTGTCCGGATCGCCGTAGGTGTCGCACCACGTCAGCGCGCGCTCGGCGGCGGGGAGGAGCTCGCGCCAGAGCGACCGATCGCCGGTCCATTTCACGGTCTCCGCGAAGACGAGCGCGAAGAGCGGCGTCGCATCGATCGAGCCGTAGTACGGACGGTGCGGTATCTCCCCGAGCCGCGCGAGCTCGCCGCGCCGCAGCTCGTGGAAGATCTTGCCCGGCTCTTCCTCGGTGTAGTCGTCCACCTTCTGTCCCTGATGGCTCGCCAGCAGACGCAACGTCCCTCGCGCGACGTCCGGGTTCCAGCCGAGGGTCTGGTACGCGGAGATCAAACCGTCGCGGCCGAACGGCACCGCGTACCAGGGGATGCCCGCGGTCGGGAACGGTCCGCTCGGGTGGAACTCCAGGAGCGCGCGGAGATCGAGCGCGCTGCGCGCGATCAGCCCCTCGTCGAGCGTCTCCGAGCTCGTGGTGTAGCGGGAGCACGTCCGGAGGAATCGCCGATAACGCGCGTTCAGGGCGTCGATCGCGTCGTCGAAACGATCGGGCGACGGAGCGGCCCCTGCGCCGTCCTCACGTGGAATGACCGCGAGCTCGAGCTGCAGGATCTGCTGCGGGCCGAGCGTGCGCGCGACCTTGAACACATTGCCTTCGATGGCGTCCGGCGCCGGGCGCAGGACGATCTCCGTCGTCCTTCGCACGCCGTCCCGTCCGACGCGCTCGAAGATGAGGCCGCCCTCACGGGGGCCGCGCGTCGACGCGAGCGGCTCGTTGCTCAGATGGTCGCGGTACGCGCGCACGGCGAACATGTCGCGGAACGCCGCCTCGAACTCGAGCTCGACTTCGATCTCGACGGGATGCGCATTGGCGTTCAGCACCCCGACGCGCTCGCGCAGGCCGTCCGCGAGAAAGCGCGTGCGCCGGATGGACAGCGTCTCGGCGGCGTGTCGGGCAGTGCCCAGGGTCGCGCCTTCGGAATGCATGAGCTGGAAGGTCGCCACGTAGTTCTGTTCGGTGTTCGCCGAGAGCAGGATCGGCCGCGTCCCGTTCACGCGCAGCCCGTAGCCCGAGAGGTACTGGGTGTCGTGGTAATAGAGGCCGAGAGGGCTCGAGGCGCCGAGAGGCAGTCCCCCGTCGTCCTCGGTCACCAGGACGAGCGCGTCCTCCTTCAGTGAGGCCGTCAGGCCCAGCGCTCCACGAGGTACGGCTTCGCGCGCTCGAATGCCAGGGCCTGCTGCTCGACGATGCGTTCGGCGCCGGCCTGGTCGAGTCCTTTCACTTCGTCGATGAACGCGGCCACCCGCGCGAAATAGAGCGGCAGGAGCGCGCGCGCCAGCGTCTCGGTATCCTCGCGCCGTTTCGTCGCGACGAGGAGGTCGTACACCGCATTCGCCCAGAGCTCGCCGCTGATCGCGCCGGTGTCCCCGGACTCCGCCGCCCGCCGCGCGGCGTCGCGGGCCTTGTCCGAGATGAGCCCGCCCCAGGCCGCGGCCTGCTCCTTCGCGCCCGCGCGGAACTTCTCCACCAGGATCGGCACGCTCGCGTTCACCGGCTCGGGCTCGACCGGCTGGACCTCGCCGATCAGGGGAACGTCGCGCGATCCCGACACACCCTTCCAGATGTCCGCGTTCCGACGCGCGAGCGTGAAGAGCGTCCCGACGACCTGCGTGAACATCGGGCCGAGGTCCGAGCCAGGATCCTTGGGGTCATGGATCTTCGCGCCGAGGAACGCCTGCGCCACGCGAACACCGCGCGCCAGCGCCGTCGTCGTCATGAAGATGTCGATCCCGAACTTCGCGACATCCGTCTCCCACACCGGCTCGGCGAGCCACACGTGCGCGAGCTCCGCGGCGAAGCCGAACTCGCCGCCGATCGGCTGTCGCACCCGCGCGCCATACAGCGCGCGCGTCAGCGGGTAGGCGATCGTGTTCGTGATCGTGCCGTCGTGCTTGTGACGGGCGTAGAGCGGCGTGACGTACCCAGCCTCGCCGCGGACCACGGGCCCGAGCAGGCGCGCGATCCACTCCGGAGTGATGCTGCGGAGATCGCTGTCGACGACCGCGCAAGCCTTCGCGTTAAGGAGCGAGACGGCTTCGAAGATCGCGCGGAAGGCGGAGCCCTTGCCCGAGCGACCCTGATAGCGGCCCGCGATCGTCGGCACGCCGTCCGCGGACGCCCGGACACGATCAGGCGTCCCGTCCTCCGAACCGCCGTCGGCGTTGACGATGACCGCGCGGGCGTCGGGAAAATGCGCGCGCAGCCCTTCGGCGGCGGCCTGAGTGACGTGGCCGATCGTCGCGGCATTGCGGAAGCTCGGGATGCCTACCACGAGGTCGGCGCGCTCCTGCGCGCGCAGGGCCTCGCGCATATCCGCGTCAAGTGCCGAGATCATGGTCACGGGTGTCTCTACGATACCGACGAGTGATCGACGCCCTCGACCAATTCGTCCTTCCCTTCATCGATTCTCTGTACGGAGCGTTCGGTTACCTCGGAGTCGTCATCGCTATGAGCATCGAGAGTGCCGCGATCCCGATCCCGTCGGAGCTCATCCTGCCTTTCGCCGGTTGGAGCGTCTCGCGCGGGGTCGTGGAGCCGCTGACCGGAGCGCCCTGGACGTACTGGGGTGCCGTTGGGGCCGGCGTGCTGGGGAACACCCTCGGCTCGCTCGTCAGCTACGCGGTCGGGGCGGTCGGCGGTCGTCCTCTCCTCGAGCGCTATGGGCGGTACGTCCTTATCAGCGCGCACGACCTCGACGCGGCGGACCGCTGGTTCGCCCGCTGGGGAGACCTGACCGTGCTCTTCTCGCGGATGCTGCCGATCGTCCGCACGTTCATCTCCGTGCCGGCCGGCGTCGCGCGGATGCCCCTGTGGCGATTCACCCTCTTCTCGATCGTCGGTGCCGTGCCTTGGGTGATGCTCCTCGTCTGGGCGGGAATGGTCTTGGGCGAAAACTGGCATGACCTCAAGGATCAGCTCCGCGGGCTCGACTACCTCGTCGCCGGGGTGATCGTCCTCGGCGTCGCGCTCTTCATCTGGCGCCACGTCCGCGCCCGTTGAACGACATCCTGGCGGCGCTCGGCAACTTCGACACGCAGCTGTACCTGGCCATCGCGGAGCAACGAAATCTCGTTACCTCGGTCATCGCCGTTGCGCTCACCTACCTGAACTGGGACGGCTTCTTCTGGTGGATCCTCACCTTCCTTCTGCTTCGTTCGCGCGGCCTCAACCGGCGGGGCATCGCGTCGGCGGCGACGGTGGTCTTCGGAATGGTCGACGCCTGGGCCCTGGATGAGCTCATCAAGCTCATCGTGCGTCGTCCCCGGCCGTTCGAGGCCCTCGCGAATGCGCCCGGCCCGCTTCCGGCGCCCGAAACCGTGATCGCGCATCCCTCCTCGTTCTCGTTTCCGTCCGGCGACGCCGCTCTGGCCATGGGCGCCGCAGTGGCCTTCGCGTACGTCACGCCGAAGTACCGCGCGCCGATCCTCCTTCTCGGCATCGCCGCTGCGCTGGCGCGAGTCGTTGTCGGCGTCCACTACCCGTTCGACGTGCTCGGTGGGATGGCCGTCGGCACCCTCTCCGGTCTTCTCGCGCCACGGGCGGTCGCGCTTCTCCGCCGGCGACTGCGCTGGCGCGCGTTCGTGATCCCGCACACGCACTGGGACCGCGAGTGGTACGAACGGTTCGAGGGCTATCGCGCACGGCTGATCCCGATGGTGTCGCGACTTCTCGATCTCCTCGAGCGCGATCCGGATTTCCGCTCCTTCACGTTCGACGGACAGACGATCGCCATCCAGGACTACCTCGAGAAACGGCCCGCGGACCTGTCGCGCGTAGAAGCGCTCGTAAAGTCCGATCGATTGATCATCGGACCATGGCACGTCCTCGCGGATCTGCTCCTGGTCTCCGGAGAATCGATCCTGCGCAACCTTCAGGAGGGGCTACGCAGCGCGGGCGCGCTCGGGCGCGCGGCGCGCGTCGCCTACGTCGCCGACCCCTTTGGTCACCCTGCGCAGCTTCCGCAGATCCTTCGCGGCTTCGGCTACGACACCTACGTCTTCGCTCGCGGAATGGGCGATGAAGGTGAGTCGGTCGGCAGCGAGTTCTGGTGGGAGTCACCATCGGGCGACCGCGTCCGCGCCGCGCATCTCGTCGACCACTATTCGAACGCCCTGCCGCTCGTCGGTCCCGCGGACGAGGACCCAGCCGCGCTCCGTCGCCGGGTCAAGAGGAAGACCGCGCGCATCCTCGATCGGCTCACGCCCTACGCGAACGGCGACGCGCTCCTCCTGATGGTCGGCGACGACCACGTCGAGGCGTACGCCCGCCTGCCCGAGGCGGTGCGCGAGATGGGGGAGGTGTTCCCGAACGTCGCTGCACGGATCGCGAGCCTCGAGGAGTTCGCGGCGTCGCTGCCGCCGCTCCAGCACGTCGTGAGCGGCGAGATCGCGAGCGGCCGATACCGTCCGATCCTGCGCGGCGTGAACTCGACGCGGGTCTGGATCAAACAGGAGAACGTCGCCTGCGAGCGCCTGCTACTCGAGCACTGCGAGCCACTCGATGCGCTGACCGGCGGGACGGCGCGCGACGAGCTGCGGGATCTCTGGCGGATGCTCCTGCAGAACCATCCGCATGACTCGATCTGCGGCTGCTCCATCGATGCCGTCCACGACATCGACATGGCGCCTCGCTTCGCGTACGTGCGCGAGCGCGGTGAGGCACTTGCGGCTCGTCTTGCGGCGCGGCTTGCGGGCGTCGGCGACGTGCCCATGCTGTGGGACCCGCTCCCGTGGCCGCGCGAAGGAATGATTGACGTTGATGGGCTGCCGACTCGGATCCAGACGGCGGGCCTCGGGGTCGCACCTCTTGCGCGCCCGGCCCCTGCGGATGTCCGCGTCGACGGTGAAGGCGCGATCCTGAACGACCATCTCCGGGTCGACGTGGAGACGGACGGTAGCTTCGTCATCGTCGATCGCTCTACCGGCAAGACCAGCGGCCGCATGAATACGCTGGTTTCCGAGGGCGACCGCGGGGACGAGTACACGTACTCGTACGCGGGCCCGACCGTCGGCTCACGCGGGATCGCCGGTAGCCGGAGTGCCACCGTCTCCGGCGATCGCGCCACGGTCACCGTCGATCTTGTGCTTCGACTTCCCGCCGCGCTCCGCCACGACCGTCTGGCACGATCGCCCGAACTCGTGGACTGCCCGGTCCGCGCGGCGATCTCGCTTGATGCGGGCCAACATCGAGTCGATGTGGCGCTGAGCGTCACGAACCAGGCGCGCGATCACCGCCTGCGCGTCCTCTGCGAAACCGGCACACGGGCTCTGACGCATCACGCTGGCGCGGCTTTCGCGACGATCGAGCGGTTGAACCGGTTTTCGGTGCGCCGAGGATGGATCGAGCCGGCGAGCGCCGATGCCTGCCTTCACGACTTTGTGGCGGTGAAGGGCGCGACGAGTGGCCTTGCCGTCGGCGTGGAGGGCCTTCGTGAGTATTCGGTCCTTCACGACGGCGGGACGATCGCCGTAACCCTCCTTCGTGCTGTCGGCTTCCTGTCGCGCGGCGATCTGCCCGAGCGCCGTGGGCATGCCGGTCCGGAGCTGGCCACCCCGTCGGCCCAGTGCATCGGCGAGCGGACATACCGCTACACGCTCGTGCCATTGCACGCGGACGTTGAGCTCGACTTCGCGACGACAACGGTTCGTGAGTGGCTATCGCCGCCCCAGCTCATAAGAGGAGACGGCGCGTCCCGCACCCTGCTGGCGCTCGCGGATCCGTACAACACGCCGGTGGTGCTGAGCGCGCTTCGCGCCGGTCCTGCCGGAGACCTGGTTATCCGTCTGGTGAACCCGCACCCGAAAGAGGCAAGCGCGGCAATCCGCTTCGCCCGTCCTGTCCTCTCATCGAGGCCGCTCGATATGCGCGAAGGCGAGACGAACCTCGGGAACACCGGTCTCGACGTGATCCGAACGGCGGCGCCTCTCGAGACCGATGGCGACCTCGCACATGTCCACCTTCAGCCGTTCGAGATCGGTACCTGGCTCGTGCAGCTGGCCTGAGACGAACCCGCGCACGAATGTGCGACAGCGTGCGCACGAATGTGCGACGTGCTCGCACAAATTGAGGACAGACACGACGCGCGTGCACGGGTACGGTCCGCGGATGCGAAAGCGCTTTCTGATCGTCAGCTTCGTGCTCGCCATCGCCCAGCTGGTCGCGCTCGGTGTCGCCGCGGACGAAGAGGGTCGGTTCCGGCGCACCACGCCTCGCGGCTCGTTCGGCCGCGATGGTCCCGAGCTCCTCGTCGGCGTGCCGGGCGGGCGCGCGTGGGGGATCGAAAGCGAGCTTCTCCCGGTCCCGGCCGATCGCTCGGCGGTCCGCGCCACGGTCGAGGTGCGCGACACGACCGTGCGCGAGGCCTTCGTCCGCGTCGCCTGGTATGCCCGCGCGACCGGGCGGCCTCGGCAATTCGCCTTGAGCGACGCGACGCTCGTGCGCGCGGGCGAAACGGTCACGCTCGAGATCGGGCTTGACCCGCCGCCTGGGGCGGTCGCCTATCGCTTGCGGGTGCTTGCCCGGCTGCGAGCCCGGGACGAGCTCTCCGCGGCGGACGCCGTGAGCGTGCGCTTGTCGGCGCCCTTCAGCAGGCCGCCGGCCTATCCGGTGACCCGACTCCTTCCGTGAGGGATACTTTCGGGCAGATGGCGACCGTCACCTACGATCACGTGTCCAAGAAGTTCGGCGAAGTCACGGCCGTGAAGGACCTGAATCTCGCGGTGCGCGACTCAGAGTTCCTCGTGCTGGTCGGTCCGTCCGGGTGCGGGAAGACCACCGCCCTGCGCATGCTCGCCGGCCTCGAGGAGCAGACCACCGGTGACATCCGGATCGGCGAGCGCGTCGTCAACGACGTTCCGCCGAAAGATCGGGACATCGCGATGGTCTTCCAGAACTACGCCCTGTACCCGCACATGAGTGTCTACGACAACATCGCGTTCGGACTGAAGCTCCGCGGGATGCCGAAGCAGGAGATCGAGCGCCGCGTGAACGAGGTCAGCCAGATGCTCGGCATCGGCCAGCTCCTGAAGCGCAAGCCGAAGGAGCTCTCCGGCGGTCAGCGGCAGCGCGTCGCCGTTGGTCGCGCGATCGCGCGCGAGCCGTCGGTGTTCCTGATGGACGAGCCGTTGTCGAACCTCGACGCGAAGCTGCGCATCCAGACGCGCGCCATGCTGCAGAAGCTGCATCAGCGGATTCGCCGGACCACGATCTATGTGACGCACGATCAAGTCGAGGCGATGACGATGGGCGACCGTATCGCGGTGATGAACGACGGCGTTCTACAGCAGTTGGATACTCCGGAGAATCTCCACGAGCGCCCCGCGAACCTGTTCGTCGCGGGGTTCATCGGTTCGCCCTCCATGAACTTCTTCCCCGCGAAGGTCAGCGGATCTTCGGGGAACACGGTCGCGGATGCCGGCTTCTTCAAGGCGCCGCTGTCCGGAAAGGCGGCGGAGGCCGTGGGCAAGGATGTCATCCTGGGGGTCCGGCCCGAGGACATCGATGACCTGGCGCATGTGCGGGCGGAAGGGCATCTGCCCATCCAGGCGCGCGTCGACGTCGTCGAGTTCCTCGGTAACGAGCTTCAGCTCCTCCTCGCGGCCGATAGCCAGACGTTCGTCGCACGCGTGTCCACCGAGACCCACACGAAACCGGGCGACACGCTGCAGATCGGCTTCAACCTCAAGAAGCTCCACGTCTTCGACCAGCAGACGCAGGCCGCGCTGCGGTGACCCTTCGCGGTTCGACGACCGAGTTCCCACTGGAATCGGTCGTCGGTCTCCTCGCCGGAACGAGCAAGACCGGAGAGCTTCAGATCCGCGGTGGCGGCAAGGTCGGCGCCCTCGGATTCGCCGGCGGGCGCCTCGTCGCGGCGGTAATGGACAACGAGGGCGGCGAGCCCGCGCTCGGGGCGATCTTTGGGATCTCTGAGGCGGAGTTCGAGTTCACCCCGTGGGCGTCGCCTCCTGAATCGAATCTCGAGGCCGGCGATCTTGTGGCGCTCCTCAAGCGCGCCGCCGAAGCGCGTGACCGTCTCGCATCGATCCGTGCGCAGATCCCCGAGGACCGCGCGCGGTTCAGGCTTTCCGAGAAAGCGGCGGACTCCGGTGCGGTCACGTTCACTCCGGACCGCTGGCGTGCGCTACTCGCCGTCAACGGCGAACGCGACGTCGTCGCGATCGCGGAACAGCTCCGGCTTGGAAAGATGGAGACCCTGAGCCTGCTCGCGGGTCTGGTGAAGGACGGCGTCATCGAGATCCTCGCGCCGCGTGCCGCGGAGCCGGAGGCCGCACCTGCGCCGACGCCGTATCACGCGCCCGAGCCCGAACCGGCGCCTCCGCCCGTCGAGGCGGCAGCGCCCCCCGAGCCCGAAGTCGCACCGGAGCCGCGACCCGAATGGCACACCCCGGAGCCGACGCACGAATGGACGCCGCCTCCGCCGGAGGCGCTCCCGGACCAGCCCGAGCCCGTTCCGGCGACCGACCTGCGGCCGGACCTTCAGGCAGAGCTTGCCGAGCGTTTCATGGAAGTGCCCAAGCGCGAAGAGGCGCCGCCACCGCCGCGTGCGCAGGTCCCGCCCGCGATGGACGATCGGCTCGCGTCATTGACGGGCATCTTCGCGCCGGGGCCCGCCGCAAACGCTCCCCCTCCGCCGCCTCCTGCATCCGCGGCCGAACCAGCCCCGGCACCGGCGCCGGATGACATGTGGGCGTCGCCACCGCCTTCGCAATCTTCGACGGCGTCGTGGATGACGCCTTCGCCCGCATCGAGCGAAGCGCCTGCGAACGCCTGGGCCCCCACGACCCGTGATGGGCAGGCGGAAGCCAACCCCTGGTTAGAAAGTTCGACTCTCGAGACGCCCGCACCGCCGCCACCCGGACGCGACGAGTGGGCCGGCACTCAGCGGATGGCCGAAGCTCCACCGACCGCCGCTGCCCCGACGACCGAAGCTCCGGAGAAGAAGCGCGGAGGGTTCCTGAGCCGATTTCGTAAGGAGGAGCCCCCCGCCTCCGCGATCACGCGCATGCCCGCCGCGTCGGTCGCGAGCAAAGGCGGCCTGCTCGCGTCGCTCTCCAACGCCCTGCTCGTGGAATACGGCAGCTACGGGAAGGGCAAGATCGAGACGCGCATGCCGAACCTTCTCATGCGTGTGGACGAGCAAGCCGATCCGATCGATCGGCCACTGCCGATCGTCGATGACCTTATCGACGCGACCGCGCTCGAGCGTGAGGGCGTCGCCGAAGAACAGCTGGTGCCGTACCTTGCCGCGCTGGTGCGGCAGATCTACGAGGATGCCGAGCGGGCATTCGGCAAGGACAAGGCGAAGAAGGGATACAAGGCGGTGCAGCAACAGGTGTTCGGCAACGACAACGTCCTGCAGTCGCCCGATCTCGCCGGCAAGCTTCCGAAGGTCTGAGCCTCTTCCTCGGCATCGACCTCGGCGCCTCGAATATCCGAAGTGTCATCGCGCGCGACAGCGCACCGATCCCTCGGATCGTCGCGCGCGACGAGCGGGCGACACCGCGCACCGGCGCGGATGACGTCGTCCGGGCGATCGCCGAGAGCGCGCGGACCGCACTGGCGACGGTCAACGCGTCGGCACGCGAGCTCTCAGGTGTCGGTTGCTCGGCGCCAGGCCCGCTCGACCACCTTCGGGGGATCGTGAATGAGGCGCCGAATATCCCGGGCTTCGTCAAGTTCCCGCTCGGGCCGCAGCTGGCCGGCGCGCTCGGCGTCGACGCCATCTACCTCGATCGCGACACCGTGATGGCGGGGGTGGCTGAGGCTGTCGCGGGCGCGGCAAAAGGCGCGCGTGACTTCATCTACATCACGATCTCGACCGGGATCGGCGGCGCGATAGTGAGCGGTGGTCGCCTTCTGCGCGGTGCCGCGAACACGGCTGGTGAGATCGGACATTTTCCGGTGGCGCTCGAAGGCCCGCGTTGTGGCTGCGGAAGCTACGGCTGCGTCGAGTCGCTCGCGGGTGGTCGTTTCATCGCCGAGGCGTTCGGAGTCGATGACGCGGCGCTGGTGTTCGCGGCCGCCGGCGCGGGTGATCCACGAGCGCGGGCGATCATCACTCGGGCTGAGAAGGCCCTCGGCAACCTCGCGGTCGGTCTTGCGAACGCGATCAGCCCAGCGGTCATCGTTGTCGGCGGATCGATCGCGGAGCACGAGCCCGCGCATACCCTCGAACCGATGCGGAACGCGATCATCGCGCGGGCGTTCAAGGTCGCGGCCGCGGCGGTGCGCGTCGTGCCCGCGGCGCTCGGCCGTGATGTCGGCATGCTGGGTGCTGTGATCTACGCGAAGGAGCGCCTGGCCGGCCGCGACGAGTGGTTTCGCTAGCCGCGGATTAGTCTTTAGCGCGGATCCAACGCGACAGGGGAGGCTCTAGCAGTGAGCGCAAAAGTCGCCATCAACGGCTTTGGCCGTATCGGTCGGCTGTTTCTAAAAGCGTCATTCGAACGTCATCCTGAGGTTGAGATCGTCGCGGTCAACGATCCGTTCGCGGATCCTCAGATGAATGCCCACCTCCTCAGGCACGACACGAACTACGGCAACTACAAAGGCACGGTCGAAGCCACCGCCGACGAGCTCATCGTCGATGGGAGGCGCGTCAAGGTCCTCCAGGAAAAAGATCCGGCGAAGCTCCCCTGGAAGGACCTCGGGATCGACATCGTCGTCGAATCCTCCGGCGTATTTGCCGACGCGACAAAGGCACGCGGGCACATCGACGCGGGTGCCAGATACGTGATCATCTCGCAGCCGGCGAAGAACGAAGACAAGACGATCGTGCTCGGTGTCAACGAGAAGGAGTTCGATCCAGAAAAACACCACATCATCTCGAACGCCTCGTGCACGACCAACGGCCTCGCGCCGGTCGCGAAGGTGCTGAACGACGAGTTCGGCATCGAGAAGGGCTTCCTCACCACGGTCCACTCGTACACGAACTCGCAGCGGATCCTCGATGTCGCGGCGAAGGATCCACGAGACGCACGCGCGGCAGCCGCGAACATCGTCCCAAGCGAGACGGGGGCGGCGAAAGCCGTGACACTCGTCATCCCTGAGCTCAAGGGCCGGTTCACCGGTATAGCCTTTCGCGTCCCGACGCCGACCGTCTCGGTCGTTGACTTCACAGCGGTGCTGAAGCGCGAGGTCACGAAGGAGCAGGTGAACGCCGCGTTCAAGCGCGCGTCGGAGGGACCCCTCAAGGGGATCATGGATTACACCGAAGAGCCGCTCGTCTCGAGCGATCTCAAGGGTGACGAGCATTCCACCATCGTGAGCGGCATCGACACGATCGTCCTCGGCAACATGGTCAAGGTCATCGCCTGGTACGACAACGAGTGGGGCTACGCGTGTCGTCTCGCCGACATCACCTCGTTCGTCGCGTCCAAGCTCCGCGAGCCTGTCACCGCCGGCCGCTAAACGCGGCGTGACGTTCCGCAAGCGCACGATCGAGGACCTCGATCCTCGCGGCAAGCGCGTGCTCGTGCGG
>WNGI01002641.1_pt1 | contig 17991 bp, 17 predicted proteins | sample 5400621 | NCBI WGS metagenome assembly WNGI01 (sample SAMN13153374, study PRJNA577476) | soil metagenome | isolation source: 20 cm soil or saprolite under Garry oak tree replicate 1 | place: USA:California | collected 2016-06-15
TTCCTCGCCGACGAGGAGGCGCGCGTCCGGTACTGGCGCTACAAGGGCGAGACCTGGCAGCTGATCCGCACGGCCGAGCCGAACGCTGCCCACCAGGCGCTCACCGACCTCGCGCACGCGGGCCACGTCGAGCTGCTCGTCACGCAGAACGTCGACGGGCTCCACGAGCGGAGCGGGTTTCCGCCCGAGCGGCTCGTGAACATCCACGGCTCGGACTCCGAGGTCGAGTGCATGGCGTGTCACGGGCGCGCCGAGCGCGCGGCGGCGCAAGAGCTCTGGGAGGGGGGCACGGCGGTGCCGCGCTGCGCGTGCGGCGGGCCCTGGAAGCCGGCGACCATCTCCTTCGGGCAGGCGCTCGTCGAGGCGGACCTCGCGCGCTCGCTGCGTACAGCCGCCACAGCCGATCTCTTCGTCGCCGCCGGGACGTCGCTCGTCGTCGGACCGGTGAACCAGATGTTCGCCATCGCCGCGCGGGCGGGGGCGCGGACGGCGATCCTCACGGCCTCGGAGACGCCGTACGACGCCGACGCCGACGTGAAGCTCGGCGAGCCCGTCGAGCAGGTGCTGCCCGCGCTCCGCGATCGCGTCGTCGGGCGCTGATCGTCAGAGCGTCGGGAGACCGCGCCGCGGCCGGCCACGCGGAAAGGCGCGGTCGAGACGCGCTTCCTCCTCGGCCGACAGCGTGAGCGCGCCGCCGGCGTTGTCGCGCACGTGCGCGGGGCGCGCCGCCTTCGGGATTGCGAACGCGCCGGCGCGGACGAGGAACGCGAGCGCCACCTGGCGGGGTGTCGCGCCGCGCGCCTCGGCGATCTCCGCCAGCACCCGGCCGCGCGGGCTTCGCGCCGACGGAAAGTCGCCCGACCCGAACGGGCTGTAGGCGACGACGGCGATGCCGTGGCGGTTGCACCAGGGAAGGACGGCATGCTCGATCGCGCGCTCCTCCAGATGATAGAGCACCTGATTGCACGCGATCCGCTCCGCCCCCGCGAGCGCGACGGCCCGCTCGAGGTCCGCGACATCGAAGTTGCTGACGCCGTAGAAGCGGGTCTTCCCGTCACGGACGAGCTGCTCGAATGCGGCGATCGTCTGCTTGAGCGGGTGCTGCCCCGGCCAGTGGAGGAGGTAGAGGTCCAGCCGATCGGTTCCGAGTCGGCGAAGGCTCGCGTCGCAGGCGCGCAGCACGCCGGCGAACGACGCGTTCTGCGGCAGCACCTTGGAGACGAGAAACACCTCGTCGCGCCGGCCGGCGATTGCCTCGCCGACGATCTCCTCGACCCGGCCGCGCCCGTACATCTCCGCGGTGTCGACGTGCGTGAGCCCGGCATCGAGGCCCTGACGAAGGGCGGCCAGCGCCTCCGCGCGGTCGGCGCGCTCGAGGTTCCACGTGCCCAGGCCGATCACCGGGACCGGGACGCCCGTCCACCCGAAGGGGTGCCGGACCACGGAGCCCTCAGACGCCGCGGAACTGCGGTGCCCGCTTCTCCATGAAGGCCCGCACGCCCTCGGCGTAGTCGTTGCTCTCGAAGCAGGCGGCGATGGCGCGCCCGAGCGATGCGACGTCGCGCTCGGCGGCATCGCGCTGGGTCTCGACGATCGCCCGCTTGGCCGCCCGCAGCGTGAGCGGCGCGTTGGCGGCGATGGTGGCCGCGTACCTGGCCGTGAACGTCTCGAGCTCGGCCTTCGGCACCACCTGGTTCACGAGCCCGATGCGCTGCGCCTCGACGGCGGTGTAGGGCCGCGCGGTGAAGAAGATCTCGGCCGTCGCGGATGGGCCGACGAGGCGGACCAGCCGCTCGACCCCGCTGAAGTGGTAGCCGAGACCGAGGCGGGCAGCCGGGAGCTGGAGCCGGACGTCGTCGGAGGCGACCCGGAGATCGGCGCACGCAGCGAGCGCGAGCCCGGCCCCGACGCAGGCGCCGTGGATCATCGCCACCACGGGCTGCGCGACCGCCATGAGGGCGTCGAAGGCGCGGACGGTCGCCGCCTCGTAGGCCGCGGCGCCGGCGGCATCGCCGCGGCGGGTCGTGAACTCGGAGATGTCCGCGCCCGCCGTGAACGCCTCCTCACCGTGGCCACGGAGCACGAGGACGCGGATGCTCGGGTCCGCGACGGCCTCCTCGACCGCGCGCGGGATCGCCTCCCACATCTCGAGGCGCACCGCGTTCCGGCGCGCGGGGTTCCGGAGGACGAGCCACGCCACCCCGTCGTCGCCGCGCGCGACGTCGACGCCGAACTCGGCGCTCATCGCGAGCCCGGTGCGCCGACCACGGCGAGGACGTCGGCCTCCGTCGCGCCGCCGTGCGCGGCGAGATATCGGCTGTACAGGTAGGCGAGGTACCGCTCGACGCCGTGGATGACGAAAAGGCTCCGTACCGACGGAAACAGTTCGAAGGCGTGCTGCGCGCCCGGGATCTCCGCGTAGACGACGGGCCCGCCGGTGGCCGCGCGGAGCCCGTGCGCGAAGGCGCGCGCTTCGGCCACCGGCACCATCGTGTCGTGGGTGCCGTGGACGACGAAGAAGGGTGGGGCGGCGGCGGTGATGCGCGCGATCGGCGACGCCTTCTCGTAGGCCTGGGGGGCGCTCGCCAGCGGGACCTTCATCACGCGTCGTTCGAGGAGCCGCGTGAGGCCCTTGTGCAGCCAGTAGCCCGAGCGGTTGGTGAAGTCGTAAACGCCGTAGAACGCGACGCAGCCGGCGACCGACGTGTCGGCGCGCTCGAAGCCGGGCTGGTACGCCGGGTCGTTTGCCGTGAGCGCGACGAGTGCGGCCAGGTGGCCGCCGGCCGAGCCGCCGGTGACGACCACGAAGTCCGGATTGGCGCCGTACTCGGCGCCGTGCTCGCGGATCCACTGGACCGCGCGCTTGCAGTCGATCAGATGGTCGGGGAACGTGGCACGCGGGCTGAGACGGTAGTTGGCGCTGACGCAGACCCAGCCGCGCGACGCGAGGTGGCGCATGAGCGGAATGCCCTGCTCGTTCTTGCTGCCCAGAATCCAGGCGCCGCCGTGGATCTGGAGGAGCGTCGGACAGCCCGACATCTCGGATCTCGGACGGTAGACGTCGAGCGCGAGCGCCTTCTCGTCGACGCGGTTGTAGACGACGTTGCGCACCCGTTCGACGCCGGGATGCCACACGGGCAACGGCAAGAGGATCTGCCGCCAGTCGATCGCCGGCGCGAACTTCTCGCGGACCTCGGGAAAGATCTCCTCGCGGTAGGACCGCCCGAGCCCGTCGCACAGCGCCTGCTCGACGACGGCCTCGGCACCGCGCGCTACGCGATAGCACTGCGCGAGCCCGGCCCACGACGCGAGCGTGATGGCGAGCCCGACGATCCCCGGCCAGGCCGCGAGCGCGCCGGCCCACACGAACACGGCGGTCAGCAGCAGCTGCCACACGAAGTGGTGAAGGGCCAGCTCGGTAGTGAGCCACCCCGCGAAGAAGCTCGCGACCGAGCGCCGCGCGGCCCGATGGTAGGGCCGCAATGCATTGTAGGTGAACCATGCGCCGACGAGGCTCCCGCCGCAGAAGAGCCAGGGCGCTGCGCCCGCGGAGATCATAGCCGTCCACCTTGCCACGTCCGTGCGCGCGGGTGAAGGGATCAGCGGCCGGTCACGTTCCGCCAGGCGAGGACGCGCCGTTCTGCCCGATCACCTGGGTGGTCTCCTCGTGCCCGAAGACACCGCGCCTCGCGTGCGAGGCGTTCGGCAACGCGGCGAGCGCCTCGAGCAGCGGCTCGGTGATCGTCTGCGCGCCTCGTACGGTGAGCCGGACGAGGCCGCGTCGCGCCCGCGCGTCGACGCAGGCGCGCAGCCGGACGCCGCACACGCCGTCCGTCCTTCGTGCAGGTCGCCACGGCGTCGCCGACGTCGACCCGCAGCAGCGCGGTTCGCGCGCCGGCCCGGTCGGGCCATACGACCGCGGCGGCGCTCACCGCCGCGACGACGATCCACGCCCGCACCGCTCACCGCGCCGCCGCTCTCCTCAGCCCGGAGAGCGGATACGCGCCGTAGGGTCCCATCACCCGCTCGCTTAGTGCGAGCGGGTGATGGACCGCCATCACGCGCGAACGGCCGGCGCGGGTACCGTGTCCCGGTGTTGCGCGCCGGCGGGATTTCGGAAGCGGGTCCGGCTAGCGCCGGCGACCGCCGAAGCCGCCGCCGCCCCCGCCGCGGGGCCGGTCGCCGCCCCCGCCCCCGCCGCCGCCGCCGGAGCGCTCGCGCGCCTCGCTGACGTTCAGGGTCCGGCCCTGGAGCTCTTTGCCGTTCAGCTCCTGGATGGCCTTCTGCGCCTCGCTCGCCGAGCTCATCTCGACGAAGCCGAAGCCGCGGGACCGTCCGGTGTCGCGGTCCGTGATGACGGTCGCCGAGGTGATGGTTCCCGCCTGCGCGAACAGCGACTCCAGGTCGGCACTCGTCGTGTCGAAAGAAAGATTCCCCACGAAGATCTTCTTACCCATCGGTCCACACACTCCTTGCCCTCTCGGGCGGTTGGTTTTTTGTCGCAGTTGCCGGGCGTGAACCGAGGGCCGTGGGAACCGACGCGACGGGATCGCGCACAAACAAATGGACACTAATCCCCATGGCAGGTGCGTCGGTGAATTGCAAGTACGCTGGGAAAGGGTGCTCAGCCGCGCGACGCGACCGCGACGGGGCGTCTCTCGGGGCGCGATGTCGCCGGCTCGCCGCGTCGCGCAGCAAGGAGGACCGCCATCTCGTCATGGACACGGTCGAGGAGCGCCGCGCGGTCTTCCCCCGGCTGGCGTGCGATCGGCGGCCCGAGCCGCACGTAGACCCGGACGCCCCACGGTACCGGCAGGCAGTTGTGGCGGAAGAGACGCCACGACTCGTCGATCACCACGGGCAGCACCGGCGCGTCGGGCGCTTCGTCGAGGAGCGCGAGCATGCCCGCGCGCTTGAACGTTCCGAGCGTGCCATGCCGCGCGCGCGTGCCTTCGGGGAAGATCACCGCCGAGGCCTCGCCGCGCCGGACCCGCCCGCCGAGCTCGCGGATCGCGGCGAGCGCCGCCGGCGCGTCGCTGCGCTCGATCAGCACGTGGCCGCCGCGGCGAAGATTGTACGACACACTCGGGATCCAGCGCCCGAGTGACCGCTTCGAGATGTACTTCGGGAAGTTCGAGAAGAGCAGGCTCCCGAGCATCGGGATGTCGAACATGCTCTGGTGGTTCGCGATCACGATGTAGCGACCGCCGGCCTCGAAGCCGGGAGGGCGCTCGACGACGAGCCGTGTGCCGCAGAGGCCGAACGACCACACGAGCGCCATCTGCAGCCACCCGGCGACGTACTCCTGCGGCCGCTGGCCGAAGCGGCGCGCGCAGCGCTGCGCCACGTCGAAGACGAGCAGGATCGTGCCGAACACCGGCAGGAAGACGATCGTCGCCGCCCAGGAGCGGAGTCGTCGCACGGTGCAGTTGCCTCTATCGCACGATCCGGAGGCCTTCAACGCAGGCCGCGTCAGGGTTTTGTCACGGGAGCGCGCGCACTCGCGCTGCCCTGTGCTTTTGTCCTGCGGGAACGCCCGCTACGATCGCCGCAGACCGATGCGGTGTCCGTTCGTCACCACGTGTCGCATTCCGTCCCGGCCGGAGTCGGTGACGACGATCGCCGCCGAGTCGGATGCGCGCGACCTCGGCGTCCCGCCCGAGTCGGTCGCCCGCATCTGGCGCGCCGTCGAGGCGCTCTACCGGAGCGGCATCCATCCCGCGATCCAGCTCTGCGTCCGGCGGTTCGGTGCGGTGCTGATCGACCGGGCGATCGGCCACGCGTCGGGGAACGGCCCCGACGATGCACCCGACGCGCCGAAGGTGCTCGCGACGCCGGCGACGCCGTTCACGATCTTCTCGGCATCGAAGGCGGTCACGGCCATGCTCGTCCACCTTCTCGACCAGCGGAACCTCATCCGCCTGGACGACCGGGTGTGCGAGTACATCCCCGAGTTCGCGGTCAGCACCAAGCAGTGGATCACGATCCGCCACGTGCTGATCCACCGCGCCGGACTGCCGAACCTGCCGCGCGAGGCGCTCGACCTCGACCGCCTGCACGATCCCGAAGCGATCGTCTGGCTGCTGTCGGACCTGAAGCCGACGTGGCGCCCGGGCCGCCAGCTCGCCTACCACGCGATCAGCGGCGGCTTCATCCTGGGCGAGCTCATCCGCCGGGTGACCGGGAAGACGATCCGCGCGGTGCTCGACGAGGAGATCCGCCGGCCGCTCGGGCTCCGCTGGCTCGGCTACGGCGTCCGCCCGCAGGACGTCGACCGCGTAGCGCGGAACTATCTCACCGGTCCCCCGGCGCTGCCGCCGCTCTCGCCGCTTCTGCGGCGCGCGCTCGGGATCGGCTTCGCCGAGGTGCCCGCGCTGTCGAACGACCCGCGCTTCCTGACCGGCATCATCCCGTCGGCCAACGTCGTCGCGACGGCCAACGAGCTCGGCCTCTTCTACCAGCTGCTGCTCGACGGCGGCGAGCTCGACGGCGTCCGGGTCTTCGACCCGCGGACGATTCGCCGTGCCACCTCCGAGCAGTCGTACCTCGAGTTCGACCTGACGCTCGGGCTGCCGTTCCGCTATGGCATGGGCTTCATGCTCGGCGGGCAGTGGTTCAGCCCGTACGGGCCGGACACGCGCTATGCGTTCGGCCACCTCGGTTTCACGAACATCGTGTCGTGGGCCGATCCCGAGCGGCAGGTGGCGGCCACGTTGATGACCAGCGGCAAGCCGCTCGTCTATCCAGAGCTGTATCATCTCTTCGACGTGCTCCGGCAGATCGGCCTCGCCTGCGACAAGGCGCGGCCGACGCCGCGCCGACTCCTGGCGGCGGCGGTGTCGTGAGCGCGCGGGAAATGTGAGGGTTCCATGAAAGACTTCTTCCACCGCGATCTTCGGCTGTTCATCGACCACCGATTCGACTGGGAGCGCTATTTCCGGCTCCGCGGTACGAGCACGGAGGTCGCCGAGGAGGTCGAGACCTACCGGACGATCCTGCGCACCGCGGGCGAGGTGTGCGGGGACATCGAAGCCGCCGCGCGCGACCACTGGCACGAGGAGGTCCGGCTCGACGGCTCCGCCGTCGTCGTGCCGCCCCACATCGTCACGGGGTACGAGAAGCTCCGGGCCGCGGGGCTCCTCTGTCTGATGGTGGATCCCGCATACGGCGGCTACGGGCTGCCGGCCCTCGTCAACTGCGTCTTCATGGAGATGCTGTCGCGCGCCGACCCGAGCCTGATGACGATCGTCGGCCTGCAGGCCGGCGTCGCGCTGGACGTGCAGAAGTACGGCTCGGAGGAGCTGAAGCACCGCTACCTCCCGCGCTTCGTCTCCGGCGAGCTCCAGGGCTGCATGGACCTCACCGAGCCGCAGGCGGGATCGGATCTCGGCGGCATCCTCACGCGGCTCAGCGAGGAAAACGGCCGCTACTTCATCGACGGCAGCAAGATCTTCATCACGAACGGCGGCGCCGACATGCACCTCGTGCTGGCGCGCGACGGCGCGACATTCGACCAATCGCGCGGCACGACCCACGGTCTCAGCCTGGCGCTCTGCCCCGTGACGCTGCCCGACGGCACCCGGAATCGCGTGCGCGTGTCCCGCGTCGAGCGGAAGATGGGCATCCACGGCTCGCCCACCTGCGTGATCGAGTTCGACCATGCCGAGGCGTTCCTCCTCGGCCAGGCGGGCGGCGGTTTCCGGGCCATGCTCGACCTCATGAACAACGCGCGGCTCGGTGTTTCGGCGCAGGCGATAGGCATCGCCGAAGCGGCGTACCGAGCAGCGCGGCAGTACGCCGCCGAGCGGGTGCAGTTCGGCACGCCGATCATCGAGCAGCCGCTCGTCAAGTCGATGCTGACGCTCATGGCGATCAACATCCAGGCCGCCCGCGCGCTTCTCTACCGCACCTGCGGTCTCATCGACATGACGGAGGCGATCCGCCGCGAGCTCGCCGGCGGCCCGTCGGCCGCCAACGGCAACCGCGCCGCCCTCCAGACCGAGCTCGAGCACAACGTCCAGCTGATCCGGTTCTTCACCCCGCTCTGCAAGTACTACGCGACCGAGATCAGCAACCACGTGACCCGGCAGGGCATCCAGATCCACGGCGGCATCGGCTACATGGCCGAGACGCCGGCCGGGCACTACCATTCGGACTCGATCATCACGACCATCTACGAGGGCACGTCGGAGATCCAGGCGAGCTTCGCCCTCAAGGAAATGAGCAAGGGAGCACTCTTCGCGGCGCTGGAGACCACCCGGGCGGAGCTCGAAACCCTTCGCGATCGCCGTCCGGAGCTCGTCGCCCAGGTGTCCGAGGGGCTCCGCTGGATCGAGGAATCGGCCCCCGCGCTCCTCGGCGACCCGCAGTACGCGCTACTGAACGCCAAGCGCGTCTGCGAGATGGTGATCGACGTCGTGGTCGGCGGCGAGCTCCTCTGCCTGGCCGACGTGCCCGAGGGCCGCCCCGAGCTGGCCGCGAGCTACATCCGTCGCCACATGCTGGCCGTCGAGATGAACGCCCGGCGGATTTCGAGCGGCGACGCGTCGCGCATCAAGCGGTACGACCGAATCCTCGGGCTCTGAGGCCGCGGCCTGGCGGCAGGCCGCCGCGAGGTGCTAGTCCCCGGCCCGGATGATCGACGCCGGTGCCGCACGTCGTTTCGTGTTCGAAGGCCGTGCGGTCACCCTCCCGGTCGCCGTCCGCGACGCGGCCTCGGCTGCCGCCACCTACCTCGTGCGGACGGCCGCCGCCCGACGGCTCCTCCCGGACCCCGCCCTCGACGTCGTCGAGCTGCTGCCCGGCCGCGCGCTCTTCAGCGTCGCGGCGATCGAGTACCGCGACAACGACCTCGGCGACTACCACGAGGTCTCGCTGGCCTTCTTCGTCCGCGAGCGACGGGCGCCGCCCCCGGCGATCCCGTATCTGGGAGCGGCAGTCGACCTGGCGCGCAACCGACTCGCGACGTGGATCTGGAAGCTGCCCGTCGACCAGCGCTTCACGTGCGAGGCCGGCCGCGGCATCTGGGGCTTTCCGAAGACCATCGAGCGCATCGACTTCCGCGACGGCGAGGGGCGGCGGGAGTGTCGGCTCGTCATGGACGGGCGGCATGTGCTGACATTCTCGGTCGTCCGCGGTGGCAGACGCACGTTGCCCGATGCGGCCATGGTGACGTACAGCCATGTCGACGGCGCGCTACGTCGCACGCGCTTCGTCTCGGGCGCGACCGGCGTCGGGATTCACATCGGCGCGGCGAAGCTCGTGCTCGGCGATCACCCGCTCGCGGACGACCTGCGTGCGCTCGGCCTCCCGCGGCGCGCGCTGGTGAGCGTGTGGATGGAGCATGCGCACGGGCTTTTCGAGGCGCCCGAGCCGGTGTCGACTCGGGGCGGGTAGGTTCGCCGCGCTCCGGTCGCTGCAATGCTCGGTCCGGCATGAGGGCGGCGTCGGACGCGCGGCACGCGGCTCGCGATGCACATCGCGGGAAATCCTCGCATGGTCGAGCCGCGCCGCGCGGGCGGCCTGCCTTCGGGTCTCGTATCCGTTTTCCAGGACGGCATCGGACGCGCTATCGGGCCCTCAGCACGCTCCTCTTGACATATGGTAGCTAGAGTGTTATTATCGCCGAATCAAAGTGGCACGCTCCTTGCAGCTGTCGCTACCTGGGGCGGCCGTCGCCGCGGGGCCGGACGGAAGCCTACGCCTGGCCGCCGACCCGGCGTTCCGCACTGCACGCGGCCGGCGCGTGTCTTCCCGGCCGTCCGCAGCGCGCTTGGCGCTGCCTCCCATCGCGGCTTCCGCGTGATCCATTTCAGCGCGCAAGATGACCATCTCCATCTCATCGTCGAGGCCGACGACACCCGTGCGTTGCGGCACGGCTTGCGCGGCCTCGTGATCCGCCTCGCGCGTGCGGTGAACCACGCGCTCGGGCGGCGCGGAGCCGTCTTCGGGGACCGCTATCACGCGCGGACGCTGACCACGCCTCGCGCGGTCCGGTTTGCGCTGATCTATGTCTTGAGAAATCGTCAGAAGCACTCCGCGGGAGAACGCGGACTGGATCCCTGCTCGTCGGCGCCGTGGTTCGACGGGTGGCGGGAATCCATCCCGCCAGTGGCGGGCTCGGCGCCGGTTGTCCGCGCGAGGACATGGCTTGCTGCCGTCGGCTGGAGGCGACACGGCCTCATCGCGACGGACGATCGTCCGAGGAGTCATGGCTGCCGACGGAGACGTCTCCAGCGCTCCTCGCCTCATCCCCGCGTCTGATCTTCAGCGCGCCGATCGCCGGGGATCGCTGTGCGCGCGCCCGTCCTTCCCCTTACCGCGCGAACGGCCCCAGCCGCGCCTCCTCCGGCGCCGGGACACCGCGACGAGCGGCACCCGACGGAGACGCGTCACGCGCCGAGCAGCGCGCGCGGGACGTCGACCAGCCTCGCCCGCAGGTACTCGCCGAGGCTCTTCGCCTGCGGATCGCTGCGCGTCGACGACGCGACCCCGTCGCCGAGGAGGCCGTGCACGATGAAGTTGAGGCTCCAGAGGTTCGGGAGCGCATGGCGGTCGACCGGCAAGCCGGCCGCCTCGGGTACGAGCCGCCGGAAACGGTCGACGGTGAGCTCTCGCTCGAGCCACGCGTACGCTGGTCCGCTGCGCGCCCAGACGCCAACGTTGGCGTTCCCGCCCTTGTCACCGGAGCGCGCCCCGAAGACGCGGCCGAGCGGCACGCGCTCGACCGGGCCGGACGGCGACGGAGGGAGCTCGACCGGCGCGACGCTCGCCTCGCCGCCGCGCGCAACCACCGGAGGGATGCCGACCGTTTCACCGCCGATCACGACGCGGTGCTCGACGAGCTCCGACGGCACGAGCGCGGGCCAGTAGACGCCGTACGGCGAGGCGTCAGCGGGCGGCGCGGTCACGAAGAAGCCGGGATAGCTCGCGAGCGCCATCTCGATCGCCCGGTTGCTGAAGGCGCGGCCGACGCGGCCCATGTCCGGATCCTTCACGGTCACGTGCAAGTAGGCGAACGCGTCGTCGTTCGTGTGGGGGTCGGTGCGGTCGGAGCGCACGAGCTGCACGTGGGTCTCGGCGAAGCGCTCACGCCCGCCGGCGAGCCGCCAGAGCGTCTCCTCGGCGAGCCGCGCTTTCTCCTCGACGTCGAGCCCGGCGAGCACGAAGGTGACCGTGTTCCGGTAGCCCCCGAGGTAGTTGATGCACACCTTCGTGCTGGGCGGTGGCGACTCCCCCTTGACGCCCGACACCCGCACCCGGTCGGGTCCGTCGTCGGCGAGACGGATCGAGTCGAAGCGCGCGGTGACGTCGGGATTCAGATAGCGCGGCCCCTGGATCTCGTAGAGGAGCTGCGCGGTCACGGTGCCGATCGACACGAGGCCGCCCGTGCCGGGGTGCTTGGTGACGACGAAGGTCCCGTCCGGATGCATCTCCGCGACCGGGAATCCGGGGTGTGCGAGGTTCGGCACCTCGCGGAAGAAAGAATAGTTGCCGCCTGTGGTCTGCGCGCCGCACTCGATGATGTGGCCGGCGACGACGCCCGCCGCGAGCCGGTCCCAGTCGTCGCGGGCCCAGCCGAATTTCCAGGCGGCGGGCCCGAGCGCGAGCGCCGCGTCGGTGACGCGCGGGCAGATGACGACGTCGGCCCCGCGCCGGAGCGCCTCGACGATGCCCCAGGCCCCGAGGTACGCGTTGGCGGTCACCACCGGTCGGTCGAGCGCGGCGAGCGGGATGCCCTTGTCCAGGTGGCGGAAGTCGACGCCGCTCGCCTGGAGCGCGGGGAGCCGCGCCAGGAGGTCGTCGCCGTCGACGTGGGCGACGCGCGCCGCGACGCCGAGGCGCGCCGCGAGCTCCTCGGTGCGGGCGGCGAGCCCCGCGGGGTTCAGCCCGCCCGCGTTGACGACGATCTTGATGCCGCGCGCGACGCACGTGGCGAGCACCTCCTCGAGTTGTCGGAGAAAGGTACGCGCGAAGCCCGCGGCGGGGTCCTTCAGCCGGTCGCGGTAGAGGATCATGAGGGTCAGCTCGGCGAGGTAGTCGCCGGTGAGGACGTCGATCGGGCCGCCCTCGACCATCTCGCGCGCAGCGCTCAGCCGGTCGCCGTAGAAGCCGCTGCAGTTCGCGATGCGGAGAACGTCGCTCACGGCTTCGCCGCCCAGCGGGGTGGGCGCTTCTCGACGAAGGCGCGCATCCCCTCGGCCGCCTCCTCCGACGCGAAGAGCTCTGCGATCTTCGTCGCCGTCCAGCGAAATCCCTCGTCCACCGACAGCTCGGGAATGCGGCGCACGAGCTGCTTCGCCTCGCGGACGGCGTTCGGCCCGCCGAGCCGGACGAGGTCGAGCACTTCCTCCACCGTCGCGTCGAGGCGGTCGGCCGGGACGGCGCGGTGGATGAGCCCGAGCTCGACCGCGCGCGTGGCCGAGACGCGCTCGCCGGTCAGGAAGAGCCACATCGCCTGCTGGATGCCGAGTTTCCGGATGCAGAGGACGGAGATCATCGCCGGGATGACGCCGACGCGCACCTCGCTGAAGGCGAACAGCGCCGACTCGGCGGCGACGGTCAGATCGCACGCCGCGGCAAGTCCGACGCCGCCCCCGAAGGCGTGCCCGTTGATCCGTCCGACGATCGGCTTCGGGAACTCCCAGACGGTCTTCAGCACCTCGACGAAGGGGTTGTCGGCGGCGCCGATGCCGCCCGCCTTCAGATCCGCCCCCGCGCAGAATGCGGGCCCGGCCCCCGTCAGGACGACGGCGCGCACGTCCGCCGCCGCATCGGCCGCGGCGAGATGCGCGCGGAGCTCGCCGACGAGCGCGTCGGAGAGCGCATTCCGGCGCTCTGGCTGGTCGAGCGTGATCCATGCCGCGTCGCCACGCAGCTCGTAGCGAACAGCGGGCATTACACCTGGAGGATCTTGGCGACGACCTGCTTCATCACCTCGTCGGCCCCGCCGCCGATGCTGACCAGCCGCGAGTCGACGAAGGCGCGCGCGGCGGGATTCTCCCAGCAGTAGCCCGCGCCGCCGAAGAGCTGCACGCACGTGTTGGCGACGAACTGCTCGACGGCGGTGCAGAACACCTTGGCCATCGAGATGTCGAGCGTCGCGTCCTCGCCGCGAACCACCTTCCGGATGCAGCGGCGGGCGAACTCCTCGGCGGCCGTGATCTGGATCATCATGTCGACGAACTTGTGCTGGTTCACCTGCATCTTCGCGAGCGGCTTGCCGAAGACGACGCGCTCCTGGGAGTGCTTGAGCGTCGCCTCCCACACCTGTCGCGAGACGACCGGCGCCATGACGATCGGCACCATGCGTTCGTCCTGGAACTGGTTCATCTGCTGCTGGAAGCCACGGTGCGGGTCGCCGATCGTGTTCGACAGCGGGACGCGCACGTCCTCGAAGAAGAAGAGGCCGGTGTCCGAGCCCTTGTTCCCGATCTTGTCGAGCAGCTGGTAGGTGAGCCCGGGCCGGTCCGTCGGGACGATGATCTGGCTGAAGCCGCCGTAGCCGGCTTCCGGATCCGTCACGGCGAGGAGACAGAGCCAGTCCGCCGTGGCGGCGTTGGTGATGAACATCTTGGAGCCGTTGATCACCCACTCGTCGCCCTTGCGGACGGCGCGCGTCTTGATGGCGGCGACGTCCGAGCCGGCGCCCGGCTCCGTCACCGCGATGGCGCCGACGTGCTCGCCCCGGATGGCAGGCATCAGGTACTTCCGCTTGAGCGCGTCGCTGCCGAAGCGGGCGAGGGCGGGCGTCGCCATGTCGGTCTGCACGCTGATGCCCATCGCGACGCCGGCGTTGTCGCAGAGCGCCAGCTCCTCGAGGAAGACCGCGTGGTAGGAGTAGTCGAGGCCCTGGCCCCCGTACTGCGGGTCCCAGCGGATGCCGAGCAGCCCGAGCGCGCCCATCTTCGGGTAGACCGTCTTGTCGATGCGCCCGAGATGGTCGAACTCCCGGGCCCGCGGCACGAGCTCGCTCTGCACGAACTTGCGGACCGTCTCGCGAAACGCGAGATGCTCCGCGCTGCCGTAGATGTCGTCGCCGGCGGTCATGGCGCCCACCTCCGAGGCGGTTGTAGCGCACGGCGCGGTGACGTCAAAGGACGGCGATGATTCCTCAGCCGGTCACACGCCAGGCTTCGGTGGCAGCATCGAGCTCGGCGATCTCCGCCGCATCGAGCGTCAGCTCGAGTGCAATCATTAGCCGGCGTAGCGCCCAACTGCCAATGACGCTTAGCAGTCGAGCGCATTCCGCGTCGTGCGAATTGGGCCCTGCCGCGTGGCATACCGGTTGCTCGTCTCGCTCCTTCGAGCGACCCATGAAGACACCCACCGAAATGCTGGAAGAGGAGCTGGCCTTCTTCGCGGCCGAGCTGGAACCCGACCTCGATCGCCTGCGCGATCTGGCGCCGCGATTCGTCTCGCTGTTCACCGAGGCGGTCCTGAACACGCTCGTCCTCCAGCATGCGCTCCGGAAGAAGGGCCTGCTCACCGGCGACGACCTCATCGATGCCACGCGCGACGCACAGGAAGCGATGAAGCGCGTCCGGGCCCGTGGCATGATGAGCTCTGCGGGGTGCGCCTGAGGAACGGAAGCCGTGAGTCGCGTCTCGGGAGAGAGGCGAACGTTGACGGCCGGCCATCCGCCAAGCCGCTACAGCGCGCCGCAAGTCCTGGGCGTGATTCGGTACGCGCTACAGCGGGACCTTGGGAACGGCCGCCTGGAAGTCCTTCGGGACTTCCCCGTCTGATCCGAGGAAGCGCACCGACACGCCCGTCGAGACGATGATCCGCGCGACCCGACGAGCCGTGCGCGGATCGTCGCCGTCCGTGCTTCGCACGTACTCGAGGGCCCCATCGACGCGGTGCAGCCGCTTGCACTCGATCTTGAAGGCACCGAACGTGCTGACCCTGCCGTTGAGCGTGATGCCGCCGTCGGCGCCGACGGTCACCCGGGTGATCTCCGTGGGCTTCCAGTCGGGCGGACTCGCGTCGTCCGCGGTGAGCACCGGCGCCGTGAGGACGATGCAGCCGACGCCGGTCACGAGCGCGACGCGCCACGCCATCTCCCTCGGTCCGTAGGCCACACGGGACGGCCAGTCAACATTCTGATAGTCGGGACGCGTGCGCACGATCCTGTTCGACGTCGGCAACACGCTCTTCCACGTGGACTATGCGTTCATCGTCGGCGTGCTGGCGGAGCACGGCCATGCCGTCGAGCCGGATGCCCTTCGCGTCGCGGAGTACGTCGCCAAGGCAGCGGTCGATCGGGCGCTCACGGCGAACGGCGCCCTCGACGTCGGGCTCTGGCGCGACGATGCCGCGCGACGGCCGTCCTACTTCGCGACGGTGCTGGAAGCGGTCGGCGTGCCGGCGGCGAGCGCGGCGTGTATCGTCGACGTCCTCCAGGAGCACAACCGCGCGCGCTGCCTGTGGCGCGTCATGGAGCCAGACACGCCGGCCGTGCTCGACGCCCTCCGCGCGCGTGGGCTTGCGCTCGGCGTCGTGTCGAACGCCGACGGGCGTGTCGAGGCCGACCTCGTCCGCGCTGGCCTGCGCGGGCGCTTCGCCACCGTCGTCGATTCCCACGTGGTCGGGGTCGAGAAGCCCGGTACTCGGTGCGCGCAGCGCCGGCCTCGCCGCCGTGCTCCTCGATCCGCTCGGCGACTATCCCGGCGCCGACGGCTGCCCGCGCATCCGACGGTTGGCAGAGTTGCTGTTCACCCCGGCCGGTACGACCAACCGCCGTCGACCTTGATGACCGCAATGTACGACAACCCCCGCCCGTGCGACCAGCGCCGGTCCGGCGGCGCTCGTGGTAGGTAGCAGGCCATGGACTTCACCATCCCGAAGGACGTCGCCGACTTCCTCGCCGACATGGACGCGTTCATCGAGCGCGAGCTCCGCCCGCTCGAGCGCGCGGACGACAACATCCGCTTCTTCGACCATCGGCGCGAGGACGCGCGCACCGACTGGCATCGTGGCGGACTGCCGAACGAGGAATGGGAAGCGCTCCTCCGGAAGGTGCGGACGATGGCCGACGCAGCGGGGTTCTACCGCTATCCCCTACCGCGGCAGTACGGCGGACGGGACGGCACGAACCTGGGGATGGCGATCATCCGCGAGGACCTCGCCGCCAAGGGGCTCGGTCTCCACTGTGACCTCCAGACCGAGCACTCGATCGTCAGCAACCACGTCGGCCTCCTCCTGATGCTCGAGTACGGCACCGAGGTGCAGAAGGAGCGCTTCCTCGCCGGTCTCCTCGACGGCTCGCTCGGCTTCGCGTTCGGAATCACCGAGCCGGAGCACGGCTCGGACGCGACGCACATGGAGACGCGCGCGCGGCGTGACGGAAACGGCTGGCGCATCGACGGTGAGAAGACCTGGAACACCGGCGTGCACACCGCCCCCTACGATCTGATCTTTGCCCGCACCCGCGGCCACGCCGGCGACGGCGACGGCATCACCGCGTTCCTCGTCCCGACCGACGCCAGCGGATTCAAGATCGAGGAGTACCTCTGGACGTTCAACATGCCGACCGACCATGCCCGCATCTCCCTCACCGACGTGCGGGTGCCGGACGAGGCGGTCTTCGGCGGCGAGGGCCGTGGCCTCCAGGTCGTGCAGCACTTCTTCAACGAGAACCGCATCCGCCAGGCGGCGTCGAGCCTCGGTGCGGCGCAGTACTGCATCGACGAGGCGGTCGCGTATGCGAAGGTCCGCAAGCCCTTCGGCAAGCCGCTCGCCGCCAACCAGGCGATCCAGTTCCCCCTCGTCGAGCTCCAGACGCAGTGCGAGATGCTCCGGGCGCTGATCCACAAGACCGCGTGGCTCATGGACGTCGAGGGAACCTTCTCCGCCTCCGACAAGGTGTCGATGTGCAACTACTGGGCGAACCGCCTGTGCTGCGAAGCCGCCGACCGAGCCATGCAGGTGCACGGCGGGCTCGGCTACTCCCGGCATCGGCCGTTCGAGCACATCTATCGCCACCATCGCCGCTACCGCATCACCGAGGGGACGGAGGAGATCCAGATGCGGCGCATCGCGGGGTACATGTTCGGCTTCATGAAGCAGCGCGCGCCGAAGGGCGTCACCAGCGACTGAGTGTTCGTCAGCGACACCAGGGATTCGACGGGACCCCCTTGCACGGGCCGGGCATCGACTTCTGTTTCGGCAGCGGCTTCAGCTGAACCTGCGTCACACGTGGATAGTGCATCCCCGGCTGATCGGGACACGGTCCGAAGACCTCCGTCGCGCAGAGCACCTGCGCGGTGAGCGGGTCGGAGAGTGACGCGCCCGCCCCGGGGGCGCCACACGTCGCGTGGGTCGTCTGGAGGTCGGCGGGTGCGCTCGACACGGTCCTCGACGCGTCCTTGTTGTCGTGCCAGCAGCTCCCCGGGTCGTGCTGCGCGCTGACCTCGGCCAGGTCGCCGTTGGTCGCGTTCGCGAAGAAGCCGACGTTCTTGAAGCGGTTTCTCGTGACCTCGTGCCCCCAGGAATCGTAGTAGCAGAAGCCGGGGAGCACGGTCGTGGCGCCGCCCTCGCAGTGTGCGATCGGCGGCGGCGGGCCGGCGTCCGGGAAGGGCACCACCAGGATGCCCCACGACCCCTGGTTCCGAACCCGGTTGTCGATGATCGTGTCGTTCCGTCCTCCGGCGATCACCATCCCCGTGCCGACGGGTCCGAACGCCGCGGAGCCCGCGCTCGGGACGTTCGGGTTGTTGTTGTCGTGGATGTAGTTCTTGCGAAAGAGCGTGCACGAGTGCGAAGCCGGGATCGAGGAGCCATCGCCTCAACGTCCGGCCACGGCCGTTCATCCCGCGGGCGCTGCCTCCCCCGAGTCTCGGCTGCACGCCGGGGCATCCGCGCTGTGAGGCAGTTTGCCCCAGCGTACGCTGTCCGACCACGGCATCACTGATTGCTTGCGGCCAAGCAAGACGTGCTGCAAGTGCGCGTCGCCCACGTCGTTCCGTTGCACCTTTCAGAGGGATCTCT
>WNGI01005763.1_pt1 | contig 17991 bp, 19 predicted proteins | sample 5400621 | NCBI WGS metagenome assembly WNGI01 (sample SAMN13153374, study PRJNA577476) | soil metagenome | isolation source: 20 cm soil or saprolite under Garry oak tree replicate 1 | place: USA:California | collected 2016-06-15
GCCGCCATCGGCAGGCACGCCGTGCCCATCGCCGCGAGGACCAGGTAGAGCGTGCGTGGCGACGTCCAGGAGAGCAGCGTCGTCGCGATCACGGGCCCGACGAACGAGGCGCCGATGCGCGCCGCGTTGATGAACCCGACGGCACCGCCGCCCGCGTCCTGGACGAGCCGGGCGACGACGAGCGGGAAGACGGGCGCGATGCAGAGCACCTGGAGGAACCGGAGGAGCCCGTAGAGCCAGACGGAGCCCGGAATCGCGAGCGTCGCCTGGAACACCGACGCGGCGAGGAGGAGCCCAACGATCAGGCGCTGCTCCGAGAAGAGCTCGGTCAGGCGCGTGGTGAGCAGCGCCCCCACCGCGGCCGCCACGCCGGAGACGAAGATGAGGAGGCCGCCGATCTCGAGCGTCTGCGCGGGCGCCACGCCGAGGCCGGGCAGGATCTGGGGCAGGATCGACGTGAGGAAGAAGACCTGCGTCGAGCCGGCGAGCACGATCAGCGCCACGGCCACGACGTCGCGGATGCGCGTCAGCCGCGGCGCGGCGCGACCCTCGGCGCCGGGGGCCGACGCGGGAAGGCCCCAGAAGACGAGGGCGGCGCAGCCCCACAAGATGAGCCCACCGGCCACGAACGACGTGCGGAAGCCGAGGCGCGCGGCGGCGATCGCGCCGACGAGCGGTCCGATCACCTGCCCGACCGTCATCCCCGACTGGACGGCGGCGACCTGGCGGCGCACCTCGGCCGCGTCGCGGGCGCGGCCCGCATCGATGAACGCGAAGGTCGAGGACGCGCCCATCACGCCGAGCGCGAGCCGCGCCAGGAACAGCTCGGGCAGGGTCCGGGCGAGCGCCGTGCCCAGGAAGCAGAGCCCCTGGAGGAGCTGCGTGACGATGTAGAGCGCCTTGGTGTTCGCCCGCTCGGCGAAGCGGCCCCAAAAGGGCGCGGTGGCCACGGTGACCAGCGGCGCGATGCCGAGGATCCAGCCGGTCCAGCGGAGCGTCGCGACGGGGTCCACGGTGCTGATCGCCTGGATGTGGAAGGGGAGGCTCACGTACACGAAGGACCAGGCGAAGGTACCGAGGAACATCGCGAGCGGAAGCACGCCCCTGATGGTACGCCTTGGAGGCTCGCGGATGAAAGAAGCTCGTCGCGCCGCGTCAGCCCCGCACGCGCTACTCGCCGATCCCCTTCTGCTCGTGCCAGCCGAGAGAGGCGACACCAGCGCGCTGGCGGTCGCGGCGACGGACGCTCGCTGGCTGCCCTGAGACTAGGCGAGCGAGGCCGAGTTGCCGGTCAGACGGGCGCCTGCACCGGGAGGTCGGCGCGTTCGGCGGCAACGGCGAGGCGGCGGTCGTAGGTGACCAGTGCAGCGAGATCCTCGCGAAGGGCGAGGGCCGTAGCGAGGTGGATCGCATCGAGCGTTCTCACCGTCGGAGGCTCGATCGCGGCCGCGGCGGCCAGGGCGCGTCGGTCGATGTCCACCAGGGCAACCCGAGCAAGGACTTCACGGGCTCGGCGGCGCTCGGCCGCCCCGAACCTCGCCCGACGCAAGGCGCGAGGCACCTCAGCGAGGGCGAGCGCGCTCGAAACCCGGTCCGGGTGTTCTCGGAGAAACTCCATGAGCGCCACAGATTCTGGCTCACGGACGACGAGCTTCACCAACGCCGACGCGTCGAGATACACCACACTCACGGACGCTCTTCACGGAGCTTGACGAGCGCCCGACTGGCACGACGCGACGAGCGCCTGCCCAGGGGCGCACCCAGAGCCAGCAGGTCGCCGACGGCCGGTGTGGCCCGCCCGGCGGCGACGAGGCGGTCGAGGGCCGTCGACGTCGCCCCGGCCGGGGCCAGGACCGCCACGCGATGTCCCCGCTCCTTCACTTCCAACGTCTCGCCCTTCTTGACTCGCCTCAGGTAGACGCTCAAGTTTTGTCTCAGCTCTCGGACTCCGACGTCCGCTCCAGGATAGCGCATGTAGCACATGGTAGCACATCGCCGGACACACCAACCGCTCCCGAGAGCCACGTCGCACCCGACGCCTAGATCGTGATCGTCCGGAACCGGAGGATGACGACGGCCAGGATCACGATCGTGAGGCTGCCGAGCACGGGGTTGCCGTACGAGCTGACGAGGACCTGGGCGCCGCCGAGGACGAGCGCCGCCAGCGCCAGGTTCGCCAGCGACACTCCGGCCACCAGGACCAGCATGAAGGCGTTGATGAGCCAGGGGACCCCGAGGTTCGGGTGGACGCTGATGAGCGGGGTGAGGAGCGCGCCGGCCAGGGCGGCGAGCCCCGCTCCCAGGCAGAACGTCATGAACCGGACAAGCCGCGTGTTGATCCCCAGCGCCTGCGCCAGCTCCTCGTTCATGATCACGGCGCGGGCCACGATGCCGATCTGGGTCCGCTGCGTCACGAGCCACACGGCCAGCCCCAGGATCACCGCGAGCAGCAACAGAACCATGCGGTACTCGGAGTACGTCGCCCCGCCCACGCTCACGGCCCGTCCGATCGCGCTCTCGGCGAAGCGGATCTCCCGGCCGAAGTAGAGCGTGATGAGCTGCACGACGATGATGTTGAGCCCCCAGGTGGCGAGGATGGTGTCGAGCGGTCGGGCGTAGAGCCTGCGAAGCACCCGCCATTCCACCAGCGCCGCGAGGGCGACGCCGATCACGAAGGCGAGGAGCAGCGCCGTCCACGGGTTCCAGCCGAGCCCGGTCGTGACGACGCCGGCGTAGGCGCCGACCGCGAGGAAGGCGCCGTGCGCGAGGTTGATGATCTTGAGGACGCCGTAGACGATCAGGAGGCCGAGCGCCACGATATAGAGCACGCCCGCCGTCGTGACGACGTCGAGCAGCTGGGTGGTGAACACGGCGCCCGGCCTCCCGTCGCGATCCGCGTTATTTCAGATTAGGGCACTGGTTGCCCGGATCGACGAGGCCGAAGCTCTTCAGGACCTTCGTCTTGCCGTCGGCCTGCACCTGCGCCAGGTAGACCGGCAGCGGCGCGTGGTGCTGCTTGTTCATCCGGACCTGCCCGCGCGGCCCCTTGAAGACGATCATGGGCAGCACTTGGAGGAGCTTGTCGACGTCGGTGGTCCCCGCCTTCTCCACGGCCATGGCGTAGGCGTAGATGCCGTCGTACTCCGGCTCCGAGAGGGAGTTGGGGGTCTTGAGGTTCGCGCCGAACTTCTTCTTCATCGCGTCGAGGAACTTCTTGTTCTCGGGGTTGTCGAGGCCGGTGAAGTAGTCGCCCGTGTAGTAGACGCCCTCGGCCGCGTTGCCGCCCGCCTGGGCGGTCAGCTCGTCGATGGAGAGACTTCCGACCGGCATCGTGAGCCCCGCCGCCTTGAACTGCTTCATGAAATCGATGTTCGGGCCGCCCCCCGAGGTGGAGTAGATGATGCCGTCCGGGTTGGCCGCGCGGATCTTGCTGATGATCGCCGTCCAGTCCGACTGCTGGAGCGGCTGGTACTCCTCACCGAGGATCGTGCCGCCCGCGCCCTTGATCGTGCTCTTGGCGGCCTCGATCATCCCCCGTCCGAAGGCGTAGTCGCTGCCGACGGCGAACCACTTCTTGACCTTCTTCTCGTCGGTCATGAACTTGATGAGCGGCGGCACGACCTGCTCGGGAACCCAGGCATTGATGAAGAGGTTCTTGCCGCAGGCCCGGCCCTCGTAGAAGGACGTGTAGATGAACAGCGTCTTGGCCCGCTCGGCGATGGGCGCCCCGGCGTTCCGGGCCGCGCTCGTCTCCATCGTGATGATGGTGTCGGCCTTGTGCTGACGGATCGCCGTGTTGAAAGCCTTCACGGCGCCCGCGGGCCCGCTCTCGTCGTCGAGCGGCACCAGCTGGAGCTTCCGGCCGAGGACGCCGCCCTTGGCGTTGATCTCCTCGACCGCGAGCTCGCCCGACTGCACCACGGCCGGCGCCACGACGCTGTTGACGCCGCTCAGGCCGACCGGCACGGCGATGACGATCGGCTTCTTGTCTTGCGATCGCACGGCTCCCGCCGGCACCATCGCCAGCGCCAGCACCGCCAGCAGGGTCGCCAGCAACCGCGGTCTGTGACTCGCCCAGCTCTTCCGCATGTCACGCTCTCCTTTGTTCGAGGCCGTCCGCGAGCCGAGCCCGCGCGACCGCGCCTCTTGTTGGTCCGGGGCGCTAGAGGACGAGGTGTCGCTCGACACTCTCCCGCGCCCCGGCGTCGGCCGTGCGCCCGGTTTCCACCACCGCTCCCACCTTCAGGACCGCGTACCGATCGGCGAGCGCCAGGGCGAAGTCGACGTTCTGCTCCACGAGCACGATCGCCAGCCCGGTGGCTCGCCGCTCTTCCATCAGCACCTCCCGCAGCCTCGTGACCATCGCCGGCTGGAGGCCCTCGCTGATCTCGTCGACGAGGACCACGCGGGACCGCGTCAGCAGGGCCCGGCCGATCAAGAGCATTTTCTGCTCGCCCCCCGACAGCGTCCCCGCGCGCTGCCGACCCCGCGACTTCAAGATGGGGAACCACCGGGCGACCGCGTCGAGCCGCTCGGCGAACTCGGACAGCTCCCTGAGCGCGAGCCTCAGGTTCTCTTCCACGGAGAGATCCTGGAAGATCGACTTTTCTTGAGGCACGTAGCTCACCCCGAGCCTGGTGATCCGGTACGGCGCCCACCGGCTCACGTCCGCGCCGAGGACCTCCACGCGGCCGCGGCGGGCCGGCAGGAGTCCCATCATGGTCTTGAGCAGCGTGGTCTTGCCCATCCCGTTCTTGCCGAGGATGGCGAAGATCTCCGCCGGACGCACGTCGAGCGTCACGCCGTGGAGCACGACGGAGCCGGCGTAGCCCCCTTCGAGCCCCTCGACGGCGAGGGCGGGGCGGTCGAGCGTCTGCGCGGTCACGGCCTCGCCCCTCCGCCCACGTAGATCGTGCGGATGACCTCCGACTCCGCCGCCTCGGGGAGCGGCCCGTCGACGAGGACCCGCCCCATGTGCAGCACGACGAGCCGCGTGCTGATCTCCCGGACGAAGTCGAGGTCGTGCTCGATCAGGAGGATGCAGAGCCGGTGGCTCTGCGCCAGCTCCGTCAGCACGCCGCCGATCGCCGCGCGCTCCTCGCGCGTGAGCCCGGCCGTCGGCTCGTCGAGGAGCAGGACCGCCGGTTCCAGCGCGAGCACCATCGCGAGCTCGAGGGCCTGCTTCGCGCCGTGGGACAGGTGGGCCGCGGGCTCGTCGAGGAGGGAGAGGAGGCCGGAGACCTGCACCGTGCGGAGGGCGGGCTCGGGCAGCTCGACCGTGTCCGACCTGCGCCACCACGAGGTGGGCGCCCGGTAGGAGCGCGCGACACGAAGACAGTCCAGGACCGACAGGGCGTCGAATACGTTCGGCGTCTGGAACTTCCGGCTGACGCCGAGCGCCACGCACGCTTGCGGCGGCAGCCCCGCGATGTGGCGGCCGTTGACGAGGATGTCGCCGCTCGACCGCTCGCGGCCGTCGGCGATGCAGCGCAGGAGGGTCGTCTTCCCGGCGCCGTTCGGTCCCACGATGCCCACGACCTCACCGCGGCGGGCTTGAACGTTGACGCCCTCGAGCACCTGCAGGCTGCCGTAGCGCTTGCTCACCTGGCGCAGCTCCAGGACGGGCGTCCCCGGCTCGGCGCCGGGCGCCGCCTCCCCCGGCCGCGTCGCGCGCATGGAGGCGGCGGCTCGCACCTGGGGCGTCGCGGCGCGCGCCCTCCCGGCGCCGGCGACCGCCCCGCGCCCGCCCTCGCGCGACACGGCGGCGCGGGTCACGCGCGACAACACGCTACCGAGCGCGGGCACGAGCCCCTGCGGGAGATACACGACGATCAGCACGAAGGCGAACCCGACGAAGAGCAGCCAGACGAATGGCAGGTTGCCGCCGAGAACGGCGGACACATAGTTGACGCCGACCGTGCCGAGGATCGGCCCGACCAGCGTCCCGCGCCCGCCGAGCGCCGTCCAGACGACCAGCTCCGTGCCGAACACGAAGTCCCCGTACGAGTGGGCGGCGACGCTGCCGAAGAGCACGTAGCAGGCGCCGGCCAGCGCCGCGACCGCGCTGCACGCGGCCATGAGGCGGATCTTCAGGCCCGAGGTCCGGAGGCCGAGGTAGCGGCAGCGCTCCTCGTTCTCGCGAATGGCGACGAGGATGCGGCCGGCGTCGCTCGAGACGAACACGTAGGAGACCATGGCGACGAGGAGCAGGAGCCCTCCCGAGATCCAGTACCACTGCATGATCGAGATGGCCGGCGGGGGGATTGGGAGACCGCTGCTCGATCCCGTGTAGGCCCCGCCGCTCAGAATGACCTGGGTGAAGACGACCGGCAGGGCGAGCGTGACGATCGCGACGTAGATGGGCGACGCGCGATCGAAGAAGGACAGCCAGCCGACGGCGGCGCCGATGAGCGCCGCCGCCGCCATCGCGCCGAGCACGACGGCGGCGGTGGCGAGCGTCCCCTCGACGTAGTAGGCCAGGGCGATGGCGACCGTGTAGACGCCGACGCCGAAGAAGGCCGATTGCCCGAACGTCAGGATGCCCGTGTAGCCCCAGAGGAGGTCGACCGTGACCGCGGCGATCGCGAAGAAGAACGCCTGCGAGAGGATCTGCTGGGCGTATTCCCCGAGCACGAGCGGGCTCGCCGCGAGCAGCACGGCGAGCAGGACGAAGTAGCGCGCGGACGATGGCATCGGCCCCGCGGAGTATAGCGCGAGAGCCCTTGCCCTGGGGGCCGACGTGCGCGATCCTCTCGCTACTCGTGATGGCAATCGGGTCCTTCGCGATCGGCGTGAGCCGGGGCGTGGTGAGAGAGAGGGTGCGCCGACGAGACTGCCGTCGCTCGCTCCCGTCGCCGACCTGGCCGGCTACCCGCTGTCCGTGGCCGACCTCGCCGAGGTCGCGTCGATCCTCGAGAGCATCATGGAAGACATCGAGGCGCTGCGCGCCCTGGATCTCGCGGACGACCTCGAGCCGATCCTCCGCTTCCGCGTCGAGCCCTGGGTGTAGCCGAGCGCGATGGCCCCATCACTGGAATGGCCCTGGCGGTCTCTTGCCGACGCGGCGGCGGCCGTGAAGGCCGGCGCCGTGTCACCCGTGGAGCTCACGCGTGTCTGCCTCGAGCGCATCGAACGCGTCGATCACGCCCTGCACGCGTTCGTCTCCGTCGACGCCGAGCGCGCGCTGCAGGACGCGCGGCGGGCAGAGCGCGAGATCCAGGCCGGCCGCTCCCGCGGACCGCTCCACGGCATCCCCGTCGGGCTCAAGGACAACTACGACACCCTCGGCGTCGCCACGCGTAACGGCTCGCGCGTGTTCGCCGACCGGATGCCGACCGAGGACGCGACGGTGTGGGCGCGCCTCCAGGAAGCGGGCGCGGTCCTCCTGGGCAAGACCACGATGAGCGAGGCCGCCTGGGGCGTCGATTTTCCTCCCGTCCGGAACCCGTGGGACGTTCGGCGGAACCCGGGCCTCTCGTCCGGCGGATCCGGCGCCGCCGTGGCCGCCGGTCTCTGCTTCATGGCGATGGGCTCCGACACCGGCGGGTCCATCCGGATCCCGGCCGGGCTCTCGGGCGTCGTCGGGCTGAAGGCCACGTACGGCCGCGTCTCGCGCGCCGGCGTGATGCCCCACACGTGGTCGCTCGATCATGCCGGGCCCCTGAGCCGACGCGTCGAGGACGCGGCGCTCGTGCTCGGCCTCATCGCCGGGCACGACCCGCGTGACTCAGCCTCCGCCTCTGTGCCCGTCGGCGACTACCTGGCCGATCTCAAGAAGGGCGTGCGTGGAATGAGGATCGGCGTCCCGCGCGAGCACTTCTGGGACCGGATCGAGGGGCGCGTCGCCACAGTCGTGCGCCAGGCCCTGCACGATCTCGAAGCCGCGGGCGCGAAGCTCACGGAGGTCTCGATCCCCCACATGCCGACGGCCCTCGGCGCGATCCTCGTCACCGAGATGGCCTCCGTCACCGCCTGGCACGACAAGTACCTGAAGCAGCCCGAGAGGCGCGCGAAGTACACGCCCGAAGTCCGCGCGCTCATGGACGCCGGGAAGCTCGTCTTCGCGACGGACTTCCTCAAGGCCCAGCGCCTGCGGCGCGCGCTGACGGACCAAGTGCGGGCTGCGTTCGACGGTGTCGATGTCCTGGCGACACCGACGCTGCCGTTGTGCGCCTGGGACGTCTCGGAGAGCCACGTCCAGATCGACGGGCAGCCCGAGCACGTGCTCCACGCCTGCTGGCGGTTCACCTACCCGTGGAATCTCACCGGGCTCCCGGCGCTCAGCGTGCCCTGCGGCTTCGCCGCCGAGCTTCCGGTGGGCTTGCAGCTCGTGGGCCGGCCGTTCGACGAAGCGACGATCTTGCGGGCCGGCCACGCCTATCAAGAAGCAACCCGCTGGCACGAGAGGCGGCCGCCGGATCCCGTCGGGCGGGCGGGCTGACGTCCGAGGAGGAGCGCCGATGTCCGATTGGAAGCTCGACCGCCGGAACGCCTACGTCCCGGACGTCATTCCCGACGGCGATCTCGCCATGTACCGTAAGGCGAACTTCGGGCACCCGATCGGCTGGGGACGGAAGGTCGGTATCGTCGTCGTCGACATGACCCGGGCCTTCGTGGAGGACCGCTTCGCTCTCGGGAGCGCCAAGATGGGGCAAGCGGCACTGCGCGGGATCGCGCGGCTGCTCGAGGTGGCCCGGCCGATCCCACTCCCCGTGTGCTTCACGAAGATGGTCCCCTTCCGGAACCGCACCGAGGCCGGGCGCTGGTACGACTCCTGCCCCGGCATCTTCGGCAGACCTGACGACCCCGCGGCCCACGAGTCCGCCGCCATCCCGCCGGAGATCGCGCCGCGGCCCGACGAGCCCGTGATCGTCAAGGGCAAGCCGAGCGCGTTCTTCGGGACGCAGCTTCACAGCATGCTGATCTACCACAACGTCGACACGCTCGTGGTGACCGGGATGGTGACCTCCGGCTGCGTGCGGGCGACCGTCGACGACGCGTTCTCCCACGACTACCGGGTGATCATCCCCGAGGAGTGCGTCGCCGACCGGGCGGAGGTGCCGCACCGGGTCAACCTGTTCGACATGGAGATGATCAGCGCTGACGTCGTGCCGCTGGACGCGGTGCTGGCGCATCTCCGCGGGCTGGACCGCGCGGTGTACGGGGAAGCCGCCGAGCTCCCAAGGAGCCCCTTGCCTCCGTCTCGGCAGGCGTAGTAGCTTTGCCGCGCCGATGAAACGCCCCGCGAGGAGCCGGCCGTGTTCGATCTCCTGATCAGGAACGGCAAGGTCGTCATGCCGGAGGCCGTCCTCGAGGCGGACGTGGCCGTCCAGGGCGAGCGCATCGCGGGGCTCCTCAAGACCGCGGAGCCCGTCCAGGCGCGCCAGGTGATCGACGCCCGCGGGCTCTACGTCGTGCCGGGCGGGATCGACGCCCACGTGCACTTCGACATGGAGTTTCTGGGCCAGAGCAAGCACACCTTCGAGAGCGGCACCATCGCCGCCGCCTTCGGCGGCACCACGACCATCATCGACTTCACCCTCGATCTGAAGACGCTCGGCGGGCCGCTCCTGGACGCGGTCGAAAAGCGACGGGAGAAGGCGGAGGGGAAGGCCGTCATCGACTTCGCGTTTCACTGCGTGGTCAACGACGGCGGCGACGACACGCTGCGAGAGCTCGAGCACGTGGTCGCTTACGGCGTGCCGTCCTTCAAGATGTTCACCGTCTACCGCGAGGTCAACCTCTACGTCAACGACGCGACCGTCTACAACGTGATGGAGCGGCTCCGGGACCTGGGCGGCATCGCGGCCGTCCACACCGAGAACTGCGACATCGTCGACTACTGCACGGCGCGCCTGCTGGCCGCCGGCCAGCGGAGCCCCGTCCACTACCCGCTGAGTCGCCCGACGTTCACCGAGGTCGAGTGCATCCGGCGCGTGCTCTTCCTGGCCCGCTCCGCGCGGGCCCCCGTGTACGTGGTGCACATCGCCGCCGGCGACGCGGTGGCGGCCGTTCGCCAGGCCCGCGCGGAAGGGCGGCCAGTCTACGGCGAGACGTGCCCGCACTACCTCGTGCTGACCAAAGAGATGTACGCACGGCCGGACGGCTACAACTACGTGATGAGCCCGCCGCTCCGCACCGAGGCCGACAACGAGGCGCTCTGGGAGGGCCTGGCCGGCGGCTGGCTCGCCACGGTCTCCTCCGACGACAACTCCATCGACGTGGAGGACAAGCGGGCCGGCGCGGAATCGTTCGACCAGGCGTCGCCCGGCTGCGTGGACGTCGAGACGCGGATTCCCCTTCTCTTCTCGGAGGGCGTCGGCAAGCGACGGCTGCCCATCACCCGTCTGGTCCAGGTGGCCTCGACCAACCCGGCCCGGATCTTCGGGCTCTACCCGCGCAAGGGCATCCTCGCGGCAGGCAGCGACGCGGACATCGTCCTCATCGACCCCACGGCGCGGCTCCGCGTGTCGCCCCAGACCCTGCACATGAAAGTGCAGTACAGCCCATACGAAGGATGGGACGTGGTGGGGATGCCGGTCACCACCATCTCCCGGGGCAAGGTCATCGTCGACAAGGGGGCCTTTCTCGGGACCCCGGGGCACGGGAGGTTCCTCAAGCGCACCATCGACCCGGCGGTGCTGCAGGCACCCTTCTAGACCGTGTCCGGGCCGCGCGCAGCGCACAGAGCACTCGAGCGTCGCGAAAGGGGGCACGCATGAACGCGGCAGTGAACGTCGCCAGACGTGGAGGCCTCTTCGAGCCGATTCCGCCGATCCCCTTCCCGGGCCTGTGGCGAACCGATACGCGCTCGATCGTCGGGTCGGTCCTGCTGGCCGTCGCCTTCAGCGCCAACATGCAGATCACCGAGCGGCTCGACACCGCCACCGTCGGAGGCATCATCCCGTGGACGGCGCTGCCCTTCGGGATCATGTGGTTCACGGCCGCGTGCTTCTTCTTCGGCATGACGGGCGCGTTGATCACGGCCAGCTTCAACCCGATCATCGCCGTCTTGACCGCGACGGGACCTCTTGCGCCCATCCACTTCACCATCAACTGGTCGTTCAACATCCCCATGGCGATGATGGCCGCCTACGTGCTCGGCAAGAGGCAGCCGATCACCTTCGGCACCTACGTCACGATGGTGCTGATCGCCGAGCTGTTCCTGGCGACCGGCCTCATCCCGGTGTGGCTCTTCCTCTTCAAGTTCAGCGCGCTGCAAACCGCCGGGCTGTGGCTGTGGGCGGTCGCGGAGGCCGTTCCCTCGTCGATCCTGGGTTTCGCGTTCGTTCGCACGGTGGCGAAGTCCGGGGTGCTCTCGTCCTGAGCCGTCGGAAAGGAGTCGCCGACATGAGGTCTCTCGTCACCGGCGCCATCATCGGGGTCCTGCTGGTCGTCTTCGTGTTCGCCTGGATCTACCTCGCCTCCCAGGGCCGGGTGCCCGTCATCCAGGCCCCGCTCGAGTGGGTCAGCATTCCGGTCCGCATCGTGGCGCTGCTGATCCTGGCGGCCATCGTCGGTGTCGTCTACTTCGCGATGTTCCCCGCCAGGAAGCGGCCGTCCTAGCGGCCACCTCGACAGCGCGTCATGGCCGATCCCGTCATCGCGCTCGAGCGCGTGACCCTGCGTTACCCGACCGCCCCGAGCCCGACGCTCCGGGACGTCTCCTTCCGGGTGGAGCCCGGCGAGTTCGTCGGCATCGTCGGCTCCACCGGCAGCGGGAAGACCACGCTCCTCTATCTCCTGGCCGGCGTGATCCCGCACTACCTCGGGGCGGAGCTTGACGGGGACGTCCTGATCCACGGTCGGCGCACGCAGGAGCTCTCGCTGGCGCGCATCAGCGAGCGCGTCGGGCTGGTGCTCCAGGATCCCGAGGCGCAGCTCTTCAACCTGCTCGTCCGCGATGAGCTCGCCTGGGGCCTCGAGAACCGCGGCCTCGCGCGCGCGGAAATCGCCTCACGCCTGGCCTCGACGCTGTCGTTCTTCCGGATCGAGAGGCTGCAGGACCGCATCACCTATGACCTCTCGGGCGGGGAGAAGCAGCGGGTGGCGCTGGCCGCGGTCCACGCCATCGCTCCCGAGGTCTATCTCTTCGACCACCCCACGTCTCAGCTCGACCCCATCGGGGCCGCCGAGGTGATCGCCGCCGTCCGGCGGCTGGCGGAGCGGCACCAGCTCGCCATCGTCATGGTCGAGGACAAGGTCGACGAGCTGGTCGAGCACGCCGACCGACTCGTTCTCCTGGATGGAGGCCGCATCGTCCTCGACGCGGGGCCTCGCGAGTTTTGCCTGCGGAAGGACCTGCTCGATGCCGCCGGTGTCCGGCCGACCCAGATGGCCGAGCTGAGCGCCCGCTTGATCGAAGCCGGGCTGAAGCTCGACGTCCCACCCATCACGCTCGAGGAGATGACGGTCGCGCTCCGCGCGCGTCTGCGCTCATGACCTCGGCGCCTCCCGCCGCGCTGGCCGTGGTGGCGGAAGGGCTCGAGTTCGAGTACCCGGCACCGCGGCGAATCCTGGCCTTGAAGGGCGTGACGGTGCGCATCCCGGAAGGTCAGTTCGCCGCCATCGTGGGCCAGAACGGGAGCGGCAAGACCTCGCTGGCCCGGTGCATCAGCGGCTACCTGCGCCCCACGCGCGGCAGCCTGCGAGTCGCCGGCACCGAGGTCTGGCGGCTCCGGCCCTCGCAGCGGGCGACTCGCGTGGGCTATGTCTTTCAGAACCCCGACCACCAGCTGTTCCGGGAACGGGTCTGGGACGACGTGGCGTTCGGTCCCCAGAACCTGGGAGTCTCCCCCGACCAGATCCAGGAATCGGTCGAGCGGATCCTCCGGCGGCTCGAGCTGTGGGACAAGCGCGAGCTCCATCCCTTCCAGCTCTCCCGCGGCGACCGCCAGCGGCTCGCGATCGCCGCCATCATCGTGATGCGGCCACAGATCCTGATCGTGGACGAGCCCACGACGGGCCAGGACATGGCGCGCTCGCGCGAGATCATGGACCTCCTGGCCGGACTGAACCGCGAGCAGGGCATGACGATCCTCACGATCACCCACGTCATGGAGCTGGTGGCCGAGTACGCCCGCTGGGTGATCGTCATGCACGATGGGCGCGTGCTGCTCGACGGGCCGCCCCGCCAGGTGTTCTCCCGGGCCGAGGAGCTCCGGATCACGGCGATCAACCCGCCGCCCGTGGCGCGCCTCGGGCTGACCCTCGGGCTCGACCCCCTGCCCATCACCGTGCCCGAGGCTCGCGACGCCATCCTCCGGCGCCTGCCCGCATGAAGCTCCTCTACCAGTTCTCGGCCGGTGACTCGTTCCTGCACCGCCTGGACCCGCGCACCAAGCTCGTCTTCGTCGTCTGCTTTCTGATCTCGACCTTCCTGCTGCCCGAGCCCTGGGTGATGCCCCTGGCCATCATCACGATCATCTGGATCTTCGGCCGCGTCAGCCCGCTCGAGTACCTCGTGTTCATCCTTTTCCTCCTTCCGCTGATGACGGCCATCGTCCTGATTCATCTGCTCACCGACGGCCCACCCTATTTCGACACGCCCCTGCTCGGCGTCCTCCACCTCTCCAGGCCGGGCTGGGACGCCGGGCTGCTGGTGGCGTTCAGGCTCGCGGCCATGGGCATCGCGTTCATCATGTTCTCGATGACCACCGATCCCTTCGACTGGGGCATGGCGATGTACCAGAGCGGGCTCAACTACAAGGTCGCCTTCATGTTCGCCTTCGCCATGCGCTTCTTCCCGTTGCTCCAGGAGGAGCTGGTGGTGATCCGAAACGCGCTGACGGCCCGCGGGTACCGCGCCATTGGCTCCCGGAACCCGTACGTGTTCCTGCGTGGTGTGGCCATCTCCATCATGCCGCTCGGCCTCGGCGCCCTCCGTCGCAGTCGGGACATCGCCCTCGCGATGGAGCTCCGGGGGTTCAACTATGCGGAGACCGTCGGGACGCGGCGGACCGTCTTCCGCGACATCCGGATGCGACCCCGGGACCACGCGGTCGTAGCCGTCTCAGTCTTCGGGCTGATCGCCGTCGTTGCGCTGTCGGTGCGGCTGGGGGCGTTTCCCGAGGTCCCGCGCGCCTGGCTCGTGTTCCTCGCTATCCTGCTCGTGCTTTTCTCCGTGATCGCCTGGCGCATCAGCCGCACGATCAAGGGATAAGTGTGACCGAGACGGCGCGCGTCGTCGTCGTGGGAGGCGGCATCTGGGGATGCTCGATCGCCTACCATCTGGCCCGCGCCGGCGTCTCCGACGTGCTCGTGCTCGAGCGCGGGGAGCTCGCCTCGGGCAACACGTCGCAGGCCGCCGGGCTGGTCGGCCAGCTCCGCGCCTCGGAGCTCATGGCGCGCTCCATCATGGCCGTGGTCGAGCGCCTCACCCGGTGGCAGGCCGAGCACGGGGAGGATTCAGGGTTCCGGCAGGTCGGGAGCCTGAAGCTCGCGCTGACGGACGCGCGCGTGCGCGAGCTCGAGGCCCAAGTGGCGCAGGCCCGCCGCTGGGGGCTCGCGGCGGAGCTCATCGCGCCGCGGGATGCCGAGGCTCGGGTGCCGCTACTGGAGACAAAGGGGGTGAAGGCGTGCGCGTGGGTTCCGACCGACGGCTACGCCGAGCCCTACACGCTGGCGATGGCCTTGGCCCGTGCGGCCCGCCGTCTCGGCGTCAGGATGCGGACGCAGACGCCCGCCACGGCGATCACGCTCGAGCGAGGCCGGGTCACGGGCGTCGAGACACCGAAAGGACCGATCGCCTGCGAGACGGTCGTGGTGGCCGTGGGGCCGTGGAGCGAGCTGATCGGCGCGGCCCTGGGGCTCGCGTTCGACACGGTCCCGATCCGGCACCAGCTCTGGGTCACGGCACCGCTCGACGGCGTCCCGCGCGACATGCCGGTGGTCCGGGTGCCCGACGCGTCCGTCTATCTGCGCCCCGAAGTGGGCGGCGTGCTCGTCGGCGGCTTCGAGCGTGGGCCCAAGCGGTTCGCCATGGCCGACCTGCCGGCCACCTTCACGATCGAGGAGACCGAACGGGACCAGCGGGTCCTGGAGGAGCTTGGCGGGGGACTCACGCGCGCCTTCCCCGCGCTCCAGGCGGCGCCGGTCATCCGGGGGTGCGCGGGCCTGCCGACCTTCACGCCCGACGGGAATTTCTTGGTCGGCCAGGTGCCGACCGTCCACGGGCTCTACGCGGCCACCGGGTGCAACGCCCTCGGGATCGCCGGCTCGCTCCTGATCGGCCAGTGGATGAGTGAGCTGGTCGTGGACGGCGAGGCGAGCGTTGATCTCTCGAGCCAAGCGCTGACCCGCTTCGGCTCGCGCTACGGGAGCCGGGGGCGGCTCCAGGCCGACTGCGAGTCCATCTACGCGAACTTCTACGCGCTCGACAAGGGCGCGTTCTGACCGAGCCGGCCGTCGCTCCTCGCCGGGGCTAGGACCCGTGCCGCGGCGGCGGCGTTAGCCCGCACTCGGCGATCTTGTTCAGCAGCGTCTTGTAGCTGACCTTGAGGATGCGGGACGCCTTCGCGCGATTCCAGTGCGAGCGGTCGAGCACCTCCACGAGAGCCTTGCGCTCGGCTTCGCGCGCGGCCCGGCGCGCAATCTCCCGCAGGCTCTCGCTCGCGATCGGAGCGGCGGCCGCGGTGGCGTGCCCGTTCCGGCGACGGGCGAGCGAGACCGCGAACGCCTGCTCACCCTCCGTGAGCACCACCATGCGCCGGATTGCGTTCTCCAGCTCCCGGACGTTCCCCGACCACGGGTGCTCCATGAGGCGGGCCAGCGTCTCGGGCGCAAGCTCCTTCTGCCGCCCGTACTGCGCGTTGAACCGCGTGAGGAACGCCGACACGAGGAGCGGAATCTCCTCGCGCCGCTCCCGGAGCGGCGGCACATGGATCTCCACCACGTTGAGGCGGTAGTACAGGTCCTCCCGGAACTCCCCCCGCGCGATGGCGCGCTCAAGGTCCCGATTCGTGGCGGCGATCACGCGCGTGTCGACCTCGATCGCCCCGTGGCCCCCGACGCGCGTGAACCGAAAGTCCTGGAGCACGTGGAGCAGCTTGGCCTGGAGCGTGAGCGGCAGCTCCGCGATCTCGTCCAGGAACATCGCGCCGTTGTCCGCGTACTCGAACTGCCCCGGCTTCCGCCGGTGGGCGCCGGTGAAGGCCCCGCGTTCGTGGCCGAAGAGCTCGGACTCGAGCAGCTCGCCGGGGATCGCGGCGCAGTTGACCTTGATGAACGGCCCACCGCGGCGCGCCGAGGCGGCATGGATGGCCCGGGCGACGAGGTCCTTGCCCACGCCGCTCTCCCCGTGGATCAGCACCGTCGCGTCCGTGTCGGCGATGTTCTCGACGATGGTCCGGATCGCCCGCATCTGCGGGCTTCCGTCGAGCAGCGCGGCGTAGTCGAAGGAAGAAGGTGCGAAAGCGTCGTCCCGTGCCAGCGGCCTGTCCGCTGCATCGAGTTGACCAGTGCTCACCGCTCGCCTCCTCTAGGTGATTCGAGCCGCCGTCATAATCGGATCTAGGCAACAAAGTTCCTATCCGCTCTTTACCTGAATCGGGGAACGGCGTTCCCCTGATGCGGGGGCCTACGAAGGGAACTGGCGCCGTCGGTTGTCGAGCTACCGGAGGACGCAGAACCCCTGGGCCTCGACGCCCAGGGCGACGTTGAACTTGCTCCGGAAGTTCTCGAGGGCGGCGGCGGCGGTGAGCTCCACCAGCTGGGCTTCCGAAAATTGGGAGCGCACCCTCGTGAAGAGCTCGTCGGTCACTTTCTGGCCGGTGACCGTCATGGCCTCGGCGTACGCGAGGGCCGCCCGCTCGCTCGCGGAGAAGAGGTCACTGGTCGCGGCGTGGGCGACCTGCCCGACCTTCTCCTGCGACGCGCCCGCCCGCATCCCACGGGATGCGTTGATGTCGATTCAGAACGGACAGCCGTTGATGAGCGCGACGCGCAGGTAGACGAGGGCGAGGAGCTGGGGCGGCAGGAGGCCGGAGCGCTCGACGGCGACGGAGAGCTGCTTGGCCGCCTTCATGATGCCTGGCGTGTGCGCCTGGATCTTCGTCGTGTTGAGAACGAAGCCGAAGACCTCTTGCTCCTTCGCGTAGACCTCCCTCAGGAGGGGGTCGTCGCCCGGGTCCTCGATCTCGCGCACGCGCGGCATGGCGGGATTATACCTCCCTCACGCGTGACCCTTGAGGACGGTCGTCGGGGGCGGGTCCCTCACGGTGAGCGCTGGAGCCGCTCCTCGATCGCCGGCAGCGCGTCCAGGAGGACGTTGCCGACGATCCCGAGGCTCCGGGCCGAGACCTTGTCGAGCGTGTCCTCGGGCGTGTGCCACGGCGGAAAGTCGAAGTCGATCAGCAGCGCCGACGGGACCCCCGCCCGGAGAAACGGGACGTGATCGTCCTCGACGGTCAGCGCGTCGGGCTGGAAGTGGACGCCCTCGCCGCGCCGCGCCGCGGTGGCCCAGATGATGTCGGTGAGCCACTCGGTCGAGAACGCCTCCCGCCGGATGCCGAGCTCGCGGTCGCCGATCATGTCGGCCACGACCAGCGCGCGCGGCAGCGCCGCCCGACGCGCCAGCTCCCGCGCCATGAAGCGCGAGCCGTAGAGGCTGTCGGTGGCGCTCCAGGCCTCACGCGCTTCCTCGCCGTCGAACCACACGACCCAGTAGGTGTACTCGCGTGGGCGCGCGGCCAGCCGGCGCGCCAGCTCGATCAGGAGCGCCGCGCTCGAGCCGCCGTCGTTGGCGCCGACGAAGCGCACGTCGCGGAACCACTTCGTGTCGTAGTGACCGGCCAGCATGATCACGTCGGGGCGGCGTCCGGCCAGGGCGGCGACGACGTTGGCCATCCTGAGCCGGCCGTGCGGCGTGTCGGCCTCGAACGGCTCGATGCGCGCCGCGACGCCGGCGGCGCGGAGCTCCCCCAGGATGTAGGCGCGCGCCTTCGCCGCGGCGAGCGAGCCCGCAGGCCGGGGGCCCAGCGCGACGAGCCGCTC
>WNGI01006740.1_pt1 | contig 17989 bp, 18 predicted proteins | sample 5400621 | NCBI WGS metagenome assembly WNGI01 (sample SAMN13153374, study PRJNA577476) | soil metagenome | isolation source: 20 cm soil or saprolite under Garry oak tree replicate 1 | place: USA:California | collected 2016-06-15
CCATGTCCTGCAGCTCGCAGTGACCGTCCGCCGGGCAGCTGGCGCACTCGAGGGGATGATCCGAGACGTACAGGTCGATCACGCCACGGCGCAGCTGCAACAGCTTCTCGGACTGGGTGCGGATCTTCATGCCCGCGGCCACGGTGGTGGTGCACGAAGCGGGGTAGCCCTTGCGGCCCTCGATCTCCACCAGGCACAGCCGGCAGGAGCCGAACGCCTTGAGCGTGTCGGTCGCGCACAGCTTCGGCACCTTGACCCCGGCGAGCGCCGCGGCGCGCATGATGGAGGTCCCTTCCGGAACGCTGACCGCACGGCCGTCGACCTCGACCGTGACGGCGCCGGCGCCGTTTACGGGCGGTGGAGTGCCGAAGTCCTCGTAATCTATCGCGTACATGTTTCTCCTCGCTCGTCGTCCTACTCGCTCGCCGCCTTACTCGCTCGTCGCCTCACCTGACCCGCGCGCGAAAGTCTTCCCTGAAATGCCTGAGTGCGCTCTGCACCGGGAACGGTGCCATGCCCCCCAGCCCGCACAGCGATCCCTGCACCATGAGCTCGCACAGCTCCTCCAGCAGCCGCACGTTCCGCTCGCCGTCGACACCCTCGAGAATCCGGTCGATGACTTCGACCCCGCGCGTCGAGCCGATCCGGCACGGCGTGCATTTCCCGCAGGATTCGATGGCGCAGAATTCCATCGCGTAGCGCGCCATGCGCGCCATGTCGACGCTGTCGTCGAACACCACGATGCCGCCGTGACCGAGCATCGCCCCGATCCCGGCGAGGGCTTCGTAGTCGACCGCGGTATCGAACTGCGACGCGGGAATGTAGGCGCCGAGCGGCCCGCCGACCTGCACGGTGCGGATCGGTCTGCCGGTGGCGCTGCCGCCGCCGTAGTCGTACAGCAGCTCGCGCAGGGTGAGCCCGAAAGCGCGCTCCACCAGGCCGGCGCGGCGGATGTTGCCGGCGAGCTGTATCGGCAGCGTGCCGCGCGATTTGCCCATGCCGAAGTTCGCATAGGCGTCTGCGCCGTGCTGCAGGATCCACGGCACGCTCGCGAGCGTCACGACGTTGTTCACGATGGTCGGTTGGCCGAACAGGCCCTTGATCGCCGGCAAGGGCGGTCGCACGCGCACCTCGCCGCGCCGGCCCTCGAGGCTCTCGAGCATCGAGGTCTCTTCGCCGCAGATATAGGCGCCGGCGCCGAGCCGCACCTCGAGCTCGAAGCGCTTGCCCGAGCCGGCGACATCGCTCCCGAGGTAGCGCGCCTGGTGGGCGGCGGCGATGGCGGTGCGCAGCGCGCGCAACGCGTGCGGGTACTCGGCGCGCAGATAGATGTAGCCCTGGGTCGCCCCCACCGCGATGCCGGCGATGGTCATGCCCTCGATCAGGGTCAGCGGATCGCCTTCCATCAGCATGCGATCGGCGAAGGTGCCGGAGTCGCCCTCGTCGGCGTTGCAGGTGACGTACTTCTGCCCCGCCGGCTGATCGAGCACCGTCTTCCATTTGATGCCGGTCGGGAAGGCCGCCCCGCCGCGTCCGCGTAGACCGGAAGTCGTGATCGCCTGCACCACCGCCGCCGGCTCCATGGACAGCGCGCGGGTGAGCCCCTGGTAGCCGCCGTGCTTCACATAATCCGCCACGCTCGTGGGGTCGATGACGCCCACGCGCTCGAAGGTCAGGCGCTGCTGACCCTTGAGCCAGGGGATCGCCTCCGTGGCTCCAAGGGACAGAGCGTGTGAGCCGCCGTTGAGGAAGTCCGCGTCGAAAAGGCCGGCGACGTCGGCGATCGTGACGGGGCCGTACGCCAGGCGCCCGCGAGGCGTCAGCACTTCGATGAGCGGCTCGAGCCAGTAGGCTCCGCGCGAGCCGTTGCGCACCACCTTGACGGCGGCTCGGCGGCGCGCGGCTTCCTCAGTAATCGCGCGCGCAACCTCGCCGGCCCCGAGGGACAGGGCGCCCGCGTCGATCGGTACGTACACCAGCGCTGTCATGGCGAGGGGGCACGGTCTGCGAGCAGCGCATCGAAGCGCTCGGGCGTGACCCGGCCATAGAGCTGTCCGTCGATCATGACCGCGGGCGAGCAGGCGCAATTGCCCAGACAATAGACGGGCTCGAGCGAGAAGCGCCCGTCGGCGCTGGTCTGGTGAAAGTCGATGCCCAGGCGGCGGCGCGCGTGTGCCGTCAGCGCTTCCGCGCCCATCGACTGGCAGGACTCGGCCTGGCAGACGCTCACCGCGTGGGCGCCGGGGCGGGAGCGGCGAAAGTAGTGATAAAAGGTGACGACGCCATGCACTTCCGCGCGCGAGAGGTTCAGGACCTCGGCAACGATGGGAACGGCGGCGCCGGGAACATAGCCAAGAGCGGCCTGGATGGCGTGCAACACTTCCAGGAGCGGTCCGGGACGTCCTTTCAGATCCGACGCGATGCGCTGCACTACGGCGCTTTCGGCCGGGGGTAATGTCTCCATAGATACTGCAATTATACGTCCGGACGCCCGTAGTGGCTTGCATACCGCCGCCGGGAGCGGTAAGCGGGCGAGCACCCCCACCGCGTCAATACCGTCTGCGAGGGCTTGGCCCTACACTTACTGCGACCGACAGGGCAATCCGTGGTTCATTCGCACCCTGCCAAGCTCCCCCCGGCGCGATGGCTGTTGACGTGGACACTCATGACAGTGGCCGCGCCGCACGCGGCCGCCACGACCCTGGGGGCCGAGCTCTCCTGGGGCGGCAGTGCCGCCGTCACCAGCGATTACATCTACCGCGGGGTCTCGGAAAGTAACGGCCGTGCGGCGCTGCAGGCGGATGTGCACGCCGACACGCCGCAGGGCACCTTCGCCGGCGCGTGGACCTCGACCCGCGACCATGCTCTGGAGCCCGGGGGCGGCTACGACTTCGAGATCTACCTCGGGCGGCGCGTTGAACTCGGCAGCACCTGGAACGCGACCGTCAGCGTGCGCAGCCACTATTTCGTGGGCGGGCCCCAGGAGTCGTCCGACGACTACCAGGAGATCTCGGGCACGCTCACCTGGCTCGACCGCTGGACGCTGTCGGTGTCCGCGATTCCCAATGCGGTGCGCTACTGGTACTACTCGCGCCTCAGCCGCAGCCCGGCGGGGATCGCCGAAACCACGGGGCAATGGCTGATCGGTGAGGGGCTGTTCGTCACCGGCGGCGCCGGCTACTACCGCTCGAGCGGCACCGGTCCGCGCCGGCAGGCCGCCACCGGCTATGCGTACGGCAACGCGGGCCTCGCGTACGAGCGACGCCGCTGGCGGCTGGACATCGGCTACTTCCTCGCCCGCAAGCAGGCGCGGGAGTTGTTCCCTTACCCGGTCGCAAGTCACCGCGTCGCCGGCACCGTGAGCTGGCGCTTTTGACCGCGTACGCCGCTCGGCGGATAGTCGTCGGGAGCGGTTTTTGAACCCGCGACGGCCGGCGGGCCACTTACCGTGGCAAAGGGTGTGGAATGAAGCCGACGAGTTACAGCGACAGGGGCATGGTGGAACCGACATACCGCGGGTCGGCCTCGGTGGCGCGTGAGGTGGATCTCATGGCGCGCATCGCGAACGGCGACCGCAAGGCGTTCGAAGAGCTCTATAACCTGTACCACCGCCGCATGGCGCGCTTCCTGACGCGCCTCACGCACCGCTTCGACCTGGCGGAGGAGGTCATCAACGACACCTTCTGGGTCGTGTGGCGCAAGGCGCGCGACTTCCGCGGCGACTCCCAGCCCTCGACGTGGATTCTGGGCATTGCCTACCGCAAGGCGCGCAATGCGCTGCGTTCCTCCGCACGCTTCGGGCGGCAGAACCTGGAGGCCGAGTCCCTGGCACTCACGAGCGACGAGCCGTTCCGTACCGAGGAGCTGCGCGACTGGCTGGAGCAGGCGCTCGAGCAGCTGCCGGTCGAGCAGCGCCTGGGCGTGGAGCTGTGCTACGAGCTGGGGTATTCCTGCGAAGAGATCGCAACGATCATGGGTTGTCCGGTGAACACCGTGAAGACACGACTGTTTCACGCGCGCGCGAAACTGCAGAAGCTGCTGCCGCAGCTTGCCGGCGCCGGCGTGCCCGCGCCGCACGGCGCGGGGCGGCAGGCCGCGCAGGAGCGTCAGTCATGATGGCGAGCAGCTCTTGCGGTCACGAAGAGTGCTGGCTGCTGCTGCCGTGGCTGGCAAATGGCCGGCTGTCGCACGCCGAGCGCGCCGGCGCGGAGGAGCACCTGCGCGAGTGTGCGGCCTGCACGCAGGAGCTCGCGCGGCAGCGCCTCATGTGCCAGGTGTTGACCGAACCGGAGCGCGTGACCTACGCGCCCGGACCGTCGTTCCGCAAGCTGATGGAGCGCATCGACGGCCGTGCGCCCGCGAGGCCGCAGGAGCGGCCGCTCGGCCGCAGGGACGCTCCCGCGGGGCGCGCGGTCGCATGGCGGCCGCCGGGACTGGCCTGGGCCGCGAGCTTCGTGCTGGCCATCGGGCTCGCCGCTTTTGCAGGCACCGCCTACCGCTGGTCGCTGCCGCGCTACGCCACCCACACCACGGCCGCGGGCGGCACGCCCGGCGTCCTGCACATCGCCTTCGACCGCTCGCTGCCGGTCGGGGAGATGGAGGAAATACTGCGCTCGGCCGGCGCGCGCGTGGTCGAGGGTCCGGGAACGACCGGAGTATTCGGCATCGCGTCGGTCACTGCCGCGGCGCGCGGGAGCGCGCAGTCCGGCGAGGTGGGCCCGCAGATGCGCGCGCTCGCAGCGCGCCTGCGCGCCGACGCGCGGGTGCGCTGGGTCGAGCCGCTGACGGGGACCGAGGGGTCCGAGGGCGCGCAGCGACGGCGCATACGGGAACCGTAATGTGCGCCTTCATGCGCGCCGGCCTCCTGTGCCTTGCGCTTCTGGGTGGGACCGCTCTCGCCGCGCCGCCCACCGCGGCGCCCCCGTCGCAGCCGCCGCGGATCGTGGTGGCGTTCGCCAACGAGCCGCACACGACTCCCGGACCCGCCGGCACCACCGGCAGTCACTACGGCGGGGAAGGCTACCGCGTGGGGCAGAGCGCGCAGCAGCAGGCGCGCCGCGTGGCGGCCGCGTACTCCCTGCGGCAGGTGGCAAGCTGGCCGATCAAGGCTCTGTCGATGCATTGCGTGGTGTACGAGATCACCGACGGGCGGCCCGTCCCCGAGGTGCTCGCCGCGCTGTCGAAGGATACGCGCGTCGTGCTGGCGCAGCCGTTGCAGGAGTTTCACACCCTCAGCGATCCGCCCGCGGCGGGCACTCCTTATAACGACCCGCTCTATGACCTGCAGACCAATCTGCCGACGCTCGGCATCGCCCGTGCCCACGAGCGCGCCCAGGGCGCAGGCGTGCGCGTCGCCCTCATCGACACCGGCGTCGATGCGCAGCATCCGGATCTGGCCGGAAGGATCGTGCGCACGCACTCCTTCCTTGCGACACGCGCACCGGCCGCTTCCTTGCTGCGCCACGGCACCGCGATGGCCGGACTGATCGCGGCGGTCGCCAACAACCACATCGGCATCGTCGGCGTCGCGCCACAGGCGCAGCTCGAGGTGTTCGAAGCCTGCTGGCAGCTGCGGCCCGACGGCGACGCGGCGGCCTGCAACACTTTCACGCTGGCGCAGGCGCTCGCCGCCGCCCTCGCCTCCGGCGCGCCGCTGATCAACCTGAGCGTCGCCGGTCCCGCGGACCCGTTGCTGTCCGCGCTGGTGCAGAGCGGACTCAGGCACGGGGTGACGTTCGTCGGGGCCGCCGGTGCGGCGGACGAGGGCTTTCCCACGGCGATCCCGGGCGTGATCGCCGCCGCGGGGAGCGAGCAGGCGCTGCCGCCAGGTGCGCTGGGCGCTCCCGCACAGCACGTGCTCACTCTGCGCCCCGGCGCCCAGTACGACTTCGAGTCCGGAGCCTCGGTGGCCGCCGCCGAACTCACCGGCGTGATTGCGCTGCTGATGTCGGCATCGTCAACCCGCCTCGACACCGGCACCATCGTGTCGCTGCTGCGCGAGGCCGCGGCGGGCGCCGCCTCCGCGGCGGCGGATTCGGTGGACGTCACCGCGGCGCTGGCCCGGCTCGATGCGCGCCAACACCGCGGCGCGGTCGCGGTGCGCGCCGGGCACTGAAGCGCGCGGCGCGCCGGCTTGACCGGCCGGCAAGGCGTGCCATGCTGATGCGCCCATGCCCGGCAACCCCTCAGGTCTCACCTGGAATCTCATCCAGGAAGCGCGCGAGCGCATCGCGGACAAGGTCGGCGTCACCCCCGTGCTCACGAGCTCGACGCTGGACGCCGAGGCCGGTGCGCGGCTGCACTTCAAGTGTGAAAACTTCCAGAAGTGCGGCGCCTTCAAGGCGCGCGGCGCCACCAACGCCGTATTCGCGCTGTCGGAGGCGCAGGCGCGCCGCGGCGTCGCGACGCACTCCTCCGGCAATCACGCCGCCGCGCTGGCGCGCGCCGCACGCCTGCGGGGCATTCCGGCGTACATCGTGATGCCGGACAATACCGCGCAAGCCAAGCGCGCCGCGGTCCGCCGCTACGGCGGCGAGATCACGTACTGTGAATCAACCCTGGCGGCGCGCGAAGACAGCGCGCGCCAGCTCATCGCCGCCACCGGCGCAATCCTGGTTCACCCCTATGACGATCTCGCGGTGATGGCCGGCCAGGCGACCGCCGCGGTGGAATTGCTGACGCAAGTCCCCGATCTCGACCTCCTCCTCTGCCCGGTGGGCGGCGGGGGGCTGCTGAGCGGCACCGCGGTCGCGGCGAAGACGCTCAAGCCCGCCGTGCGCGTGATCGGCGTCGAGCCCGCCGGCGCCGACGATGCCGCGCGCTCGTTGCGCGCCGGCCGGATCCTGCCGAGCCTCGCACCCGACACGATCGCCGACGGCCTGCGCAGCGCGCTCGGCGAGCGGCCGTTCGCGGAAATCCGCCGCCTGGTCGATGACATCACGACCGTGTCCGATGAGTCGATCGTGCGCGCGATGCGCCATCTGTGGGAGGTCATGAAAATCATCGTCGAGCCATCGGGGGCGGTGCCGTACGCGGCGCTGCTCGCGGACCGGCCGGCGCTGCGCGGCCTGCGCATCGGGCTCATTCTCAGCGGCGGCAACCTCGATCTCGAGCGGCTGCCGTGGACAGCCGCTGCGCCGGCGCCGTGAAGCTCAGGGGCGCTCGAGGACGAGCGCGATGCCCTGTCCCACGCCGATGCACATGGTGCACAAGGCATAGCGGCCGCGCACCGCGGCGAGCTGCCAGGTGGCGGTGGTGGCGAGCCGCGCGCCGGACATGCCCAGCGGGTGGCCGAGCGCGATCGCGCCGCCGTTGGGATTGACGTGGCTCGCGTCGTCGGGAACTTTCAAGTCACGCAGCACCGCGAGCGCCTGGCTCGCGAACGCCTCGTTCAGCTCGATCACCTGCAGCTGCTCGAGCGTGAGTCGTGCGTGCGACAGCACCTTGCGCGTGGCGGGCACCGGGCCCATGCCCATGATCCTGGGCTCCACGCCGGCGGTGGCCGCGGCGACGATGCGCGCGCGCGGTGTCAGACCCAAGCGCCGCGCCGCCTGCTCGGAGGCGATGAGCAGCGCCGCGGCGCCGTCGTTGATCCCGGAGGCATTGCCGGCGGTGACGGTGCCGTTGGCCCGAAACGGCTCGTCGCGCGTCACGGTGAGCGCCTTGCCCTTGGCTCTCGCAATCTCCACCGCCACCAGCTCCGCGTCATAGAAGCCACGGGCATAGGCGTCCGCGGTGCGTTGCTGGCTGCGCAGCGCAAAGCGGTCCTGGTCGGCGCGCGCGATGTTGAACTGCGCGGCGACGTTCTCGCCGGTCTCGGGCATCGAGTCGACGCCGTAGCGCTCGCGCATGCGCGGGTTGACGAAGCGCCAGCCGAGGGTCGTGTCATGGATCTCCGCGCTGCGGCTGAAGGCGGCGTCGGCCTTCGGCATAACGAACGGCGCGCGTGACATGGACTCGACGCCGCCCGCCACCACCACCTGCGCTTCGCCGGCGCGGATGATGCGCGCGGCCATCGCCACCGCATCCAGACCCGAGCCGCACAAGCGGTTGATCGTCGCGCCCGGCACCGACACCGGCAGTCCCGCCAGGAGCGAGGCCATGCGCGCGACGTTGCGGTTGTCCTCGCCCGCCTGGTTGGCGCAGCCGAGCAGCACCTCTTCGATCGCGGCCGGCTCGAGCGAGGGATTGCGCCGCAGGAGCGCTGCGATCGGCACGGCCGCGAGATCGTCGGTTCGCAGCGCCGAGAGCGCGCCGCCGTAGCGCCCGATCGGCGTGCGCGCGGCGTCGCAGATGAAAGGCTCAACCATAGGCGGGGATGATACGTGGGCGCCGTACCGGTCTGCACCCGGTACAGTACGCGCGGCCCCCCGCCCGGGCGTATCTGCCCCGCGGGTGCGGGATGCGCCAATCTAGCCGCCCCGTGGTAAGCACCTGGAACGCACGCTTATGATCGACCCGCTGCCCTTCGTGACCTACACCTTCGTCATGTCGATCACGCCGGGGCCCAACAACGTGATGCTGACCGCCTCGGGAGCGAACTTCGGCTTCCGGCGCACGGTGCCGCACATCCTGGGGGTCGGTGTCGGGTTCGTCGTGCAGCTGCTGGCGGTGTGCGCGGGCCTGAGCGCGCTGTTTGCCCGCTGGCCGGCGCTGCAGGGTGCGCTCGGCTGGGTGGGCGCGGCGTACCTGCTGTACCTCGGCTGGCGGCTGCTGGGTCAGAGCGACACCGAGGCGCGCGCGGGCCGCCGCCCGGTGACCTTCCTCGAGGCCGCGATGTTCCAGTTCCTCAACCCCAAGGCGTGGGTGATGACGCTGACCGCGGCGACCCTGTTTCTGCCGCAGGAGCTCGGACTGCTGCTGCGCGGCGGCTATATGGCGGCAATCATGGAGGGCATCGGCCTGCCGTGCATGACGGTGTGGGCGCTGTTCGGCAGCTCGCTGCGCGGACTGCTCGCTGCACCACGCGGGCGCCTGGCGTTCAACCTCGCCATGGCGCTTGCGTTGGCCACGACGGCCGTCATGATGGTGAGGTAAGGGATTCGGGCGCTGAGGGTTCTCATGTTCGAGCTGACCCGCGATTCGCACCAGCCGCTGGTCGATCAGATCTGCGAGCGCGTTACCGGGCTGGTGCGCCACGGCCAGCTGCCCCACGGCACCCGACTGCCGTCGATTCGCAAGCTCGCCCGCCAGGTCGGCGCCAGCCCCTTCACGGTGGTCGACGCCTACGACCGGCTGGTCGCCCGCGGGGTGATCGAGTCACGCGCCGGCCGCGGATTCTTTGTCACGCCGCAGCGGCTGTCTGCGCCGCTCGCCGCCATCGAAGCCCTGCCCGACCCGGGCTCGGATGCGCTCTCGCTCGCGCGCCTGTCCATGTCGCAGTCCATGGATCTGATCGCGGCGGGTTCGGGCTTCCTGCCGGAGAACTGGCTGCTGGAAGCCGCGCCGGGCGGGGTCCTGAGGCGCCTGGTGCGCGGCCGGCGCGCGCAGCCCTGGCTGCCGTGCCCGCCGCAGGGTCTTACCGAGCTGCGCGAGCAGATCGCCGCGCGCCTGGTTCAGCACGGCATCGCCACGGGCGCCGCCAACATCGTGACGACCTACGGCGCCTCCCAGGCGTTCGATCTGCTGGCGCGGATCCTGCTCGCGCCCGGAGACGCGGTGCTGGTGGAGGATCCCGGCTACTTCGTGTTGTTCGAGCAGCTGCGCGCGCATCACGTGCGGCTGATCCCGGTGCCGCGTCATGCCGACGGCCCGGATCTCGCGGCGCTGGAAGCGGCAGCCCGTGCGCATCGGCCGCGCGCCTTCTTCATGCAGACGCTGCTGCACAATCCCACCGGCTCGAGCGCCGAGCCCGCGCACTGCCACCGCATTCTCTCGCTCGCGGAGCAGTTCGGTTTCGCGGTGGTGGAGGATGACGTGTACGGCGATCTGTACGCGGGGCCGGCGGTGCGTCTGGCACAGATCGACGGCCTGCGCCACGTCATCTACGTGGGCAGTTACACCAAGCTCATCGGGCCGGCGCTGCGCGTGGGCTTCGTAGCGGCCGACGCCGCGCTCGTTTCACGGCTCGTGGAGCGCAAGCTGCTGACGGTGCTGTCGGGCTCGACGCTGCTCGAGTGCTTCGTGTCCGAGGTGCTCGACGGCGGGCGCTACAACAAGCACGTGGAACGGACGCGCGCGCGGCTCGCGCGCATGCGGCGCGATGCCCGCCTGGCGCTGCAATCCGCCGGCATCGAGTTCGATGCCGCCCCCGGTGAAGGCATCTTCCTCTGGGGCCGGGTGCCCGCGGCCGCGCCGGTCGAGCAACTCGTGCGGCGTGCGCGCGATCACTCGATCCTGCTGGCGAGCGGCTCGCTGTTTTCCCCGGCGCAGGGCTGCGGCCAGTGGCTGCGGTTCAATGTCGCTCACAGCAACAGCCCGCCGCTGGTGCAGTTCCTGCGCGAGTCGCTGCGCGCGGCCTGAACCAGGGGGGGTGATTGCAGCTCCATGACGCGGCCGAGTCCGACCTCGAAGGTCTCCTCACCATCTACAACGAGGTGATCGCCACCTCGACCGCGATCTACTCGCACCTGCCGGTGACGCTCGATGAGCGCCGGCAGTGGTGGCGCGCCCGCCTCGCGCAGGGGTATCCGGTGCTGGTGGCGCGGGATGAGTCGGGTGTGCTCGGGTTTGCGAGCTTCGGTGACTTTCGCGCCTGGCCCGGCTATCGCTTCACGGTCGAGCACTCGGTGCACGTACGCGCCGACGGCCGCGGTCGCGGCGTCGGCACGGCCTTGCTGACGGCGTTGTTTCCGCGGGCCGCCGCTGTCAACAAACACGTCATGATCGGCGGTGTGGATGCGGACAATGCCGCGGCCATCCGCTTTCACGAGCGCCTGGGGTTCGAGCGAGCGGGGCGCCTGCGCGAGGTGGGCTACAAGTTCGACCGCTGGCTGGATCTGGTTTTTCTGCAGCGGCGGATTTAGGACCGGTAAGATGCGTGGATGTTCACGCTGCTGCCGCCCGCCACGCGGGCCCTGATCCTCGTCAATGTCGGCGTCTTCCTGCTGCAGCAGGTCGCCTGGAACCCGATGCTGGAGCTGTTCGCGCTGTGGCCGCCGGACAGCGGCCACTTCCAACCTTGGCAGCTGCTCACCTATGCCTTCCTGCACGGCAACCTGGTGCACATTTTCTTCAATATGTTCGCGTTGTTCATGTTCGGCCGCGCGCTGGAGCTGTATTGGGGCGGCCGGCGCCTGCTGATGTTCTACCTGGTGTGCGTGCTCGCCGCGGCGCTCACGCAGCTCGCCGTGCAGGGCGCCTCGGGCGAGCAGGAGGAAGTCATCGGCGCCTCGGGAGGCGTGTTCGGCGTGCTGCTCGCCTTCGCGTGGTATTTCCCCAGGCAGCGCCTGTTCGTCATACCGATACCCATCCCGGTACCGGCGTGGCTGTTCGTAACGGTGTATGCCCTGGCCGAGCTGCTCTACGGCGTTACCGGCAGACAGCAGGGCGTGGCGCATTTCGCCCATCTGGGCGGGATGCTCGGCGGCGCGCTGTGCATCCTGTACTGGCGGGCGCGACGGCGCTTCAGCTCCTAGTTCGCTCCAGGGCGGATCGATGACGCGCCGACTGCGCGCGCCTCGGTGTCACATGAGGTATCCAGCTTAACAGTCAGATATTGCAGAAGAACTTACGCGCAGTTGAATTCCGCGCCACGGCCCGGTCAAAATCGCGCGCCTTGAATGCCACGGGAACTTCTACGCGGACCCTGCCTCTAGATCCCATCTCATGATCAAGACCGAACACCTGACCAAACACTACGGCTCGCTCAGCGCGGTGGAGGATGTGTGCTTCCAGGTGGGTCCCGGCGAAGTGCTCGGATTCTTGGGTCCCAACGCGGCGGGCAAGACCACCACCATGCGCATGCTCGCCGGCTTCGTCACGCCGACTTCCGGAAGCGCCAGCATCTGCGGTCACGACGTCGAGGCCGAGCCGCTCGCGGCCAAGGCGGCCCTCGGTTATCTGCCCGAGGGGGCGCCAACCTACGGCGAGATGACCGTGCGCCGCATCCTCGCGTTCGTCGCCGACCTGCGCGCGCTCAAGGGTGCACGGCGTGCGCAGCGCCTCGCGCACGTCATCGAGCACCTGCAGCTCGGCGGGGTACTCGACCAGACCATCGAGACGCTCTCCAAGGGCTTTCGTCGCCGCGTGGGCCTCGCCCAGGCGATCGTGCACGACCCGCCGGTGCTGATTCTCGATGAGCCCACCGACGGCCTCGACCCCAACCAGAAGCACGAGGTGCGCACGCTCATCAACGACATGGCGCGCGACAAGATCATCGTTATTTCCACGCACATCCTCGAGGAGGTCGACGCGGTGTGCACCCGGGCGATCATCATCTCCCGCGGTCGCATCGTGGCCGACGACACCCCCGCCGGCCTCGCCGCCCGCTCGCGCTATCACAACGCGGTGTCGATGCAGCTCGAGCAACCCGCGCAGCTCGCCGGCGCCCGCGACGCCGTGGCGGCGCTGCCCGCGGTCGCGCAGGTCGAGGTGAGCGAGCGCGATACGCGGCTCACCGCCCTCCCCAAGGCCGGTGCGACCATTCTGCCGGCGCTTTCCGAGCTCGCCGCACGCCAGGGACTGAGACTGAAGGAGCTGCACTTGGAGTCCGGACGCCTCGACGAAGTGTTCCGGAGCATCACCGCCTGAGGACCCGTGGGATCATGCGCAACGTGGGCATCATCATGCGCCGCGAACTCGCGAGCTACTTCGCGACGCCGCTGGCGTACGTTTTCATACTCATCTTTCTGCTGCTGGCCAACGCCTTCACCTTCTACCTGGGAGGCTTCTATGAGCGCGGTCAGGCCGATCTCGACCCGTTCTTCACCTTCCACCCCTGGCTGTACCTGTTCCTGATTCCGGCGATCTCGATGAAGCTGTGGGCCGAGGAGCGCAAGTCCGGCAGCATCGAGCTGCTGATGACCCAGCCGGTGGAACTGTGGGACGCGGTGCTCGGCAAGTATCTCGCCGCCTGGATATTCACCGCGCTCGCGCTCGCGCTCACTTTCCCGCTGTGGATCACGGTCAACTACCTGGGCAAGCCGGACAACGGCGCGATCCTGGCCGCCTATCTCGGCAGCCTGCTGCTCGCTGCCGGCTTTCTCGCCATCGGTTCGTGCATGTCGGCGCTGACGCGCAACCAGGTGGTGGCGTTCATCCTCGGCGTGGCGGGGTGCTTCGTGTTCCTGCTGGCCGGCTTCCCCATGGTGCTCGATCTCTTTCGCAGCTGGGCGCCGCAGGCGCTGGTGGATGCGATCGCCTCGCTGTCGTTCCTCACCCATTTCGAGTCCATCGCCAAGGGCGTCATCGACGTGCGCGACCTGCTGTACTTCGCGATGCTGATCGGTTTCTTCCTGCTTGCGACCGCGATCGCGCTCAACCTGCGTAAAGACCTATGAACACCCGCTCGACACTCGGCGGCGGCACGCTCCTGGCACTCGCGCTGCTGTTCATCGGCCTCACGATACTGTTCAACCACGCGCTGCGCGGCTGGCGGCTGGATCTCACGCAGAATCGGCTCTACACCACCGCGGCGGGAACCGACCGCATCCTCGCCAGCATCCGCGAGCCCATCAACCTGTATTTCTTCTTCTCGGAGAAGACCGCCACGCAGCTGCCGCAGCTGAAGACCTACGGCGTGCGGGTGCGCGAGTTCCTCGAGGAGCTCGCCGCGCGTTCCGGCGGCCGGCTGCGGCTGCACGTGATCGACCCGCAGCCGTTCTCGGAGGAGGAGGATCGCGCCTCCGAGCTCGGCGTGCGCGGCTCCCCGGTGGGGGCCGCCGGTACGCAGTTCTACTTCGGCCTTGCCGGCACCAACTCCACCGACGGCCACGCGGCAATCGAGTTCTTCGATCCCAACAAGGAGCAGTTCCTCGAGTACGACGTCGTGAAGCTCGTCTATCAGCTCGCCAACCCCAAGAAACCCGTCGTGGCGTGGCTGTCCTCGCTGCCGATGGGTCCGGGCTTCGATCCGCAGAGCGGGCAGATGCGCGAACCGTGGGTGGTGTACAGCGAGACGCAGCAGCTCTTCGACCTGCGACCGCTCGAGCCGGCCGCGACCCGCATCGAGCCGGACGTGAACGTGCTGGTGCTGGTGCACCCGAAGGACCTGTCGCCGGCGACGCAATTCGCCATCGACCAGTACGCGCTGCGCGGCGGACACATCCTGGTGTTCGTCGACCCGCTCGCCCAGACCGATCAGTCCGGCGCCGAGGCGGGCAATCCGATGGCGGCCATGGGCGCGGACAAGTCATCGCACCTGGCCGCATTGCTCGGCGCCTGGGGCGTACAGTTCAATCCCGCCGAGGTGGTCGCCGATCGTGGTCACGCCTTGTCGGTGACCATGCGCCAGGGAGAGCCGCCGGTCGCGCACCTGGGTGTGCTCGGCCTCGACAAGGGGAGCTTCAGCGCGGACGACGTGATCACGGCCGGACTCTCCAACCTCAACGTGGCCACCGCGGGTTACCTCGATCCCGTCAAGGGCGCGAAGGTGCGCTTCGAGCCCCTGTTGCAGTCGAGCACCGACGCGCAAGCACTGCCGGTCGCGCGTTTCCGCATGCTGTTCGATCCGGCGACGCTGCGCGACGGGTTCAAGCCCGCCGGCCGACGTTACACGATCGCCGCGCGGATCAGCGGCACCGTGCACAGCGCCTTCCCTGCGGGCCCGCCCGCGGGCGTGACGCTTCCCGCCGGCCAGAGCGCCCTGAAGGAATCCGCACGAGCTCTCAGTCTGGTGGTGTTTGCCGATACCGACCTGCTGTCGGATTACCTGTGGGTGCGCCAGCAGAATTTCTTCGGCCAGCGCCTCACCCAGGCGTGGGCGAGCAACGGCGACCTGGTGCAGAACGCGCTCGACAATCTCGCCGGCAGCACCGACCTGATCAGCGTGCGCGGCCGCGCCTCGTTCACCCGACCGTTCGAGCGCGTGGAGAAACTGCGGCGTGCCGCCGATGACCGCTTCCGGGCGAAGGAGCAGGAGCTCGAGCAGCAGTTGCGCGAGACGGAAGACAAGCTGACGGCGCTGCGGTCCAAGGGCGGCAATCAGTCCTCGCTCATCATCACACCCGAACAGGAGCGGGAGATCGAGCACTTCCAGACTGAGAAACTGCGCATCCGCAAGGAGCTGCGCGCCGTGCGAGCCGGGCTGGACGCGGACATCAAGGGCCTGGGAGCGACCCTCAAGATCGTCAATATCGTCGTGGTGCCGGCGCTGTTCGCCGTGATGGCGCTGCTCATGGCCGCGTGGCGCCGCCGGCGGCGCGCAGCACCGGCCAACCCGCCCCTGAGGTGAGTCATGCGTGCAGGCCGTGTCGTCGCGCTTCTCATCGCCGGGCTCGCGCTGGTCGCCTTCGCCATGTGGATCGCCTCCCAGCGGCACCTGGAGCGCGCCACGCTCGCCGGGGACCTGGTGTTGCCGGACCTCGAGCACCACGTCAATGCCGTGACCCAGGTCGGGCTGGGTAAGGGCGACGGCACCCACACCACGCTCAAGAAGGACGGCGCCGGCTGGAGCGTCGGCGAGCGTGGCTGGCCGGCCGACCCGGGCAAGGTACGCAAGCTCCTGCTCGATCTCGGCGCGCTCAACATCGTCGAGGAGAAGACCCGCCTGCCGGCGAACTACCCGCAGCTCGGCGTGCAGGACGTGAGCTCGCCCAAGGCCACCGGGACGCGCATCGAGGTGATCACCCCCGGGCGAATCTGGGCGCTCATCGTCGGCAAGTCCTCGAGCGCCAAGTCCGGGTACGTGCGCGTTGCCACCGCCTCGCAGACTCTGCTCGCGGCGCCGTTGCTCACCGTGGATGCCGACCCGAAGGGATGGCTCGACCGCGCGCTGATCGATGTGGCGCCCGAGCGCGTGCGTCAGGTCGAAGAACGACCCCGCGAAAGTCCGGGGTTCAGCGCCACGCGCGAGAAGAAGGAGCAGACCGACTTCACCGTGACGCCGTTGCCCAAGGGGCGCGAGCTGACCGGTCCGGGTGCTGCGGACGGGATCGCGGGCTCCCTGAGCTCTCTCACGTTCGATGATGTCGGCAGGGCGAGTGCCGCGGCGGACGCCAAGGCGGCGCACGCCCTGTTCCGCACCTTCGACGGGCTCGAGGTCGACGTTGCGGGCCGCAAGGACGGCGCGCGCTCGCTCGTGACCCTCAGCACCCACGCCACCACGAAGCAAGCCGAAGCGGAGGCGCAGACGCGCAATGCGCGCGTCGGCGGCTGGGAGTTCGAGATTCCCGATTACAAGTACGCGGCCATCTTCCGTCCGCTCGAGGATCTGCTCAAGAAGCCACCCGCGCCGGCTGCCGCCAAGAGCCCCGCAGCCGGCAAGGCGACCGTGCCGGGCAAAGAAGCATCGCCCGACAAACCCTCCGCGCCGGGCAGCCCGAAATAGCGCCCTGAGGTCTCTCCGGTTTGGTCTCTCAGGATTTCACTTGCGACATGATCGCCAGAGGTCGTCCCTCGGGGTCATGAAAGTGCGCCATCCACTCCTCGGTTCCGTCCGCATGGCGGTGGATCAGGTGGGGCGCGTCTATGAACTCGATGCCGCGCGAGCGCAGCAGGTCGTACGCCGTACGGATGTCTCCGACGCGCAGATAGAGAATGGATTCGGGGACGGGCTTTGCCTGCGCACTCAGCATCAGCCGCGTGCCCCCGCAGTCGAAGAACGCCAGTGAGCCGAAGGTGTACAGGTGCGGCAGGCCGAGCGCCCCGCGGTACCAGGCCTCGGACTCCTTGATGTCCCGGACCGTTCGGGCGATCTGGGCCAGTGGCCCGAGCGTCAGCGTACTCATGATAGGTCTCTCCTGCAGCCGCAGGGCACTCGTTCCCGGCACTCGAAACCAGCGCCGCAGCGCCTGCCGGTTCGTGAGCCCGAGCTTCGCCACCGCGTTCGCCACGTGATACTTCACGGCATCGAGGCTGATGCCGCGGCGTGCGGCGATCTCGCGATTGCTCATGCCGTGCTGCACGGCGTGCACGACGCGCCACTCCGTCGGAGTCAGCACATCCTCGTGAGGAGGTCGTCCCCTGCGGCTCCTGCCGGACATGGCGGGATCCTAAGCTGTGAGGGCCCGAATTACCCTCCCCTGCAGGGATCTAATGCGGTGCAGTAAGTCAGGCAGATACCCCACGGACACGGGGCGAACAGCGGATCCCGTGCCCAGGGCTCCAGGCGTAGAATTTTTTCGCATGGGCATAGCCCTTGGCGGCAAGGGCCGGGAGACGGGCATGAGCGCTGTATTACTCGCCGTGTTCAACGAGTACGGGGCCGCGGAGCGGGTGCGCACCAGGCTGGTGGGCGACGGTTTTCCGACCGACCGGGTCGAGCTGACGGCGGCCTGCGAGCCGGGACGGGCGGGACTGCATCCCGCAGCCTCGGCGCGCGCGAAATTCGCGCAGTATTTCGGCACCCTGCTGAGTGAGGACGAGGAGCGGCCGTTCGTGGAGCTGCTGGCTGAGCGGGTCGAGGGGGGCGCGGCCACCATCGCGGTCCACCCGCGCGGCATGATCGAAACGGCGCGCGCAGCCGAGATCCTCGAAACGGAGGGGGCGGTGGAAGTGGTCGGACACGACCTCGATAACCAGACCTTCGAGCACGCCGCTTCCCGGGAAGATGGCTACTGGGTGCGCCACTTCATGCTCGACAACCCGAGCGGCGCGGACTGCATCTACTGCCGGCTGTTTCCCCGGCACCGCCACCACTGAAGGACTGACGCGCCGCGAGCATGCGCGCCGGAAGCCTCGTGGCTCCCGGCGCGCGGCGCTATCACATCACTGCTTCTGCTTCTCGAGCGTGTAGGTCGTCATCTGCCCGTGGGCCACGTCCTTGTCGGTCACTTGCACGGTCCGGCCGTCCTTCGCCACCGCGAGCCGAATCTCGTCGACGACTTTGCCCTGGCGATGGTCGGTCTCTTCCACCGTGTTGTCGTCGATCCTCTTCACCGTGACGACGGTG
>WNGI01006035.1_pt1 | contig 17982 bp, 18 predicted proteins | sample 5400621 | NCBI WGS metagenome assembly WNGI01 (sample SAMN13153374, study PRJNA577476) | soil metagenome | isolation source: 20 cm soil or saprolite under Garry oak tree replicate 1 | place: USA:California | collected 2016-06-15
AGCAAGTATGAATTTGCTGATTCGCCCCTATCGCTGTTGTGCATTGTCTGTGCCCCAGTCAGAGACGGGAAGTAGAGGTTGTCGCCGCTTAGATTTAGATAATTTCCATCACCTGCGTAAACGCTCCCGCCGTCAACACCATGTTTGAACCACGCCGCGAGATGATGAATCGGGTATTTGTAATATGCCGTCGCGCCGATGTCGTATTCCTCAAAAGATGTCCCTTTCCAGATAGGTTTCCCCCGTAAATGCTTCCGCACATTCTTGTAGAGTTTTCCGTCGATTACTTGAAACGGGACGAGAACTTTCAGAACGGGAAAGAAGGATTCGTCGCAAATGAGAATGCCTGCTTCATGGCGTGACAGGTCTACGTACACTCGTCCATTCCGCGTCTCAGTCGGATAATCCCACTCTGGTACTTCGCCGCTTGCCTTTATCAAGTCGATAGTTTCAGGCAACGTCAGCGGTTGGTTATCTTCCTTCGACTGACGAAGGCGAGTATCGACAAGACTCTCTCCGGTGGGTTTGGGGCTGTTGCTCCTAATCCAACCATTTATGAAATCTTCTGACCATGTTCGCCGCTCGGCGTGGCTTCGGAAGGGTCTTGCTGTGCCAACGAAGAAAAACTCAGTTCGCAGTTTTTGGCGGTCTACGAAGTCCAACTCGGAAAGATCAAGGCTGTCCCACAGGTCGGCGGTCTGCCGCCATCTATCGACGAATTCACGGGCGAGAATTACGGCTTGTTTTGCTTCACGGACTCGCCAATTATGAGAAGCGGCGAGAAGGGACTTCAAACAAGGCTCTAACTCCGAAGGCGGAAGTTTGTTTGCGGCGTAGAAACCTGAATCAAGATACGCAGCGTTGCAGAAGTTAGCATTCATGCGTCTCCTGCGAAGGATTTAACTCCAAACTCAAGTCCCGCCGACTCACGACCGTGCCCTTTCGAACGGTCTCCACGTACAGCCAAATAGGTTCGGGCGTATCGTTTACAATCTGGCGACGTGCGACTTCCAACCGTGCGATTGCGTCTGTCTCCTTAGTGAACACCCCGAGCACGGTCGGTGATCCTTCACACTCCAAAACCACAGCGTGATATAAAGTCGCAGGCCATTGGGTTTTCATTAATCCCTCCTAAACAAATCGATACCGCTAGGAGGTGAAGTCTGCATCCCCGACATCTGCCATTCCCACTCCCGCGCATACTCTCGCTGTGTGCGGGCGTTCTCGCGCTTCTGTTCCTCGGCATCAAAATGCGGTACATTCTCTGTGGGCTTTAAACAGGCCTAAGAAGGATGAGGATTACGAATTTGGTCTGGCAGTGAGCTGCATACCAATTCCCAATTGGCCCAAGGGGCCGCCGCCGCCCTCGCCCCCTCCGCCGTCTCCTCCACCTCCTAAGGCGGGTCAAACGAAACTTCAGCAGGCGCTAGCAGCGTTGATGCGCGGAGATACCTAACCTTGGCCCGGCCGCACAGGTTCATGCGAACAGGTGCAGGTACAGATTGTTGCTGGGGAAAATGGGGAAAGCACCCAATGAGAGAGTGATGACCTCCCTCACCGGATCGCGGGGCAGCCTAAGCTACATGCCTGCGGAAATTCTCAAAAATGTGTGCGGCGTTCGGATTCTGGAACGTTCTAGTGGAAAAAATCGGTCTCTCTAGAACGGCTGTGCCTGGAATCAGAAGATTAGGAACTCACGTCTGTGGTTGCTGAGAGTGCAGAACGAACCAATCAGTATAAGCTTCGATGCCTTGTGGAAGCGAAAATAAAGAAGGTTCGTTCGGATTGTGGAACGCCGCAGATTGAACACGCTCGCGAACCTTAGAAAACAGGCACTGTGCTGATATCAGAAACGGCCAAAAAATTCACAATGCTCAAGGCGTCTGAAACCTGTTAAATTGGCCGCGCCAACGCCTCGGGACCTTCATTATGCGATGAGCACAAGCAATGCGGCTGGCTGAAATGAAGGACGGAACAGAGCGCCTCTCGGCATCGCCTGCTGCAATTACGCAACTCACGGAAGCCGAGCAGCGCTATCTTCAATGCCTTGCTGCTGGAATGACTTTCCAGCAGATTGCGGTGGAGCTGGGCTGGACATACCACCAGGTCGTGGAATTTGGCAGCCACTTCCTTGATGGCGATTTCGAACAACGTAAACAACAGAATCCTCTATTCTGCCTGCTGCACGAGGAACGAAAGCGCTATCTGGTTTTGCTGATGCGAGCCTGTAAGGTTCCCGATACCGAAGACCTCATGAGACTCTATGAGGAGACCGGCGATGAGAAATACCACATCGCATTTGTGAAGGTGATCCTCGACCGCTTGATCGACAAAATGGGCATACGGGAAAAGATGGACGACCTTGGAAAGAAACCGAATTAGAGGGTTCTTGCGCTCGAAATTCGCCATGATCGGAAGCAGCGCTTACCTCTTGTGCTTCACCTGTGCTTTGCTGTATCCGCTTTTCGATCACAGAACATTTTCTGGTCTTTTCGCAGTGGTTCTTACCTTGCCTTGGAGCGATCACCTTCCAGGCGGAGGAACTCGCCTTATCATCGTCGGCTGCGCAATGCTTAACGCGATCATCAGGATCATCATCTATTTAGCGCTTGCCGGGCTCTCGCTTGCGCTAATCAAAGTCCTACAGCTACGGCATGTGAAGAGATCACTCAGATGACCGTTCACCTGGTGTACATTTCAGAATGGGATTGCAATGCTTTCTGCGACTTGGATGTTGCGTTTGCTCTATTCAGACTCCTGTTGCACCGAGAGCGTCGTCGCGCCCGCTGGCAGGATCTGCAAGGTCTTCAAGAACTCGATAACAGAGGCCCGATCAGCCGGAACAAGCTCGAAAAATGCATCGCGTGAACTGCGGGCTTCGCCCCCGTGAAAAAATATCGCTTCAGTCATCGTTGTGAGGTCACCCCGATGGCCGTAGGGATCGGTATTCCCCACTACCCAGAGCGGCTTGGTCAAAAACTGCGCCGTCGGGCGAGGCTTAGGTGGCTCCGTGTAGAGCGCGCCAGGCGTGTTCCCTGTGAGGGCCCCCTGCGGAACCCGCTCATTGGCAAAATGATGGTATTCGTCATCGTTGAGGTCATGGCGCTTGAGGTCGGAAAATAGATGAACAACCCCCCTTCCATCGGACAATCGTTCGAGGCGGGGACCGATTCCCTCTTTGGTTAAGTCGAAGGCAAACGGGTGACTTACATCCTCGGGGTGGAGATTGCCAGGTGGATTGTAGGGACCCGGTTCAACAAATGCGGGCTTGTTTAGAATCATGTTAGGAGAGTGGCAGTTGGTACAATCTATCGATTCGAATAGGACCTCGCCCCTTTCTGCAGCCATCTGCCTTTTTCTGTCACGTGGAACCACTCTGCCCGGTATGTCGAGCGCTGCCTGGAATATCGTCAGGGCGGTGACGTCCCCAACGCTCAATTCGTCTACCTTGCCGTCTTCATCAGCGTCGACAGCTTGGCCAAAGCGTTCGACTGACTGAATCCCAAAATGGTGATTGAGCGCTGTATTCGTAAACTCACGCAGCGAAGCCACTGCCCCCTTCTGGTGGAATGGCTTTACAATTAGGTCCCAATCCACACCCTCAACAGCACGGGGGTCAATCCGGCCATCGGGCAAGACCGTAATCGAACCAAATGAGACTCCCTTCGAGCGAAGAATGCGGGTCGCCGGGACGCCCGATGCTCGCGCCTGCTCTCGGGCTTGTTCTCTGATTGCAATCAAGTCCGCGCTCATCTCTCGGGCTAACATTTCAATCGCGCCCGCACCCATGAGTGCCGTCGTGCCCCGCTCATTACTGTCCTTGGCATCTACCGAGCGCACGACCGGATCTCGCTCTTGCGCAAGAACAAAAACGTTAGTCGTAAATTCCCCAGATCCTCCCATGCGCGGCTGTGCGTGGCAGCCTGCGCAGGAGTTGGAGTCAGGACCCGAAGTTCGGATGAACGCTGGCTGACTTGGCGGACGGGGTACCCCGCTGCCCGTGGAGGCCGGCCTCCCCTGACCATCCAACGCATTGAAGCGCGCCTCAAAAAGCAATCGGCCCAGTCGCAGAAGCCCGGATAGGCTCACCTCGTGGGACTCAATGTTTTTCTGGTCTACATGCATCTCAACGGCTGGTCTTTCGCCGATGTTTTCTGATATGTCAGCCGCTTCCGATGCGATAGAAAATGCATTGTCCGGCTTGATGCCCTGTTCCTGGCTGGTTTCTCCTGTCGCGGATGTTTGGGATGTATCGTCCAGACATCCGGGCACGACTCCCAGCGCCGTGGCAATTAAACAGACGCTAAGACCTACTGTAGCAATGACGGACATGGCTCAATACTTCTGCGCGACCACATTGACCACACAGTCAGCGGTGAGCGCGGTCCGATCGTTCCCGATCGTCACTAGATGAAAGCCAGGCGTTGTATCTTTGGGAATTTCAAAATCGATTGTGCCTCCTCCATACTGATCCGTCTCGCCACGGAATACCATACGCGGCCCTAGCAAGCCATGGATGCCGGTGCTCGGCCTCAGATGCTCGATTTCGATTTTGACTGTATTTCCTGCAGCGACCTGTTCTGGGGCGGAGCAGTGAGGGAAGGATGGATAGTCGAGCACGAACTCTACCCCCCTTTCCTCGGCAGTGTCGTCAAGTTTGTCCGCGGGGATTTTCGTCCTTGCTGCAGCTATGATCGTTTGTATCCGGAAGGGCCTTTTCAACTCTATCGGCAGCAACTTGCGGGAGAGCGTGACATTCACGATGTGGTTTATTGGAAAACCGTATTTCGAATCGCCAGCCGCATAATGAGGGTACATGACCATGGCAAGAATATCGAACCTGAAGCCCGCTTCGATGGGCACCAGATTGCCATCCTGCAGTCGCCAGGCCGATCCAGTGATTCGCTGGTTGTGTACGTCGGCACGAATGACAAGCGTGGCTCCCGTAAATCGGCTGGCTGGCACACCTAATTCCCGCAACTGAGCAGACGTAGCCCCTTTGTCTGTGCTCACAAGCCACCAGAAGCTTTGCTCCATACCTTCCTTGGGCAGCAGCCCGAAAAGATGTTGCCCAAGCGACACTTCCTCTTTTTTCAAATCTAGTGTCACCTGTACCGAACCCAAGTCTTCGTAGGGCTTTAGTTCCTTCTTCTCCCGCACTTTGTCAGGTTTTCGGAGGACTATTACATCCCCCTTGATGATGCGGCCAAGTGGGTCTTGCTCCAAGCCCGGCACCACTACTGCCGATGATCTGAGCTCAGTGACCTCAGTGGCATTGAGACCAATATTGTCAGTTTGACCGTCACCGTTGTTGTCGGTCTGCATTGGGTTCATCAGCGCTGTGGCGAGAGATCGGTGTGGCAGTCCTAGAGCATGCCCCAGCTCATGGCCGACGAGTTGGTCGAGCGGATCCGTGAGAAAAAACTGCATTGTGGTACCCGGCCAAGTCCTGTTGGGGACGCTTGGGAAGAAGTAATGGTTGTCGTCCACCATGATGAACCCAGTGTACGGGCTGACGCACACATTCGGAGTAGCGATGCTTTGTGCGCAACCACCCCAACCAATTGGAACCCCGTTGTAATTTCCAGTTCCATCGTGGAATAAGCCAACATTGACTGCCGTGACGCCAACCCCAGCGCGGCCGAGATTGTTGTAGGCGGTATCGCAGGCATTGATCAGTTGATTAAACTCGGTGCCATTCGTGCTGATATTTTCACCGCGAACATCGCCTGGTGTCCCTAGGGTAGTGTCAGGATCTGTGAGAATGGGAAAATCCAGTACGGTCCATGCATTGTCGATGGCCGAGCGAAATGTGATACCAGAGACGTTGACGTAGATGTTGTCGGTGGGCCGTTCATGGCGCCTCCAAATCAGGTCGTCAGTGGTGGTATCACCGGCAACGTTTGGGCTCGCTTGTGCAGGACTGCCTTGCACGATGCACCAGGACACGGGCACGTGCAGGGTGTTTTGCCCGTTCCAAGTACCGGTTGCATGCATTAGCGGCGCTGCCATCGCTAATAACAGTAAGGTAGAAAGTACTGGTCGCATAATCGTCTCCATTCAGCCTTGAGATTTTGGCCTAGAGCCCCACTGCGCAACGCAGATACGGACGTTCGGCAGAGACTGCTTGATAGGCAGAGCAAGCTGAAGTCCAACCTGAGCGCAAGCCTCGCGGCTAAGCAGTGGAGTTGAAACGGTTGGAATTAGGTCCTGGAGAAGACCCATAGTACGCCGCGCAGCAAATGACTAAAACTATCCAAGCGGATAGAGAGCCAAGCCAAAAGGATAGTCGCATGGTGTTATCTCAATAGTTGGGTCTCGACAAACGACTAGATGAACAGACATTTTTCTTTCGGAACGATACCAACGGGGGATGCACTAGCGGGATATTCGGCGCGTTTTTAACGTTCTCTTTTTGTCTGTTGGCGAAGGCGTTCGTCAACCTAGTGACTGTTGCTCGCTAGGCAACGAGCGGAACGCGCGAGCCGGAAAGTAATCAAAAAAAGAGCCCGCAAATTATTTTGTGGGCTCGTGTGTAGAAATCAAACAATTCTTGCCAGTGTTTCCTTTGCTTTCCGTTCATCAGGAATGCACGCTGCGCCAGTGGGCGCTTGGCGGTTCCATTCGCCGCCGTGAGCCGCAACATAAAGTGCCAACTCCAGGCGGCTCCACACCCCCAGCTTGTCGAAAGTTTTCCGCACATGATTTTTCACAACCTGCTCGGTTGTGCCGATGGCCGTGGCGATCTCACGGTTGGTGAAGCCTCGCCAGACCAGGATGGCCATTTCCTTCTCCTTGGCGGACAAATCATCAAGAGGTGCCATGGTCCATCTCCCCCTTCATGAACACGGCGGTCGCCAGCTTCACGCGCTTGCGGCCTTCGCGAATCCCAGCCCGCAGAAACAGCGTTCGCAAGTGCTGCTTTACCGTCCGCGGACTGATTTGCAACTCGGCCGCAATCTCCTTGTTGCTGCACCTCTGCGCGAGCAGCCGTAGCACCTGCTCGTTACGGGGTGTGATCTTGATTTCATCCAAGTTCCGCATTTCGACCCTCCTTCCGAATGAATCTTCGGCCCTGGCTTCCATTTCCCAGGCACAGCGATAAGAAATCGCATTGCCGACACCACTTGCCAATGCGCTTGTAGAAGATGCTTTGCTCGATCTGACGGGCAACCACCTCCGCTTTATCCAGGTACTCCATCACTTGCCTGGGGTTCCTGTCGGTCCGATGCCACCGGATTTTCGGTGCTTTTGTTTTGAGGAATACGCAGATTGCAATCTGCTCGACCTCGGGTTCCGCCAGCTTGTACGCGGTCAGCTGGTCGAGTAATGCGACTTCGTAATGCTCGAAATCGCTGATCGCAGTTTTGAACTCGACGAGCGTTCGCTTGCCGTCCATCTGTGCCACAAGATCAATGATGGTTACAAACGGCAGATCGAGGTTGCTCAGTCCGAGGGTAAACACTCGCTCCACCGAGAATACCTTCGTGATCTTGTGCGTCTCTTCTGTCATGAACTTCGCAAGCAGTCCCTGACCGATCTCGCGGAGCCTCGGCCAGGATTCTTTTTTCGAAAACCGCATCCCAGTCTTCAAGAAATATTGCGACGGGATCGGCTTTACGCCGGAAATACTCCGCCAAGGCCAAGTGCATCACTGATCCAAAAACCAGGCTTGCGCTTTCCACCTTTGGTCGGAATCTCTCGACGTAGTAGAGCCGATACTGTTCCGGGCAGGTGAGATACTTCTGCAGCCGGGTGTAAAGAAAGATGCGGAGTTGCCTCCGCATCCTGTTTACGGGGAACATGCAATTGGACGAGGTTCATGCCGTCCCGCCTTTCTGGTAGTCGAGCGGGAGCACCTGGATGACGTTCAGATAGCGGCCGTCGGCGCTCTGCTGGGTGATTACGCGACAAGGAAGATCCAGCCGAAGGCCTGGTGTCACAGTTTCTTCCGGAACGACCGGCCAGATCGCGCGGGCGATCAGCGCAGCCGGCGAGAAGCTGCTGGCAAAACATCGCGCACGCCTGCCATTCACATCCACGTTCAAGTAAAAGCGGTCACCGTACTGGCCGTTTGAGACGCCAACATCAAGCAGACGGGCAGTGATTGCGCCATTTGCTTTTGCCAGGGTTTCGTTCGCCTTGCCGTTGGTTTTGCCGTTCGCGCCATTCAAGAAACCTCTAACGATTTCTGTCTGGAGTTTGAGCGTTTTGAGTGCCCGGCTCCTGATCTCGGCAACTGTCGTGTCATCAACCGTCGAAGAGAACTCTATCGAAATCGAGTCGGTTTTCGGCAGATTTGACCGAGGAAGTTCCTTCCGTCTCCGCATCCGCCCTGGGTTTGCTGTTGGCCAGTTTCGCCTGATAGTCCTGAACGGCGAGCATGTGCTTGCACGCCCAGGCGTCATCCTCGGGAAAGCGGGTTTCAAAGTCAGGACAGCTGCATCGCAGCCCTTCGCCATCGCCGGATACCGTGTAGTACCGGGACGGGTTATGGGCCGAGCGAATCCGCCAGCCTTCGTTTGTGGTTGAAATCACGAACAAGTCTTTCTCTGCGCGTTCCGAACGAATGTCAAACTGCTCCTGCGTCATACAAGTCTCCTTTTTAAGTTGTGAAGGTGCTGAATGGGGCTCGAGAACCGAGCCTTGGGTTTCACAGTAGGGCTGACGCAGGAAACTTCTAGCGAATGAAAGGTCGCGCAGACGGGGACAAGTTTCTGCAATCGTTGAGAATCCGTTGCCGGCACATCGACCGGGCATGGCCACGTTCGACAAAACAACATGAAAACAGCGCAGAGGAGTGAAAACCTATTTCTTTCATCCGCTCGTATTTTGTAATAAGCTTCGTCCAGCGTGTCGGGGGAATGATCCGGTGGGTCTCTTTCTCAAACACTTGCCAGATGCTGCGCGTTCACCGCTTGCATTCGTCGCCTATTGCATTCTCGTTGGCGCTTGGGTCCTGCGATATTGGTTGGCTGCTAATCCTCATCGAGAAGCGCGGAAGATCCTGGCGCAGTTCCACGATGATCAGACGCGCCTGCAGGCCCTAGGAAGGATTTTCAATGACACACCACCGGCTGGCTTGCGAGGTAACGAGGCAATTCTCACCTGGGTGAAGACCAAGAGCAGCGACCGGGTGCGCATGCTTCTCGTTATCGCGTGGCTTGCGACAGTGGTGGCGATTGGTATCTTTCTAGTTGCGCTGCGAAATGCTACGACGAACGAGCGCCACATCACGATCCGACTGCACCATATAGGTACGAGTGGCGACTGTCCAAGTATGCCTTCGGGTGCGCACCTGATCATACAGGATACGAACCATGGACAGTTGGCCGATGTGCGTATAGCTGAGGGCTGCAATGCCAGCGCAGTGCTCACGGGCGTCGCAAAGGACTTAGCGACACTCGCACTTCTGAACTCAGAGCCTTACGTACTTGCGGAGCCAAAAGCGACCTACCAACTGGCCGAGGAGCACTGGAATGTTTATGTGACCGATCTCGGCTTGCGTATATCACTATTTCAGTACTCTGGTGAATGTGAAAATCTGTCTGATACGTACGCCACTTTTGAGAGCATCCTTTCGAGAAAGGCACGATCTCTCCGCGGGATGTTCCCTGGCGATAGCAGGTATGATTACCTGGCTGCATTATCCGTGATTCCTACTGGTCAGCCAATGCAAATGGGTACTGAAGCTGTGGAGAGGTATCTGCAGCAGACCCGATCGTTACAGGCACTGGCAGGTTCATGCTTCCATCGCAATGGCAACAACTTCATGCTGAGCGAGATTTTCTTGGGCCATCTGCACGGGTTCTTAAGTGAACCCTTTGTTGCTGATCTTCCTGTCACGCCGGAAGAATTTCAGGAAACAACGGATCTCCACACCGTTTCCATGCTATACGCGTTGGCCCAGGACGCCAGAGATCACCAACTTGGTCAGGATATCGTGATTTCTTTTCTCGCTCACGCACGAGAGATCGCGGAACAACTCAACGTCGGCTCTTCAAGCAATCTTCTGCAAGCCATTGATCAATCGCTTCAGGAGGTCGGAGCGCCTGAAAGAATGAAGCTTTAACCGTGCGAACGCTTCTTGCATCCATTCTGTTACTTTCCTCGCTTAGCGCGTTTGGACAGCAAGTCACGCTCATGGTTGCGCCTTTTGACAGTTCAAGCACAGGCAATGGTGAGCTTGGGAAGAAGGTGGGCATCGTTCTAAATCTGCAAGTCTGGCAGACGCTCCGCATACCGCCGACTGGGCCCGGACACTCCACGCAAGGTGGGGTGACTTGGGATATTAGCTCGGCTCCCCCAACCAGTTATGTAGAAGCCGAACAGCTCGCCCGCGCGCAAATAGAAAACCCTCCACAGCTCGTGTTATGGGGCAAAACCTGGCGTTATGGGAAGGGCAACATCGTCGAAGCATTCCTCCTCGTGCGGGATAGTGCGATGCGAGTTCGTGATCAAACCGGCTTATGGACAGTTGCCGTACCCGGCGGTCCCGCATTCACGATAGGTATACCGCGACGCCAAATTGAGTTTGCTCCGATTGTGTTGCGCGCTGATCTGCTGCCGGAGCTCAAAGATCCTGCCGGCCTAAAGCTCTATAACAGCCCCGAAGGAACTGAAATCCGAGGGTTCGTGGGGGATTATTTTCTCGCGCGTGAGCAGAGCGGCGACACCGCTCTGGTCGAACTCCCTAATCACGAACGCGGCTGGATACGGCTGCCGCACTTATCGACGACACACAGCGAGCTTGTTGATTTCAGTGGAGCTTTGGTGCGAATCCTGCGGCAGGACTGGAATGGCGCTCAACAGCTGTTCCGCCGCGTGGTAACGCACCCCAGCACTCCGACAGCGGTTCGGATTGACGCATACCTGTACCTTGCAATCGCCGCGGCCAATGCTGGGGAAGACTCTTATCCATGGGTAAAGCAAGCGTACGAGTTGGACCCTTATTCGCGCACCACGATCCAGTTTCTCGCATGTCCGAGCCGGACCAACGAGGCGAAGCTGGACGTAGACGATTGATCATGCTGAGGGAAATCGTTAGTCGCAACGAACGGCTATTTCCGGCCCATGATTCCTGGCTGGACCTTCTTAAAGCCTACTTAGCGAAATCATTTGAGTAGTTGGCCGTTTCGCACACGCGAACATTTACCTGCTTTCTGCCGAGCCACATAACTCCTACGCTGATGCGATGGAGAAAATCAACGTCCTGGGCGAGACCAACTTTCGCAATCATCGGCGGCGCTTCGGCATCAAGCGTGCCGACCGGCGGCATCATCTGTATCTGATCGGGAAAACCGGCACGGGTAAGTCCACCATGATCGCAAACCTCGCCCGCCAGGACGTGGCACACGGCGAGGGATTGGCGCTGCTCGACCCGCATGGCGATCTGGTGGAAGAGCTGGCGCGCTCGGTGCGAGAAACAAGTAACGACGCGAGAAAATCCGACCTGATTTACTTCAACCCGACTGACCCGGCATCTGCCCTGGCCTTCAATCCCTTGGAGTTCACGTCGTCCACGTCCAAGCCACTCGCTCTGGGCTGATCGCGGTTTTCAAAAAGATTTGGCCGGAGTCCTGGGGGCCGCGCATGGAGTACATTTTGCGCAATGTTTTGCTTGCATTGCTCGACTTGCCAGGCAGCACGCTGCTCGATGTACCGCGTCTCCTCGATGATGCCGACTTTCGTAGCTATGTCGTGGGAAGCGTACAAAACCCCGCCGTGCGGCGCTTCTGGCTGCGCGAGTATCAGAAATATCCGGCTCACTTCCGCGCCGAAGCCATCTCCCCGATTCAGAACAAGATCGGCGAGTTCCTTGTCAATCCGCTCCTGCGGCGGATCGTGGGTCAGCCGAAGAGTTCGTTTGATCTGAGACAGGTGATGGATCAGGGAAAGATTCTGCTGGTGAACCTTGCGAAAGGAAGGATCGGAGAGGAAACGGCTGCACTACTTGGCGCAATGCTTGTGACCAAATTCAGCTTGGCGGCGCTCAGCCGGGGGGATATCGCAGAAGGAGACCGGCGTGACTTCCATTTATATATAGATGAGTTTCCCTCTTTCACTACCACGAGCTTCAGCGGCATGCTGTCGGAGATGCGCAAGTATCGTCTGAATCTTGTGCTTGCCCATCAGTACATGGCGCAGGTCGAAGAGGAGATGCGGGATGCCATCCTCGGCAATGCCGGAACTGTGATCTCATTCCGCACGGGATTAACCGATGCCCTGGTGCTCGAAAAAGAATTCCATCCGGAATTCACCGCTCACGATCTGGTGAATCTCCCCAACTACCACATTTATTTAAAGTTGATGATCGACGGTGTGGTCTCGAAGCCGTTTAGCGCGAGAACGCTGCCTTCGCAGGTGGCGCATTTGCAGCATTCATAACAACACGATGATGTAACTTCGGTAACCTTTGGCAGCACCGCTTTTGCGTCCACAATGAACTCATGAGAGTGTGCTGTGGGCTGCTGATACTCACCTGGCTTGCCTGTCCATTGCTGATGCCAGCGCAGCAATCCCTTGCTAGGCGCCTTGATGCCAAGGAAAAGGAGCTAGAAAGGCTGTATGCCGATTATTGGGGCGCGGAGTATCGAATTGCGCTCGGAGATGAACACGCCTCCTCTCGCCCGGCTCAGGAGAACATTCGCGCAGTTGTCATCGACGACGCATTTATCAAATCGTTGCAGGCGGCGCACTTCCGTAACCGTTTCCTGCGTCGCCGGCGCGATCTGTTCCTCGAAGAAGCTACGTATACGAAAATCTCCAATGATCCGAAGCTCACTGGCATCGTGGAGGAAATAGTCCAGCGTGAAAACAGCATGCGGTACCAGGTCGGCAGTCGTCATCTGACGCGCGCGGAGTTGACAGATACGCTGTTCCACAATCCCAATCGCCAGACGCGCGAGCAGGCGTGGAAAGCGCAGGCACAGATCACCGTGGCCAACGGTGAGCGAATCCGTCAGGCCATCCGAGTGCGGAATGAACTCGCATTCCAGTCGACCGACGAACTATTCTCCACATTCATGTTACGCAGAAAGGGTCTGGAGGCGGAAAAGCTCTTTGAATGGTTCGAAAGCATTCGCAGCCAGACGGAACCTGAATACCAGCAGCTGCGGAAGCGTATCCGCAAAGAACTCAATGTAGATAAAGTGCAGCCCTGGGATCTGGAATTCTTCTTCTCTACTTTGACGAATGATTTCGAGCAGTCGCACTTCGTTCCGGATCAGGGCTGGACGCAAGCCAAGCAGCTCACTGCCCAGTTCGGTTACTATTTGGAAAAATTGCCTGTCGAAATGCAACTGGCTGATTTGAGTTTCGCTGGCGCTGCGTATCCGATTCTCTACGGCAGAGATGTGAAGATTCTGGCGAATCGCTACTCCGGCATCTTTTTCTATGACCGACTCTTCCATGCAACCGGTCACGCGCTGCATTACAGCATGATGGATGAGCCTTCTTTTCTTCTGCGTGCCAACTATGCGGAGCCCTTCGATGAAGGCTTGGCGCAGGTTGTGGCTCTGATGCTCTACCGGCCAGAGGTGGATAGCGAGCTATTTGGGCTCAGTCCCGAGCAGGCGCGCCTCCTCTCAGACACCCACCGCCTGCGAGAACTATTTGACCTGCGAAACACGATGGCGGATTCGCTCTTTGAATTCGAAGCCTATGCTGATCCTGACCAGGATCTTGCGGCGCTCTACAATCGCATCCATTCCAAATACCTTGGCATAGACATGCACAATGTGCCGGTGTGGGCCTTCAATCAGATGTACGGCTCCGATCCTATTTATTTGCAGAGCTACGTTGTCGGCGAAATGGTAGCCCGCCAAATCTTGGATACAGTGGACCAGCGCTTCGGTAATTCCTGGAGCAAGCGAGCCGGGAAATTTCTCAAAACCAACTTCTACTCGCGGGGTGCCGAGAACACGCTCGATGCCCTCATGCTGCACGGCACGGGTGAGCCGTTGAGTGAACGACACCTGATCGCAAGCTTGCGTTCCCCAGGAGCTACGCAGACGTCCGCTGAGATCCTCCGAGATACGAAACCGAGCCCGCAACACACTAGAAAAACTACGCGACGACTTTCGCGGGGTTCATAGTGACCGTAGCAGTTTAACTGCTACAATTTCCGTCCGAAGGAGATCATGTGGACATAGTCGCGCAGTTGCGGGCGGAGCGGGGAAAGCTAGCGCGACAATTGACGGGACTTGATACCGCAATTAGAGCACTAAGCGGATTGGGCGGGAGTGTGCGGCGAGCGGCAGCAGGACAAACCCGGAAAAAGATCAGCGCCCGAGGTCTGGCCAACATTCGAGCCGCACAGAAAGCACGTTGGGCTAAAGCGCAGAAGGCCGTTCCGGTTGCCAAAGCTGGCAAGCGCACCATGTCAGCCGCGGCACGGCGCAAGATTGCCGCCTCGCAACGTGTGCGATGGGCGAAGATCAGAGCCGGTCAGAAGTAATCACTAACTGCTAATTCACAACCTAATCCCAAATCCCACTTGCGTTTTCCTGCAACCACGAAGTCTTCTCTGAAGCCGATGTTCCCGGCGTGGGTCGAGGGCGTCAATGCACATAGCTTGCCAGGCCGATTCACGCATCACGACGCCATCTAACAATCTGCTTACGAACCTCAATTGAGCGAGGGTGCTTGAACAGCTCAAAAATCTTGAGGGTTTCTTCTGCCCGAGAGATGGCCTCAGTAAGCCTTCCAGTTTTCGCTAGCTCCTTGGCCATCGCAAACAACAAATCTCCTTGGCGTACCTGATCGCCGGTTTCTCCAACTATCATCAGGGCCTTTTCATAACACTCAAGAGCCCGGCCACTTAAGCCTAATTCCGCGTAAGCTTTACCCAGTTCACAGAGGTCTCCCGTTTCTCCTGTACGATCTCCGATTTCAAGATCAATGACCAAAGCCTTTTTGTGAAATTCGATTGCCTTTTTTATATTGCCGAGCTTTCTGTAAACCACTGCCAGGTTTCCAAGTGCAGCACTTTCCCCGCGACAATCGCCGATCTTTTTCGCCAGCGCAAGTTGCTGCTTGTGCGAGTGAATCGCCTCTGGCCTGTGGCCAACAGCGGAGTAGCACAATCCGAGGTTATTCAGATCTGAAATTTGCGCTCTCAGATCATCCAGACGTCCGTCGATCTTCAGAGCTTCTTTGTGGCAAACAATTGCCCGGCGGAACCGGCCCAACTCCTGGAATGCAAGACCCAAGCATCGTAAGACTCTTGCTTTTCCAACTGGGTCCGGGGCCTTGGGTATGACAGTCAGCGATTCCTTGCAAAGCTGCACCGCCTTTCGAGCCACGCCCATACGCCAATACGCAATTCCTAAACTTCCCATATGCCTTAGCTCTAAACGAGAATCGCTAACTTTGCGCGCAGCTTTCAACCCTGGATTGATCCACAAAATTCTGTCTTGTGGCGCCTGACTAAATTCCAAAATGTGTACGCCTGCCTCAGGATAGCTGGCGCACAGCTTGGCAGCTTCGAGTTCCTGAGAAGCACGGGAGACGCTCCACGCTTGGCCAGCCTGGATGTTGCTTAGCTCTGCGGAGAAGAGATCAAGGCCGCGCTTCATTGATTGACGACCGCTTAGATACAGTGCCTCCGCTTTTTGGAGTATTCGTAGAAAATAGGCGGCGTGATTGCGCCCTGCCACCACACGTTCCTTGGGATCGAGTCGAGTATCGGCGAATAGACGTATCAAATCGTGTAGAGAATAGCGCGCCGTAGTAGTACTGAACTGGAGCATGCTGTATCTCACTAGAGTGCTCAAATTTTGTCCGGCGTCGACCGCATAGATGGACCACACAGCAGCCGCCCCAGCAGAGTCAAACGTTCCAGAGAAAACAGACAGCATACGAAACTTTTGCTGCAGTTCGGAATTGAGCAGGTCGTAGCTGAGGCCAAAAGACGCCTCTATGCTGAGGTTCTCCGTGGGATGTGTAAGTTCGAGGCGCATGCGAGCGTTCTTGAGACTGCGCACGTAATCTTTGGGATCGAGGTCAACTCGCTCAGCGAGCACAGTGCCGGCGGCCCTCAGCGCGAGAGGTAAATACCCGCAAAGCGCAGCAATTGCATCTACCTCAAACTGAATACGCGGAGTAATAGCAAGCAATAGATCACGTGCTTCAGCGGCAGAAAAAACGGCGATATCTTTACATAAGGAACCCGGAAGTGTGAAACGCACACGCGATGTGACTAGGAGAAGGCAGGTCGGGGGAGGCAAGAGCGGCGCAACTTGAGTTGCGTCCCTCGCATTATCTATCAACAGAATTGCTCGTTTGCCATGAAGAACCGAGCGATATAGACCGCCAACTTCAGTCTCTATCGCTGGAGGGGTCACGTCCGGCCTGAGGCTCAAGATTACGTGCCTCATAGCATCGCTGGCGCTCAAGGGCTGGGCACTCATGCCTTTCAGATCGAAATAGCACTGAGCCTCCGGATATTCATAACTGAGCTCCTCAGCAATTTTCAAGGCAAGCGCGGTCTTGCCGACGCCAGGGGGACCGTTCAACATAATGGTTTTTGTTTTGCGTTTTTCCGCTTCAAGAACATCTTCCAGATATTGAACACGTCCGGCAAAATCGGCATCAGGTGGTGGAAGTTCATGAAGGTGAGCGACAGCACGTAGTTCTGGAGACAAGACCGGAGTTCGCGCAGTTGGAACCAATTTCGGCACCGTGATCGTCGCATCGCAAATGAACAATTTTTCAAGAGAAGAGGCAAGTACGCGAGCGATTGCTCCGGCGTTTTGCTTTTGGATCTTAGATCCGCGCTCCGCTCTAGAAAGGGTGCTCACACTAACACCTGCCCTGTGAGCAATGTCAGGTAAGCTCCCGCGACTAGCTCTTAAGGCCGCGAGTGCCTCCGGGTCGGATGCTCTCATGCTTCCGTAACGTCTAGCGCCTGAACGTCTCTTCATTTCGTTCGCCTGCGCTGAATCTGATTAGAAAAGTGATTATAAATTTGGTAGTAGCCCGCCCGAACTATTCGCTTACCCTGCGAGTGACCACATAATTTACCGCTCTGGCAGTGAAAAGATAAAGGCCAGACGAGTTAGCAGACTCGCCTGGCCGACGCTCACTGCGGTGAGCGGTCAGGAGCGTAACATGACTACGCGCCCAACCGACACAGCACCAGCACCCGCCTATACCAACGGGCGGGCTAATGCTAGCAAACTAGCACCAGCTGTCAAGGCCCCGTCACGCCTAGTATCACAGCTGAAGGGGACTGGGGGTGGACGATGACCATCCACTCCCCGCGCGATATAGCGCTTGCCACGCAGTATCTATCCAATCGAACTAATCCCGAGGCTAGGGAAGCGTTTGCCGAATGCTGCCTGCGGAGGCTCAAAAGTGTTGTTTCGCACATCGCCTTCCGTTCGGGCATGTGCCCATCGTTCCTCAACCCGAATACTTTCGCGCAGGATGTGCTTAACCTAGCAATAGAGCGGCTAGGAGCTAACTTGCACATGTTGCGCGATCCGCAATCGCTCAGTGCATGGCTTCATAAGATTGCATTCCGCGCTGCGCTGGATGAGCGAAATCAGATCAGGAAGCGTGGGAACGAGCCTTGGTATTGGGAAGCAATCGAGCGAACTGATCACGAAGGCAATAGAGTCCCGGTCCCCGATCTACTGCCCAAGCACAGCTCAGGTTATTGTTCGCACGACTCCTGTGAAGAACGAGTGATTCGACAAAACCTCGTGCACAAACTTCTGGAAGCTGCGAACGACGGCTCTCCAAAGGATCGGGATGCAACAAGATGTTTTATCCGTCACGCGGGGGGATTAACACCTCATGAACTGGCAGCCGAAAGGGGCATCACCCTTAACCAAGCTTCCGCACTATTTCGCACGGGAAAGAAGAGATTGCGAAGAATCGCGGAGCAAAGATTCTATTTGCGAGTGTACAAGCGTTGAGGTACTTATCCCAATGCTGGATCACCTGCGACGCATCATCTTGAGCCGGGTCGTTGGA
>WNGI01001977.1_pt1 | contig 17971 bp, 19 predicted proteins | sample 5400621 | NCBI WGS metagenome assembly WNGI01 (sample SAMN13153374, study PRJNA577476) | soil metagenome | isolation source: 20 cm soil or saprolite under Garry oak tree replicate 1 | place: USA:California | collected 2016-06-15
CCCCCACCTCCGCAGTTGACATTCGTGCTCGCGACGCACAAATCCTAGCGAAGCTCACATCGGGAGGATCTATGGTTTCGACGGGGCAGTGGGCCCGTGTGCGCCCCACTGAGGCTTCACGACTGCGTCGCGGCGCGTGGTATCGGGTGATGCGGCTGACATCGTCCGAAGCAGTCCTGGATGTGAACGGCACATTGACGCCGTTCCCACGGCCTTCGCTCGAGATCGTGCCGACCCCGCCCACCTCCTGGACCGTCGTGGCCCGACCACCGCATTCCGCCCGCCTGCCGATGTCGTGGGGACCGCGCTATGCGGTCTGTCCCAACTGCCGCAACCGCGCTCGCCTCGAAGCACGGACCGCCGGTATGCGCTGCTCCAAGTGCAATGGGTTCTTCGATATCGGCTGGGACAACGCCTAGGCTGTGATCTTCGTCGTCCGCCACTTTTAGCAGACCGTTGTATATTGTGCCCGCGCCCATCCCCCGTCTCCCTTATCAGGAGCCGAGATGGCTATTTTATTCGCGCGACTGCAGGCCGATGTCCCGCTGAAGCTCCGCCGCGGCGCGTGGTATCGCGTCATCCAACTCGATGATCTGCAGGCAGTTATCGAAGTGAATCACCGCAAGATCGGGGTGTTGCGAGCGTGGCTCGAGATCCAGCAGCGGCCCCCGCAAAGCTGGACCATCGTAACGGCACCTGAAGAGGCGCAGCGCAAGGCTCCGCCCCATCTCCGCGGCATCTACGCCGTCTGTCCCAATTGCCGCGGTCGCGCTGCGCTACCCAAGAAGCTCCCGCGCGTGCTCGAGTGCGCGAAATGCCGCAAGGAATTCCAGATCAGTTCGCCCAACGGAAATGGCGCCTGAGTTCGAGTGACCGCCGTCACTTTGGATTCGGTCATTCCACATTGAAGTCGTGATTCCGATTCAGCACTCTATCCATCCCTTCGACCGAGTGTGAACGATGGTGTGGGCTCGTCTGCAAGCCGATTTGAACTGTAATTTGCGCCGTGGCGCCTGGTATCGGCTCATCAAAGCCGATGGCCTGGCAGCCCTGGTCGACGTCAGAGGCAAGCCGGTCCCCGTGGTGCGTGCCTTCCTGCAGATGTCGAATACGCCACCTCGTAAATGGACAGTTGTCCCGCGGCCGCGGAATGTGCCGCGGTCGATTCCCATTGCCCCGCATTACGCCGTCTGCCCGTCGTGTCGCGACCGCGTGTCGCTGCACGGCCGTCCCAGTCGGTTGATGTGCGGGCGGTGCGCCGTCGAGTACGCGGTAGACTGGGACGAGAATTACCTCGCCTAACTCGTTATCGAGCTGGCTGATCCAACACCGCCCGCCCCCTCAAAGGGCGGGCGAGTTGTATCTTGTGGCCGCGTGCTCCACGCTCATCTCATCGTCAACCCAGCTGCGGGGCGAGGCGCTGCGCGCCAGGCCGAAGACGTGGTCGCCCGGGCGTTTCGAGCACAGGGATGGGCAGTGGACGTCGCGCGGACCGAGCGTCCGGGGCATGGCCAGGCTCTCGCAGCGGAGGCTGTGAGCCAGGGCGCCCGCCACGTGGTGGCGGTCGGTGGTGACGGCACGGTCCACGAGGTCGCCAACGGGCTGCTCACGGCGGACGCGGACGCGGCACTTGGTGTCGTGCCGATCGGGTCGGGAAACGACTTCGCCAAACTGATCGGCGTCTACGGCCACGATCCCGCGCGGGCCGTCGCCCGGCTGGTAACGGCGCGATCGCAACGCTTCGACGCAGGACGGGTTTTGGACGAATGGTTCGTGAACAGCGTGGGCTTCGGGTTCGGACCAGCGGTGGTGCAAACGCGCAACCGCATGCAACACCTCAAGGGCTTTCTATCATACCTCGTACCTATCGTAAAGACGTTCTTTACGTTCGAGCCGCCCGTGTTCGACGTTGCCGCGCCCGGATTTCGGGAGCGGGGGTACATGATGATGGTCGAGGTCTGCAACGGGACGACCGCCGGAGGGAGCTATCGGTTCGCACCAGACGCCGACCCCGCCGATGGCATGATGGATGTATGCCTGATCCGGCGCGTGTCCCTGCCGCGATTTCTGCTTGCCATCCCGCGCGTGATCAGGGGGACGCACGTCAAAATGCGCGAGGTGACGATCATCAAGACGGCAAAGGTCACGCTCCGCTCGCCGGAGCAGCCGATCGTGGTCCATGTGGACGGCGAGCTGCGAGAACCTGGAGTGAATGAGTGCACGGTGGAATTGCAGCGTGGACGACTGAACGTGTTGGTGGCTCGGTGAGGGCGGGCTGGCGGGCCGGCGCGCGGGCAGGCGGCATCGCGATCGCGATGGCGCTTGGCCTACTGCCCGCCTTCCCGCGGGCCCGCCTGTCCGCCCAGGACACCACCCGCGTCGACACCACCCCGATCGTTGTCCCCGCCGACACCATGTACCTCGGTGTACGGCCCATGGGTGCGTTCTGGCGCTCGTTCCTCCTTCCCGGATGGGGCCAGGCCGTCACCGGACGGCACATGACCGGCGCCGCATTCGTCACGTGGGAAGGTGTGACGGCGATGATGACGCTGAAGGCGCAGCAGGAAGCGAACTACTTCAAGAAAATCCATTCCGGCAACCTGGACCTCAAGCGACAGGAGGTGCAGGACTGGCTCGTGCTCTGGATCTTCAATCATCTCTTTTCCGGCATGGAAGCCTACGTCTCTGCGCACCTCCAAGACTTCCCTCCTGATCTCAAGCTGCAGGCAATGCCGAACGGCATTGGCGTGACGGTCCCGTTGCCGCGTATCCCCCGATGAACGCCGCGCCGCTCGGCGTGTTCGACTCGGGGATCGGCGGGCTGACCGTCGCGCGCGCCCTGTTCGAGCGATTACCGCGGGAGTCGGTGATCTATTTCGGCGACACCGCGCGCGTGCCCTATGGGCCCAAGTCGCCCGACACGGTCCGCCGCTACAGCGGCGAGATTCTCGCGTTCCTGTTGAAGCGCGGCGTGAAGGCCGTGGTCGTGGCGTGTAACACGAGTACCGCGCATGCACTCGGCGCCTTGCAGCGCCAATCGCCCGTGCCGGTCGTCGGCGTCATCGAGCCCGGCGCGCGCGCGGCTGTGGCGGCGACGCGCACCGGTAACATCGGCGTGATCGGCACGGCCGGCACCGTCGCAAGCGGCGCATACGAGCGCGCGATCAAAGCGCTGCGGGCCGACGCGTGCGTGCACAGCCACCCATGTCCGTTGTTCGTGCCGCTCGTCGAGGAAGCATGGTTCGAGCATCCGGCCGCCGAGCTGATCGCGCGCGAATACCTCGAGCCGCTCAAGCGCGCCAGGATCGACGTGCTCGTTCTGGGGTGCACGCATTATCCGCTGCTCAAGCCACTGCTCTCCCGCGTGATGGGGCCGGACGTGAAGCTCGTGGATTCGGCCGAAGAGACGGCGACGGCCGTGGCTCGCGAGTTGGAACGGCTGGATCTATTGGCCAACGGGGGAGGGGGGAGTCACAACCATCGCTTCGTGGTGTCGGACGACGAGCCGCATTTTCGGAAGGTCGGCGCGCTGTTCCTGGGCGAGAAGCTCAAGCAGGTGGAAGTTGTTCCGTTGTAAACTGCTTCAGCTCCACGGCGTTGGCCGTGATCTCCGCGTAGCGCCCGCCGTCGAGAAACGCGCCCGGATTCAGGAAGGTCCGTCCGTCGGGGAGCCGGTCGACGACCGGCCGGTGGGTATGCGCCATGATGACGAGATTGAAATCAGGATGCTGGACCAGAAAATCGGCCGCCCAGCGACGCTGCGCCGCGGAGGCCCGGTCGAGCACCGCCTTATCCTTTGTATTGTCGGCGAGGTGCCGGGAGAACAGATCGGCGATCCAGAAACCGATGGTGGGGTGGAGCACGCGGAACACCGCGACGGTGAGGGGGTGGCGCGTGAAGCGATGCATCAGGGCGCCGCTCCAATGCTGTTCGGTCAGTCCGTCGCCATGCGCGATAAAGGTGCGCCGGCCGGCCAGATCCAGCTCGGCTTCACCGCCGAAAAACTCGATCCCGAGATCACGTTTGAAGAACGTCCCGCCCCAGCGATCATGATTGCCGCCCACGAACGTGATCGGGATGCCGCGGGCGCGTACCTCCTGGAGCTTGGCGACGGTGGCAAAGTGTTTGCGGGGGATGACGCTCTGATACTCGAACCAGAAATCGAACAGATCGCCGGTCACGACGAGGTGGTCGCCGACCTGGGGTACTTCTTCGAGGAAGGCGTGAAACGCGGCCCGGACGCTGGCTGGGACCTGGCCGAGGTGGGCGTCCGCTATGACGAGGACGCGCGAAACCGGGGTGGGCACGGACCAAGCTTAGAAAGCTGGAACCGGTGCCGCAAGCCAATTGGAGATCCTGACGATGCGCTCATCTAAACGAATTGCGATCGTGGCCGCCGTGGCTGTCGTGGCCGTGGCGGCGGCCGGGTTTGGCGTGACGAAAATGTTGGCGAGACCGAGCGCCGCGGCGGGGTCGGATTGCCGCAAGGACAGCGGCGATGCGCGCACCGCCTGCTACAGCAAGCTGCTCTCGGCTCGGCTGGTGGCTCACGGTGTCGCGGACGCCGTCGCGATGCTCGATGCACTTGCCGCGGCCGACCCCGACGTCGCCGAGCATGCCCACGAGTACGCGCACGGCATCGGCATCGAGGCCTACGGCCGCTCGACCGACATCGCGGGCACTTTCTCGGCCTGCGGCGACGGCTTCTCTTCCGGGTGTCGCCATGGCGTCATTCAGGCTTACTTCGAGTCGCGCGAGCGCGTGACGCAGCCCGAAGTCGAGGCCCTGTGCCAGCCGTTCAAGAGCCCGAGCGCGAGTCGTTGGGTGCTGTTCCAGTGCGTACACGGCATGGGTCACGGCCTCACGATGTTCCACGGCCATGACCTGCCGCGCGCGCTCACCGACTGCGACCTGCTGTCCGACGGGTGGGATCGTGAATCGTGCTATGGCGGCGGGTTCATGGAGAACGTGATCAACGCGACGTCACCGCATCACCCGGCGACCATGCTCGCGGCGCACGGCATGCATCACCCGACCAGCACGTTCAAGGCCATCGATCCCGCCGATCCGCTGTACCCCTGTTCGATCATGGCGGAGCGCTACCTGCATGCCTGCTATCAGATGCAGACGTCCGTCATGTTGTATCTCAACCACGGCGACATCGGCGCCGCGGCGAAATCGTGCGAGCGCGCCCCGGGTGCCATGCGCGCCGTCTGCTTCCAGAGCTTGGGCCGCGATGCGACGTCGTACACCGCGCGCGATCCGCAGAAGACTGCCGACCTGTGCCATAAGGCGCGTGAAGCGGACCGTCCCGCCTGTTACTTCGGTGCCGCCAAGGCGCTCGTCGACTGGACCGCAACGACGGACGCCGCGTTTGCGTTCTGCCGGATCGTCGGTAGCGAAACCGTCGGCGCGGCGTGCTACCAGGCCTTGGGCGAGGAAGTCGCGACGTTGCTTGCCGGTGTGCCGGAGCGCGAAGCGCAATGCGCGCGCGCGCAGGATCCGGCCGCGGTCGCCGTATGCCGGTTCGGCGCGGGGCTGCGTTGAACCTCGTCCGGCGCGCGTACGCACCGTCCGTAGTCTAAGTCCGCCCGCTATTTGACTTTTCCACGCGGGCTTCGCATTGTCCGCGACAATGAAGGCTCCCACGACTTCCGAGCGCCTGCGTCATGTCGTCGCGGTCCGTCCTGCGTCCACCGAGGGGCGCAATCCCGGCATGCCGCTCGACCTCGATGTCGTCCGCGCGCTGCGGGTCAACCGCAGCGCGGTCGAGCGCCGTGCGGCCACGATCCCCACGCGACGCACCGTAAAGAAGGAATGGCAGGCGGCCTGGCTGCTTCGCACCATCACCTGCATGGATCTCACCACGCTTCAGGGCGACGACACACCGGGGAACGTGATCCGGCTCTGCGCCAAGGCCCGGCGGCCGCTGCGACCCGATCTCGTCGCCGCGCTGGGCGTCGGCCATCTCGATATCACAGTCGGCGCGGTGTGCGTGTACCATGCGCTCGTGCCGACTGCCGTGGCGGCGCTCGACGGCTCCGGCATCCCGGTCGCAGCGGTGTCGACGGGATTCCCGGCCGGCCTCAACCCCTTCGCCCAGCGGCTCGAGGAGGTGCAGGCCTCGGTTGCAGCCGGCGCGCAGGAAATCGACATCGTCATCACGCGGGCCCACGTCCTGACGGGCGACTGGCCCGCGTTGTACGCCGAAGTACGTGCGTTTCGGGACGCGTGCGGCCGCGCCCACATGAAAGCGATCCTCGGCACTGGAGAATTGGCCACGCTGACGAACGTGGCGCGCGCCAGCATGGTCGCGATGATGGCGGGGGCGGATTTCATCAAAACGTCCACCGGGAAGGAGCCGGTAAACGCCGTGCTCCCGGTTGGTGTCGTGATGGCGCGCATGATTCGCGAGTACGAAATGCGCACCGGAGCGGCGGTCGGCTTCAAGCCGGCGGGAGGAATTCGCGCCGCCAAGCAGGCGCTCGACTGGATGATCCTCATGAAGGAAGAGCTCGGCGACCGCTGGCTCAGGCCCGCCTTATTCAGACTGGGTGCGAGCTCCCTGTTGACCGACATTGAGCGGCAGCTCGAGCACTTCGTGACCGGGCGCTACTCCGCCGCGCACCGCCACCCCATGGTCTGATGACGACCGTCGCCAAGATCTTCGAGACGATGGAGTATGGTCCGGCGCCCGAAAGCGCCGCGCCGGCGCTCGAGTGGATCAAGCAGCACGACAATGGCCGGTTCGGGCACTTCATTGCTGGCCGCTGGGTGGCACCCGCCGAGGGTGTGTACTTCGAGACGATCAATCCCGCTACGAAAGCCGTGCTCGCGCGCGTCGCGCAGGGCAGCAAGGCGGACGTCGATGCCGCGGTCGTTGCAGCCCAGAGCGCCGCGCCGGAATGGGCCGCGCTCCCCGCGCATGCCCGCGCGCGCTACCTCTACGCCCTCGCGCGCGAAGTCCAGCGCCACTCCCGGCTTCTCGCGGTGCTCGAGAGTCTCGATAACGGCAAGCCGATTCGCGAGACGCGCGATCTCGATATTCCGCTCGTCGCCCGCCATTTCTATCACCATGCGGGCTGGGCCCAGCTCCGCGAGACCGAATTCCCGGGCTTCGTGCCCGTCGGCGTCGTGGGCCAGATCATCCCGTGGAACTTCCCGCTGCTGATGGTGGCGTGGAAGGTCGCGCCCGCTCTTGCGGCGGGAAACACGGTGATTCTGAAGCCCGCCGAGTTTACGCCATTGACCGCGCTGTGCTTTGCGGAGATCGCGCAGGCGGCGGCGCTACCGCCCGGCGTGTTCAACGTCGTCACCGGGGACGGGACGACGGGGAAGTTTCTCGTCGAGCATCCCGATGTGCAGAAGATCGCCTTCACCGGATCGACCGACGTCGGCCGCATCATTCGCAAGGCGACGGCGGGATCCGGCAAGAAGCTGACGCTCGAGCTCGGCGGCAAGAGTCCGTTCATCGTGTTCGAGGATGCCGACCTCGACAGCGTGGTCGAGGGCGTCGTCGATGCGATCTGGTTCAATCAGGGGCAGGTCTGCTGCGCAGGCTCGCGCTTGCTGGTCCAGGAAGGGATCGCGGACCGGCTGACGCAGAAGCTGCGGGCGCGCATGGAGAAGCTGCGCGTCGGCTCGCCGCTCGACAAAGCGGTGGACATGGGTGCCATCGTCGCGCCCGTGCAGCTCGAGCGCATTCGCGGACTGGTGGAGCAGGGCGTGGAAGAGGGGGCGAAGATGTGGCAGCCCTCCTGGGCCTGCCCCACGGAAGGTTACTTCTATCCGCCCACGTTGTTCACCGACGTCTCGCCGGCGGCGACAATCGCGCAGGTCGAGATCTTCGGCCCGGTGCTCGTCAGCATGACGTTCCGCACACCGAAGGAAGCCGTCGACCTCGCGAACAACACGCCGTATGGCCTGGCAGCGAGCGTCTGGACCGAGAACATCAACCTCGCGCTCGATGTCGCGCCCAAGCTCAAAGCGGGCGTCGTCTGGATCAACTCGACCAACCTGTTCGACGCCGCTTCGGGATTCGGTGGGTATCGGGAGTCGGGCTTCGGCAGGGAAGGTGGCAGGGAAGGGATGTACGAGTATCTGAAGGCGGACTACGAAACGCGGAATGCGGAAGTCGGAATGCGGAATGACACCGTTGGGGTCGAGAAGCCCGACGCGTCCAGTCCGCATTCCGCAATCCGCGTTCCGCAATCGGACCTGCCGCCCATCGACCGCACCTACAAGCTCTTCATCGGCGGCAAACAGGCGCGCCCCGACCAGGGGTACAGCCGCAGGATTCTCGGTCGCGATGGTCGCGTACTCGGCGAGGTCGCCGAAGGCAATCGTAAGGACATTCGCAACGCCGTGGAAGCGGCGCATGCCGCCGCCGGGTGGGGGCGCGGCGCCGGTCATATGCGCGCCCAGATTCTGTACTACATCGCCGAGAATCTGGCGACGCGCGCCGACGAATTCGCCGCCCGCGTCGGCCGTGCGGAGGTGGACGGAAGTGTCTCGCGGCTGTTCACGTACGCTGCGTGGGCGGACAAGTGGGACGGTGCCGTTCACCACACGCCCATTCGGGGCGTCACGCTCGCCATGAACGAGCCGGTCGGCGTCCTCGGGATCGCTGCGCCCGCGGAGTTCCCGCTGCTCGGCTTCGTCTCGCTCTTCGCGCCGGCGCTCGCGGTCGGGAACACGGTGATCGTCGTTCCGTCCGAGAGCCAGCCGATCGCGGCGACCGAGTTCTACAGCGTGCTCGAGACGTCGGATGTGCCTGACGGCGTCGTCAATATCGTGACGGGATCGCAGGACGCGTTGATCAAAGTGCTGGCCGAGCATGACGACGTGGATGGTGTATGGTACTTCGGCAACGCCGCGGGCGTGAAGGCGGTCGAGCTGGCCTCCGCGGCGAACATGAAACGCACGTGGGCTACGACCCGCAATCGTGACTGGCTCGATCCCCTTCAGGGCGAAGGCCGCGAGTTCCTGCGCCACGCATCCGAAGTGAAGAACATCTGGATCCCCTACGGGGAATAATCCGCCGGCGATCAACGCGGTCCTGCACCGTGTGAACTATTCCGAAACCGACCAGATGGGCTTCGTGTACCACGCCAACTATCTCGTCTGGATGGACATGGCGCGCACCGAACACCTCCGTGAACGGGGCGCGACGTACAAGGCGTTGGAACAGCAGGGCACCTTTCTCACCGTGACCGACGTCCGCATCCGCTACCGCCTGGCCGCGCGCTATGACGATATGATTCGGGTGCGCTGCTGGGTGCGGGATCTGGCCTCGCGGCGGGTGATCTTCGGATACGCGATCGAGCGCGCCGCGACCGACGAGCTGCTCGCGACCGGAGAAACCGCGTTGATCGCGTTGGATCACGGTCACACTCTATCGCGTATCCCGGAGCACGTGCGTGAGCTGCTCGAACCTACCGCAGACCCGGTTCGTCTCTAGCGTCGTCCTTTTCCTTCTTCTTATAGGGTCCGCGGCGTCCACGCTGCCCGCGGCTGCCCAGCAGCCTACCGGCGTGGGGGGTGGGCCGGACGAGGCCACGATCGGCCTGCTCGCGTCGCTGATCGCGACCGCCGACGCCCGGCGCTTTGACGCGGCGGTGTTGCGCCTGGGACTCAGCAGCCCCAGCCCCGGCGTGCGCCGCCAGGCAGCGCTCGCCGCCGGGCGCATTGGCGAGCCAGAAGCCGTCGATCTACTGATTCCCGTGCTGAACGATTCGGTGCCCGGCGTGCAGGCGGCGGCGGCGTTCGCATTGGGGTTGTTGAAAGACGCGCGCGCGATTCCCGCCCTGCAGCAAACCGTACGCGCGGTTGGCGTGGCCGATGTCGCGTTGCCACAGCTCGAAGCCGTGACGGCGATCGCCAAGATCGGGGGAGAGGAGGGCGCGCGCGCACTGGTTGATATCCTCGCGACCGGGTCTCCGGCGTCGCTGTCCCGGGTCGTGGATCAGGCGCTGCTCGAGGCATGGCGGCTCGGCCCTCGCGCGCCCGTCCCCGACCTGGTGCGGTTTACAGACGCAACCGACGCAGCGATGCGCGGGCACGCCCTCTTCTCCCTGGCACGGCTGCGCGCCGCTCCGGGGGCGGCGCAGTTGATCCGCGCGCTGGGCGACCAGGATCTTCAGGTCCGCACCGTCGCGGCGCGCGGCATCAACAAAGCGCTGGTGGACAGCGCCCGGCTCGCTGCGCGGACCGCGATCGATGGCCTGCGGCCGCTGCTCACCGACGCGAACACGCACGTCCGCATCAACGCCCTCCGCGCGTTGGCCTCGTTTCGCGACTCGACGCTCGCGGCCACCGTGACTCCGCTCATCGCGGACCGCGACATCGGCGTCGCCGTTCAGGCGGAGACCACCCTCGGCGTGTTGCGAGGATCGGCGGCGGTCGCGGCCCTCCGTTCCCGGCTCACGAATAGCGTCTTTGCCGTGCGACGTCAGGCGCTGATCGCGCTGGCGCAGGCGGACAGCGCGGCGGGCGTCGCGGCCGCCACGCCGGTTGCGACTGATGCCGACTGGCGCTGGCGCAGCGTGGCGGCGGAGGCGTTTGGCGCGGCCCGCGCGCGCGACCGGCTCGAGTCGCAGCTCGCCGATCTCGACGGACGCGTGGTGGCGCAGGCGCTCCAGGCGCTGCAACGCATCGTACCAGCCGCCGATACCGCGCTGTTACGCCGTGCCCGCGGGCTGCTCGCGCATGCGGACCCCGCCGTGCGGAGTGTTGCGGCCGATCTCATCGGCCGGCACCCGGACGTCGAGGATGTCGCCCTGCTGGTGGCCGCTTATCGCCGCGCCGACGGCGATCCGTTCAACGATGCGCGCCTGTCGGCGGTCTCCGCGCTCGGCGCAATTGCCGCCTCGTCGTCGAGCGGCCGCCTGCGTGTCGCGTCGCTGTTCGTTTCGGCAGTGCCCCGGCCGGACGACTACCTCGTGCGGCGCTTGGCCGCCGACACGGTCCCCGACACGCGCGATGTGTGGGGGCCCGTCACGCCGATCGCGACCGGTCGGAGCGCGTCAGACTACCGCGATATCGCCCGCCGTTGGCTTTACCCCGGCCTAGGCGGCAACAATCCTCACATCTTTCTGGAGACGGATCGCGGTATCTTGGAAATAGAGCTGCTGCCGGCCGAGGCGCCCGTGACCGTTGCGGCATTCCTTGCGCTCGTCGAGCGGCGCTTCTTCGACGGTGCCCGGTGGCATCGCGTGGTCCCGAACTTCGTGGTGCAGGACGGTGACCCCCGGGGCGATGGTTGGGGCGGTCCCGGATTCGTATTGCGGGATGAGATCAACCCCGTGCGCTACGACGTGGGGACGGTCGGCATGGCGTTATCCGGTCCAGACACCGGCGGCAGTCAATACTTCATCACGCATTCCGCGCAGCCGCATCTGGACGGGACGTATACGATTTTTGGCAGGGTGGTCGCCGGGGTTCCGACACTCGATGCGATCGCGCAGGGCGATCGTATCAGGAGCATTCATAGATGAAGGCGGCCTTCGTCGTACTGTTCATGGTATGCGCCACCACCGCATCCGCTCAGTACGGCTATTTCGGGCAGAACAAGATTCAGTACCGCCATTTTGATTGGCGCGTACTCCGCGGTGAGCACGTCGATCTCTACTACTATCCCGAAGAAGAAGAGCTGGGCCGCGTCGCGCTGGCGTACGCGGAAGAGAGCTACGACTCACTGGAGCGCCGCCTCAACCACGCCGTCCTGCGTCGCGTTCCGCTGATCGTCTATGCGTCCCACACCGACTTCGAGCAGACCAACGTCCTCCCCTTCATCCCGCCCGAAGGGCTGCTCGGCGTCACGGAATTCCTGAAGCGCCGCGTCGCATTACCGTTCCGCGGCAGCTACTCCGAATTCCGCCACACCATCCGGCACGAGCTGGTGCACGTCTTTCAGCTCAGCCTGACCGCGCAAACCTTCAGCCGCTACCCGCGCTTCCGGCAGCCCGGCCTGCCGCTGTGGTGGACGGAAGGCATGGCGGAGTACTTCTCGGCCGGCGAGGACAGCCGCGACGAGATGTTCCTGCGCGACATGACCGTCGCGGGGCGGCTGCCGTCGTTGCCCGATCTTACGTACGCCTACGGTGGGCTCGTGTACCCGGTCGGCGGCATCATCCATCGCTTCCTGGCGGAGCGCTACGGCGAGTGGCGGATCATCGAGCTGTACAGCGACATCTGGAAGTACGGCACCTTCGAGGCCGCGCTGCACGGCGTCTACGGACGCACGATCGGGCAGTTGTCAGAGGAATGGGAGTACTGGATGCGGCAGCGCTACTACCCGGTGGTGGCGACGCAGCCGCCGCTGGCCATCACCGCGCACCGCCTCACCGACCTCGCGATCAAGCCGACGGCCTACCAGCTGCCTGGCGATTCGACGCCGTCCTTCCTCTTCTTCTCGCCCGCCCGCGGCTATACCACGATCTACGCGCAGAGTCTCGAAGGCCACTCCAAGCGGGCGGTGGTGGAAGGGGAGCGGAGCGAGCAGTTCGAGTCCTTCCATTTCTTCGAGTCACGCATCGACGTGAATCACCAGGGCGTCGCGGCGTTCAGCAGCAAGTACGCCGAGCGCGATGCGCTGTTCTTCTGGGATCTGACAAAGTCGCGGGTGGTGGGCCGCTACCAGTTCCCGGAGCTCGTGTCGATCCTCTCACCGTCGTGGGCGCCGGACGGGCGGAGTGTCGTGTTCAGCGGCCTGTCTGTCTCCGGGTATTCCGATCTGTACCGGCTCTGGCTCAAGGACGGCGGCGACTCGGGGGCGGTGGCCGGCCACCTCGAGCGGCTCACGTCCGATCGGTACGAAGACATCGATCCCACGGTCAGTCCCGATGGACGGACCGTCGTGTTCTCGTCCGATCGAACGGCCTTCGGTCGTACGGGCGCGCACAATCTGTTCGCGCTCGATCTCACGTCGGGCGAGATCCGCTATCTCACGTACGGCGACTGGCGGGATGAGACGCCGCGCTGGGGTCCCGTCGATGCCGGGGAGACCGGTGGACCCGCGCGCATTTACTTCGCCAGCGATCGCGACGGCATGTTTCAGATCTATTCGATCGACTTGACCGGAGCCGGGCGGCGCGAGATTCAGACAATGAACGGCGCGTTCGATCCGCAGTGGGTCCCAGGGGAGCACGGCGGCCTGCTGTTCGGGGGGTTCGCCGACTTGAGCTTCAACATCTACGTCGCGCCACCCCAGGTGGACCCGGCGAGCGACTTCGCGCTGACGGCGCGCGACAGTCTGGCAGCGCCGTCGTGGACCTGGGGCGAGCTGTCGCATCCGCAGTATGCGCGGGCGGACGCGACGCCGTACGATCGCAAATTCAGCCTCGATGTCGCGGCCGGTGACGCGATGATTGCTCCCGGACTCGGCGGCGCGCAGGGCGCCGTCTTCATGTTCAGCGACCTGCTCTCGGATCACCTGCTCTTCTTCACGGTGTCATCGTTTCAGGGAGCGGGCTTCGGCAGCCTGCTCGACAACGTCAACGGCACCGCCTTCTACCTCAATCAGTCGCGCCGCATCAACTGGGGCCTCGGCGCATTCCGCCAGCGCGGCCTCTTCTACGAGGGTGACTTCAGTACGCCCTTCCAGGAAACGTCCTATGGCATGTTCGGACAGATCCGGTATCCGTTCAATCGCTTCCGACGGATCGTCGGCGAATACCGGATCGAGCACTCCGACCGTTACGATCTCTTCACCGATCAGATCGTCGAGCCGCATCGCGTCGGTTGGCTCGCCTCGAACTATCTGTCGTACGTCAAAGACAACACGCTCTGGTTGGCGACGGGCCCGATCGACGGCGAGCGCTACAACTTCACCGGCGGCCTCGTGAACGACTTGAGCAACGGACGCTTCGACTCGTGGCAGGTGTCGGCGGACGTGCGCAAGTACTTACGGACGTCGATGCATACTGCACTGGCGGTACGCGTGCAGGGATACATGTCGGGCGGTGAGCGGCCGCGCAGCGTCAACATCGGCGGATCGTGGGGGCTGCGCGGCTATCCCAACTACGGCTACATCGCCGGCACGCGCGCGTGGCTGCTCAACGCCGAGTACCGGTTTCCCATTCTCGACTTTCTCACCATCGGATTCCCATTCGGCGCCGCACGGTTCCCCGGCGTCCAGGGGGCGCTGTTTCTCGACTACGGTCGTGCATGGACCGAGGTCACGACGCATCGGCCGGTCCTCGGCTCGACGGGCCTGGGGCTGCGCATGCCGATCGGCCCACCACTCGTGCTGCGTCTCGATTTGGGATACCGGTTCCTCCGCTCGCAGAACATCGCATTCTACGGACTGCCCGCGAGCTCCAGCGCACGTCGCTTCGTGGACTTCTTCTTTGGCTTCAACTATTGACCGGGAAACGCTCCCTTTCCTACATTGGCGCCTGTGCGCTGCTCGCCGCGTGTCCAGGGCCGCACCAGCTTGCGCCGCTCGTCCCCCTGGCGCTCCCACCGGCGAGCCGCGACAGCGCCCTGCAGTGGACGCACGGTACGCTGCCGCGTACACCGACGCTGATTCGCTTCCGGTGGCGGTATCAGGACGAGCGGGTCAAGTACGCGGGGCGGGGCACGGCGCGGGTCGTGGCGCCGGATTCGCTGCGGTTCGACTACGTGGGACCGCTCGGAATGGGCAGCGGCGCCGCGGTGGTGATCGGGGACTCGGTGGCGTGGGCGGATCCGGAAGAGAATTTTCGCTCGCTCGTTCCCGCGATCCCCATGCTGTGGGCGGCGCTCGGGATGACACGGCCGCCGGCGGACGACGCGACCGTGTTCGGAACGCGGCTCGCGGACTCGACGGGTCGAGCGCGGCGCACGGCGTGGCGGTTTGCGCAAGTCGAGGATACACTCGACTATGTTGTGACGGACAGCGCGGGCCACGAGTCGATCGTAGAAGCCGAATGGCGGCGCCGTGGCAAGGTGGTGGCACGGAGCCGTTCGCAGCTCGACTCATTGGAGCGTGCCGCGAGCGCGCGCGTCGACTTCCCGGAGGCCCCGGCCAGATTTGAGCTCACCGTGGTGGCGGTGGATACTGCGGCGGTCATCCCGCCGGCTCTGTGGCGTAGTCGTCGCTAGCGCTGCCAGCCTGTGGCTCGGCGGCTGCGTCTATGGGTTTCACGGTGGGACCCTTCCCAACGTCAAGACCGTCGCGATCCTGCCCTTCGACAACGACACGTCCGAACCCTCGCTGACGCAGGAAGTCAGCGAGGCGGTTCGCCAGGCCCTCGAGGGCCGGCTCGGACTCCGCGTGGCATCGGAGCAGAACGCCGACGCGCTCGTGCACGGCCGCGTGGTGCGCTACGATCCCGACGTCCCGATCGCGATCCAGCCGGGTCAGGGGACCGTCAACGTCACCAAGCGGAAGGTGCAGCTCACCGTAGACGTCGAGATCGTGAACCAGCATGACGGCACGACGGTATGGAAGGGGCAGGGACTGTCGGTCGACGGCGAGTACACCCCACCGGCGGACAAGGACGGCCGCAAGATCGCGCTCGACAAGCTGGTGACCCAGATCGTCGATGGGGCGCAGTCGCAGTGGTGAGGGGCTCGCGGCGCGGCGCCAGCTCGAGCGGCTGCCTGTTTACGCTGCTGCTCTTCGTGGGGTCGCTGTACTACGGCGTCAACATCGGTGAGGTCTATTTCCGCTATTACCGCCTGCTCGACGAGATTCAGACGGAGGCGCGACTGTCGCCGGGACTGGACGACGGCACGATTCGCCGCCGCATCCAGGCCGCGATCGAAGAAATCGGCCTGCCGGATTCCGCCGGCGGCCGCCAGCTCGTGATCCAGCGCATGGGCTCGCCGCGTCAGATCGTGATCGAAACGCGCTACAGCGAATGGGTCTCGCTCCCGTTCTTCAGTCACAGTTTTTCGTTCCACCCCAGGACCACGCAGCCGCTCTGAACACCGCCGCGAAGATCCGCACGCCCGAGGCCGCAGCGGCCTGGCGACGGACACAGGGCAGAGTCGTCTTCACGAACGGCGTCTTCGACCTGTTGCACACGGGTCACGTCGCGCTGCTCGAAGCGGCGCGCGGGGAAGGGGACGCTCTGATCGTGGGCGTGAACCGTGACGCCTCGGCGCGGCGGCTGGGGAAAGGACCGGACCGTCCCGTTGTCCCCGAGGCGGAGCGCAGCCGGCTGATTGCGGCCCTCGCCGCCGTGAACTGCGTCGTCCTCTTCGACGAAGACACGCCACTCGAGCTGATCCGGCGTCTGAAGCCCGACGTCCTGGTGAAAGGCGCCGACTATGCGCCCGACGCCATCGTCGGCGCGAAGGACGTGGAAGGGTGGGGCGGTCGCGTGGTGCGCGTGCCGCTGGTCAAGGACCAATCCACCACCAGCCTTCTCGACAAGCTGCGGCGCGGGTGATGAAGCTGCTCGTCGGCACGCGCAGCACCGGGAAAATGCGCGAGATTCGTGAGCTGTTCGCCGGCCTCCCGTTCGAGATCTCGTTTCCCGCCGAGCGGCTGATGGAACAGCTCCCGGACGAAGCGGATCTGGAGCGGAGCACGAGCTACGCGGAGAACGCTGTCGCCAAAGCGCGCTACTTCGCGACCCGGGGCGGGTTGCCCACCGTCGCCGACGATTCCGGGATCGAAGTCGAGGCGCTTGGCGGCGCGCCGGGCCCGCGCTCAGCGCGCTGGTCGTTGGATGGGTCGGACGCCGCGAACAACGCGCTGTTGCTCGAACAGCTCGCCGGCGTCCCCGAGCAGCGCCGGGGGGCCCGCTATCGTTGTGTCGTGGCGTTCCTCGCGACGCCGAGCAGCGTGGCCGAGATCGTGGAAGCCACGTGTGACGGGTTTATCCTGCTGGAGCCCAGAGGGACGGGCGGGTTCGGCTACGACCCGCTGTTTTACTCGGCCGAGCTGCGGATGACCTTCGGTGAGGCTCCCCCTGCGGCGAAGCACCGCGTCTCGCACCGCGGCCGAGCGTTCCGGGCGCTCATTGAGGTACTCCTCAGGCGCTCGCAGTAGTAGCTTGTCTTGCGTCTTGGCGTCTGGACACTGTTCGTAGCGGGGTGTGGCGCAGTCCGGTAGCGCGCCTGGTTTGGGACCAGGAGGTCGCGGGTTCGAATCCCGCCGCCCCGATTCATCCATCCACCTGCGGTTTCAGATACTTGTCGTAGCAATCCTCGCAGACGCCATGGCTGAACCGCGCGGCGGACCGCGCTTCCACGTACCGCTCGAGCGGAATCCAGGCGCCGTCCGTATCACGAATGCGCTTGCAGTAGCTGCAGATCGCGAGCAGTCCTTCCAGCGTCATCAGCTCTTCCCGCAGCCCGAGAATTCGCACAGCGACTTCCAGGCGGGCGGTCAGCTCCTCTGGCACGATCGGTTTCGTGATGAAGTCATCCACCCCCGCTTGCATCGCTTCCAGGAAATTGCTGAGGCCGGTGCGGATCGTTTGCATCATGAAATACGTGTAGGGGCCAGGCGGTTGGCCGCGGATTCTCCGGCACAACTCGATGCCGTCCATTGCCGGCATGAGCCAGTCCGACACGACGCATCATCCCTCCGTCATCGCAGCGCGTTGCTGGCGCAGGTAGTCGATCGCGCCGTGCGCGACAGGACTCAGCTGCTCGAACGTCTGGCGTGCGGTTTCCACGTTGCCCGCGCGGGCGGTCGTTTCGATGCGCTCGAGCAGGTCCGCCAGTTCGCGCGCGCCGATCGTGGCGGCGGCACCGCGAAACACGTGCGCGGCTTTCGCGAGGTCGTTCCCGTTGCCACTGGCGGCCGCAGTCGCCAGCGCCGCCAGCCGGTCAGGCGCGTGCCGCAGAAAGGTGTCGAGGACCGAGTAGAACGCGCCTTCGGCGCCAGCCTCGCGCAGCATCGTGCGAAATCCTTCGAGATCGACGGGCGGCGCGCTCGTTTGGGTCTGCGGAGGAGGGCTCGGCGGCGCTTTCGCCGTCGCGGGCTCCGCAGCGCGCTCGATCAGCGTGAACAGCTCGAGAGCTTTAAACG
>WNGI01001860.1_pt1 | contig 17964 bp, 18 predicted proteins | sample 5400621 | NCBI WGS metagenome assembly WNGI01 (sample SAMN13153374, study PRJNA577476) | soil metagenome | isolation source: 20 cm soil or saprolite under Garry oak tree replicate 1 | place: USA:California | collected 2016-06-15
CACGACGGACGGGCGAATCCGATTCCGGGCCACAACATGCCGTACGCCGTGCTCGGGACGCTGATCCTCTGGTTCGGCTGGTTCGGCTTCAACGCGGGCTCGACCCTGGGGGTCGTGACCGGCGACAAGATCGGCTACTTCGCCTACGTGGCCCTCACGACGAACCTCGCCGCTGCGGCGGGCGCACTCGGCGGGATCGGTACAGCATGGCTCGTACTCCGCAAGCCGGACGTGTCGATGATGCTGAACGGGGTGATCGCGGCGCTGGTGGCAATCACCGCCGCGTCGGGCTTCGTAGCGCCGTGGGCCGCGGTCGTGATCGGAGCGGTCGCCGGCTCGATCGCGGTCGTGGGCGTGCTCTGGGTCGAGCGGATCGGAATCGACGACCCGATCGGCGCGGTAGCCGTGCACGGGATGGCCGGCGTCTGGGGGACGCTCGCGGTAGGCCTGTTCGCTGTCCCTGCGCTCGCATCGAACCTCGCTACAGGCTCCGGCGGCCTCTTCTACACGGGCAGCTTCCACCAGCTCGGCGTGCAGGCACTCGGCCTTGGCACGGTCGGCGTGTTCACGTTCAGCCTGTCGTTCGGAGCGCTTTGGACGCTGAAGCGCCTCTGGGGCATCCGAGTCGAGGAGCACGTCGAGACGGCCGGCTTGGACGTGGCCGAGCACGGCATGTGGGGCTATCCCGAGTTCTACATCCCGGTCCCCGGGGGCTATGGAACCGAGTCACACTCGCATCTGATCCACCACGGTCATCGTCACGAGCCGGACCGTGCGCCGGTGTCGGAGGCGCAGCCGGACGCCGCATAGGTCTACTCGGCCGGGCTGGCCGGTTCCGCGATGTCCGTCGCGTCAGCTTCTTGGCCCGCCTCGGACTCGTGCGCGGCCTGCGCTTTCTCGGTGGCGCGCTGCGGGAAGCGTTTCTCCGCTGCTCGGGCTACCTCCTCGACGCGCACCGCAAAGTCGCGGATCTCGTCCAGGAGCTCACCGCGGTCGTGCCGGATACTCTCGGTGTCGGCGCGGAGCTCACCCAAACGCGCATCGGCTTCTTCCCTCAGCGCCGTCACCTCGTCCCGTGTGCGCTGAAGATGCTCGGCCGCTTCGTGACGTGCCTTAGTGACCGTCTCTTTCGCCTCCGCATTCGCGCCGTCGACGATTTCGCTCGCCTCGGTCTTCGCCCCTGCGACGATCTTCTCGGACTCGGTCTTTGCGCGGGCGCTCCTCTCCTCGGCCTCGCGCCGCGCGGCACTCGTGATCTGTTCGGCGCTCTCCCCCGCGCTCTCGAGAACGATCTTCGTCTGCTCGCCGACCTTCTCGAGTGCGTCCTTGACTGCGGCGTCGGGCGAGCGAGTCGTCTCTAGCTGCGCCACGAGCTCCCGGACACGGCTCACATAACTGTCGACGGCCTCGCGGTCGTACCCGCGCATCGAAACGGGGAAGGCGACGTCCTCGATCGTGTTCGTCAGCGTCTGTCCGCCATTCTCGCCCTGCTCCGCTGCGTCACCGCCACCCATGGGCCACGAGTATGCCGAGAATTCATGGAACGGTCGGGCGGGTGCCGGCCCCTGAGACTGCCTCTTGGAGTCGCGCCGCAATCTCGCGGAGCTCGGCGACCAGGTCAGAGCGTTCGCTCCAGACGCTCTCCGTGTCCGTGCGGAGCTCGTCCAGCCATGCCTGAGCCTCGTCGCGCAGGTTCGCGATCTTTTCCTGCGCGAGCCGCAGCTGCTCTGCGGCCTGTGCCCGCGAATCCGCGACGATCCGCTCTGCCTCGGCTCCTGCCTTCTCGACGTGCTCGTCCGCCTCGGCTTTCGCACGGTCCGCCGCGGTGCTGGCATTGACGACGATGTCCGCAGCCTCGGCCCTCGCCGTCGCTGTGAGCTCTTCTGCCTGTCCCTGCGCAGCAGCCACCATCTCAGCTCCTCTCTCGTGAGCCTGCGTGAGGATGGCGCTCCGTTCCTCCTCAGTGCGCTCGAGCGCGTGGGCGACCGCGTCCCGCGGCGAGTGCGTTGCCTCTAGCTCCGCGATCAGGCGGTTGATCCGCGTGACATATGCATCGACGGCGCGACGCTCGTAGCCGCGGCGGGCGACCGGGAAGGCGACATTGCGAATTGCCGCCGGAACGCGTCCGTGCTCACTCAAGCTCGACACCGCCAAGACGATCGGCTTGACCAAGCTGTCGCGTGGTGTGAAACACGCTCCAATCCTAGGTGCCTGTCGCTCGAACTCGCCTCGCCTGTACGCCAACCGTCAGCGCAACTAACCGTCAGTGGACGACGATCACCTTCAGGATGACGAGGCTCAGCCCGAGGACGAGATTCAACCCGACCACGACCGTGGTGCCCGTCTTGCTCAGGCGTTCCAACCGCGCGTAGCGCACTCCCTGGGCCGCCAGTGCCGCGACGCCGAGCCCGAGCGCAAGCCAGATCGCTACGGAACCGCCGATGATGCCGAGGGCTCCGATGACGAGCGCCGCCGCCGGCAAGACGACGGAGAGACCCATTGCGCGCTCGCGGTGGGCGATCTGCGCCAGCTCGGACCCGGTGAGCCGCCTCCCGAGCTGAAGGCTTTCTGCGAGCCCGTGCGCGTAGATGTGAGCGGCCCAGAAGACCAGCGTCGTGACGACGACGATCGCGAGGAGGTGCCAGAGGTCGTCTCGGAACGCTGGGGCACCGGCAACGAGCGTCGCCATGACGATGATCGTCCCGTAGACGGTTCCCGCGATCGTCTCGGATGAGCCCGCGAAGAGTTCCCCGAGGCGGCTGCGAGCCTGCGAGGACGCCTCAGCCATCCGGGAGCCAGCCGTCGCGATAGCTCGCCGGCTCCGAGGAGGGCCAGGGCACGTCCGCGTCGGCGACGTCCTGTGCCGTCTCAGGAGGACTCGCCCTGTGCGTGCGGGCGACCTCGTCTGCAACGTACTCGCCGTACGGGCCGAACGCCTGGTTCTCGCGCGAGCTCATGGCGAGCACGACGCAGGGCCCGTCGCCCGCGCCAACGATCACATGCTTGGTCTTCGGAGGGCAGTGCACGAAGTCCCACTGGCGCAGGGGCCGCTCCTGGCCCTCGACGACCAGGAGCGCCTCGCCGGACAGCACGAGGAATGCCTCGGTCTCGGTCTCCCAGTGGTACAGCGAGTTCGGCTCGCCGGGCTCGAGCACCGCGAGCTGGACGCCGAGCATCGGGAAGAGCGTGTCGGCCTCCCACTCGGTCCTGCCCGTGAACGAGACCGATTGTCGACCCGGGCGCGCCCACCACCGGGCGTCGCGCGCGTTCACGACGAACCAGCCGCTGCCGCCCGCGACGAGGCCGTGCTCGGTCCGTTCGAGCGGAGCCTCAGGGACCACTCAGGCTTCCGATCGTGAGCGCGACGAGGTCCGATGAGGTCGCCGTCGGGTGCACGGCGCTCGCGTCGTCGATCCAGCAGCCGACATACACGGAGCCGGGCGCTGCGAACGTCGCTGCGAAGCTCAGCGGAAGCGTTCCGTCGCGCACCGCGCCGGTTCCCGACCCGACGTGCAGCGCCGCCGGTGCGCCGATTCGCGGGCCGGCGGATCCGGGACCCTGAGCTTGGCACGAGACCACGACGTCGCCGAGCCCGTGAAGAGAGACCTGGGCGTTGAACGCGTACTTGCCGGCCGGCAGCGTGCCACCCGCGAGAACCGTCGTCGCGGCGTCCGGGGTCGTCCCGCCGATCTCGACCGCGTTCGCGTTCCTCGCCTCGAAGGCGTTCGGGAGGCCGCCCGCTTCGCCCTTGTCGCCCTTGATCCCGGGCGGTCCCTGGAACCCTCGCGGTCCGCGCGCGCCTCTGGGGCCTCTCGGGCCGCGTGCCTGCTTCGACGATTTCCCGACGTGCACGACCTTGGTGACGGTGTTCTGGGCGGCGTTCCCGAGCGGCGTCGCGCCGAGCAGGGCGACGACGAGTGCGGCGGCGGCGAGTGCGACGGCGAGGCGCTGCAAGGTGCTTTTGAAGCTAGCACCGTGCTGGGCTGTTGCCTACCCGATCGCGAAGGTCACGCGGACCGTCGCCTGGACCTGCTGCCTCCCCGGCTCGATCGGAGCGTCTGCGCTGCTCTTGGCGAGCGCGACGGGGTAGTACGGCTCCGGCTCGTTGCCGTCCTCGGTGATCGCCGTCACCGGGCCGAGCTGGGCTCCTGCGGCATCGGCGAGAACGCGCGCCTTCGCGCGGGCGTTGTCGACCGCGGCGCGGAGAGCCTTTGCCTGCTGTCCTTCTTCGTCGGAGCGGCTGAGCGTCGGCCCGTAGACGTCGTTGGCGCCCGCGTTCGACGCTGCGTCAAGGATCGTGCCGGCCTTCGCGAGCACACGGATCGTGACCGACACCGAGTCGTGCGCCGAGTACCCGTCGGGCCGGCCGTCGCTCGAGTACGTCTGCGACAGCGAGACGTCCTGTGTCTGCACGTCCTTCTTGGCAACCCCGGCGGCGGAGAGCGCAGCGAGGACGTGGCGCATTCGCTGAGAGTTGGACGCGAGAGCGTCGCGCGCGGTCGGACCTTCGGACTCGACACCGAGCGTGAACTCGGCCTGGTCGGGAACCGTCTGCACGGTTCCGGTCCCGTTGACCGTGATCCCGCCCGAGGGCTCGGACGCTCCGCCGGCGAGGTCTGGCCGCCCGACTCCGGCCAGCGCAACGACTGCGGCGCCGGCGGCGACGAGGACGGCGATCCGGATCGGTTTCATGGCTGCTCCTTTCGCGAGGACTCGAGCGACATACGCCGCCGCGGCGCCCCCGCGTCACCGTCAGAAGCCGGTTCCCCCCATCGACCAGGTGAAGCGCGTGCGCGTCTCGCTCGGAGCGAGACCGCCAGGGCGCACGCCGCGCCTCACGAAGACGATCGGAACCGAAGCCTCCGCTGTGAGCCTCGCGCGAGTCGGCCCGAGACCCTCGGCCGCCCAACGTTCGGAAAGCCCAACGACGAGGACGCCGGCGCCCTCGGCCGCGTTCAACAGCTCGCCGGGAGCCACCAGCAGTGGCTCGGCGACGACTCCTGCGAACTGCTGGACGAGAAGCGATGCGTCCGCCAGCAGACGGCTCGCATCCCGGCCGACCGATCGGGTGCTGTCCGAAAGAGCGCCGACCAGCCGGAGCGGCGCATCGGAGGCCCGCGCGAGCCACGACCCCAGCTCGAGGGCCGCCCAGTCGTGCTGAGCCGCCCCGAAGGGGACGAAGACGGGCCGACCGGGCTCGACCGGCGGGCCTCCGCCGACGAGTACGCCCACGTCGGCGGGCGAGGAACGCAGCACCTCTCCCACACTGCTTCCGAGCAGCCCTTGCCCAAGCATGTCCGGTCGAGCGTCGACGAGGACGAGGTCGACGGACTGCTCCGTCGCCAAGCGAGCGATGTCCTCACCCGGCTCCGAAGACGTGAAGGCCGCAACGCGAGCTGAGATCCCTCGCTCGAGCAGCGCCTCGCGTCGTCCACGGAGATCCTCGGTCGCTCGTGCGAGCTCTATCTGCTCTGTGGGCTCCAGCGCGCGCACCGTGATCAGCTCGTGCGGCCGCTCGGCGGCGAGCGGAGCGGCGAGGCCAAGCAGCGACTGGATGTTCTCTGCGTCGAGCGGGGCGACGAGGATCGCGCGCTCGGGAGGGAGCGCCGGCGCCGAGACGTCCGGCGACTCCGGCGGGTCGAGGCTCGGATCCTGGGTCAGGATCGCTTTCTCGAGACGCTGCAACGCGGGGTTCGGCTCGAGCCCGATCTCCTCCACGAGCAGTCGCCGCGCGTTCTGGTAGACGTCGAGCGCCTCCGCCTGGCGGCCCGACCGGTAGAGCGCGAGCATCAGCTGGCCGGCAAGCCGCTCCCGCAGCGGATGAACGGCGACGAGCGCCTCCAGCTCTCCCAGCGACTCACGATGGCTTCCGGTGGCGAGGTCGGCGTCGATGCGCTCCTCGAGGACGGCGAGGCGGAGCTCCTCGAGGCGTGAAATCTCGGGCTGGGCGAATGCCTCGTACTCAAGATCGGCGAGCGGTGCTCCCCGCCAGAGCGCCAGTGCCCCGCGAAGGAGCGGGGCCGCGTCCGCGGGATCGACCTGCCGCGCACTGGACACCAGCTCTTCGAACTGGCTGAGATCGAGCTCCGACGAATCCACCAGCAAGACGTATCCGGGCGCGCGTGTGACAAGCCGGCCCTCACCGAGCTGTTTGCGGAGCTTGGACACGTACACCTGGATCGCTTTGGCGGCCGTCGGCGGCGGCCTCTCGCCCCACAACTGATCCGCGAGCCGCTCGCTCGACACGACCTCGTTCGCGCGCAGGATGAGGATTGCCAGCAACGCGCGCTGCCTGGGGCCGCCGAGCGGAAGCGAGCGATCGCTCTCGACGACCTCCAGCGGCCCGAGGATCCGGAAGTGCACCGGAGCCTTTTACCAGCTTTTCGGCGAACGTTTACCGGGCTCGCCGAACCTCCTTCCAGTTGTCGACCAAGGAAGGAGCACCACCATGAAGGTTCGTTTCTCCATCACGACCGTCGCAGCCCTCCTCGCGCTCGTCGGGCCCTCGGCGGCCCTGGCCGGAAGCTCTCCGGACGATCGCGCCCTCCCGCGTGGAACGTCCTGGAACCAGATTCACCGGGCCGGCGGGACGGTACCGGACGACCGAGCAGTCTCCCGTGGCACGACGTTCACGGGCTCAACCTCCAAGCACCGGAGCGTCGTGAGCCCGGACGACCGAGCGTTCGCCCGCAGCACGCCCTCGATCGCACGGCCAACGCTCGTGCGGGTCGCCGACGGCGGCTTCGACTGGACGGACGCCGGCGTCGGTGCGGCGAGCGGCTTCGGGATCGCGCTCGCTCTCCTGGGCGCAGGGCTCGTCTTCATCCGCCGCGGCCCGGGCCGGCCGGTCGCCGCCTGAGGTCCCGCTTCGCTCGAGGGGAGGGGCTCGGCCGAGCCCCTCCTTTCGAGTGTCCGCCTCTACTGGGCGGCCGGGACCCGGACGACGCGATCGACGACGACCTTGCCGTCCGCGACCCGGAAGAAGCCGACTGCCGCCGGATCGATGTCACCGTTCCTGTCGAAGCGGAAGGACCCGAGAATCCCGTCCTTCACGTCCGTCCTGAAGAGCTCTTCGACGACCGAAGCCCGGCTGCCGTTAGAGCGGCCGATCGCGTCGAGGAGCACGTCGGCCGACTGCGCAGCCTCTGGTGCGCCGTAGCCCGCCCGCGAGTCGTACGCGGGCTTTCCGAAGCTGCGCAGGAACGACTTGCCTGCCGCCGGGAGCTTCTCGGACGGAATGCCGCCGAGAGCGATCAGCATTCCCTGTGCTGCGGGACCGAGCTCGGCGGGAGGTGGGAGGAGGAAGCCGGCGCTTCCGACCAAGAGAACATCGCGCCCGAGCTCCCTGCGCAGATCCTCGAGGAGGCGCCTGCCGTTGAGGCTGGGGAGACCTGTGAGGTAGACCACTTGAGGCTTGCGGGCGGCCACTTGCCTGGCCAGCGGCCCAAACGTCGTCGCACGGCCCCACTCGAAGTCTCTCGCCCGGAGACCTTGTGCCCGCGCTTCATCGATGAACGGCCTGCTGAGCCCCTGGCCGTAGGCGTCCGCCGTCGAGACGGAGACGACGCTTTTCGCACCGAGCCGCGACGCAAGGAGCGCCACTGCCCTTGCTTCCTCGTTGTCGGGCGGCACGACCCGGACGTAGTTGCGCAACCCGTCCGGATAGTAGACCCCCGGAGCCTTGGGCGAGTCCAGGGCCTTCCGCGTCAGCCCCGCATACGTGTTGGAAGGGCTGATCATCGCGAGCGGCCCGGCCGCTTTGCGGCTCAGCACGGGAATTTCCGCTGCGGCGCAGCCCGAATTCCAGGGTCCAATCACGCCGATCACGTCAGCCGCAGCAGCGTACGCTTTCGCGTTCCGCTCGCACAGGCCTTGGTCGAAGGGCTCGTCGCCCACGGTGTCGTCGCAGGCCTGATAGCCGATGTGGAGGTCGCCCGCCCGGTAGTCCCGGCGGGCGAGCACGAGCTTGATCGCACCTTCCATCAGGGTCGACGTCGCTCGTCCGAAGCCGCGTCGCGGCAGGTCGGAGACGACAATCGCCTCTGGTTGGCCTTCGCCTCCGTAGACGAGGTCGGTGCAGGTCGACGAATCGACGGGCGCCGCGGACTTCTGGCCTCCGCATCCCGCAGCGGCGATCGCGAGAAGGACGAGAAGGACGGCCGCAGACTTCACACGAGGATGATTTTCCTTGCTCTTCGCCGTGTCAGGCTACTGGACGCTCGTCCAGACGAGCCCTCCGCCGTAGGCGATGCCGGTAGGTGCTCCGCCCACGCGAATCCGCTCGACGTTGCCGGTCGACGGGTCGATCCGGACGACCGTGCCGTCGTCGCTGGGCACCCAGACTGCGCCCGCGCCGACACTAGCCGCGAAGGTTCGGCCACCGGTCGGGTATGTCGCCTGCACGACGTCCTCTTTCGGATCGATTTGCCAGACTCGGCGCCCTTCGTCGTCGGGCAGCCAGACGCTTCCCAGCCCGACCGCGACGTCGAGGCCCGAAGTCGGTAGCGCGACCTTCGCCTGACGTCGCAGAGTCCTCGGCGCGAGCCGAAACAATCCCGTGTCGCTCCCGGTCGTCCAGAGAGAGCCGAATCCATAGGCGAACGGACCCCAGACGGTGCTCCGCCTGGGCAGCAGCTTGGACCTGCCGGGATCGATGCGTGAGATCGCCCGGAAGCTCGCGGCCCACAGCGTGTTCGCCCCGTAAGCCAGGAAGCCGGCGCCACGATCATCGACGAACGGGCTCGACTGACCCGCATTGGGGAGCCGCCAGCTCGCGATCTCGATGTCGGTTGATGGCTCGATCTCGTGAACTCGACCTTCCTTCGTGCCTACCCACAGCGATCCGCCGGCGGCAAGGAGATCGCTCGGGCTGCCCCCGACCGAGAACGTCGAGACGACGCGTTTCCTCTGCGGATCGATTCTCGAGATCGTCCCGGCCCCGTCATTCGAGTTGATCACCCAGACCCAGCGGTCCGATGCGGCGACAATCGTCGGGGCATCGCCCACGGGAACCGCCGCAGCGACCTTTCGCGAGGACGGATCGACGGCCGCGATGGAGTTCGCAGGAGCAACGATCGCGCCTTCAGAGCCGAGTATGGAGATGAGCGCAGCGACGATGACGGCTATCGCGATGAGTGCCGCGCCGGCGAACAGCAGGCGCCGTCCAAGGTGGCGGCGACGGCGCAGCAGGACTCCCTGGGAGGGGCCGAGCCCGAGCGCAGCACGAGCACTCTCGACGAGCTGCCCGCAGTCCTCGTAGCGTTCGGCCGCATCCTTCGCGAGACCGCGCGCGAGCACTCCGTCGAGCTCCGGATAGCTGGGAAGAGGCGGCGGCGCTTCCTGCATATGGCCCCAGAGCGTCTGCGCCTCGCTCTCGCGCCGGAAGGGCGGCCTGCCTGCGAGACACTCGTAGAGAACACAGGCGAGGGCGTACTGGTCGACTCGCCCGTCGACGTCACCCTGGCGGATCTGCTCCGGGGCGAGATAGTCGAGCGTGCCTGCGAGCCGGCCGGTGATGGTGGTCGCACCGCCTTCACCGAGCCGCTTCGTGAGGCCGAAGTCGCAGAGATAGCAATGACTTCCGCCGTCGATGAGCACGTTCCCCGGCTTCACGTCCCTGTGCACGAGCCCGCGCTCGTGAGCGGCGTCGAGAGCGCCGGCTACCTGCTCCAGAAGATCGATCGCGCGCTCCGGCGCCAGCGCGCCGTCTTGCTCGAGCAGGGCCCGCAGGTCCGTTCCGGCGACGTACCGGGTGGCCAGATACAACTCGCCGTCAGCCTCGCCAGCCGCGTAGACGGGGAGGATCCCGGGATGGTCGATGGAGGCCGTCAAGCGCGATTCGCCCAGGAACCGCTTGCGGAACGTGGAGTCACCGGCAAGCTCCGGGGCGATCAGCTTGAGCGCCACGGGTCGGTCGAGCGCCAGCTCCGTCGCCCGGTACACGACGCCCATGCCACCGCGTCCGACCTCCTCCTCGAGGCGGTAGCCGGCCAGCTGTGATCCGATCGCCGCAGTCATCCCAGGCCAGGATTGTCGACCGTTCGAGCGAGTTCGTACAGGCTTCGGCGTCTCGTCGTCAGAATCCACAGCGTGCGCTACCAGTTCGTCGATTGCCGCTGGGAGCTCGGGGATCCGGCCCGCGGGCGCCAGCTCTACCTCGAGGGCCACATCCCGGGCGCGTCGTTCCTCGACGTTGACGACGATCTCGCGGCGCCTCCGGGTATTCGCGGTCGGCACCCGCTGCCCGAGCCCGGCGATTTCGCCGCAGCTGCTTCCCGCGCGGGAATCGGGTCCAGCGTGTTCGTCGTCGCCTACGGGCTGATGGGCGGCGCAGAGCGGCTCTGGTGGCTCCTACGGCACTTCGGACACGACGAGTGCGCCGTGATCGACTTCGAGGCCTGGCTCGGGCCGCTGACCGCGGGCGAGGAGGAGATCGAGCCCGCGTCCTTCGAGCCGAAGCCGCGCTCGGACGACACGATCGAAGCGGACGAGCTCGCGGCGCGTCTCGGCGATCTCGTCGTCGTCGACGCCCGCTTCGCCGAGCGCTTCAGAGGCGAGCCGAACCCGATCGACAGGGTGCCCGGCCGCATCCCGGGCGCAATCAACGCCCCGTGGAACGAGCCGGTGCCCGAGCTACCCGCGGGCGAGCTCGTCGCCTACTGCGGATCCGGTGTCACGTCGTCCGTCACGGTTCATCGTCTCGCCCTCGCCGGCCGCGCCGCGAAGCTCTACCCCGGATCGTGGAGCGAATGGGAACAGCGCCCCGACCTTCCGGTCGAGCGGGGCTAGGCGGTCGAGCCCTCGAGATCGGGCAGATACTGGCGCCAGCCATGCGGGATCTTCGGCGCGGCGAGGCGGATGAAGAGCACCGGCTGCGGCGGCCTCGGGGGCCGCTGGAGCTGCATCGAAGCCTCCTCGAGCAGGCGGTTCCCCTTCTTCAGGTTGCAGGGCGCACACGAGGTGACGACGTTCTCCCAGACGGAATCACCGCCCCGGCTGCGCGGCACCACGTGGTCGAGCGTGAGCCGCCCGGACGTCGTCCCGCAGTACACGCAGCGCCAGCCGTCACGGGCGAAGAGGGCCCGGCGGGAGATCTTCCGCTGGACTGCGCGCGGGACCTTCACGTACTGGACGAGCCGGATTACGTGCGGCCAGGGATACGTGCTGCTGGCCGAACGGAGCGGCTGCTCGAGCTCCTCGATCACCTCGGCCTTGCCCTTGAACACGAGCACATGCGCCCGTCTCACGGACGTCACGTTCAGGGGCTCATAGCTCGCGTTCAGGACGAGAACCTGCGTCATGGCAGGAAAAATGTAGCTACTAGCCGCGAAATCACCGAGTTCTCGGTTTCGTGACCGAGAAGCGATTCGGCAACGACGACGCACCTTTTAGGATTGGCACGTGGGGTTGAGCGCGGCTGCGTGGATCGCAATCGGCGCGGCTTGCGTGGCCGTCGTCGCCCTCTGCGTGTGCGCATACCTGTTGGTGCAGATCAGGCGCATGCGGGCGAACCAGCTCGTCCTGCTCGGCGGCGGGAAGGGCGACCTCGTCGATTTCGCGGTCTCGCTCCAGGGGCGCATGGACGACCTGCACGGCGCCGTCGCGGAGGTCGCCGCCGCCCTGTCCCGGGTCGATCGCCGCGTGGACGGGTCGATTACGAACACGTCGCTCGTCCGCTACGACGCCTATGAGGGCGCGGGCGGGCACCAGTCGGCGTCGATCGCGCTGCTCGACGCGAGCCGCACCGGAGTGATCGTCAGCGCGATCCAGGGCCGCGACTACGCGCGGATCTACGTCAAAGAGCTCGAGCGCGGCCAACCGAATGTCGCACTCTCACCGGAGGAGAAGGCAGCGGTCGAGAAGGCGATGGCCGGCTAGCCCTACTGAACGCTGAACTGAACCGGATAGTTCGCGGAGTTGTTCGTCGTGTTCGTCTCGCTCGGCACCGGGTCGACCTCGACGGTGAGCGACGTCTTCTGATCGAGCGGCGGCAGCCCGAGGCCGCTGAACGAGACGCTCTCCTCGTTGCCCGAATCGATCAGCGGAATCGTCTTGCGCGACTTGATCGGCTTCGGGCTCTGCTGAATCGTCAGCGTCACGCGCAGCCCGACCTCCTGCGCACAGCCTGAGTTCTTGACCGTGACGGTGAAGACGAGGTCCGTGCTCAGCGGAATCGTGTTCAGGCTGCCCTCGGACAGCTCCTTGCCGCTCGGGAGCGCCTTCGTCGAGACGAGCCCGGTGCCGCGCGGCGAGCAGTTCGTGCCGCCGCCGGCCGCGGTGCCGTGGATGCGCTGCCACAGCGACTTCATCGACGCGGTGGTGGCGATGTCGGGATTCGCGAGGAAGATCGAGTCCGGGACGTTGACGCCAGTGACGCCGAGCCGCTGGAGCTCGCTCTTCGTCGGCTCCTTGAACAGGTCTGCCCAGATCACGTCACTCGCGATCAGGCGCTGCATCTGCACCGCCAGCTCCGCTCCGGCCGTACCGGCGTTCTTCGACGAGGCCGTGCTCTGGAAGGCATCGGTCATGCCTCTGAGGCCGTTCGTCCGCAGGTCGAGTGAGTCGAGCATGTGCGCGTCCTCGGCGCGTAGGCGGCCGGGCGGATTGAGCCCGCGCGCCGCGGAGGCGATCTGCTCCTGCTGGCGCGCGAGACCGGAGAGCTCGCTCTCGACGTCGGCCTCCTTCGTCCCGCGCTGCGTCAGCAGCGCGTTGAAGCTCCGGCCGAGACGCTGCGACTGCTGACCGTAGTTCTGGACCTTCTCCACGTAGTGGCGGTAGGCGTCCTTCCGCTTGTTCTCGCGGCAGCCGTTCACCCACAGCACGAGCAGAAGGATGATCAGGATCGCGAAGCTGATCAGCCCGATCAGGCGGAGCAACGGCGTGAGGCCCGTCGGCGGGCGTACGGGCGGTCGCGGTCCTCGCCGCGGGCGTTCTTCTTGTGTCTCCCTGGTGTCCGACTCCTCGAAGAAGTCGAACTCGATGTCGTCTCGCTCGCTCATTTTCTTGCCGCGCCAAGCTTCAGCCTGGCTCGGTGTGCCATCCGGAGCCGCGTCACTGTATCGCCTCGCCCGGTCGGTGCAGGAGTTTTACGGAGCGGAGCCAACGTGGAGCAACGGTGTCGAGCGCCGTCGAACCCCAGGTTGTCCACGGTGCCAGGCTAAACCCTGGCACCGAAAGCGAAAACGGTCTCGTCCTGGACCGGTATCGGCCCCTGCGCCCACTTGGAAGCGGCGGCTCGGGGTCGGTGTGGCTCGTGCGCGACGAGATCTCCGGCGAGCAGTTCGCGCTGAAGATCATCGCCAGGGAGGGTCGAGCGGCGCCTCGGGCCGAGCGGGAAGCCGAGGCGGCGACGAGACTGCGCCACCCCCACTGCCTGCGCGCCTACGGGCTCGAATCGGACGCCAAGCACCTCTACATCCCGTACGAGTATGTCCCAGGCGAGACGCTTCGACAGGCATTGCGCACGCACCGGCTCGGCGACGAAGGCGCGGTCGAGGCTGCTGCCCAGGTGCTCGAGGGGTTGGCGTTCGCGCACGCACGCGGGATCGTGCATCGCGACGTGAAGCCGTCGAACGTGCTTCTCACCGAGGAGGAGCACGTCTCGGTGCGGCTCTTCGACTTCGGGCTCGCGCTGATGGCCGACGCGGACACGCTCACGGCTGTCGGCGACGTGCCCGGGACGCTCGCATACATCTCTCCGGAGCGCCTGCATGGCCAGGAAGCGGGCCCGGGCGCGGATGTGTGGGCGGTCGGCGTGCTCCTCTGGGAGGCGCTCGCCGGGCACCATCCGTTCTGGCGGACGTCACCGCTCGAGACCGGTGAGGAGATCAAGACCGGGGCGCCTTCGATCCGCGAGGCGCGGCCCGACCTGCCGGACGGGCTAATCGCAGCCGTCGACGCGGCGCTGTCCGTCGAACCCGAGCGCAGGCCGGCTGCTTCGACGCTCGCGGTCGACCTTCGGGAGGCGTGGCGAGGGCGTTCCAGGCGCCGGGCTCCCGCACGGCCACGCGCGCGGGTCGACGTGAGGAAGCTGGCCGAGCGGGTCGCGCCGGCTGCGCTGGCCGGCCTGGGCGTGGGCTGGATCGCGTCGGCGCTTCCGTTCTATCCCGCGTTCTGGCCCGGTCTGCTCGCCTTGCTCGCCGGCGCACTGACATTGGTCCGGCCGCGCCTCGGGCTCGCGCTGGCGCTCGCGGTGCCCGTGTTTCCGCTGGGCAACATCTCGTTCGGGCTGGCCGTGCTCTACGCAGCCATGGCCACAGCCTGGTTCGTGGTGAGCTGGGGCGATGCGCGGTGGGGGCTGCTGTTCTGCTCCGGGCTGCTGCTCGGGCCGCTCGGCGTCCTCGGTCTCGCGCCGCTCGTTGCGCTGCAGGCTCGCGGATTCGTCAGGCGGGCGCTGCAGGCGGGTGCGGCCGTTCTCTTCGCCGGCGCCGTCGCGGCGATTCACGCCGTGCCGGTGCCGTTCACGCACGAGTCGTCGCAGTCTCTCGGGATCGCCGGAAGCGAGCACCCCCTCGCGGTTCTCCAGGCCGTCTGGCAGTGGTTGCTGGGCATGCCCGCGCTCGGTTTCGAGGCGCTGATCCTGGCGGCGGCCGCCGCGCTCATTCCGCTCGCAGTCCGCGGCTCCGACCTGACGATCGCGATGTTCGCGGGAGCAGTGCTCGCGGCGACGCTCGTCGCTGCACCGACGTCGAACGCGTTTCCGCTAGTGCTCAGCGGCTGGGCGATCTACATCACGCTGACGCTCATGTCCCGCAAGCGTCCCCAGGTGGAGAGCGAAGGACGCACAATCGGCGCGATCCTGAGACTGACACGTGCGAGATTCGCGGATAGGCTGAAAGCGGTGGGTGGTCTGCGGCGGCCCCGATCGAGGCAACGAATTCGCGCCGCAGGCGCCCGGTAAAATCGCCGACGGGGTAGAACCCTCGGCCGTGACCGTGCTTCGAAACATCGAGCAGAAGATCGAGGCGCTTTTCGAGGGCGTCTTCGGCCGAGCATTCCGGACCCATGTCCAGCCGGTCGAGCTCGCGCGCAAGCTGGCCAAGGAGATGGACGACCACCGCATGGTCTCGGTGTCCCGCGTCTATGCGCCGAACGAGTACTCGGTCTACCTCTCGCCCAACGACCGCGACCAGTTCTCGAGCTACGAGGAATCGCTCCTCAACGAGCTCCAGGAGTATCTGGGTGAGCACGCGAAGCGCGAGTCGTACGACCTCCTCAGCTCGCCGAAGGTGCTGATGAACACCGACTCCGACCTCGAGGTCGGCGAGTTCGGCATCGCGACGCGCATGGTCCAGCCCGAGCCGGGCGAGGCGCAGGCCGAGCCGCTCCCAGAGGCGCCGCCGCCGGGAGCGACCATGGTCTACCGCCCCACGACGCCCGACACGCAGGCCGCGACGCCGGTCGAGCTCGGCGTCGAGCCCGAAGTGGTCACACTCGATGCGAACGGCAAGCAGCACACTGTCGACAAGATGAGCACGCTCATCGGGCGCTCGAAGGACTGCGACATCCGCCTCACCGACCCGAACGTCTCGCGCCGCCACGCCGAGCTCCGCCAGGAAGGGACCGCGTACTGGATCCTCGACCTCGGCTCGACGAACGGCGTGAGCGTGAACGGCCGCCGCCAGCAGCGCGCACAGCTCCAGAACGAGGACCGCATCACCGTCGGCTCGACGGAGCTCGTCTTTCGTCGATCGGCAGCATGATCGCCGCCTCCGTCGACGTCGAGGGCGCGCTGCTCCTCCTGAAGGCTGCGTTCCTCGTGCTGCTCTACCTCTTCATCTGGCGCATCGTCCGCACCGCGAGCCGCGACCTCCGGCTTCCGCAGGAGAGCTTCGTCCTCGGCCCGCAGCAGGCCGCAGCCGCAGGGCTCCGGCCGGAGCCGCAGCCCCAGGCGCAGATGGGCCGCCTGGTCGTGATCAGGAGCAGCGCGATCGACGAGAACACCGAGTTCGAGCTCGATTCGACGGGGATTTCCATCGGCCGCGGCGGCCCAAACGACGTCCGACTCGACCGTGACGACTACGCTTCCGCGAACCACGCCCGCGTCGAGCCGCGACGCGACGGCGTCTGGATCGAAGACGTGGGATCGACCAACGGAACGTTCGTCAACGGCGTCCGGCTGAGCCGGGCGCGCAAGCTTGCCGCCGGCGACCTCGTCCGCGTGGGCGACACCGATCTGAGGTTCGAGACATGAGTCGTACTCCGGAAGCTGCCTGCGCGTTCCTCGCAGCGGCGTCAGGCGGCGGCGGAGGCCGGCTCCGCCGGCCGGGAGCCGTCGCCGGCGAGGGGCGCGCATGAGCGCGCTCGGGCGGAGCACGGGGCTATCCCATCCGGGGCGGAGGCGCCGCCGAAACGAGGACGCCTGGGTCTGTCATCCGCCGCTCTTCGCGGTCGCGGACGGGATGGGCGGCGCGCGCGGCGGCGAGATCGCGTCCAGGGTCGCGGCAACGGCCCTCGGCGAAACCGTCGACGGCAGCGGCGAGGCACGGGTCGTCGCACTCATCCAGGAGGCGAACCGCCAGGTCTACGAGCGGGCGCGCGAGGACTCGGACGCCTCGGGCATGGGCACGACGATCACGGTCGCGCTGTTCGAGGACGGCATCGTCTCGATCGGCCACGTCGGAGACTCGCGTGCCTACCTGATCCGCGACCGCAAGGTCGATCAGCTGACCGAGGACCACTCGCTCGTCGCAGAGCTCGTCCGCACCGGCCGGTTGTCGCCCGAGGAAGCCGAGTCGCACCCGCAGCGCTCCGTGATCACCCGCGCGCTCGGAACCGACCCGGACGTCGACGTCGACTCCTTCTCGGTCGAGGCCAAGCCGGGCGACCTGTTCCTGATCTGCTCCGACGGGCTCACATCGATGGTCGGCGACGAGGAGATCCTCGAAGTCGTCGAGCCGCGCCGGGAAGACCTGAACGAAGCCGCGAAGGAGCTCGTTAACGCGGCCAACAGGAGCGGCGGCGAGGACAACATCACCGTCGTCTTCTTCGAGGTCGTCGAGGACGGCGCCCAGGCGGCGGCTGCCGGCGAGACCAAGCCGATGCCGGCGGTCGGCGTGGTGCCCCCGCCGCGGGCCGACGAGGACACGCTCACCGAGCTCGACCGCGTGCCTGCGATCGACACGATGGTCGTGCCGCCCGACGAAGCGCGTGCGATGGCAGCGGGAACGAGGGCCGACGGCGACTCGGGCCTCTTCGCCGAGGAGGAACGCGAGACCAAGCCCCACCTCGGCGTGCAGGCCGCGCGGGTCATCATCGCGCTCGCGGTCATCGCGGGCCTCCTGCTGCTCGTGATCTGGCTGTTCGGCCAGAGCCAGTGATGTTCTCGCTCAGCTACCGCAACCGCGAGCTCGTCAACCTCTTCGTCGTCGCCGTGCTCACGGGCTTCGGGTTCGCGAGCGTCTACATCGCGCGCCAGGACGTCGTCTCAACGGGCTCGCTCTCCTACGCGCTCTTCTTCTTCGCGCTCTACCTGGCCGCCCACGTCGTAGCCCGGATCGCGGTCCCGCAGGCCGACCCGTACCTGCTGCCGATGGCCGCGCTCCTGACCGCCGTCGGCGTGACCGAGATCTACCGCCTCAACCCCGACAACGCGTTCCGCCAGGGACTCTGGATCGTCGTCGGCGTCGCCGCGTTCTCCGCGACGCTCCTGCTGCTGCGCCACGACTACCGGCGGCTCGAGAGCTACAAGTACCTGTTTGGGCTGGCTGCGATCGGGCTGCTGCTCCTGCCCGCGCTGCCCGTAATCGGAGAGACCGTCAACGGCGCGCGGCTGTGGGTGCACTTCGGCGGCATCCAGTTCCAGCCCGGTGAGCTCGCGAAGATCATGCTGATCGTCTTTTTGGCCGGCTATCTCCGAGAGAAACGCGAGGTGCTCGCCCAGGGGCGGATCAAGGACTTCGGCCCGCTGCTCGCGATCTGGGGCGCGGCGATGCTCGTCCTCGTCGAGACGAACGACCTCGGGAG
>WNGI01003517.1_pt1 | contig 17961 bp, 18 predicted proteins | sample 5400621 | NCBI WGS metagenome assembly WNGI01 (sample SAMN13153374, study PRJNA577476) | soil metagenome | isolation source: 20 cm soil or saprolite under Garry oak tree replicate 1 | place: USA:California | collected 2016-06-15
GCGAGGTCACGAGCAGGAGTGCCGGCACCACCAGGCCCGCAACGGCGATCAGCAGCGACGAGCCGTGGACGCTGGCCGCTTGAGGGTTGAACTCCATGGTCTTGTGCCGCACTCCGCCCGCGGCGAACGACAGACCGAGCACGAGCAGCAGGTTGCCCACGATCGAACCGATGAGCGTGGCCTTGACGACGGCGAACTCCCCGGCGGCGATGAGGAATATGCCGACAATCACCTCGGTCAGGTTGCCCATGGTCGCGTTGAGCAGGCCGCCGCGCTGAGGCCCCAGGCGCACCGCCAGCTGCTCGGTCGATTCACCGATGAGCCCGGCCAGCGGCACGATGGCGAGCGCCGACGTGATGAACGTCAGCACCTCCATGCCGGAGATCGCCGCGCCGATCGAGATGGGCACGAAGATGAGAAGCCAGCGCAGCGAAGGCGTCGGGAGGCGCGGCATCAAGTGGCGTACCTCAGGGGTTCCTGTGGACCTGGGTTTCTCGGCCATACGCCTCCTCTCGAAATTTCGATCAGAGGTCTTGCCGCGGACCGCGGTGTCCGCCGCCGTCCCGGGTGTTGCCACCGTCCTGACGGGACCGGCGAAGGGAATCAGCTACTCCCCTCTGTTGGCGGCAAATCTACCAGACGGGACGCGCTCCTAGTATTGACGCGTGGCGACGGCCCTTTCCCTCTCCCACCTCGGTTCACTCATGCGCGGCGTGCGCAGCGTCGACCAGGTGGGCGCCGAGGAGCGGGCCGCCTCGCTGGCCAAGCGCTCGATCAAGAAGGCCTCCAAGCTGTGGGCGCTCGACCTCGCGATCCGGTGCATGGACCTGACCACCCTCGAGGGCATGGACACGCCGGGCAAGATCGCCGCGTTGTGCGCGAAGGGGATCCGGCCCAAGCCGGGCGACCCCACCATCCCGTCCGTGGCGGCCATCTGCATCTACCCCGCGCGTGTGGCCGATGCGCGCGAGCACCTCGGCTCGAGCGGCGTGCGCGTGGCCTCGGTCGCGACGGCGTTTCCGTCGGGCCAGAGCTTCCTCTCGCTGAAGATCGACGAGACGCAGCAGGCAGTTGCCGCAGGCGCGGACGAGGTCGACATGGTGATCGACCGTGGCGCGTTCCTGTCCGGCGACTACCAGAAGGTGTACGACGAGATCGTCGCCATCAAGGAGGCATGCGGCGACGCGCACCTGAAGGTCATCCTCGAGACCGGCGAGCTCGGCACCTATGACAGCGTGAGGCGCGCATCGATCCTGGCCATGGCCGCCGGCGCCGACTTCATCAAGACGTCGACCGGCAAGGTGCAGCCCGCGGCGACGCTTCCAGTCAGCCTCGTGATGATGGAGGCCATCCGCGACTTCGTGCGCGAGACCGGCAGGCCCGTGGGGTTCAAGCCTGCCGGCGGCATCAGGACTTCCAAACAGGCGATCGCATACCTCGTCGTCTTGTACGAGACGCTCGGCCCTGAGTGGATGACGCCGGAGCGGTTTCGACTTGGCGCGTCCAGCCTGTTGAACGACGTGTTGATGCAGATCGAGAAGGAGCGCAGCGGCGCCTACCAGTCCATGGATTACTTCACTATCGATTAGCCGATGGCGATAGCAAAGCGTTCACGGACCGAGCTCGCGACCCAGAGATTCGAGTACGCGCCCGCGCCTGAATCGACCGATCACGTGAAGATCGAGAAGCGCTACGACCTCTTCATCGGCGGCCGCATGGTGAAGGCGCACAGCCAGAAGCGGTTCCCGACCATAAACCCCTCGAACGAGGAGAAGCTGTCGGAGGTGGTCGAGGCCGACGAGGTCGACGTCGACCGCGCCGTCAAGGCGGCGTCGAAGGCGTTCGACTCGTGGTCGCGCATCGGTGCTTCTCGCCGTGCTCGCTACCTCTTCCGCATCTCGCGCATCCTGCAGGAGCGCGCGCGCGAGCTCGCGGTCGTCGAGACGATGGACGGCGGCAAGCCGATCAAGGAGTCGCGCGACGTCGACATACCTTTGAGCGCGGCTCACTTCTTCTACTACGCGGGCTGGGCGGACAAGCTCGAGTGGGCGTTCCCGAACGTCAAGCCGCGGCCAATCGGGGTCGCGGGCCAGGTGATTCCGTGGAATTTCCCGCTGCTGATGCTGGCGTGGAAGATCGCGCCGGCGCTGGCCGCCGGCAACACGGTGGTGCTCAAGCCAGCCGAGACGACACCGCTGTCCGCGTTGCTCTTTGCCGACATCTGCATGCAGGCCGAGCTGCCCGACGGCGTGGTGAACATCCTGACGGGCGCCGGCAAGACCGGCTCGCTGGTCGTGTCTCACCCGGCTGTGCGCAAGGTCGCGTTCACGGGCTCGACCGAGGTGGGCAAGCTCATCCAGCGGTCGCTCGCGGGCACGGGCAAGCGCCTGACCCTGGAGCTCGGTGGCAAGGCGGCCAACATCGTGTTCGAGGACGCGCCACTGGACGCCGCGGTCGAGGGCATCGTCAACGGCATCTATTTCAACCAGGGCCACGTCTGCTGCGCGGGCAGCCGGCTTCTGGTGCAGGAGTCGATCTTCGAGCCCCTGCTGGAGAAGCTGAAGATCCGCCTCGGAACGCTGCGCCTGGGCGACCCGCTGGACAAGAACACCGACATCGGCGCCATCAACTCGAAGGCGCAGCTGGAGAAGATCGCCGGCCTGGTCGAGTCGGGCGTCGAGGAGGGCGCGGAGCTGTTCCAGCCCGAATGCAAGCTGCCGGAGCGCGGTTACTGGTTCCCGCCGACGCTGTTCACGAACGTTTCACAGTCGTACCGGATCGCCCGCGAGGAGATCTTCGGCCCGGTGCTCTCGGTGCTGACCTTCCGCACGCCAGACGAGGCGGTGGAGAAGGCGAACAACACGCCATACGGGCTGTCGGCCGGCGTTTGGACCGACAAGGGCTCGCGCATCCTGTGGATGGCCGAGCGCATGCGCGCCGGCGTCGTGTGGGCGAACACGTTCAACCGCTTCGACCCGACCTCGCCGTTCGGCGGCTACAAGGAATCGGGCTACGGCCGCGAGGGCGGGCTGCACGGACTTCTGCCCTACCTGGAGCTCAGCTGAGCGTGGACGTCCGCAAGACTTACAAGCTGTACGTCGGCGGCGAGTTCGTGCGCTCCGAGTCGGGGCGCGCGTACCGACCCGACGGCTCCGTCAACGTGCCGCGCGGCTCGCGCAAGGACCTGCGCGACGCGGTGCGAGCCGCGCGCTCGGCTGTGGGCGGCTGGTCAGCGCGCACTGCAATGAACCGCGGCCAGATCCTGTACCGGGCAGCCGAGATGCTGGACGGCCGCCGCTCTCAGTTCGTCGATGTGCTGGGCGGCGGGCGCGCCTCTGCACGCGAGGTCGAGCAGGCGGTCGAAGCGCTGGTCTGGTACGCGGGCTGGACCGACAAGCTGGCCCAGGTCACTGGCAACACGAACCCGGTCGCCGGGCCGTATTTCAACTTCACGATCCCGGAGCCGACCGGCGTGGTGGGGATCGTTGCGCCGGAAGAGCCGGCGCTTGCCGGCCTGGTGCGACGAATCGCGCCGGCGCTATGCGGCGGCAACGCTGTGGTGGTGCTGGTGCCCGAGTCGCACCCGCTGCCCGGCCTGACGCTGGCCGAGGTCCTTGCCACGAGCGACCTGCCCGGCGGGGTGGTGAACGTGCTCGCCGGCTATCGCAAGGAGCTGCTGCCCTGGCTCGCGGCGCACATGGACGTGAACGCCATCGACGTCGCGGGGTGCACGCCGGCAGAGGTCGCATCAATCGAGAAGGCCGCGGCCGACAACGTGAAGCGGGTGGTCAAGCGCCCCGCGGATGAGATGAGCCCCCATCTGATCACGGCGTTCATGGAGATGAAGACGGTCTGGCACCCCATCGGGGTGTAGCGGCCCGCGCGGTTTGTATACAAACGCCTGAATCAGGGCCGTTCTGACCCGCGTTTGTATACAAAACGAAGAAATCTCGGGACCTAGCGCACGTCCAGATGCAGGTCGAAGACGGGCGCTCCGTCCTGGCGGCCCAGGATCACCTCCGCGGCGCCTTCCGCCGGTCCGATCGTCATGGTCGTCGAGTTGTTGAACACGTTCTGGTTGCCGCCCAGCCGGCCCTCGGTGTAGGACGGCAGCGCGGCGACCGCTTTGTCCTTCTGGCCGATCGACGCCGCGATGGTGAAGTTGGCGCTCGTGAACGGCACACGCACTGTCAGCACCAGGAAGAACCCACCGCCGCACCCGAAGCGGCGATACCGGTAGCGATAGCGGACAACCTCGCGCGGCTTGTCGTCCATGTTGCAGCGTCAACTATGACGCGCGCACGAAGATGCCGCGAGGGCGGTTATGAGGTCAGATACGCGCTCGTCGTGGCAGGCGACGTCACGCTGGACCAACTGGGGTAGTTGTCAGCCTGCCGGCCGCAGAAGCCGTAGAAGAGCGACGGGCTCGACACCTGGATCCAGTTCGTGTAGGCGGAGCGGGAGCGAGATCCTGCGTAGCCGCCGCACACCCACGCGCGTTCGGATGACTGCAGCCACATCGGGGTGCCGTCTCCGGTCCACACCGTGCTCACGTAATAGCGGTTTCCGCAGCCGTTGTTGTATGTGTCCAGCTCGTAGTCGATGGTCGTCCAGCCGCTTACCGAGTAGTCGTAGACCCACACGTTTTTGAAGCTGGACGACTCCCGGTACCAGCCACAAGCACCGACGGTCTCGGGGTGCGCGGCTCCAGGGGCCAGGATGGCGACTCCTGCCAGGGCCACGATGAATGCAAGTATCTTGCGCACGCTGCCACTTTCATCGAGCTGCGATCGTGGGGCAAGCCTTCGTGAACCAGTGGTTCACACTTTTGGCGAGATAATTTGTTGGTGGGGGAAGCTCCGACCGCGACCGAGCCGGCGGCCAAGCGGACCACCGGCCGCGCGCTCATCTCCGCCGAGCGTATCGCCAAGCGCGTCCAGGACATGGGTCGCGAGATCTCCGAGGTCTATGCGGACATCGACACACCGCTCGTTCTCGTGGTCATCCTCAAAGGCGCCACTGTCTTCGCCGCCGACCTGCTCCGCAGCCTCAGCATCCCTGCGGAGCTCGAGTTCGTGAGCGCAGCGAGCTACGGTTCGGGCACCGCGCCCGGCAAGCTGCGCCTGGCCCACATGGTCGAAGGCCCGCTCGTGGGCAGGCACGTGCTGCTGATCGAGGACATCATCGACTCGGGCCGCACGGTGAGCGCGATCGCGAAGCGACTGCGCAGGCTGAGGCCCGCGTCGCTGCGGCTGGCCGCCCTCCTGGATCGGCCCGCACGCCGCGAGGTCGAGACGAGTATCGACTTCACGGGATTCGTCATCCCCGACCGCTTCGTGATCGGGTACGGGCTGGACTACGCCGGCCTGTATCGCGAGCTGCCCGGGATCTACACGCTCACTTAAGCAGACGTCGCCGCAGCCGTACCGAAGCCACCGCCACACCGACCAGGCCAAGCAGCACGAGATAGAGCACGTCGACGAGCAGGCCGGCGTCGATCTGGCCCGTGGTCAGGCCGCGGATCAGGTGGATGCTGCGGTAGAGCGGCGTCACCTCGATGAACGCCTGCAGGATCGGCGGATAAAGCGTGATCGGAAAGAACGTTGCCGAGAAAAGGAACATCGGCTGCAGGGCCAGCTGGACGATCTCGTGGTCCTGCCACTGGCGCATGAAGGTTGTGATGACGGTGCCCAGGGCTGCGAAAGCGAAGCCGATCAAAAGCGCGGCCAGCACCGACAGCACGCCACCCCAGGGTGACGCGATCAATCCGAGTGCCTCCATGATCACCACGAACCCGATCGAGTAGAGGCAGCCGCGCATGACCGCCCAGATCACCTCGCCCAGCGCCGCGTCCTCGACGCCGACAGGGGTCTGGATCACCGCCTCGAAGGTCTTCGCGTAGCGGAGCTTGTAGAAGAAGTTGGAGGTCGACTCGTACACAGCGCCGTTCATCGCCGAGGTGGCCATCAGCGCCGGGGCGACGAACATGGCGTAGCTCACCGTGTGCCCGCCGCCCGTGGAAACGGCAGGCACGAGCGAGCCGAGACCGAATCCGATGCCGAGCAGGTACAGGACCGGCTCGAAGAACCCGGACAGGATGACGATCCAGTTGTGGCGGTAGGCCATCACGTTGCGCTCGACCATGTGCATCGAGCGCGTGGGCACCCGCAAAGGTGCCGTGCGGCGGGTGAGAACGCTCATTTGGCGAGTCGCTTCATGAGCAGCGCACGAGCGATGAGCAGGCCGCCGGCAAAGTATGCGACCGGCACCAATGCATGCAGCGCCGCCTCAGGCGCCGCGATGTTTCCAAGCACAAGGCCTCGCGTGAGGGCCACGCCGTGCGCGAGCGGCGTCGCCCACGCCAACACCTGCAGCGCCAGCGGCAGCTTGGCGATCGGGAAGAACGTGCCGCCGAGCAGGTAGAGAGGAATGATCACGAACCGGTTGATGGCCGCGAACCCGCTGTCATTTCGGCGCGTGGCTGTGAAAGCCATGATGGTCGTCGCGAAGGCGAGACCGGTGAGGATGCCTGCGGGGATCACCAGCAGCGACTCGAGCGAGTGGCCGACGCCGAACAGGTACATCACGATCCAGAACATGCTCGCGACGATGAACATCCGGATCGTGATCCACACGACCTCGCCGCGGATCAGGTCGGGGATCGTGACCGGGGTGGCCAGCGCCGCCTCGTAGGTCTTGTCCCACATGATCTTGGCGAGGATCGGGTACGTGGCCTCGACGGCCGCCGTCTGCATGCAGGCGGCCGCTATGAGGCCGGGCGCAAGGAACTCGAGATAGGGCACGCCGTTGACGCCGCCGCTGCTCCGGTTCACCAGGCTGCCGAGGCCGATGCCCATGGCAGCCAGGAAGAACAGAGGCGTGAAAAACGAAACGGCGATCGACCCGCGCCAGATGCGCCGGAATACCAGCGCGTTGTACTCGACGACGTGCAGCGTGCCGGCCATGAGCGACATCAGTCGACGAGGCTCCTGCCGGTGAGGCGCAGGAACACGTCCTCGAGGGTGCTGCGCCTCACCAGTGCGGTCTCGGGCCGCAGGCCTTGCCTGTGCACGGCGGCAATCGCCTGGTCGCCGTCGCCGGTGTACAGCAGAACGCGGTCGGGAAGCACCTCGATCCTCTCGGCGACGTCGTTGAGCTTGCCGTCGAGCACGGGCTGTTGATCGATTGGAAAGCGCAGCTCGAGCACCTCGCGCGTCGAGTATTTGTCGATCAGCTCGCGCGGGGACCCCTCCGCCGCGATCCGCGCCTTGTCCATCACTACCAGGCGGTCGCACAGCTGCTCGGCCTCGTCCATGTAGTGAGTGGTCAGCACCAGCGTCACGCCGCGCTGCTTCAGCCGGTAGAGCCGGTCCCACACCAGGTGCCGCGCCTGCGGGTCGAGTCCGGTGGTGGGCTCATCGAGCAGGAGCAGCTCCGGCGAGTTGATCAGCGCGCGGGCGATGGTGAGCCGCCGCTTCATGCCGCCGCTGAGCTCGTCGACCTTGTCCCTGGATCGCTCCTTCAGCTGCACGAACTCGAGCAGCTCGTCGGCGCGCCGCGCACCCTCGCGCCAGGACAGGTCGAAGTAGCGCGAGTAGATCATCAGGTTCTCACGCACAGTGAGCTCGAGGTCGAGGGTGTCGGCCTGAGGCACCACGCCAAGACGCGCGCGGATGGTAGGTCCATGCGCGGCCGGGTCGAGGCCGAAGATGGTGAGCAGCCCGGAAGTTACCGGCGAGACCCCGCCGATCATGCGCATGGTCGATGTCTTGCCGGCGCCGTTCGGCCCGAGAAATCCGAACGCCTCGCCCTTGGCGACCTCGAAGTCGATGCCATCGACCGCGGTCAAATCGCCAAACCTCTTGGTGAGTTGGCGCGCGAGGATCAACGAGGGGGAGTCGCCCACTGTATGACAATTTTCCTCTTGTTGGACTTTGTGACGTGGCGCAAGGCGGAGCTGCACTGCCATCTCGACGGTGCCGTGCGCGTGGCGACCGCCGCCGAGCTGGGGGACTTCGGCCGCCCGCCCCGAATGGTGGCGCCTGACGACTGCCCGTCCCAGACCGAGTACATCGGCTATTTCGACGACGCGATCGCTGTGATGCAGACGCAAGCGGCGCTCGAGCGCATCGCGTACGAGGTCTGCGTCGACTCTGCGGCCGAGAACATCGACTACCTCGAGGTGCGCTGGGCACCCCGGCTGCACCTGCGGCGCGGCCTGACAGTGGCCCAGGTGATCGAGGGCGTCCTGGCGGGGCTCACGTCAGGGCCCATTCGAGCGGTGGCCATCGTCTGCGCAATGCGCCAGCACTCGGTCGAGGACAACGTCGGGCTGGCGCGAGAAGCCGGACGCTACGCTGGCCGGGGCGTGGTCGGTTTCGATCTTGCCGGCGACGAGATTCGCTACCCGGCGGGGCCGCAGCGGCCGGCGTTCGAGGCCGCCCGCGCCGCCGGTTTGCGCCTTACGTGCCACGCAGGCGAAGCGGGCGACCCGAAAAACGTCGAAGACGCACTCGCTCTCGGCGTCGAGCGCGTCGCCCACGGCGTGATCGGCGCGCGGGAGCCGCGCATCGTCGAGCGCATCCGGTCGGAAGGAGTCGCCCTTGACATGTGCCCCACGGCCAACTGGAAGTGCAAAGCGGTGCCGGCGCTGGCAGAGCATCCCCTGCCTCGCCTGGTGCGAGCAGGCGTGAGATGCACGATCAGCACCGACTCACGCACGGTCGCCGGCACGACGCTCAGCCATGAGTTCGAGCTGGCTGCCGAGATGGGGATGACCGAGGCCGAGCTTCGCGCGTGCAACGAGACCGCCTACGCGGCGAGGTTCGACACCCCCACCTAACCTCCCCCCACGGTGGGGAGGGACTTGCGCTAGCCACCGGTTCCGAACAGCCGATCGCCGAAGTCGCCAAGGCCCGGAACGATGTACGCCTTGCTGTTCAGCCCCTCGTCGAGCGCCGCGGCGTAGATGTGCACCTCCGGGTGGCGTTCCTCGACCACCTTCACGCCCTCCGGCGCCGCCACCACGCAGATGAACCGCGGCTCGACGCCGCCGGCCTCCTTGATGAGGTCCAGTGCCTGCGCGGCCGAGCCACCCGTGGCGAGCATGGGGTCGAGCAGCAGCGGCACCTTGCCCTCGAGCTTGGGCAGCTTGTTGTAGTAGATCCGCGCGACCGCGGTCTCTTCGTCGCGCTCGAGCCCGATGTAGCCGACCGAGACACGCGGCAGCAGCTCCAGCACCGGCGCCAGCAGCCCGAGCCCGGCGCGCAGCACGGGGATGGCGACGACCTCGGCGGCCACCATCGACGCGTCCGCTTCACGCAGCGGCGTCTCGACAGTGCCGTGGCGCACGGGCAGGTCGGCCGTGGCTTCGTACAGCAGCATCGTGATCACGTTGCGCGCGAGCACGCGGAACTCTTCGGGGTCGGTCCTCTTGTCGCGCAACCCCGCGAGGCTGTCGGCCACGAGCGGGTGACGGCTAACGGTTAGCGGCATCTCTGTCTTTGGCGATCAATCGCCGCAGCGCGTCCACGGCCACCTTCAGCATCCGGTCCATGTACGAGGGATCGAGGTGATGGATCTCGCCCGCGCCCAGCTCGTCGACGCAGAGGTTTATCGTGCCTGCGCGCAGCTTGCGCAGCCGCGAAACGATGAACAGCGTCGACGACTCCATGTCGTTGCTGAGGATGCCTGCGCGCGACCACATGTCCAGCTCCTCGCGCAGGTGGCGCGGGCGCGGCATGCGCTCGGGCACGAGATCCGAGTACAGCGCATCGACAGATCGGATCACGCCGACGTGGTACGGAACCTTGGCTGCGCTCGCCGCCTCGACCAGCGCGTTGACCACATCCAGCGATGCGATCGCGGGGTACTCGGGCGGCACGTATCCATTGGGTGTGCCTTCGCTGCGGACCGAGCCGATGGCGATGACGAGGTCGCCCATCTTGATCTCCGGCTGCGCCGCGCCGCACGTGCCGACGCGCAGGAACGTATGCACCCCGAGCTCGGCAAGCTCTTCGACGCCGATGGCTACCGACGGTCCGCCCATGCCGGACGAGATCGCCGACACCGGCACGCCGTCGAGGCTGCCGGTGAATGTTCGGTACTCGCGGCTGAACGCGACCTCTTTGGCACCGTCCAGGTATTTCGCGATGGCGGGGACCCGACCGGGGTCGCCCGGCACGAGCACGTAGTCGCCCACATCGCCCTTGGCAACGCCGACGTGGTACTTCTTCACCTCCACTAGGGTCGCTCTAGCCCTCCCCGTGTCGGGGAGGGGTCAGGGGAGGGGACGTCACATCCATCGGCTCGACAGTCTAAGTCGTGCCATGTTTGTCGACCCTGGCCAGCACGTGGGGTGGCCGCTGCACCTCGTGCGCCACAAGCTTCCACGCCTGGAGCAAACGGGGCTTCACCGTTTCGACCAGGTCGGCCGAGCGGGCATGGACGATGACCAGCGGGTCGCCGGCGACGACGCGCGCACCAACCGGCGCCTGGATCACCAGGCCCGCCACGGGATCGACCCTGTCCTCTTTCTTGTGCCGGCCCGCGCCGAGATCGAGGGACGCCAGCCCGACCGCGAGCGCATCGATCGATTCGACGTAGCCGTCGCCCGTCGCAGCCAGAGCGATCTGGACCGGCGCCACGGGCAGTCCCGCGTCGAGGTTGCCGCCCTGCGCCTTCAGCATGCGCACGAACGTCTCGCGCCCAGCCCCCGACTTCACCGCGTCGGCAGGATCCCTGTCGACCTCGGCGAGCTTGCACATCTCGCGCGCGATCGTGAGCGACACCTCGATCAGCTCCTCATCGCCCTTGCCCGCCAGCGCGTCCAGCGCCTCCTGCACCTCGAGGGCGTTGCCGATCGACCGGCCGAGCGGGTTGTCCATCGCGGTCACGAGCGCGACCGTGTGGCGGCCCGCGCCTTCGCCGAGCTGCACCATCTCCTTCGACAGAGCCTCGGCCGATGGCACGTCGGGCATGAATGCGCCGCGCCCGAATTTCACGTCGAGCACAATCGCGTCAGCGCCGGCCGCGATCTTCTTCGACATCACGCTCGATGCGATCAGGGGAATCGAAGGCACGGTCGCGGTCACATCGCGCAGGGCGTAAAGAGCCTTGTCCGCGGGGACCATGTGCGGCGACTGCGCCGCAACCGCGATCCCGATTTCGCTCACCTGCTTGATGAATCGAGCGGGCTCGAGGTCGACGGTGAGGCCTGGAACCGACTCGAGCTTGTCCAGCGTGCCGCCGGTGTGCGCCAGCGCGCGGCCGCTCAGCTTCGGCACCTTCACGCCACACGCGGCGGCCAGCGGAGCGGCGATCAGCGTCACCTTGTCGCCGACTCCGCCGGTCGAGTGCTTGTCGACCTTGATGCCTTCGATCGCGCGCAAGTCGAGCACCTCGCCGCTGCGCACCATCGCCTGGGTGAGCGCGAGCGTCTCGATTCGAGTCATGCCCCGGATGCAAACGGCCATCAGCCACGCGGCCATCTGGTAGTCGGGGACGTCACCCAGGAGGTACGCGCCGAGCAGCCAGTCGATCTCCTCGGATGAATGCTCACGGCCGTCGCGCTTGCGGCTGATTACCTCCAGGGCATTCAAGTCCCGACGTCCCCTCCCTACCCTCCCCGCGTGGCGGGGAGGGGCTACGTTTTTTGAGCCGTGCCGCCCAGCATCAGCAGGCCCAACCGGTCTTCCGATGCGTCTGCGGGCTCGATGCTGACGATGCGGCCCTCGTACATGACCGCGATGCGGTCCGACAGCGAGCGCACCTCATCCAGCTCGGCCGACACGAGCAGAACCGCGGCTCCGCCGTCGCGCTCGGCCACGATCCGGCGGTGGATGAACTCGATCGCGCCGATGTCGACGCCGCGCGTCGGCTGCGACGCGAGCAGCACTCGCGGCTGGCTCGCCATCTCGCGCGCCACGATGATCTTCTGCTGGTTGCCGCCGGACAGCGCACGCGCGGGCACGTCGATGCTCGGCGTGCGAATGTCGAACTCCTTGACCAGCCGTTGCGCCCATTTGCGGATCGCGTCGAGCAGCAGCAGGATGTGGTGCCATGCGAACGAGTTGGCGCGCTGGCGGCCGAGGATGAGGTTCTCAGCGATCGAATAGTTCAGAACCAGGCCGGCGCCGCGCCTGTCCTCGGGGATGTGGGCGATGCCCGCCTCGCGCTCGTCGCGGGCGTTGTAAGTCGTGACGTCCTTGTCGCCGAGCCATACCTTTCCGCCCGATACCTTGCGCGTGCCGGCGAGAACCTCGACCAGCTCGCTCTGTCCGTTCCCCTCGACGCCGGCGATGCCGAGGATCTCGCCCTGGCGCAGCTCGAACGACACGCCCTTGAGCGCCTGCACGCCGCGGTCGGAGAGCGCGGTCAGGTTCTCGACGCGAAACGACACCGCCCCAGGCTTGGCCGGCTTCTTTTCGACGCGCAGCAGCACCGCGCGGCCGACCATCGCCGTCGCGATCTCCGCCTGGTTCGTGTCCTTGGTTATCAGGTGCCCCACCACCTTGCCGCGCCTCATCACCGTGATGCGGTCGGAAATCTCGAGCACCTCGCGCAGCTTGTGGCTGATGAAGATGATCGTCTTGCCGGCCTTGACCAGGTCGCGCAGCACGACAAAGAGCTCGTTGGTCTCCTGCGGCGTGAGCACGCCCGTGGGCTCGTCCAGGATGAGGATGCCGGCGCCTCGATACAGCACCTTCACGATCTCGACGCGCTGCTGCAGGCCGACGGGCAGGTCGCCTGTCCGCGCATCGGGGTCGAGCGCCAGGCCGTACTTGCGCGTCATCTCCTGGATGTCGCGTCGCGCCTTCGCGGTGTCGTAGATGCCGCCCGCCACCACCGGCTCGCGGCCCAGCATGATGTTCTCGCCGACCGTGAAAACCGGGATGAGCATGAAGTGCTGGTGCACCATGCCGATGCCGGTGGCGATCGCGTCCCTCGGCCCGCCGATCTTCACGGGCGCGCCGTTGATCAGGATCTCGCCCGAGTCAGGATGGATCAGTCCATAGAGGATGTTCATCAGCGTTGATTTGCCGGCCCCGTTCTCGCCCACCAGCGCGTGGATCTCGCCCGCGCGCACCTCGAGGTCGACGTGGTCGTTGGCGACCACCCCGGGAAAAGCCTTGGTGATGCCGCGCATCGCAACGGCGATGTCAGTGGCGGTGGTCGTGCTCATTCCGAACCCGCCGCGTACGGAATGCCGTCGGCGGCCGGAGGCGTGCTCCGCCCGACCAGGCCCGCCAGCACGACCAGCGTGATGAGGTACGGCAGCATGCTCAGCAGGTACTGCGAGACGTGGATGGTCGAGTTGTTGGCATAGATCGCCTCGCCGACCCCGAAGATGATGCACGCGAGAAACGCGCCTCGCGGCGTCCACTTGCCGAAGATCATCGCCGCCAGCGCGATGTAACCGCGGCCGTCGGTCATGTTGGGCACGAACGTGTTCGACACTCCGATTGCCAGGAAGGCGCCCGCGAGCCCTGACAGCAGGCCGCTGGTGATCACCGCGCCGTACCTGATTAGGTAGACGTTCAGGCCAGCGGTGTCGGCCGCCTGCGGGTGCTCGCCCACCGCGCGGATTCGCAAGCCCAGCCGCGTGCGAAACAGCACTATCTCCACCACCACCAGCAAGATCAGCGCGATATAGACGACGACGTTCTGCTGGAAGACGACCTGACCAATGAACGGGATCGCCGAAAGAACAGGGACATCCCAGTTGGGGAGCGCCTCGGCCGGGACAACGTGCCCGACGTCCTGCAGGCCGTAGATCGCGCGCACCAGGAAGACCGTGAGGCCCGCTGCGAAGATGTTGATGGCGATCCCGCTGACGATCTGATCGGCGCGGAAACGAATCGAAACGACAGCGTGGATGAGGGCCATAAGCCCGCCGGCGACCATCGCCACCAGCACCGCGATCCACGGGCTGTGCCAGATGAGGTCCGCCCAGACGGCGAAGAACGCGCCGGTGAGCATCATGCCCTCCATCGCGATGTTCACGACCCCGCTGCGCTCCGAGATGACGCCGCCCAGCGCCGGCAGCAGCAGCAGGACCGCCGACACCAGCGCCACCTGCCAGAGGTTGGCGGTGAGCAGAAGCTGCAGGATGTCGGTGATCACGCTCATGTGGAAGTCGTGCCTTCCTGGGGCGGCGCGACGGCAGCCTCCGTCATCAGTGCGGCGCCGACCGCGGCGGGCGCGGGCGCCGAGGGCGCCTGACCCAATCCCGGGATCCGCAGCCTGATCGCGTTAAGGAAGTTGGCCGCGATGCTGAACAGGATCAGCGCCTGCAGCACCAGCACAAGCGAGCTGGAGATGCCGGCGTCCGCCTGCATCACTGACCCGCCCGCGTGCAGGGCGCCGAACAGAATCGCGGCGAGCACGATCCCCACGGCACTGCCCAGGCCGAGGAGGGCGACAGCGATCGCGTCGAAGCCGGTCGTGTCGCTGAAGTACTTGTCGGTGAGGTTGTGGTCGACACCGGCGATCTGAATCGCACCGGCCAGGCCCGAGAAGGCGCCGGCGATCAGCATCGTGACGATGATGGTCCGCCGCACGCTCACGCCCGCGTAGCGGGCCGCTTTCTGGCTCTGGCCGGCGGCGCGGATCTCATACCCGAGGGAAGTCCGCCACAGGAGAATCGCGAACACCGCCACCGCGACCACAGCGATGACGAGTCCGACGTGCACGCGGTAGACGCTTGCCGGCAGCCCGAGGATCTGGATCGTGTCGCTATTGGGCAGGAAGGTGGCGAGACGTGCACCCTCGCCGATGGGCAGCGACTTCGAAGTCCCCGCACGCAGCTCGAGGGGACCGCCGATGATGAGGAATCGCAGGAGCCACTGGGCGACGTAGTTGAGCATGATCGTGGTCACGACCTCGTGAGCGCCGACCGTCGCCTTGAGCACTCCGGCGATTCCGGCCCAGGCCGCGCCGGCCAGCATGCCGCCGACCAGCACGGTAGGCAGCAGGATTACCGCCGGCCAGTCATGAAGCTTGATGCCAAGCGCGGTGCACGCCATCGCACCCGCCAGCAACTGGCCCTCGGCGCCGATGTTGAAGAGCCCGGCCCGGAACGGTAGCGCGACCGCTACGCCGGCGGTGATGAGCGGGATGGCGAAAATGATGGTGTTGGCGATCTGGAGGGCTGGATTCTCGCCCTGGGTGCACGCGACGCCGAGGCCACCGCACAGCAAGCCCTGGTAGGCGTCGATCGGGTTGCCGCCGGTGACCGTGACGACGACCGCGCCCACCACGAACGCGAAGAGGACAGACGCGAATGGCATGGCAAAGCCACGGGTGAGGCGAGCGGCGGTTGCTGACAGACGAGGTCGGGGACGAGCAGCCACGCCGCCCGCCCCCGATGCCTTCGCTATGCGGGAATGTCCGCCGGCGGGGTCATGGAGCCCGCCTTGATGGCCGCCTGGACCCGGTCCAGCTCAGCCTGGATGTCGGCGGGCAGCTGAATGTTGTCGAGGGAGTATCCGGCCCCGTCGTTGGAGATGCTGAAGGTCAGGGCCCCACTCTTGAACTGGTTGTTGACCACGTTCTTGATCGCGGTGTACGTGGCCTGGTCGACCTTCTTGAGGGCGCTGGCGATGACTGATGCGTCGGCGTCCTTCTGGTCCGCGTCGACGCCGATGCTGTAGACCTTGGCCGAGCCTGCCGCCTGCAGCACGCCGAGACCGCAGCCGCCTGCGACCTGGAACAGGATCTCGGACTTCGCGCCGATCTGGCTCTGCGCAATGGACTTGCACTTGGCCGGGTCGGTGAAGTCGTTGGAGTATCCGACGAGCACCTTGATACCCGGGTCCTCCATCGTCGCCGCCCACTTGTAGCCCGCGATGTAGTGGTTGACGGGCGGGATGCTCACGCCGCCGACCGCGCTGATCACGTTGGTGTTGCCGGGCGCCTTCTTGTCCTTCTCGAGCATGCCCGCGATGACGCCCACCATGGCGCCAGCGTCCTGCTCCTTGAAGAACAGCGACTCGACGTTCGAGTGCTGCAGGTCCTTGCCGCTGGCGTCAGTGCCGGCGCCGTCGATGATCGCGAAGTGGACGTTCGGGAAACTACCCGACACCTTGCCGACCGCTTCCTGCATGAGGAAGCCGACGCCGATGACCAGGTCGTAATTCTTCGACGCGTAGCTGGTCAGGTTGGGCACGTAGTCGTCGCCCGTCTTCGACTCGGTGACGTCGCCCTTCACGTGGAAGTCGGCGATTGCCTTCTGCAGGCCCACGTAAGCGAGGTGGTTGAAGCTCTTGTCGTTCAGGCCACCTACGTCGGTGACAAGACCGACCTTTACCTGTTTTGCCGCGGGCCCTGAGGACGTGCTGCCGCAGGCAGCCACCACCATCAGGACTGCGCCCACCAGGGCGAGAAACCGAAGCTGCGAACGGCCCATATTCCGTGCCCCCTTCAAAGAGCTAACCCAATGAGACTGGGCCGGCCACGGGGGTTCAATCCCTCTTCGTTTTCCGGTCCGGCCGAGATTGTAGCTTGTGGCGGACAGACCGGCTTGGCCGCCCATCCAGCGAGCCCAGCAGGGGGCCCAGCTCGGTGATCTTGTCGAGCCTGAACCAGCCTTCGCCAGGCACCGAGTCCTCGTCGACCTGCTCGTGCTGCCAGGTCACGTGGTACGGGATGTGGACCGCGCGGGCGCCAAGCTCGACCACCGGCACCACGTCCGAGCGCAGCGAGTTTCCGACCATGATGAACTCGCCGGCGTCGATGCCGCGGCGGCTGAGCACCCGCCGGTAGGAGTCGACATTCTTGTCGCTGAGGATCTCGACGCCCGCAAATCTCTCGGCCAGGCCCGACCTTGCGAGCTTGCTCTCCTGGTCGAAAAGGTCGCCCTTGGTGATGAGCAGCAGCTGGTGGTTTTGGCTCATGCCCAGCAGCGTCTCGCGCACGCCTTCCAGGAGCTCGGTCGGCTCGCGAAGCATGCGCTTGCCCCAGTCGAGGATCACCTTCAGGTCGGAGGCCGGAATCGTGCCGTCCGTGATCTCGAGCGCCGTCTCGATCATCGACAGGGTGAAGCTCTTGATGCCGTAGCCGTACAGGCTGAGGTTCGCCATCTCGGTCTCGAATAGGCGGGCGTCGACGTCGGCGTTCGGGGCGTGACCCCGCAGGAGGTCGCGCAGCGCGGCCTGCGTGAAGTTGAAGTGCGTCTCGTTGTGCCACAGCGTGTCGTCCCCGTCGAACGCCACGACCCTGATCGGCATCGCGGTGTTCAGCCTACGAGGTCAGGCGATCGATCTCCGCAAGCTCGCCCTGGCTGAAATCGAGCCTGTCGAGCGCTGCGAGGTTCTCATCGAGCTGCTTGACTGAGCTCACGCCGTTGACGGCGGAGGTCATGCGCGGATCGCGCAGCACCCAAGCGAGCGCCATCTGCGCCAGCGACTGGCCGCGACGGCGCGCGATGTCGCGCAGCGGCACCACCTTCTTGATGTTCCGCTGCACGGTCTCTTCGTCGAGCGAGTAGTGCTGCGTTGCTCGCGAGCCCGCCGGCACGCCGTCTGCGTAGCGGTCGGTGAGCTGACCCTGCGCGAGCGGCGAGAACGCGATGCAGCCCACGCCCTCCTCATACAGCGCATCGAGCAAGGCGGGCTCGATCCAGCGGTTGAGCATCGAGTAAACCGGCTGGTGGATCAGCAGGTGGACGCCCATCCCACTGAGGATCTTTGCGGCATCGTGGCTCTCCCTCGGCTGGTACTGAGAGATCCCGACGTACAGCGCCTTGCCCTGGTGCACAGCGGTCGCCAGCGCACCCATGGTCTCCTCGAGCGGGGTCTCGGGGTCGGGCCGGTGGTGATAGAAGATGTCGACGTAGTCGAGGCCCATGCGCGCCAGGCTCTGGTCGAGGCTCGCCAGCAGGTACTTGCGCGATCCCCAATCGCCGTAGGGCCCGGGCCACATGTCCCAGCCGGCCTTGGTCGAGATGACGAGCTCGTCGCG
>WNGI01001865.1_pt1 | contig 17958 bp, 10 predicted proteins | sample 5400621 | NCBI WGS metagenome assembly WNGI01 (sample SAMN13153374, study PRJNA577476) | soil metagenome | isolation source: 20 cm soil or saprolite under Garry oak tree replicate 1 | place: USA:California | collected 2016-06-15
GGAAATGTCTCGTTGTATAACGAGAGCCCGGCTGGCGTAGTCGATCCAACACCGACAATTGCGATGGTCGGACTAATTGATGACGAAAAGTACATCACCACTCAATGGTTCAAAAACGAAGGCGACATGATCATTCTGGTTGGCGAGATTGGAAACGAGATTGGCGCCTCGCGGCTTTTAAAAATTTGCCACGGATGCGAAGAAGGTCCTCCACCACGCATCGATCTTGAGCTAGAGATCAAAGTTCAAGATGCTGTGCGCGATTTAATTCGCAAAGGTCTCGTAAAAGGCGCACATGATTGCTCTGAAGGGGGACTCGGCGTCGCGCTGGCGGAAAGCTGTTTTAATCCTCAAGAAAGTTTTGGAGCGGAGATTAGTCTGAAAGCAGGCGACACTGCTGCCGCTACAGTATTGTTTAATGAATCGCAGTCGCGCATCGTCATTTCTGTTGCGCCTGCTGATTTGAAGAAGACGATCACGATCTTACGTGCCAGTAGCGTCCCGTTTGAGCAGCTTGGCAAGGTCTGTCGTGACGAGCTGCGCATCGCGATAAACGGGGAAACGTTTCGCTGGCCGATTGCTGATCTTTACGACGGTTGGTTCAATGCAATCCGCCACGTGGTTGAAGAAGATGCGGAGCGGATTCCAAGTTTGTGAAGTGCGCACGAAAAGGCGATTGAATGCTTAACGATCTGGTGGATTATTTCGTGTGATCTGCCCCTCAGGCAAAACTGATCCAGACAACGCGCCCGACGCTGTCGTGCTGCCGCAGCACGAGTGCGGACTGTTTGGCGTGTTCGGTCACCCGAAGGCGGCGGCGCTGACTTATTACGGTCTGTTTGCCTTGCAACATCGCGGGCAGGAGAGCGCGGGGATCGTAACAAGCAATGGTCCAGGCACGACCTTTCTGATGCACAAAGATATGGGTCTTGTTTCGCAAGTTTTTGGTGAGGAAGAACTGGCGAAACTCAAGGGTACACGCTCAATCGGACACACGCGTTATTCGACCACCGGCACCAGCACGATAAAAAATGCGCAACCCTTTGTGGTCGATTGTGTGCGCGGCCAGATGGCGATCGCGCATAATGGCAATTTGATTAATGCGGATTTCTTGCGAGACGAACTAGAACGGAAAGGCTCCATCTTCCAAACGACCGCGGACAGCGAAATCATCTTACATCTTCTCGCGCAACCCTCGGAGAATGGCGGAAATGTTTTGGCAGCGTTGCGTCGGATTCAGGGCGCGTTCTCGCTAATTATTATGAGCGAACGGGAACTGATCGCGGTGCGCGATCCTTTTGGCTGGCGTCCACTCGCGCTCGGAAGGCTCGATGGCGCGTATATAGTGGCATCTGAAACGTGCGCCTTTGATCTCATTCATGCGGAGTTCATCCGTGAGATTGAACCCGGCGAAGTATTAATCATCGACGAGAACGGACTGCGTTCAGAACGGCCATTCCCGGACGAGCGACCCGCGTTCTGCATGTTCGAATACGTTTACTTCTCCCGGCCAGACAGCATGATCGGCGGCGTGAATGTGGGAAAGGTCCGCATGGAAATGGGACGCGAACTGGCGAGAAAATTTCCGGTCGAAGCGGACATCGTCGTGCCAGTGCCCGATTCGGGAAATTATGCCGCTCTCGGTTTTGCTCAGGAACTAAAAATTCCTTACGCCCACGCCTTCGTCCGCAATCACTACATCGGCCGCACATTTTTGCAGCCGAGTCAGCTCATCCGCGATTTCGACGTGCGCGTGAAACTGAATCTGATCAAGGAAATGGTTGCCGGAAAACGGGTCGTGGTAGTGGATGATTCCATCGTACGCGGCACCACAGCACGAGCGCGTGTCGTAAACCTGCGGGAAGCTGGCGCCACCCAAGTGCACATGCGTGTGAGTTGTCCGCCCCATCGCTTTGCTTGTCACTACGGCATCGATTTTCCGGATCCGGAAAAGCTAATCGCGAATCAGATGTCAATGGAAGACATCTGCAAATATCTCGGCGTTGATAGCCTGGGTTACCTCGATGTGGAAGGCATGGTGCGAGCGACGGGAAGGCCATTGAACAGCTTTTGCCTGGCTTGTTTCACAGGTGATTATCCCCTGGCCGTCGATCCTGCGTTGGATAAGTTCATCATGGAAAAACGCGAGCAGCGCGCCAAAGCGCTCGCCGACCAGGAGGCGCATCCGACCTTGTTTGCCGATTTGAAGTAAGCGACTTTTCTTGCTGTCATGTCGAGTGGAGTCGAGACATCTCTTACTGTTTTAAATTGAGAGATTCCTCAACTCCGCTCGGAATGACAAAGAAGCAGAGGGCCTACGCACACGCCGGGGTCGATGTCGATCTTGGCAACCGGCTGAAACGTCAGCTTCAGTCACCTTGTAACCGCCTCCTTTGGCGCAAGGGAGGCGACGATGTTTTGAAGCCCGGATCGCCGCCCAAGGGACACTTCGTGATTGGAACCAGGTAAGTTTCTTCCAGCTCGGTTTAGAATCTCTTTTTTAGCTGGACGTACCAGAACCGGCCTTTGATTGTGGCAAGCGATTCGTCGTAGCCGTTCTCGAAAGCGCCGGCCACGAACGGCGGGTCTTCATCGAAGACATTCTGCATGCCAAGCGTAACAGTGGTGTTATTCAACCAGGCGCGCCATCCACAGGGATTGTATTCGGCTGTAGATATAGGTATGACATTTTTCTCTTTGCCGTCCTTCATCTTGAAATTCTTACCTCCATCTTTGGCGAAGCCAGGCACCTCGGCCGGGGCAGACGGCGGCAGGTTAAACGTGTAGGACGCGATCAGATCGAGCGTAACCCACTCCCGCACTTTCCGCGCGCGCCACGGCAAAAGCCCACTTCTTGGCATTTGTGGCTTGGGAAATACCCCACCTGGAGGTGTGGTCAGACTGAGATTGTCATCTTCGTATTGGCCAGTGTAGTGGACTACCGCGCCAACATCCAGACCCGCCAGCCAGGTGTCGGCCGGGCCGTCGTAGAACAGACTGAAATTGGCGCGGCTCCATGGTAGCGAGCCGGTGAGGGTGAATCCCGGCGGTATGACTTCGCCCGCGATACCAAACCGTTTTGTAGTAGGCAAAATCTGAAGTTCAGCCCGGGAAAGCCACGCGCCATTGACAGTTGCCGTTAGTCTGCCGAAATCTCCGTGGCCAAAGATGGAAGAATCCAGAATATAGATGGCTTCGTAGTCGAGACCTTCAAAGATCGCGCCTGTAAGATTTTTGTTGGGATCAATGACCACAATGATTCGCCCCGGTCTGCCAGGACTTACAGGGGGACCACGGATAATAAGACCAGGGATATTATCCTCGATGATAAATTGTGCGCCGAGGAACGACGTGATCGATCGCATATCAATATGCCACCAATCGGCGCTGAGGGTGAGGCCTTTGAGCCATTTCGGACTGTAAACGGCGCCGTAAGACCATTCATAGGCCACCTCCGGCTGTAGGCTGGGATTTCCTAAAACGCGTACCTCGAACGGATAGAACTGGTGTAATAATGGGTCGACGGCCCTGGCGAAGCTCTGCGTGGAAGCGGGCGAAATCTCCGATAGAGCCGGAGCATGAAACGCTTCGGTGTAGCTGCCACGCAAGGTAAGGGCGCCGATATATTTTGGATCGAGCGGTTGCCAGCGAACCGAAACCTTTGGCTTCTGCGCGTTATACTGGCTGTGCGCCACAGGCTGAAATGGAAACGCTCCAGAAGGTAAAACTGCGGAGGTGTTCTGGCTGTACCACTCCTCGCGTTCGGCAAAGTCAACCTCGAAGCTGTAGAAACCGGGGAAGTTCCAACTGGGGCTGGTGAAGGGTACGCGCACTTCCTGATAGACTGACCAGACATCCCGGTTCACTTTGGCGTTTCCGCCGTTTGTAGAGCCAATGCTTTGAAACGTTGCATTGAGCGGGTCACGATAGAGCGTCCACCTCGGCGCATCATACTCACCACCAAGAGCGAAGGAGACAGGTCCGGCGGGAAGGTTGAACAAGTCACCGTTGATCGTGGCATAGCCGATCGGTAACTCATATTCGCCCGAGTTATGCAGATTAACGTAAACTCTGGCCCTGGCCGCCCTGGTATTGTGAGCATTGAAGTTCAGGAACGGATCAAATGCCGTAGCCGGGTCCGTGTCCAAAAGTGCTTCCCGCAGTCCAGGCTCGCTAATTGCACCCGTGGACAAATTCTGCCCCTCATTCCGGGAATAACGAAAACCCAACTCCCAGTTCCAAGTCTTGAAATAATCACCACATTCTTCCATCTCACCGCGAAGGCCAATATCGAATAGATAATCGTGGTAGGTGAATTTCTCGTGTGTCGGACCGGTGTCGTTAATGCCGCGAAGCAGAACTCCGGTAGTTACGGGAAGACCGCTTCCGTCGGGAAAGAAATTTGGAATAGTCGCATCGGCGACCGTGAAGGGATTGTAGGGATTCCGAAGTGGCACACTGATGCCGGCGAAATTAAACCCTATGTTAGTGCCTGGGACCTTGAACGGATCAGGCGAAAACGGCACAGCTGCCAACGACGCATCGAAAAATGAACGGACGTATTTAAAGTCGGCAAACACCGTCAGGTATTTGTCACACAGATCACGCGTGAACGAACCGTAGAAGGCTTGGCGATCGGCCGGTGGAAGCGCTGGCGTTACAGCCGCGAAGTTATAGAACCAGTAGTCGCCGCCGCCCTTATAATCAGTGCCGAATTGTGGCAAGAAAAAGGCTGCATGCGGACCAATGACACCCGGGGCGCCTGGATACGCATTGGGATTGATGGTACCGGGAGTCCCCGGTGGAAAGCCTAAGCGAATGAAGAACGGAAGATACAGCCTCTTGTAGAATGGCGAAGTCCCCGCATTTGGGGCCGAGTGCGGAAGGGGCGTATTCACGCCGGGTAGCGGTGTACCGCCAGGGCCAAAAAAAATGCTCGGTAGCAGCCTGAGGCCTCCTTGAAAAAAGATGCCGCCAGGTTTATAGGGGGTGCGATTATCAATTCCGCCCCAGGGCATGTAAAACGCATTAGCCGAGAGGTCCCGGTCACTACTGAAGAGGCCACCGGTCCGCTGCCAGAAATCGGCAATGACCACAACTTCCGTCTTATCATCTCCTGTACCGGCTTTGAGCCATGCCTCCCACTCGCCCATGTCGTTGGAAGCTCCCAAGTTGGTGTTCCCGTAACTGCCCCCGATCTCCAGCCCGCGGAACTTGTGGACCAAGAAGAAATTAACCACACCCGTGATCGCATCCGAGCCGTACACCGCCGAGGCGCCATCCTTCAGAATGTCGATGTGATCGATCATCGGAAACGGAATCAGGTTAATGTCCACACCTCCGCTAAACCCGACGGGGAATAATGAACCAAGGGCGACACGTTTTCCGTCAACCAGCACGAGAGTTTCTTTGGCTAAGAGGCCGCGCAAGTTGAATTGCACGGTGCCATCTCCACCATTGCCCATGTTCAGGTTCGTGGTTCCGCCGGCCTGCTGTGGCAAAAAAGTTGTCAGGTCCGTTGCATTGCGAATGCCCAGTTTTTCAATGTCTGCCGGACGATACGTATCCACTGGATTAGGGCCGGTCTCTGCAGCGGTGGGAATATTCGAGCCAGTGACAATGACACGCTCCACTTCGGCGGTTGCGCCCGTTGTCACCTGCGCCGGCACAATCGTTTGAGCGGGAACCTTGGGAGCGATCAACAGACTAAGACTGACAGCAGCGGCGAAGGCCGCTTGTCTTAGCTCTGGCCGGATTAGGCTACCTTCCATTGAGCGCTGTTGATGCTGCGTTTGTAGGGTCGCGCCTGACAAGCACAAAAATTTTGCCTAACAAACGAGTGACCACTCAGGATTCCACATCAGTTGCAATTTGCCAAAGCTGGGGTTTGACGCCGATGTATTCCGAAAGCGCTCGCAGCGGGCGCGCTAGCAACAGAAAACCAGGCGTTATTTGTAAACCATTTCTTTTGGCGCTAACGAGGCGACGATTTTTTCAAACCGCGGATCGCCGCGCAAGGGATCCCACATCGGACTCAAGCGCAAGTTGCCATAAGTGTGGAACCCCGGAGTTTTCGTTAAGGCTTCAAGTTGCCCAAGCGCTAACTCACGTTCGTCTGTCCAGGCACAGGTGATGGCAAAGCAAAGCTTTACGTATGCCTCAGTGGATGAGTCTTTGACGCTGCGTGCCAGTTCCATTGCGCGCCGGCCTTCGTTCAGTGCCTCTTCTTTTCTTCCTAAGCCTGCATCGATCAGCCCGAGGTCAGAAAGTAGGTTTACCTCCTCAGGGTGACTGCGGATCTCTTCCTCCTGTTGTGTGCGTGCGCTCATAAAGGCAGCGCGTGCAGAAGTTTCGTCTCCCTTCAAACGAGCGACTACACCCACCCAAAAGTCGCGGCCAAGTTGAGGAAGGCCCCACTCGAGCGAATTCTTTTGGGAAAGCACGGCTGCCGCGCGGCCGGCGGCGTCCCAGTCGCGATCGTACAAAGCGAGAGTGTAGCGCTGGCCTGCCACAAATGGATCTTGCTCTGACCCAGGTTCATTGGTCAGGATCCTTTCAATTGCAGCACGCCAAGGCCCTGTGTCCGCTCGCCGGTATACTTCGACGGAAGCGCGAAAAATCCAGCCTGGCCTGCGCTCTGGATGAAGCGCAACGATGCGATCCATAACTTTGGCGTGTTGGTCATAATCGTGCAACCACAAGTAGGTCGATCCGAAGTTAATCAGGTAAGGGAGGTTTCGAGGATCGAGCTCACATGCGCGCTCGAGATTGTGTATGGCGTCAACCCAACGACGCTGACTGCGGTCCATCGATCCAGCTAACTCGTAAATTTGCGGGTTATTGGGTAAACTCTGTTGAGCAAGAGCAAGTTCGGCGCGGGCGCGGTCATAATCCGAATAGCCCCAAAAAACATGCCACGCCAGCGCCAGGTGCGCTTCCCCCGAATCCGGCCTCAACCGAAATGCAGAATCTATGGCCGACTTGGCTAGGGCCAAGCGCGCGGGGGTGTTTCCAATCAAGTCGTGCGCAAAGGCTAGCTGGCAATAGGCAAGAAAGAAGTTAGGATCACGAGCAACTGCCTTATTAAGCAGGTCCACAGCCTCAGGAAGATTGCTCCGTGTTGAATTGTTCGATGAAGAATCCTCTTCGCTCGCAGGACAGTTTCCGCATCCGCTTGACGTAAAGGGCACCTGGGCGTTGTAAATCATGGAGACAGCACGGACATAAAAGTCATAAGCGACCAAGTCCTGAGTTGGTCTTTCCTCAACAGACGCCTTCTCACTAGCTGACAGCTTGGTGTGAAGGTGCTGGGCAACTTTTTTCGCGATCTCAGCTTGGACTGCGAACAAATCATTCAAATCGCGGTCGTATTCCTCAGCCCAGACGTGCGTGTCCGTGCGTGTGTCGATCAACTGCGCATTTAAGTGAATCCGGTCACCGCTCCTGCGTGCGCTTCCTTCCAGCACGTGAGACACGCGAAGCGCATCGCCGATCTGGCGCACATTTCGTTTGCCGCGATATTCCATCACGCTGGTCCGACTGATCACCTTGAGATCGGCGATCTTGGCCAGCTTGGTCAAAATGTCGTCCTGCACACCATCCACAAACGCGCCGTGTTCTTTCTTGTCACCCAGGTTTTCAAACGGCAGAACGGCGATGCCAGTTGTTAGGGGCGAGCGGATAAATTCACTTTTCCAAACGATCCAGCCGCTTGCCGCTGCTAACAGAACAAGGCACCCAGCCAGGAGCGCGCTGGTTGGATTGCGTCGCACCCATCTCCGGGCATGCGTGAAAAACCCACTTCGCTTCGCCCGGATTGGCTCGTGCTTTAGCCAGTGCTCAAGGTCTTCGGCCAGCGCAAGAGCGGACGAGTAACGGCGCTTCCCGCAGGCGGAAAAAATCAGCCGCCACAGAGTGAGCGTGACGGCTGACTGCGAACTGCATCAGAGCTATTACCCGCTACTGCTTCACCATGGTGCCGCCAAACGTTTGTGCAACCGTGGGATCGGTGTGCACATACCTGATCTGCTTTACGCCATCGCCAATTACGAAGGCGCGGATTCTCTGGATCCCAAATGAAACCCAGTCGATGGTGCCGGTACCGCTGGCATTCACGCTGTAGGTTCCGCTGATGTTTGGATAGATGGTGCCGCCTACACTGTCCAAGACTAGACTGGCCGTGAAGTGGCCTGCGCCATCAAACGTCCACAATCCCACACCGTAAGACGGCGCAGAGTTGCCTGGCGGCCCCGGTTCGGAAGCGAAACCCGAGCCGGAGTCGGCGTAGGCGCCGCTGAGGCTACTCAGATCATAGGCTTGGGCGCGAGGCAGGGAGACTTGCATGATTAATGCAAATGCTCCCAGGGCCAGAACCGACCTGATGAGCCGGGCCTTCGACATCTTGGGAATGCTTCTTGTGAACATAATGTTTTGGTTTTTCATAAACTAATTTCCTTTTCTTGTTTTGGCCTTCCGTGACTTCCCACCGTGGGAGGTCATTTCTGGCCGTTCATTTCTCTTCTCTCTAGATTGCGGCGAAAAAGTTTCAGAATTTTCGCGACCAGTTACTCGAAAAAGCAGACATCCCGACGGCGGACCATGAATTCGAGGTGATTCGTTCGGAGCATTTTTCTTCTGTCATTCCGACCCCGAAAGCATTCGGGGTTGCCGCGCCGTAGCTTTATGCGAAGGCTGGGAGGAATCTCTTGGTTTGTAATGATCACGCCAACATTGCCTGACCACTGCCTCCAGAAGGATTTGAGAGATCCTTCGCTTCGCTCAGGATGACAACACGCAGAAAGGCTTATGCGCGCTCGGGCGTCGATGTTGATCTTGGCAATCGACTGAAGCGCCAAATTCAGTCGCTTGTAAAGGGAACTCACAGCCCGCAGGTGCTCGGCGAGATCGGCGGCTTCGGCGGCTTGTTTCGAGCAAATTTCTCTGGAATGCGCGAGCCGGTCCTGGTTGCAAGCATTGATGGCGTCGGCACCAAATTGAAGATCGCGTTTGTACTGGACAAGCACGACACCGTCGGCGCCGATCTGGTAAATCACTGTGTAAATGACATCGCAGTCTTGGGCGCGCGCCCGCTTTTCTTTCTCGATTACATTGGCTGCGAAAGACTCGAGCGTCGCATGTTCCAAGAATTACTTCGCGGCATTTCTCGCGCCTGTCGATCCGCGGGCTGCGCGCTCCTCGGTGGTGAAACAGCGCAATTGCCCGGAATGTATCGCCCGGGCGAATATGATCTAGCCGGTTGCATTGTTGGCGTCGTCGAACGCGATAAGATCATCGACGGAAAAAAAATCCGGCCCGGTGATGTCATTCTCGGGCTAGAATCAAATGGGTTGCACACCAACGGTTACTCGCTCGCGCGAGAGATCTTGTTCGGCAAAATGCATCTCAAAGTAAGTTCGCGCGTGCCTGGGTCGACGATGATTGTTGGCAAAGAATTACTGCGAGTGCACAAAAATTATCAGCCACTCCTGGCAAGAATTCCAAGCAACGTGATCAAAGGTCTCGCCCACATCACAGGTGGCGGTCTCATTGACAACCTGCCGCGGATTCTGCCTCCGAATTGTGACGCAGTGGTTGAAGCGAAAAGCTGGAAGGTTCCACGCATCTTCCAAATTTTGCAGCGAAATGGAAATATTGATCTTCGAGAAATGTATCAGGTCTTCAACATGGGCATCGGGATGGTGGCGGTCGTCGCGGAGGAAAATGCTCGGCGGGCAATGTCGATGTTGCAAGCTAAGCGAATCGGTCGAATCGAACGCGGATCAGGGAAAACCGTTTTGAAACTGTAGGGCGTCGGCCGCAGCGGACGCATTGGGATTCACGGTATCTGCGGCGTGGCGGGATCCGTGGCATTCACAGGCACCTCAATTTCCAGCGTCGAGTCTGTGCTGGTGATTTTACCTCGGCGCGTTATACGCTGCAGACTGGCACGGTGCGCTGCGAGCTCGACAAGCTCCGCAACTCGTGACTTCAATGCGCGCGCTCGGGTCGCCAAGAACAACAGAAAGAGCAAGTAGAAACCAATGAACCAAAGATCAACGTGGGAAACGTTGAGCTGGCGATAAATCAACAGACTTGTTGCAATCAGACTAAAAATGACGGTGGTGGTAACCAGCCGGTTGCGAAGCCGAACGCGCGTCAGACATTTCGCACCACCATGATATTCGGTGACGGTTTGAAGCGCTATGCTCCACCAGAAATTTCCGTAGATTTGAATGTCCCACTCATTCCACCCACTATCGATGGAGTAGCGCCAGCCTTCTTCCTCCAGCAACTGAAACATGGCGCCTAACAGATGGTGGCGATCCCTGCCTTGCTCACTCCAAAAAAGACGCTTACTCAGACTGCCGGCAGAACGTGCGCGTTCCGGTAAATGCTCGTGCCGCTGAATCACGTTGGCCGGTGTGCGTTTGAAGCGCAGCCAGGTGAAATAACGAGAAAATCCCCGCACGAGCGGCTGGGCAAAGGCCAGTAACATCACCAGCAGCCGCGCACGCACCGTATCGAATTTGGGCTCAATGGAAGCGCGCACCATATAGGAAAGCGCGACACACAAGGTACCGCCCAACATGAGGTACGGGACAATGCGCAGCGCAGGCAAAAAAATACCCAAACCAAAAAGGAAAATTGTCAGGGCAAACCATTCAATACTGCTCAGGTATGCAGCCACGTCTGATTGCGGCGTAGGATAAATCGATTGAAAAAATCCCTCGCCGAAAATTCCGTGATAAATCACTGGTCGGTTGACGAACCAACTGAAGCGCGGTGTTCCATAGATTTGGCCGCGCCATTTCGCAGTGCCAGTCGGGCCAAAAAAAATCAAATGTTTAAAGCGGAGAAGTGATTCTGCTTCGCCGTAACCATCTTGCTGTTTCAAGAAAGCGCGAAGCGTAAAGCGTCGATAGTGCCACACAATTGCGGTGGGACTGAAACCAACGACCCACCCGGCCTGCTGGATTCGCCAGCAGAAATCGACGTCATCTCCGGCTTTATGGTATTCGGGATCGAAGCCGCCGACGCCTTTACACGCCCACCGATAAAATGCCATGTTACAGCCAGGGATGTGCTCGGCGATTGTATCAGTGAGCAAGACATGGCTAGGACCACCGGGCGCCGCTGCCACGCATGCCTGAATCCAATTTTGCGCTGGTGGCGTGATGTTCGGTCCACCCACTCCGGCATAATCGCCGCTTACAAGTGTGCTGATCAGATAATAGAGCCAATCCGCATCTGCCATGCAGTCAGAATCGGTGTAGGCGAACACTTCCCCTTTGGCTGCAGCGGCCCCAGTATTGCGAGCGTGACTCAGTCCGTGATTGCTCTGATGAATGTAGCGCACCCGTGGGAACTGCGCTGCAACGTAGGCCGTGTCATCCGCTGAACCGTCATCGACCAGAATGATTTCATACTCCGGGTAGTTGAGTTTATCTAACGAATCAAGACACGCTGCCAGCGTGCGGGCGCCGTTGTACGAACAAACTATTACCGACACGAACGGCGCGCGCGCCAACGGGCCATGCGGCAAAGCAGAATCGCTTCGCCCGAGTTTTTCCTCAATCGCATAAAACGCTTTCTTCGGTTTGCGATCGCGGGTGACGATACCAAATGCCCAATCTGTGATTTCCTCGCCGCCGGTAAACCATTCGTCGGTCCAGGTAAAAAAAATTGTTCCAGCCAGGCCGCATTTTACCACGCTGTCGATGTGCCAACCGAGCATTTCGGCCTGCTCGTCCTGCGAATGCCGGATCGTGTCCATCCCGAATTCCCCCAGGATAAGAGGATGTTCACCAGTGAGATTCTGGAGCCGCAGCAGGTACCCCTCGAAATCGCGCTGGTTATGGAGGTAAACGTTAAAACAACAAAAATCAGCATTCTGCGGCAGCAGATATTCGGTCGGGGGATACGTCGCATAGGAAAAGAGAGCATCAGGATCGATTCCGCGTCCGATCCCGATCAATTCCTCCACAAATTCAATCACGCGACGCGCGCCGAGCCAGCGCGCGATGGTACTGGAAATTTCGTTACCGACCAGGTAACCAAAAATTGCTGGATGCCCAACGTTTGTCTTCACGGCAGCGCGAACCGCTTCGGCAATCTGTTTCCGGGTTGATCTTTCGCGCAGGAATTCGACATGTTTTTGCCACGGAAGCGTCACCAAAACGCGGATCCCAGCTGCAGCACAACGATCAAGAAACCAACGCGGCGGCGCGTGATAAATTCGGACAAGATTCAGACCCACCTGGCGCATGAGGGCGAGATCCATCTCGACTTGCTCGGGCCGCCCAAGATAATTTCCATCAGCGTCCGGCTTGAACGGACCGTAAGTGACACCCTTAACAAAGAACTTTTTGTCCTGCTCGAAAAAGAATTTCGCAGCAGGTCGAATTCGCGAGTTTGGCGTCTTTGTCATGTCGAGCGGAGTCGAGGCATCTCTCGATGTTTGATGGGGCTCAATCAAGGGATTCCCCCAGCCTGCGCGTAAAGCTACAGCGTGGCAAGCGACTCCGCTCGAATGACAAAATACACAATGCCCGAATGCGTGATCCACGGCCCGTCTGCACCCTTCCGAAAGAAAGCGCGCATTCGAAAAGATTACTCCCCTGAACAACTTCGGGGTTGGAATTTCCATTCAATCAAGCCACCATGCGCGAATGAAAATCGCTACTATTATCGCCCGCGTCCTTCTCGGACTGATTTTTGTTGTCTTCGGTTCGAATATCTTTCTGCACTTTATTCCGATGCCGCCACCGCCGCCGGGACCGGTTGGCGACTTCACCAAGGCGCTTTTCGTGACTCATTACCTCCATGTGGTCGCTGTGTTTCAAATCGTCGGCGGCTTGCTACTGCTTATCGGACGCTTCGTCCCTCTCGGCTTGCTGTTGCTCGCTCCCGTCATCGTGAATATCGATCTCGTTCACATCTTGATGGATCCCAGCGGTCTGCCGATGGCCACCGTCATTTCGATCTTGTTGGTCTTTCTCGTTTGGCGGTACCGCGATGCGTTCGCGGGTATCGTGCGTCCTTAATCCGGCTTATGGCTGCGCAAACCGATAACAAGGCACCTTACGTCGTCGTCCACGGCGGCGCCGACAGTTTTAAACAGGAAATCACTGTAGGTGAACATGGCCTTGTTGCCGATGAACCCGTGAGCGCAGGCGGTGGCGATGCCGGCCCTGATCCGTACGACTATTTGCTGGCGAGTCTCGGCGTCTGCACCTCCATGACCGTCGGCTTATACGCGCGCCGGAAACAATTCCCTCTCGAAAACATCACCGTTTCGCTCCGGCATTCGCGTATTTACGCTGAAGATTGCGAGGAGTGCGAAACCAAGGAAGGCATGCTCGACAGAATCGACGTCGAAATCGAACTCACCGGCTCTCTGACCGCAGAACAACGCGCGAAGCTGATGGAGATCGCCGCAAAATGCCCCGTCCATCGAACGCTTACATCTGAGATCAACATCAGATTGCGACCGGCTTCGAAAGCATCTGCATCGTAGATAGGAATAGCGGCAGCCGACTGGATTGATTCGTGGCTGTTGCAAACAACCGCGCGGAAAGAAACGCCCCAATTCGCCGACGGGCTCCGTGTCGGAAAATCGCACGTTTAAAAATTCAGCAGCGGCATTTTGATTGACGTAACAAGTCATTTTGGGCTGAATGAAGAAAGCACTAACACCGCCGTGCCCACCTCAGAAACTGTAAAGGTAATACCTGAACGCGAGGTGCGATTTGCCGTCGTGATGTATGGCGGCGTCTCACTTGCGATTTACATCAATGGCGTCGCTCAGGAGCTGCTTAACATTGTGCGTGCGACAGCGGCTAAAGCGGTTGATTCCGACGAGCCTTTATTGTCCGAGGAGGAATTGAGTGGCGCAACCAGCGTTTATAGAAAGCTCGGACAGTACTTCGCCATTCAGGACAAGGAAGCCCGCGGCAAAAACCTGAAACAAGCAAACCCGACAAAGGAACCGATTCGTGTTCGCTTCATTGTCGATGTCATCTCGGGGACTTCTGCCGGGGGCATTAACGGCGTGTTTTTAGCCAAGGCGCTCGCACGAAATCAAGGAATGGACGGTCTGAAAAAGCTTTGGTTGAGCGAAGGCGATTTAGGGAAACTCTTAAATGATAAGCGCTCCATTCAGGATTTGAGAGGATTCAAACTCAAACAGCCGCAGGAGTCGTTGCTGAACAGCCAGCGCATGTATCGAAAACTTCTCGAAGCGCTCGACAACATGGACACAGCGCGCGGCGAAAACACTAGTGAAGTCGACAAAAAGCTTTCGCCGTTGGTGAGAGAATTGGATCTTTTTATCACTACGACTGACATCGACGGAATTCCTCTTCCGATCGGCCTGTCAGACGAAGTTGTCTACGAACGACGCTACAAGAATGTTTTTCATTTTCGCTATGCCACACCGGAGGCAACCGGAAGTCTGCGCGACGATTTCATCAAAGATAACGATCCATTTCTCGCTTTCGCCGCGCGATGTACCTCCTCGTTCCCGTTTGCATTCCAAGCAATGCGTTTGTCCGATATCACCGAAATCGCGAATGGCTATTCGCCTTACAAGGACAAGACGAGCGGTGGCGATTGGGACAAATTCTTCAGCGATTATCTGCGCAACGGTCTCTTCGACCTCGACCGCGAGGCACGCGGGCAAAACGCCACGGGTCGTCTTCCGAGTGACGAGACCAGCGAACAAGCGAAGGAGCAACTACGCGCTTCTTTTCGCGACCGTTCCTTTGGCGACGGCGGATATCTCGACAACAAACCGTTCAGTTATGCGACTTCGATGTTGAGCCGGCGCTATGCCGATTCCGCTGTTCTCCGAAAATTACTTTATGTCGAGCCGACGCCGGTCCACCCGGAACTAGCCGTGGAGAAACGCGACCGGCCCGATTTCGCCGAAAACGTGCGCGCGGCAGTTCTTGACCTTCCCCGAGAGGAGACAATCCGCGAAGACATCGACCGTTTGCACGAACGGAATGAAATCCTCGAGCGTGTGGCGATCCTCGCGAAAGAAGTCGACGCAGATATTGAGGCCGACAGTGCGGAGCCTATCGACGACGAGAAGTTTAAGACCCAAGGACTCAATCAAATGATCGACCATTACGGCGTAAGCTACGGCGCTTACCACCGATTGAAGGTCGCCGAATTAACCGGCGTGTTGGCCGACCTGATTGCGCGCGCCGCTGGTCACGATCCCGCTTCCGATGCGACGACTGCCATTCGTGAACTGGTCAGCGCGTGGCGACGAAGCGAATACCACCCGTTACAAACTGCCGACCGGAAAGGTCCCGATGATCGCAATAAAAAAGCTGAAAATGAATTTTTGCTGAACTTTGATATTCGATACCGCATCCGCAGATTGGGTTTTCTGAACCGCCGGATAAACAAGCTCATCGACCTCAATGCAGATGCGGCGAACTTGCTGGAAGCTGTTCACACTCATGCCAGCGATTGGCCAGCAAATCTTACGGTACGGGAATTGATCGATCGACACGGCACCGATTTTCAAAACGAACTAAATCGCCTCAAGAAAGATGAAGTTGCGCCGGCGCTGAAGGAGGCACGCCTGGCCGAAGAGAACCTTCGCAACCACGAGGTCGGATCCGGGAAGGAATTGTATGATGAGATCCGCAACCTTCAGATTGGCTGGCCTGACTTGGCGGCGATTCTGAATTGCGATCCTGGTGCTGCGCGAGAAACCAAGGCCAACGAAATTCTAGAGGGCGGCAACCGAGGTCCCACATTGTCGATGCTCGCGACAATTATTTGCCGTGGGCTTAAACAACACGAGTCGGTCGAGATTCCGCCCGCGACCTCGAGTCCGGGAACATCAGTGGCACGGGTTTGCCTGAAGCACTACGACGCAAACTTTGTTTATTACGATCTTGTCACTTATCCGATTCAATATGGCACCGGCGCAGGTGAAGCAAACGTTGTCGGTGTGTTTCGAGTCAGTCCTGAAGACGCCAAGAATCTCGTAGACGAACGCGACAGCGGTAGCGATGCCACAAAATTAGCGGGCCGTACGCTGATGTCATTCGGCGCCTTTCTCGATGAGTCGTGGCGACGAAATGACATGCTCTGGGGGCGTCTCGATGGAGCTGAGCGGATCATTAGCGCGTTATTGCCGGAAAAAAGCGACCGCGAACTTCGCAAAAATCTGATCAACGAGGCGCACCTCGGTATCTTCAAACAAGAAATTGAGGAAGGAAATGGCGATGCGGTTTGCCGGTTACTCAGCCACGCGCTCGCGCACACCAAATCGCAGGGACCGAGCGAGAAGAATCTGAAAGACCTTGTCGGGCAAGTCCTTGCCCAAAACGCCGGACGCCTTAATGATGTTCAGAAAACGGCATTGAGCAGGCCACAAACTTTGGATCGACAACTTCACCCGCAGCGCGCGCTGGAATACATTTCGCGATCGACCAACATCACCGGCGACATGTTCACGGGTCTGTCGAACAAATATCAATTCGAACCCGGCAAGCGCGTGAGCAGCTGGACGGCGCGAGTCGGCACCATTCTTTGGTATGTCATCGCTGTCGCCGTTCCACAAAGTCTTGCCAGCTTATTTTTCCGCCATTGGCTCGGACTGCTTTATCTGGTCGCTGTCGCGCTCATTGCCGTCGGAGTTTTCCTAAATGACAATGTTAAATTCGCCGGCTGGCAGCTGCTCGGAATTGTTGTCGTGATTCACCTCATTGTTTCCGGCGTGGGCAGTCACCTCCGCGGTAAAAAGCTCCTGAAACTTGCAAAAGCGGTCGCTGTGTTTGTGGTCCTGGCTCTGATGACGATCGGTGGGCTTTCTCTCATTGAGCGCTCTCGACATATTTCGCTCAGTCACCCGGCCGAACTGGCGTTAGCAGCGACAATTGCTCTCGTCGGAACCTTGTTGCTGTCGATTTCCGGACGAGGCCCGGTTGAACAAGTTCGCCCAATAAGAAAATAGACGCGCTGACGATTCAGGGCGCGAACGATAGTAGGCCGGGGTTTCGGTCACTTTCCGGTCAACGGAAGCAACTCTACGAATGATTATGAAAGTCTATCGTCTTTATTTCGGCAGCCTATGAACGCCAGGACGAAAAGATCGAGTAAGACCAAACGCTGGTCGGCGCGGGTCACCAAGCATAGCAACGCGCTGGATCTCAAGCCCGATGTGTTCAAATCAAAAGATCCACACAAGATTGCTCTCTCGCTGAAACGGTCTGCCGAGCACAGCAAGCGACGCAAAGCGAAGCCGTATCAATCGGCGATGTCGATGCTGAATTTCTACATCAATCGCGCCGGCAAAAATCTCCCACAGAAGCGAAAGCGCGTTCTCGAACGCGCTAAGGACGCACTGCGCGAGGCCTTCGGGCGTAAATAAGAAATCGGAGTTTCGCGCGAAGCGCTTTGCAGTGCGGCGATATTTCGCCGCTTTTGTTTCAATCCCATGCTTCAGTGAGCAACACACGTGTTTCTTCTACGCCTGTACGCCAGATTTTCATCATCTCTTCGTCGTCGCGTTGATATAAACCGCCGTAGTTTCCGTCCTTGAGATATTCGCGCAGCGATTTTGGATCGAGTCGGCGCAACTTTTCCACATCGCTCATTGGCTTCTGTTCACGCGGCAACTCGACCTTTGCCAAACGCGTCCAGGGAAAATTTTCCATCCACGATGCGTGCGAGGCGATGGGATCGATGGCCTGCACCTGTGCCCAAACTTTCGGCGCGTTCCACCAGTTGTGAAACTTAATCCGCACGCCGGGATGATCGGCCGTCCATTCGCCGATGAATCCTTGTGCAGGCGTGTTTCCGCCATGACCATTGACTATCAGGATTCGTCTGAATCCCTGCTCCGCCATCGCGTCGAGTATGTCGCGCAGGATCGACATATACGTTTCGACGCGCAGCGTGATCGTTCCTGGGAACGCCCGAAAGTATGGCGTG